>Ga0209676_1000061_pt1 | contig 332674 bp, 330 predicted proteins | sample AraplaCvi_mLB_r2_FD_184282 | JGI IMG/M metagenome (GOLD analysis project Ga0209676, IMG submission 184282) | Arabidopsis root microbial communities from North Carolina, USA - plate scrape MF_Cvi_mLB_r2 (SPAdes) (version 2) | ecosystem: Host-associated > Plants > Roots > Endosphere | place... | reverse complement strand
GACCGTGCGCAAGGTGGCGCACCTCGCTCGCATCAAGACCCCCGAAGAGCGGCTCGAGCCGCTGGCCCAGGAGCTGAACGGCATCCTGGCGTGGATCGAACAGCTGAACGAGGTCGACGTCGCGGGCGTCGAGCCCATGACCTCGAACGTGGCCCAGCCGCTGCGCCTGCGCGACGACGTCGTCACCGACGGCGCCAAGGTCGATGCGGTCCTGTCCAATGCGCCCAAGTCCGCCGACGGCTTCTTCGTCGTGCCCAAGGTGGTCGAGTAAGCCATGACCGACCTGACCAAACTGACCCTCAAGGCCGCGCTCGACGGCCTCAAGGCCCGCGAGTTCTCGTCGGAGGAGATCACCCGCGCCTTCGTCGCCAACATCGACGCCGCCAATCCCAAGCTGAACGCCTATGTCATCCAGACCACGGACAAGGCGCTGGACATGGCCCGCGCCTCCGACGCCCGTCTGGCCAAGGGCGAGGGCGGGGCGCTGGAAGGCGCGCCGCTGGGCATCAAGGACCTGTTCTGCACCGACGGCGTCCAGACGACCGCCGGCTCCAACATGCTGCGCGGCTTCGTGCCTCCCTATGAGTCGACCGTCACCGCCAACCTGTGGGCGGACGGCGCGGTCATGCTGGGCAAGCTGAACATGGACGAGTTCGCCATGGGCTCGTCCAATGAGACCTCGGCCTATGGTCCGGTCGTCAACCCGTGGAAGTCCTCGACCTCCAACGCTGAGCTGACCCCCGGCGGCTCGTCGGGCGGGTCGGCCTCGGCCGTCGCCGGCGACCTCTGCCTGGCCGCCACGGCGTCGGACACCGGCGGCTCGATCCGCCAACCCGCGGCCTTCACCGGCACCGTCGGCATCAAGCCCACCTACGGCCGCGCCAGCCGCTTCGGCATGGTCGCCTTCGCCTCGTCGCTGGATCAGGCCGGGCCGATCACCAAGACGGTCGAGGACGCCGCCATCCTGCTGCGTTCGATGTGCTCGTTCGACGTCAAGGATTCCACCAGCCTGGATGTCGCGACGCCGGACTGGACCGCCAGCCTGGGCAAGGGCGTGAAGGGCCTGCGCATCGGCGTGCCCAAGGAATACGTCGTCGACGGCATGCCCGCCGAGATCCAGGCCCTGTGGGATCAGGGCGTCCAGTGGCTGAAGGCCGCCGGCGCCGAGATCGTCGAGATCAGCCTGCCGCACACCAAATACGCCCTGCCGACCTACTACATCGTCGCTCCGGCCGAGGCCTCCTCGAACCTGGCGCGTTACGACGGCATGCGCTTCGGCCACCGCGCGACGGACGCGAAGTCGTTGACCGACCTCTACGAGACCTCGCGCGCCGAGGGCTTCGGCAAGGAGGTCCAGCGCCGCCTGACCATCGGGGCCTACGTCCTCTCGGCCGGCTTCTATGACGCCTACTATGTCCGGGCGCTCAAGGTCCGCCGCCGCATCGCCCAGGACTTCGACGACGTCTGGGGCCAGGTCGACGCCATCCTGACGCCGTCCACGCCGTCGGCCGCCTTCGCCCTGGGCGACAAGCAGATCGACCCGGTGACGATGTACCTGAACGACGTCTTCACGGTCACCGCCAACCTCGCCGGCCTGCCGGGCATCTCGGTGCCCGCGGGCGTCGATTCCGGCGGCCTACCGCTGGGCCTTCAGGTCATCGGCAAGGCGCTGGACGAGGCGACCGTCTTCCAAGTCGCCGACGTGCTGGAACAGGCCGCCGGCTTCACGGCCCGTCCGAGCAAGTGGTGGTGAGGGCCTAGCGCCCTTCCGCGTTCGGGAAGGGCAGGGTCCGCAGCCACGGCTCGGCGTCGGTCAGCCGGCTCTCGCCCGCCAGCCCGTCCTGGAAGGCGCGCAGGTTGCGATAGCTCGCCAGGATGACGACGCGGCGTCCCGGGTTTCGAGCGATCGTCTCCCGGGCGCGGGCGATCATATAGCCGTCCCACGCCGCCTGGCCCTCGTCGTCGCCGGGGCCGCCGAGCGCTCGCTCGCTCAGGACCGACGCCTGCATCAGGTCGCGCGTCAGCGCGTCGTGCGCGTCGGCGGGATGCCGCCAGTGCTGCAGCAGCGCCAGGTTCAGGGAGCGGCGCAGGGCGTCCGCCCGTGCGGCGGCGGTCGGCTGCTCCGTATTGAAGCGGGCGTATTTCGCGCCGGCCGCCCCGGTCATCGCGGCGAAGACCTCGCCGCCCGGCTCCATCGCCTCGACCAAGAGGGTTCGCCCGTCCAGCCATGGCCAGATCACCGCCGGATATTCGGGACGGCCGGGCGTCTCGGTACGGCCGGACAACTCGTCAGGCCGGGTTTCGACCAGCAGAACGTCCGGCTCAGCGGCGTCCAGGATCGTGCGCAGGTCGTCGTAGGAGAAGCTCGGCTCCCGTTCGTGCAGGCCGTGCAGCGGCGCCAGGATGACCACGGCGTCGGGCGCGAGCCCGTCCCGGGTCTGTGCGGAAGCGGCGCCGGCTGTGACGCAAAGCGCCAGGGCGAGGATGAGGCGGAGGAGGGGGCTGGTCATGTCGCCGGAATGCACCCGCGCCCGGCGCGCCGGCCATGGCGGCGGGACAAGCGGGACCCGGGAATGGACCGGCGGGTCAGGCGGCGGACACGGACGCCAGATTCTTGCGGTACCGGCGGCTCATCCGGACGACGTCGCCGGAGCGCAGCACCAGATCGGCGTCGCCGTGACCCCGGCTGCGCACCTCCCCGATGAGATCCAGCCTGACGATGGCGGCCCGGTGCACCCGCGCATACCGGTCCGCGGGAAGGCGTTTCTCCAGGTCGGCCAGCGGCTCGTCCACCAGCAGGGGGCCCTTGTCGGTCATGGCTTCGGCGTAGTTTCCCGCGGCGCGAAGCCACCGCACCGTGTCCAGCGGCAGGAAATGGATCACGCCCTTGCGGCGGACCTTGAGGAATGTGGGCGGCGTCGCCGCCGGGGGCGCGGGCTTGCGCCGCCATCCGGCCGCGACAAGGCCGACGTAGAACAGCGCGTTCAGGCCGATGTTCCGCACCAGCATGTGCCGCCCCATGCCCCACAGCGTCTCGTGCTGTCCGGCGCCGTAGAGCGGCCAGTACGCCAGGATGAACAGGGCGACATGCGCCACGCATGCGGCCACGTACCCCAGCAGCAGGATGGAGAAACGGCGCCGCAGGCTCCCGCTCCAGCGGGCGTTCTGGACGGCCTCGAGGATGAACGGGGTCAGGACCGCCCAGACGGAGGCGATCGCCAGGCTGTAGCGGAACGAGGCTCCCCACGGCTGGGGCGATCCGCTGGAAAGGCTGGTGAGGTAGCCTTGCAGCGCCAGAACCGCCGCCACGCCGATCCAGGCCATGACGATCACCAGCGCCGTCCGCACCGGTCTGGAAAACGGAAGGACGATCTCGCCCGACGTCCCCGGTGAGTCCCCCCGGTCACTGGCCACGCTCATCGATTTCCTCGTCCCGGACACGCCTTGCCCGACACGACTACCATCCTCGCCGGCAAAATCATCCCGGCAGGCTAGACCAGCCCGTCCAGCGTCGGCGCCTCCGCCGCGCTGCCGGGGAACACCCGGCTGTCCAGCGCGGCGCGGTCCACCCCCAGGTGATCGCGCAGCACGCCCTTGAAGACCGCCCGCACGTCGATGGTCGGCGCCAGGTCGCGGCCCTCGAACAGGCGGTTGTCGGCCAGGGTCGGCCAGTCGCCGATAAGGCCGCCGGGCTTCAGCGCCCCTCCCGCCACCAGCAGGGACGAGCCCGTGCCGTGATCGGTGCCCTGGGTCCCGTTGGCCCGCGCCGTGCGGCCGAACTCGGTGGCCACGACAACGACCGTATTGGCCCACTGCTCCCCCAGCCCGTCGTGCAGGCCGCCGATCACCTGATCCAGTCCGGTCAGCCGCGTCTGAAGCTGGCCGTTCTGGCGCGCATGGGTGTCCCAGCCGTCGACGGACAGGGCGATCACATCGGCCCCGTTGTCGCCGGTCATCAGCCGCGCCACCGCCTGTCCCAGTCCGTTCACATCGTTGCGGCGCAGCGTGCTTCCATCCCCCGCCGCCATGGCCATGGCCTCGGTCTCCAGCCCGCGCGCCAGATTGCCCTGCAGCAGCGGGTCGTCGACGTAGAGGTCCTGCAGCAGGGCCGCGATCCGGTCCTCGCCCTTCACCTGACCGCCGGGCGCCCAGCTGGAGGTTTCCGCCGCGCCCCTCAGGATCAGCGGCGTCTGCGCCCCGACCGACAGTCCTTTCAGCCCGCCGCCGCCGCCGGCCGCCGCCAGCGCGCGGTTCAGCCAGCCGTCGTTCTGCTCCCTCAGGCCCTCGCCGCCGTTCTCCAGCACGTCCTGGGCGTCGAAATGGGAGCGCACCCGTACCGGTATGGCCGCCGCCGGGGCGAAGCGCAGCTGGCCCGCGTCGTACATCGTCTTCAGGCCGGGCAGGGACGGATGCAGGCCGAAGCCGTCGCGCATCTCCAACGCGCCCTCCACCGCCAACCCGCCGCGCAGGGCCGCGTAGTTCGGATCGCCGTACGGCACGGTGACCGACAGCCCGTCCATGGCGCCGCGCGCGACCACCACCACCAGCTTCGGCCTGGGGCCGCGCGCCTGCGCGCCCGCCTGTCCGGCGAAAGCGAGGCCGATCCCGGCCATGGAGCCGCCCAGAAGCAGGCGGCGGTTCATCATCAGATCGGTCATCGGCGCTGGAACTCCGGCGACATCAGGAACAGGGTGACGGCCTCGGCCCGGCTTTCGGCGCGGGCGATGAACTGGCGGCTGCGGTCGCCCAGCCGTTCGCCCAAGGCGCCTTGCGCCATCGCCACGGCGTCGCGCTCGGCGGCCAGGTCGCCCGCGGCCTTGGCCCAGTTCAGCCGCTTGACCAGGGCGTCCGGCCCGGCCCAGTCCGCCGCCGTGTCCGGCCAGCCTTCGGGGGAGGGGGCGGCGAAGGCCGGCTGCCCCATCTGCACCAGGGCCTGCTGAAGCGGCTGCACCCGCTGCGGCCGCGTGCCCATGGCGCGGTGCGACGAGATCACGAACTCATAGGGCGTCTTCACCTTACGGGCCTCGGGCGCCCAGCTTTCGGGCGCGGCGATCAGCGCCCTGGCGACCACGGCCAGATCGCCGCCGGACCCGGTCCAGGCCCGTTCCAGCGCGTTGACCAGCGCGGGCGGCGGCTCGTCGGCGACGAAGTGGACCGCGATCTTCCGCGCCAGCCGCCGGGCCGTCTCGGGCCGGTTGGACAGGTCCTTCAGGATGGCCCGGCCCTGTTCGGCGCCGCCCGCCGGATAGCGGCGGCCCATCACCGTCCGCTCGCCCGGCTCATGCACCACGGCGCGGAAAGTCAAGCCGTTCTCGCCCGGCTCCCCGGCCAGCATCGCCGCCCGGCGCCGACCCTGGCCCCGGCCTTCCTCCTGCCGCCGCCCCGCCGCCGTCGACCATCCGGTCAGGGCGCGGGCGAACTCGGTCACATCCGCCTGGGTGTAGCCGCCGTCGGCCCCGACCGTGTGCAGCTCCAGGATTTCCCGCGCCAGGTTCTCGTTCAGCCCCGCCTGCCGACGCTCCCCCGCCGGGCTGTTCGGCCCGACCGACTGGGCCTGGTCCAGATACAGCAGCATGGCCGGATGGCTCTCGGCCGCCAGCGCCAGATCCTCGAACCGGCCGAAGACGTGCGGGCGGATGGCTTCGCGCTCGTACTGGCCCACGAAGACGGCGGCCTGGAATTTAGTCGCCGAGGCGGTGAAGGCGTTGGCCCAGAACAGGGCCCAGCGCTCGGCGAAGCCGGCCTCGGTCTCGGCCCCCAGCTGGGCCCGGGCCAGGAACTCCCGCGCCGTGTCCTGCACCAGGTTGCGGCGGCTGTCGCGGCGGGCGTCGGCGGCCTCCTGCGCGGCGGAGGGCGGGGCGTCCGCCGCCATCGCGGCGGTTCCGGCAGCGGCCGGGGCCTCGCGCATCCGCCGGGCCCGCGCCGCTTCCGCCTGATAATCCTGATAGGCCTCCAGCCGCTGTTCGGAGGTCTCGAACGCGCCCGCCGGGACCGGCGCGCCGCCGGGCCGCGCCTGGGCCTCCAGCCAGCCCCTCGGATCCGCCGCGACCGTCGCGATCTCGCCCGGTCGCGCGCCCATCCCGAAGCGGGTCAGGGCGACGGCGGCGTCCAGCGGTCCGGTGCGGGTCATCAAGGCCTCGGTTCGGTGCGCGATAGGGAATGAACGGCCCGCGAACCCTGATCCGTCGCCGCGGCGATGGGAAGCCGTTTTCCGCCCTCCGATTTCTTGACCCCGCCGGGCCGGTAGGCCATCTGGACCCCATGACCGACACCGTTTCGAACACCAAGACCATCCAGGGCCGCACCGGCCCGTGGGAACTCGTCATGGGGCTGGAAATCCACGCCCAGGTGGCGTCGAAGGCCAAGCTCTTCTCGGGCGCCGCCGTCGGCTTCGGCGCGGGTCCGAACGAGCAGGTGTCGCTGGTCGACGCGGGCTTCCCCGGCATGCTGCCGACGCTGAACAAACACTGCGTCGAACAGGCGGTGAAATCGGGCCTCGGCCTGAAGGCGCAGATCAATCTGCGCAGCCAGTTCGACCGCAAGAACTACTTCTATCCCGACCTGCCCACCGGCTATCAGATCAGCCAGCTCTTCTATCCGATCGTCGGCGAAGGCGTCGTCGAGGTCGAGGCCGAGGACGGCTCCTTCTTCAACGTCGGCATCGAGCGCCTGCATCTGGAGCAGGACGCGGGCAAGCTGATCCACGACCTGTCGCCGACCGAAAGCTTCGTCGACCTGAACCGCGCGGGCACGGCTCTGATGGAGATCGTATCGCGCCCCGACATCCGTTCGCCGGATGAGGCGGTCGCCTACGTCAAGAAGATCCGCACCATCCTGATGTACCTGGGCACCTGCGACGGGGACATGGAGAAGGGCAACCTGCGCGCCGACGTCAACGTCTCGGTCTGCCGCCCCGGCCAGTACGAGAAGTTCAAGGCCACCGGCGACTTCAGCCACCTGGGCACGCGCTGCGAGATCAAGAACGTCAACTCGTTCCGCTTCATCTCCCAGGCCATCCAGTACGAGGCGCGCCGCCAGATCGAGATCCTCGAGGACGGCGGTAAGATCGACCAGGAGACCCGTCTCTACGACCCCACGGCCGGCGAAACCCGTTCCATGCGGTCCAAGGAAGAGGCGATGGACTATCGCTACTTCCCCGACCCCGACCTGCTGCCGCTCGAGCTGGAGCAGGCCTGGATCGACGAGATCAAGGCCGGCCTGCCGGAACTCCCGGACGAGAAGCGCCGTCGCCTGATGAGCCAGTACGGCCTGTCGCAATACGACGCCGTGGTCCTGATCTCGGATCAGGCCAAGGCCGACTATTTCGAGCAAGCCGCGAAGGGCCGCGACGCCAAGCTGGTGTCCAACTGGGTCACCAACGAGGTCTCCGCCCGTCTGGCCGCCGACGGCAAGGACTTCAGCGAGAACACCCTGCCGGCCGCCCATGTGGCCCAACTGGTCGAGCTGATCGAGACCAATGTGATCTCGTCCAAGATCGCCAAGGAAGTCTTCGACCACGTCTGGAACGGCGAGGGCAGTCCGGCTGAGGTCGTCGAGAAGCACGGCCTCAAACAGGTCACCGACACCGGCGCCATCGAGAAAGCCGTCGACGACATCATCGCCGCCAACCCCGACAAGGCCGCCGCCGTCGCCGAAAAGCCCCAGGCCCTCGGCTGGTTCGTCGGCCAGGTCATGAAGGCCACCGGCGGCAAGGCCAATCCGGCCGCGGTGAACGACATCCTCAAGGCCAAGCTGGGCCTCTGAAACGCAAATCGGGGCCGCGTTCGCCGCGGCCCCGATCGCTTGTCTCCACCTGCTCCTAGAAAGACGCGGTGACGCTCAGCGTGACCGTGCGCGGCGCGCCGTAGAAGCCGATGACCGAATCCCCGGTGATCGCGCCCGGGAAGTTGTAGCCGCCCGCGCGATAGCGCTCGTCGCCCAGGTTCCGGCCGGCCAGGCTGACGCGGTAGCCGCCGTCCGGGGCCGTCCACATCAGGGTCGCGTCATAGAGCCAGTAGGAGCCCTGATCGAGCAGCGGGATGGCCGTCTCGAACATCTGGGTCGCGCCGCGGTACGAGGCGGTCGGCGTGAAGATCACCGAACCCTTGTCGCCCAGGTCCAGGCTGTAGGGCAGGGCGACCGAGGCGGTCCAGTCGGGCGTGTTCTGGAATTTGCGCTGGTCGGCCATGTTCTCGCGCAGGCCGGTCAGCGGGTTGAAGGTGACGAAGTCGTTGAACTGCGCATCCAGGTAACCCAGCGTCAGGCGCGGGATGAGGCTGTCCGTGATCCGCGCGCTGGCCTCCAGCTCCCAGCCCCAGATCTCGCTGGACCCGGCGTTGTCGACGAAGCTGACGACCGAGGCGGGCGGGATGAAGAACTGCGAGGTGATCTGCTGGTCGGTGTAGTCCGACTTGAACAGGGCCGTGGCGAAGTTGACGCGGCGGTCCAGCAGCGAGCCCTTCAGGCCGATCTCATAGGTATCGACCAGCTCCGGCTGATAGCCCTTGACCGTGTCCGGATAGAGGGAGGCGTCGCCGCGCATGTCGAACCCGCCCGACTTGAAGCCGCGCCCGAAGGAGACGTAGCCGGTCAGCTCGGGGGTGAATTTGTAGCTGGCGCTGACCCGCGGCGTGAACTCCGAATAGGTGTCCGAGGCGCTGTATTTGGTCGACGGCGCGCCCGCCGGAATGGCGCCGGCGTTGCCGAAGAACGGGCTGCGGACGCCCAGGTAGTTCTGGCGCAGCTGGGTGACGCTCTTCTCGTCCCGCGTCCAGCGGCCGCCCAGCGAGATCGACAGCTGGTCGGTCAGGTCGTAGCTGAAGTCGGCGAAGACGGCGAAGCTTTCGGTGTCCACCTTGCCGCCGGTGTAGGTGGTCAGGCCCGCGGGCAGGCCCGGCCCCATGCTGGGATACAGGCCGATCACCGTGTCGAACGCCCCCTCGGCCGAAGCGTCCATGTAGAAGACGCCCGCCACGCCCTGCCAGCGCTCGCCCTGGAACAGCAGCTGGAATTCCTGGGTGAACTGGCTGTCGGCGTAGTAGCCGGGGATGTCGAGGATCGGCTGCGGCAGGCCGTCGAAATCGATGCCGTCGCCCTTGGTGTCGCCGTCCCGCCAGGCGGTCACGGACTTGAAGGTCAGGCTGTCGCTCGCCGCCCATTCGCCGGTGAAGGACAGGCCCCGCGTGCGCACATAGCCGTCGTCGCCGATGCCGGCGCGGGTGTCATAGACGCTGTCCGGCGACGGCGCGACGATGCGATAGCCGTGGCGGGCGTTGGACTCATCCTCAGTGATGTCGCCCGACAGGCGGAAGAACAGGTCCTCGGACGGCGTCCACTCCAGGCTGACGCGGCCCGCGGTGACGTCCTTGTTGTAGTGCTCGGCGCCCGTGGTCAGGTTCTCGCCATAGCCGTCGCGGGTGTAGCGGGCGATGGCCCCGCCGATGCGCAGGGTGTCGGTCAGCGGGGTCGAGCCCGAGGCGATCAGGTCGACCTGGTTGTAGCTGCCGTAGGCGCCGCGCAGGGTCAGCTCCGGCTCCTGGCTCAGGCGCTTGGTCACGTATTTGATCGCGCCGCCGATGGTGTTGCGGCCGTACAGCGTGCCTTGCGGACCGCGCAGGACCTCCAGGCGCTGGATGTCGAAGATGTCCAGCACAGCGCCCTGCGGCCGGGCGATGTAGACGTCGTCCACATACAGGCCCACGCCGGGCTCGAAGCCCCACAGCGGATCCTGCTGGCCGACGCCGCGGATGAAGGTGGTCAGGGTCGAGTTGGTGCCGCGCGCGATCTGCACCGTGGCGTTCGGCGTCTGCTGCTGCAGGGCGGTGATGTCCAGCGCGCCGGTCTGTTCCAGCCGCTCGCTGCTGACGGCGGTGACGGCCACCGGCACGTCTTTCAGCGACTCCTCGCGCCGGCGGGCGGTGACCACCACCTCGCCCAGGTCGGCGGCCTGTTCCTCGCCGGCCGGCGCCTCCTGGGCCAGGGCGGGCGCCGCAAACAGCGGGGCCGTCAAAAAGACGCTGCTCATCAGCGCCAGGCGCAGTTGTCCTGTCTTCCGCATCGGTCCGTTTCCTCATCCACGCGCCGGCGTTGATCGCCGCTGATCTGGATTGGGCGGGACGGTGAGCCACGAACGGCCACGCTGTCAACATTCTTCATTTTCTCATGAATGATGTTTGCCGAAGCCGCTCGACCGGGCCAAGGTGAGCGTCCACATTCGAGAACTTGAGCGCGACGCAGATCGCGCCGGGATGGAAACAGATGGCTCAGATCGACACCGGCGCGCCCGCTCCCGTCGCACATACACACGCCGGCGCCCTGCGCGGACGACGCGAGGGCGCGGCCCATGTCTGGCGCGGAATCCCCTATGCCGCGCCGCCGGTCGGCGACCTGCGCTGGCGGCCGCCCCAGCCGCATCCGCGCTGGGAGGGGCAGCGTGACGCCGCGGCCTTCGGCTTCGCCCCGCCGCAGGCCGGGCCCTCCGATGTCGCCGACATCGTCAGCATCGGCGGTGCGCCCGAACCGATCTCGGAAGACTGCCTGACCCTGAATGTCTGGGCCCCGGCCGAGGCCATGACCCCGGCGCCGGTGATGGTCTGGCTGCACGGCGGCTCGAACCGGATGGGGGCCGGATCGCTGCCCTTCTACGACGGCGCGGCCTTTGCCCGGGACGGAGTGGTGCTGGTCACGGTCAACTACCGGCTGGGCCAGCTCGGCTTCTTCGCCCATCCCGCCCTGACCGCCGAAGCTCCGGCGGACGAGCCGCTCGGCGCGCCGGGCCTGCTGGATCAGATCGCGGCCCTGGAATGGGTGCGCGACAGCATCGCCGCCTTCGGGGGCGACCCGGCCAACGTCACCCTGTTCGGGGAATCGGCGGGCGGGCTGGACATCCTGGCCCTGATGACGGCCCGGCGGGCGAGGGGGCTGTTCCACAAGGCGGTCGTCCAGTCCGGCGGCGGCTGGCTGCCCGCCGCTCCCCTGAAGGCGGCTGAGGCCAAGGGCGTGGCCGCCGCGACGGCGCTGGGCCTGGCCGATCCCGACGCCGCCGCCCTGCGCGCTGTTCCGGCGGACCGGCTGGTCGCGGTCGAGTCCGCCTTCGGGCCGGTGATCGACGGCCGGCTCCTGACCCGCGACCCGATCGGCGCCTTCGCGAGAGGGGATTTCGCCGACGTGCCCCTGATGATCGGCGCCAACAGCGGCGAGGACTCGCTGCTCAACTACGGCGGCGGCCTGAAGCGGTTCGGACAGATGATCAAGCCGAACGCCGCCCTGGCCCGTCTCTATCCGGAGGCCGACGGCGACGAGGAGCAACTGGTCCGCCTGGGCTTCCGGGACTTCGGCTTCGCCGGTCCGGCCCGCTGGATCGCCGGCCGTCCGCGACGGTCGAAGGCCTGGCTCTACGCCTTTGACTATGTTGAAGAAGCTCGGCGCGAGACCATGCCGCGCGCCAACCACGCCGCCGAGATCTTCCATGTCTTCGAGACGCTGGACCGCCGCCCGGACGGCGCCCCGCCCGCCGGCGAAGCCGACCGCGCCGTCAGCGCCGGGATGCACGCCCGCTGGATCGCCTTCGCGCGGGACGGCTCGCCGGGCGAGGACTGGCCCGCCTACGACCCCCGCAACGACGACTGGATGGTGTTCGACGCCACGCCCGGCGGTCGGGTACGGCGCGGCTGGTGGCGGGCGGCGCTGGATCATCATACGCGCAAGGCCAAGCTGCTGATCCTGCTGCTGCGCGTGCGGGATCGCCTGAGACCGGTGTTCTCGGGTACAAGAGGGTGATGACCGACACCGCCGCCCGGCCAAAATCCACCCGACCCCGGGTGCCGCTCAAGCCCAAGGCCCAGCGCCGCGAGGAGACCACCACGCGCATCCTGGACGCGTCCGAGCGCCTGTTCGCCCGCGACGGCCTGCACGGCGTGACGCTCCGGGCCGTGGCCGCCGAGGCGGGCGTGGATACGGCCCTGGTCCACTACTATTTCGAGGACAAGGCCCGGCTGTTCACCTCGACCTTCGGTCGCCGCGCCGAGGTGGTGAACCAGATGCGGCTGGAAAGCCTGGACCGCTACGAGGCCGAGCACGGCGACGCCATGACGGTGCGCGGCGTCCTGGACGCCTTCCTCAGGCCCCTGTTCCTGCTGCTCAACGAGGGCGATCCGGCCTGGCTGAACTACGCCGCCCTGGTGGCCCAGGTGAACAACACCCCGGTCTGGGGCGGCGACACCATGCACCAGCATTTCGACCCGGTGATCCACCGCTTCATCGACCTGCTGCGCCGCGTCTCGCCCGACACGCCCGAGCGCCAGCTGTTCTGGTTCTACCACCTGCTGTCCGGCGCCCTGACCCTGTCGCTGGCCCAGACGGGCCGGATCGACGTCCTGTCCGACGGCCTGTGCAAATCCTCCGAGATGGTCGCCATCTGCGACGCCATGGAGGCGGTCTTCACCGGCGGATTCGAGGCCATCCGCCGCTGAGGTTTGCGCACGAAGAAGCCCGCCCGGATCGCTCCGGGCGGGCTCTTTCATTCCGGCGGTCTTAATTCGACAGCAGCGAGATGATCACGCCGGTGGCGATGGCGGCCAGCACCACATCGCCGGTGTCCGTGCGGTAGTAGCCGTAGCCGCGCGGGGGCGGGGCGTAGCCGTAGCGGCGGTAGTCGTTCACATACCAGCGGCTGCGGTACTCGCGCGGAATGGCCTGGCCGCGGGCCCAGCGACGATACTCGCGACGCTGATCACGTTCCCAGCGGCGCTGGTCGCGCTCCCAGCGGCGATAGTCGCGGCGATCATGACGGTCATACCGGTCATAGCGGCCGTCACGGTCGTAGCGCCGCTCATAGCGGTCGTGGCGATCATGGTCGCGCCACGACTGGGCGGCGGCGGCCATGGGGGTGGCGACCACGGCGAGGGCCGCGAACCCGGCGATCAGGGCTTTGTTCGTTTTCATCATGCGTCTCCTTGCAGGTCGCCGCCGACCCGAAGGACGACAGCGGATGAACCAACTGAGGAGAAGTTTCGGCCCCGCGCCATGAACCCCCGCTGAACGGGGCCGTCAGGGTTAAGACGGTTCGGAGTCCATTGGCCGCTCCCTCCGGGCCTTGCTAGACGACACCTCGTTGAGTCGTTTTCGGAGGGGCGCGTGCGTAGAATTCATTGGGGTCTGTCGGCGGTCCTTCTGGCCGGCCTCGGCGCCTTTGCGACCGGCTCGGTCGCCGAGGAGGCGTCGCCCTCGCTCTTCCCATCGCGCCTCGCCCGGGCCATCGCCCCTCTGGACGTCAATCCGGACGGTCTGTCAGGCGCGGGCGCGCGCATTCTGTCCGACGCGGTCGCGGCCAGCCGCTACGTCCTGATCGGCGAAAGCCACATGACCCGCGAGATCCCGGCCTTCACGACCCAGATCTGCCGCATGATGGCGCCCTCCGGCCTGACCGCCATGGCCATCGAGACCGGCCCGGAAGCGGCCCGCGTTGTCGATTCCGTCATGCGATCAGACGACCGGGAAGCCCGGATGGCCGACTTCCTGGGCGCCCATCCGGACGGTATCGCCTTCTACAGCGGGCGTGATGAAGTCCGGACGGCGGGGGACTGCGCCGCCGCGGCGGGTCCGGATTTCGAGCTCTGGGGACTGGATCAGGAGTTCCTCGGTTCCAGCGGCCATCTGCTTCAGGAAATGCTGGCCGCCAACCCGGGTCCGCTCGCCCGGACCGCGCTGACTGGTCTGGCCGCGCAGGATCAGGAAGCGACCGCCGCCGCGCTCGCCTCAGGCTCGCCCGGCGATCTCTTCCTGCTCACCGTCACGCAGGGCGACCTCGATCAGGCCGCCGCCGCGATCGCGCAGGACGGCGGGGCGCGCGCCCAGTATCTGTTCGGCCTGCTGACCGAAACCCGCGCCATCTATCTGGCGTCGCAGGCGCGCCAGGGCGATCCCAACGGTCGCCGCGCGCGGCTGATGAAGCGCACGCTCGCCGCCCACCTCGCCGAAAATCCCGGCGCGAGGGTCCTGCTGAAATTCGGCGCCTGGCATTTCTACAAGTCGCTCAATCCGCTCGATCAGCGCGACCTCGGCGCCTATGTGGCCGAGCGCGCCGAGGGTGAAGGCGTCACGGCCCTGCATATCATGGTGGTGGGCGCCAAGGGGTCTACGGCCGGCTACGCCGGCGTCGGGCGGCCCGCCGCCATACAGGCCTTCGACATGGCCGACGACGAGGGGCCGGACTGGCGCAAGGATGTCGTCCTCGCCCAGCCGGCTGACGCCGCGCCGGGATCATGGATGCTGGTCGATCTCCGGGCGCTCAGGGCCGAAGGTCTGGCGTCCGCACCGCCGGAATGGCGGGATCTGGCGCTGGGCTATGATATCGCCATCCTGGCCCCGACGTTCAGTGCAACCAGCCTGCTCGGCCTGGAAGACGCTGCGGCGCACTGACGTCAGGCCTTCAAGCCTGGCTCGAACGGTTCGTCGCTCTCATCCGCCCCTTCCAGGGCCTCGCGCGCCAGCGCCCGCGTCACGGGGCGGTGCAGGGCGTCCAGCCGCTCCACCACGGCCTCGGCCGCCGCCGCCGAGCGGTCGATGCGGCGCAGCAGATAGGGGATCAAGTCCTTGGCCGGGCGGATGCCGCGCTCGGCGAAGCGGGCCTCCAGCATGGCGGCCAGCACGGCGTCGTCCGGCGCCTCGACCGGCACGCTGATCACCGCGTCCAGCCGCGACCGCAGGTCCGGCAGGGTGACGGCCCAGGCCGAGGGGGCGGGGCGCGAGATCATCAGCATGGCCCCGCCCGGGGCCTGGGCCAGGTTGATCAGGTGGAACAGGGTCTCGTCGTCGGCGTCCATGGCCCGGTCCAGCAGGACGGGACGGCCCTCGATCTCCAGCGGATCGACCAGGGCCGCCTCGCCGCCGTGGAAGGCGACCGCGCCGACCCGTTCGGCCCAGATCTGGCCCAGGCGGCTCTTGCCGCTGCCCGCCGGGCCGCAGATGGCCATGACGCCGCCGATCAGGTTGGGCCAGTCCGCCAGCGCGTCGACCGCCGCGCGATTGCAGTCCGAGACCACGAAGCCGTCGGGCCCCTCGGGCAGGTCGCTCTGCAGGGGCAGGCGCATCTGGTCGGGCGGGGCAGGGCGGGCGGTCATTGCGTTCACCATAGCAGATGCGCCGCCTTCGCCATCCATCCAGACGCTTCGTCCGTGGACGGAACGCCGCCGCCTGTGGACCGCCTGCGTCCGATCCTGACGTGTCTGCCCGGTAGACTGGGCTCATGGCGCGGATCGGACAGCAAGGCCGGGAAGCGAACCATCCGGACGCATCGGACGCTTCGGACGGTGTTTTCCGCGGTCCGGCGCGTTCGCACGGTTCACACGCTTCGCACCATGGTTTCGCGGTGCGCGGCGCGGCCCGAAATCGCCGTCGGCCTTGACTTTCGCAGGCGATGATGCGCCCTTCCGGCCTCCCGAATTCCGCCCCTCGCGGGCCCGAATCCAAGACGAACCGACCATGCACGCCTACCGCTCCCACACCTGCGGCGCCCTCCGTTCGACCGACGCCGGCGCCAATGTCCGCCTGTCGGGCTGGGTGCACCGCAAGCGCGACCTCGGCGGCCTGCTGTTCGTCGATCTGCGCGACCACTACGGCATCACCCAGCTGGTGCTGCACCCGTCGACGCCGGGCTTCGAGATCGTCGAGCGCCTGCGCGCCGAAAGCGTCATCCGCATCGACGGTGAGGCCGTCATGCGCGACGCCAGCACCGTCAACGCCCTGCTGCCGACCGGTGAAGTGGAAGTCCGCGTCCAGGGCCTCGAGGTCCTGTCGGAAGCCGCCGAATTGCCGATGCCGGTCTTCGGCGATCAGGAGTATCCGGAGGAAATCCGCCTCGCCAACCGCTTCCTCGACCTGCGCCGCGAGCGTCTGCACAAGAACATCGTCCTGCGCTCCAAGGTGATCTCCTCGATCCGCCAGCGCATGGTCGGACAGGGTTTCCTCGAGTACCAGACCCCGATCCTGACCGCGTCCTCGCCCGAAGGGGCCCGCGACTTCCTGGTCCCGTCGCGCCTGCATCCGGGCAAGTTCTACGCCCTGCCGCAGGCCCCGCAGCAGTTCAAGCAACTGCTCATGGTCTCGGGCTTCGACCGCTATTTCCAGATCGCTCCCTGCTTCCGCGATGAAGACCTGCGCGCCGACCGCTCGCTGGAATTCTACCAGCTCGACGTCGAAATGAGCTTCGTCACGCAGGAGGATGTCTTCGCCGCCATCGAGCCCGTCATGCACGGCGTGTTCGAGGAGTTCTCGGAAGGCCTGCCGGTTTCGCCCATCAACGGGACCCATACCTTCACCAACGACTTCGGCGAGCAGTTCGAGCACGGCGGCTTCCAGCGCCTGACCTACGCCCAGTCGATGGCCTGGTACGGCACCGACAAGCCGGACACCCGCAACCCGATCAAGATGCAGGACGTCTCGGACCACTTCCGCGACGGCGGCTTCGGCCTGTTCAACAAGATCCTCGGCGCCGACGAAAAGAACGCCGTCTGGGCCATCCCGGCCCCGACCGGCGGCTCGCGCGCCTTCTGCGACCGCATGAACTCCTGGGCCCAGGGCGAGGGCCAGCCGGGCCTCGGCTACATCTTCTGGTCCGACGACCAGAACGCCTGGGGCGGCCCGATCGCCAAGAACCTGGGTCAGGAACCGACCGAGGCCCTGATGACCGCGCTCGGCCTCGGCAAGGGCGACGCCGCCTTCTTCGTCGCCGGCAACCCCGGCGTCTTCGCCAAGTTCGCCGGCCTGGCCCGCACCCGCGTGGGCGCGGAGCTGAAGCTGATCGACGAGGCCCAGTTCAAATTCTGCTGGATCGTCGACTTCCCGATGTTCGAATGGTCGGAAGAAGAGAAGAAGGTCGACTTCAGCCACAACCCGTTCTCGATGCCGCAGGGCGGTCTGGAGGCCCTGGAGACCCAGGACCCGCTGACTATCCGCGCCTATCAGTACGACATCGTCTGCAACGGCTATGAGCTGTGCTCGGGCGCGATCCGGAACCACAAGGCCGAGATCATGCTCAAGGCCTTCGGCATCGCCGGCTACGACGCCTCGGTCGTCGAGGAGCAGTTCGGCGGCATGCTGAACGCCTTCCGCTACGGCGCGCCGCCGCACGGCGGCCTGGCCCCCGGCATCGACCGCATCGTCATGCTGCTGGCCGGCGAGACCGCCATCCGCGAGGTCATCGCCTTCCCGCTGAACCAGCAGGGCGAGGATCTGCTGATGAACGCCCCGACCGAGGCGGGCGAGCGCCAGCTCAAGGACGTGCACATCCGCACGGCCGTGCCGATCAAGGTCTGATGCGCCTGGGATAAAGGAAAAGGCCCTCGTCCGAGACGGGGGCCTTTTTTGTCAGCGGCCGCTGGCGACCACGAAATTCCTGACCCGGGGCGGAGCCGGGGGCGCCGCCGGGACCGGAGGCGCGGGCGGCGCGACGCGGACCCCGGAGATGCCGCGGCAGGTCCGGGCGGTCAGGCGGCCCGGCAGGCGGGTGTTGGCGTCGCCGCAGGCCCGGCCGACCTGTTCCTGCGTCAGGCCGTGCGCCGCCGACAGGTCCGTGCCGCGGATGTCGGCCCGGTTCATCTCGGCGTCGCTGAAGTTGGCGCCCGCGAAATTGCCGCCGGTCAGCCGCGCGCCGTTCAGCTCGCTGCTCTGGAAGGAGGCTCCGCGGAAGTCGCCGTTCGACAGGTTCGACATGCCGATCTCGGCGCCGCCGAAATTGGCCCCCCGGGCGCTGACGTTGGCCAGGGTCGCGGCGTTGATCTCGGCGCCGGTGAAGTTGGCGTTGCCCATGACCGCGCCGTTCATATTGGCGCCGTTCAGCTCGGCGCCGGTGGCGTTGACCCGGTCCATGCGGACCCGGACCATGGTCGCGCCCATGGCCGAGACGCCGGTCATGTTCGCGCTGGTGAAGTTGGCGCCGGTGAAGTTGGCCCCGACCAGTTCGGCGCCCGTCAGATCGGCCCGGCTGAAGTCGCTGCCCGAGAAGTTGGAGCCCACCAGCTCGGCGCCGCGCATCACGGCGCCCACGAGGGTGGCGTTGGTGAAGCTGGCGCCGGTGAAGGCCGCGCCGGTCAGGTCACGGCCCGACAGCTCGCAGCGGTTGCAGGACCCGCCCAGCGAGACCATGCGGGCCACGTCGCGATCCTGGAACTGCAGCTGGATCTCGGCCGCCGCCGGAGCCGCGGCGCACAGGGCGGCGGCGAAGGCCGCGCCGGAGACACCGGTGACCATGACGCGACGGAAGAAGGAGTCGGCAATCTGTTTCACGCCACCTTCATGAGGCCAAACCCCGAAGAACCCTACTTAAATCGCCGTAACGTCGGTGGCCGTTCAGCAGCGCGAAATGGACAGGCCCGCCGGCAGCCGCGTGGCCTCGTCGCCGCAGGCCTGATTCAGCCGCGACTGGCTCAGCCCCGTCGCCCGAACCAGCGAGGCGCCGGAGAAATTGGCGCCCGTCAGGGTCGCCCCGGTGAAGTTCGCGCCCTCCAGATAGGCGCCCACGAAGCTGGCGTTGGTCAGGTCGGCGCCCGAGAAATTCGAGCCGGAGAAGACTCCGCCGTAGGCCTCCACGTCGCGCAGATCGGCGTTGGAGAAGCGGGTGCGGTTCATCACCGACAGGCTGAGATCCGCCTGGCGCAGGCGCGCCCGCGACAGGTTCAGGCCGTTGCGCTCCAGCCCCGACAGGGCCGCCTGGAACAGGTTGCAGCCGGAACAGCTGGCGCCGCCGCGCACGCTGGCGATCTGGCCGGCGTTCTGGGCCGCGGCGGGCGAGGCGAGGGCGGCGGCGAGGGCCGCGGCGGTCAGGAACAGCTTCATCTCAGGCTCCGGCGCTCTGTTGAGCTCCGGCAGCCTCGCATGAAATCGTTGATTTAACCCTGCATCGAGGGCGCGGCCCCGCAGGTGTCGCAGATCCAGCCCGCGCCGCGTTCCTGCAGCGCCAGGTCGCCGCAGGCGGGGCAGGCGGTGGCCTCGCCCGAGACGACCGGGGCTGTGGGCGCGGCCGCGGCCTCCTTCTTCTGGCCGAAGGGCAGGACCACCAGGTTGTCGGGCGCCGCGCCGCGGGCGAAGCCCTTGGAGATGAAGCGGGCCGCCGGGACCGTCTCGGCGACCTCGCCCTCGGCGCCGCCCAGGCCGTCGCCCGGCCCGGCGTCCGCATTGGCCAGCGCCTGCCGGTCCAGATAGGACACGCCCAGCTCGCGGAAGATGTAGTCCAGGATCGAGGTCGCCGACTTGATCGAATCGTTGCCCGTGACCCGGCCGGCCGGCTCGAACCGGGTGAAGACGAAGGCGTCCACGAACTCGTCCAGCGGCACGCCGTATTGCAGGCCGATCGAGATCGCGATGGCGAAATTGTTCATCAGCGAGCGGAAGGCGGCGCCTTCCTTGTGCATGTCGATGAAGATCTCGCCCAGCTCGCCGTCCTCGTACTCGCCGGTGTGGATGTAGACCTTGTGGCCGCCCACGGCCGCCTTCTGGATGTAGCCCTTGCGGCGGTCGGGCAGCTTGCGGCGGGTGCGGTCGCGCTCGATGACCTTCTCGATCACCCGCTCGACATTGCGGACCTCGGGTTCGCGGCGGCGCTCGCGCTCCTGGCCGGCGCTCTCCGGCAGGTCCAGCAGCGGCCCGGCGGGCGGCGCGGCGCGGCGCAGGCGGACGACCCGGCGCCCGTCGCGGGCGGCGTCCGCCAGGACGCGAGCCGCCTGGGCCGGGGTGGCGTTCCAGTCCAGCGCGACCGGCGACAGGTCCGGCGCGCCGCTGAACGGGTCCAGCGCCGTCCGCAGGCCGGTCTCGAAGCCCGCCGGGTCGGCCAGGACCGCCGACAGGGCCTCGGGCGCGCCCGTCCAGCCCTCCAGGTCGCCGTGACCGAAGGCCCAGCCGCCGGCGGCGGCGATGTCGTCGTCGGTGAAACCGAGACGGGTCAGCAGATCGTCCTCGGCGGCGTCCTCGATCCCCAGCACGTCGCGCAGGAAGCCGGCATCCAGCACCGGGGCGCGGAACGCGTCCTCAAGCCGCTCGACCTGGGCCAGGGCCAGTTCGACGCCCTCCAGCTCCATATCGGTGAAGCCATGGGCGCGCAGGGCCGCGTGGTCGACGCCCGGCGCGCCCGCCAGCGTGCGGCGGCCCAGCAGATGCCGTTCGGCGTCCTCGACCTCGCCGCCTTGGTCTTCGATCGCCCGGGCGAGGGCGGGCCTCAGGCGGGGGGCGGCCTCGCCGTCGGCGGTCTCGAACCGGTCCAGCGCGGTCAGGGGCGAGGCGCCCAGACGCAGCATGGCCTCGCGGTCGTCGATGAACAGGCCGGACGCGCCCGCTTCGGCGGTCACCGCGGCCAGCTCGGCGGCGCGGGCCAGCGGATCCGCCGCGCCCTCGACCAGCACCAGGTCCGCCAGGTCCGCCAGTCCGACGCTCACCGGAACCGAACCGCCGTCCGACAGGGCCGTGACCCACAGCCCGGCCAGGTCGCCCAGCGCCGCCTCGAAGCCGTCGCGGGTCAGGGCGCGCAGGGCGGTCAGCGAGATCAGCACCCCGGCGCCGCGCGCGGCTTCGGCGGCCAGTTCCGCCGTCTCGGGGTCGAAGGCCAGGATCAGGTCGCCGTCCAGCGCGCCCTCGGCGGCCAGCACGGCCTCCGGCGCGCCGGAGGCGATCAGGCCGCGGTCGGCGACGGCCGTCCACGGCGCCGCGGGGCGGGCGGGCAGGGGCGCGGCCTCGAATGATTCGCCCGCGACCGCCCGCAGGATGTCGGCGTCCGAGGCTCCGGCCCGGCGCGCGGTCATCGCGGCCCGGGCCAGCGCGGGGTTGATGGCCGGATCGGCGCAGTCGCCGCGCGGTCCCTCGCAGCGGCTGACGGCCTCGCTGACGGCGGCCAGGGCGGCGGCCACGGCGTCGACGGCTCCGGCCGCCAGGCGCAGGGCGCGGCGGCGCGCGGTTTCGGCGGCCAGCAGGCGGGCGGCGGCGGGATCGGACAGGATCAGGGCGTCCCCGGCGGCCACCGCCTGCGGCCGGGCGGGCGTGGCCAGGCCCAGGCGCAAGGTAGCGGCCAGTTCGGCGGCCAGGGTTTCATCGGGCGCCTGACGGGCGGCGAAGGCGTTCGCGGCCTCGACGATCAGGTCCTCGCCGTCCAGCGGCAGGCCTTCCGCGGCGGCCCAGTCCAGCCAGGCCTCGGCCCGGGCGTCGGACCAGTCCTCGGGCGCCACGACCTCGACCAGCCGGCCGCCACGCTCGATCTCGCGCACGGAGCGGCGGACGGCGGAGGCGAGGACGGCGAAGCGAGGCTGGGGACGCATGCGGGTCTCGAGGCGGCTTTTGCCGATGCTACCGGTTGAAACCGGTCCGCCGCAATAAATCTGGCGTGTCGCATCAGGGTTACCCCCAAGATGTTGAGTTTCGCCGTCGCCGCGTTCCGCTGGACGGAAGCCTTCGCGGTTTCTATGATCAGCGTCGCTGTCGCCGGGGTGTTCCGGGCGGCGCGAGACGAGTGGAATTCCCGACGTGCTAGGCAGAATCTTCGGTTGGACCAGCGGCGCCACCATCGGCACCTTCTTCACCATCGCCAAGCGTGGCGAGAAGATCGGCACCGACGAATTCGGGAACACCTATTACCAGTCGCGCGACAACGTCAGCTATGACGGCCGCAAGCGCCGCTGGGTGATCTACAACGGCTACGCCGACGCCTCGAAGGTGCCGCCCGAGTGGCACGGCTGGATGCACTACACCTACGACGAGCCGCCGACCGTGGAGCCGCTGCCGCGCCGGTCGTGGGAAAAGGACCACCTGCCCAACCTGACCGGCACGCCGATGGCGTGGCGCCCGCAGGGCTCGCTGGCCGCCGAGGGCCAGCGCCCCGCCGCGACCGGCGACTATGAGGCCTGGCGTCCGGAATGAAGCGCCGCGGGCTCATCCTCGCGGGCGTGACCGCCGCGGCGATCCTCGTCGCCGGCGGCGTCGTGGCGTCCGCGCTGAACGACATGCCCCAGGACGCCCGTCCCGTGGATCCCACGGCTGAGCTGAACCGCCAGCCGACGCCGCAGACGACCCCGCCCGCCGAACCGGCTCCCGAGGCCGCGCCCGCGCCCGCCGCCCCCATCGCCATCACCCCGCCCGGACCGGTCGTCGTCGCCCCTGTCGCCGAAGAGACCGACGCCGAGAAGGCGGACGAGGAAAAGGCCGACCAGAAGGCCGAAGTCCGGGGCGAGCCCTCGACCACGCCGGGCCGCCGCCAGCGCCGCCGCGTCGCCATCGTCGAGGCCGTCGACAAGATCACCGCCGAACGCATGCGCTTCGAGGTCGAGGTGGGCGGTCGTCCCGTCCGCTTCCAGCGCACCCTGATCTTCACCGCCCGCGCCTGCGAGGTCTCGGCCTCGGACGAACAGGTCGGCGACTCCATCGCCTATCTGGAAGTCAGCCTTCAGCCGCGCGGCGTCGTCCAGACCGCCGCGCCGCGCCAGATCTTCCGGGGATGGATGTTCGCGTCCGCGCCGGCCGTGAACGGCCTGCAGCACCCGATCTACGACGCCTGGGTCGTCGGCTGCAGGGCGTAGAAGACCGCTTCGGCTCCCGTCATCGGCTCGAACAGCGAACGGACCTGGGGCCGCGCGCGCAGCGCCGCCTTCAACTGCCGCAGATAGGCCGCCTGCGGCGTCTCGACCGCTCCGAACTGGCTGAGGTGCTCGGTCAGGAACTGGGCGTCCAGCAGCCGCCAGCCGCCGCGCTTCAGCCGCCCCACCAGATGCACCAGCGCCACCTTCGAGGCGTCGCGCTCGCGGCTGAACATGCTCTCGCCGAAGAAGGCCCCGCCCAGGGTCACGCCGTACAGCCCCCCGACCAGCCGCTCGTCGCGCCAGACCTCGACCGAATGGGCGTGGCCGCGGGCCTGAAGCGCGATGTAGAGCCGCCGGATCGGCGCGTTGATCCAGGTGTCCTCGCGGCCCGGCATGGAGGCGGCGCAGGCGTCCAGCACGGCGCTGAAGGCGGTGTCGACCCGCACCTCGACCGGCGTGGATCGCACGGTCTTCCTTAGCCGTGTGGGAATGTGGAAGCCATCCAGCGGGATGACGCCGCGCTGGTCCGGCTCGACCAGGAAGACGCGCGGGTCATCGCGCGCCTCGCCCATGGGAAAGACGCCGGTGGCGTAGCAGTTCAGCAGTTCGTCCGGCCCGAAGCCGCCGAAGGGGGATGAGGCGCTGAAGCCGGGCTCCTCCACCGGGGGCTAGGCTTCGCCCTTCTGGCGCCTGGCCCAGTTCTCCAGCCAGTGGATGTCGTAGTCGCCGGACAGGATGTCCGGCTCCTGCAGCAGCTTCTGGAACAGGGGAATGGTGGTGTCGATGCCGCCGATGACCATCTCGCCCAGGGACCGTTTCAGGCGTGCGATGCACTCCTCGCGGTCACGTCCGTGGACGATCAGCTTGCCGATCAGGCTGTCGTAATAGGGCGGGATCGAATAGCCGGCGTAGATGGCGCTATCCAGCCGCACGCCCAGGCCGCCCGGGGCGTGGAAGTCCGTGATGGTGCCCGGCGACGGGGTGAAGGTCTCGGCGTTCTCGGCGTTGATCCGAACCTCGATGGCGTGGCCTTCGAAGTGGATGTCGTCCTGGGTGAACGACAGCGGCAGGCCGGCGGCGATACGGATCTGTTCGCGGACCAGATCCACGCCCGTGATCATTTCCGTAACCGGATGCTCGACTTGCAGGCGGGTGTTCATCTCGATGAAGAAGAACTCGCCGTCTTCCCACAGGAATTCGATGGTGCCGACGCCCAGGTAGCCGATGGCGGCGATGGCCTTGTTGACCGTCTCGCCGATGGCCTTGCGGCCCTCGGCCGAGAGGGCGGGCGAGGGGGCTTCTTCCAGCACCTTCTGGTGGCGGCGCTGCAGCGAACAGTCGCGTTCGCCCAGGTGCACGACGTTGCCGTGGCTGTCGGCGATGACCTGGATCTCGATGTGACGCGGTTTCTGGAGGTAGCGCTCCATATAGACGGCGCCGTTGCCGAAGGCGGCCAGGGCCTCGGACTGGGCGGTCTGGACGGCCTCGACCAGGTCGTCGGCGGTCAGGGCGACCTTCATGCCGCGTCCGCCGCCGCCCGCCGCCGCCTTGACGATCAGGGGGAAGCCGATGGTCTTGGACGCCTCGATGGCGGCCTCGATGGTCTCGACCTCGCCGGCCGAGCCGGGGACGCAGGGAATGCCGGCCGCCAGAACCGTCTGCTTGGCGCTGATCTTGTCGCCCATGACCCGGATATGCTCGGGCTTGGGACCGATGAAGGTCATGCCGTGGGCTTCGACGATCTCGGCGAAGCGCGCGTTCTCGGACAGGAAGCCGTAGCCCGGGTGGATCGCCTGGGCGCCGGTGATCTCGGCCGCCGCGATGATCGAGGGGATGTTCAGGTACGACTTGGCCGCCGGCGCCGGGCCGATGCAGACGCTCTCGTCGGCCAGGCGCACCCACATGGCGCCGCGGTCGGCCTCGGAGTGCACGGCGACGGTGGAGATGCCCATCTCCTTGCACGCGCGGTGGATCCGCAGGGCGATTTCACCGCGGTTCGCGATCAGGACCTTCGTGAACATGGCTTACGCCTCGAGCAGGACGAGGGGTTCGCCGAACTCGACGGGCTGGGCGTCGCCGACCAGCACTTCCCTCACGACGCCGTCGCGGGGAGCCTGGATCGGGTTCATCGTCTTCATGGCCTCGACGATCAGCAGGGTCTGGCCCTTCTTCACCTTGTCGCCCGGCTGGACGAACGGCGGGGCTTCCGGCGAGGCCTGCAGATAGGCGGTGCCGACCATGGGCGACTTCACCTCTTCGCCCGACTTGGCGACGATGGTGGCCGGGTCCGACGGCATGGAGGCCGGCGCGGCGGCGGGCGCGGCGGCGGCGACCGGGGCGGCCTGGGCCGGCGCGGCGGCGTACTGCATCACCGGGGCGGCTTCACGCGCCACGCGGATGCGCAATTCGCCCCGCTCGACCTCGATCTCGGTCAGCGAGGTGTCATTCAGGATGTCCGCCAGTTGCCGCACCAGGATGGTGTCGATCTCGGCTTCGTTCTTGAGCTTGGGGGCAGTCGTCTTCGGATCGGCCATGGGAGCCTCTTGTTGTCCTTTAAACCGAACGGTCGGCGGACCGGCGGCGTTCCTGCGCCAGTCCGAGGGCGGCCTTGACCGCCAGTTCGTAACTCATCGGGCCGAAACCCGAAACCACGCCGGCGGCGATCGCCGACACATAGGTGCGATGCCGGAAGCGCTCGCGCGCGGCCGGATTCGACAGATGACATTCGACGATCGGAACCGTCAGCGTTTTCAGGGCGTCCAGCAGGGCCACAGAGGTGTGCCCGTAGCCGGCGGGGTTGATCACAAGGGCGTCAGCCTTCTCGCGGGCCTCCTGGACCCAGTCGATCAGCTCGCCCTCGTGATTGGTCTGGCGGAACACCACGGTCGCGCCCTGGGCGGTCCGTTCGCACAGCGCCTGGACGTCCGCGAGCGTCTCGCGCCCGTAGATTTCAGGCTCTCGGACCCCAAGCAGGTTGAGGTTCGGGCCGTTCAGGACGTAGAGGACAGGACTGTCGGGCATTCGCTCGCGAAGGTGACGTTCCGACCGGAATCGGACCGGCCTTTTAGCTCAGGCGTGGCCGCAAGCAAGCCGCGCGCCGCAAGAGAGTGACGCAAGGTCATGCAAATCCAGGTCAACGGCGAGCTTCGCGAGGTCCATGCGGACACCATCCTGGCCCTCGTGGAGGAGCTGGGGCTGGATATCCGCAAGGTGGCCGTGGAGCGCAATCTGGAGATCGTGCCCCGCTCGCGTCACGGCGTCACGGCCCTGGCCGCCGGCGACCGGATCGAGGTCGTCCAGTTCGTCGGCGGCGGCTGAGTCGGCCTATTTCGGCGCGCAGACCCCGGCGTCGTAGGGCCCGACGGTGCGGATGACCTCGTTTTCCGTCGGTTCGATACGGCGGCCCGAGATCTGGCTGTCCAGCACCCGGCGCAGCAGGCTGTCCAGGCGGCTCACGACGTAGCATTTGACCTCGGGCGTCGCGTGCGGATTGCCCACGCCGCTGTCGTCGGTGAGGAACAGATAGCGGCTCTGGGTCGCGGCGGCGGCGGCGCGCAGGACGAATTCGGCCCGGTGGCCCACTCCGCTGGCGGCGACGGGCGTGATCTGGATGCGGCGGGCGCGGGCCTCCTGCACCTGTTCCCAGGTGGCGGCGATGCGGTCGTCATGCGGCGGGGCGTCGGCGACCAGCACGATTGAGCGCACGGCGTCGTCGCGCCACGGATAATCCAGCGCCCGCGTCAGGGCCTGGTCCATGGCCTCCGGATAGTCGCCGCCGCCGTCGGCCCGCTGGGCCTCCAGCTGGCGCACCAGTCCATCGACATTGCCGGTGAAGGGGAAGTCGCGGACCACATACTGGTCGCCGTTGTCGCGATAGACGATCAGGCCGATGCGGGTGTCGACGCGCGGGTGGCGCTCGGCCAGCGAGGCCATGATCGAGGCCAGCTCGCGCTTCAGATACTCCATCTCGTCGCCCATGCTGCCGGTGGCGTCGATGACCAGCAGCAGGTCGAAGGCGCGCACCTGGGCGGCGCGGGCGGCGGTGCGGATCTCCAGCCGGCGATCCGGTCCGACCGTCAGCCGGCGGGTCGCGCCGTCGACGGTGACGTTCGCCGTGCGGCCCAGCCGGTCCAGGCCGGGGAACAGGACCACGGTCCCGTCCGCCAGGGTGCGCAGCCGCAGCGGCTCGCCCTGCGGCCGGGACACCGAGACCTCGACGAAGGGTGCGGGACGGCCTTCGGCGTCGCTGACCGCGATGGTGATGGCCTGGCGGGTGTCCACCCAGGGCAGGCTCACGCCGCCCTGATCCTGCAGGTAACGGCCGACATAGTCGGCGTACCAGGTGGGGTTCAGCAGGTCGTCATAGTCGCCGGCGGTCAGCAGGCCGGCCTGCGGAGGGCGCGGCTGGGCCGGGCGGGTGCCGCGGTCGGGCAGGGCGACGGGCGTGGGGGCGGCGATCCGGGCGTCGTCCCCGGCGCCGGCCTCGCCCTCGCGGCGGATCCGGCTGCCGGTCACCACGACGTCGTCGACCGAGGTCGCTTCCTCGCCGACCACGGCGGGGCGTGACGGCGCGGGCGGAGGAGGCGGGGGAGGCGGAGGAGCGACCGCAGGCGGCGGCGCCATGGCCGGCCCGCCGGCGGTGCTGCAGCCGATGACGGTGATCGCCGTGGACGCCAGCAGGATCGCGACGGCGCTCCTGGCGACGATGGACCTGATGCGCATGACGACACTCCTTCACAGAACAACACGTGAGCCCAGTCACACATGCCGGCGGCGCGATGAAAACTGACGAAAGGCGCCGGGACCTGATGCGTGCGACGGAATGTGATCGGCGTCCATCCGGCGCGCACGGTTTTGTCCGGAACCGTACGACGGGCGAGGTGTTGCGCTCCCGAATCCCTTGCCACGCTGGAGTGTTTTCATGTCCGTCGAGCGCAAACCGGGAGGCCTCGCCGGGGGGCTGATCACGGCCCTCGGGGTCATTTTCGCCCTCATCGGCCTGACCCTGACCATCGGCGGCGGCTGGCTGATCGGACTGGGCGGCTCCTGGTACTACCTGCTCGCGGGACTGGGACTGCTGGCCAGCGGGGTCCTGCTGATCCGGCGGAGCAGGCTGGGCGCCTTCATCTATATCGGCGTCTTCGTGCTGACGGTGCTCTGGGCGCTGTGGGAGGTCGGGATCGACGGCTGGGGCCTGGTGCCGCGGGTGATCGCCCCCGCCGTGCTGCTGGCCCTCGTGCTGGCGGCGCTTCCGGCCCTCTGGCCCGGGCGGGGCAAGGTCTGGGCCGCCGGCGGCGCGGTCGGCCTGGTGGCCCTGCTGATGATCGGCGGCGTCGCCTCGGCCAATGCGGCGAAGATCAATGTGCAGTCCGAGCTTCCCGCCGCGCGAGCCGTCGCCTCCAGCGATCCGGACGCCATCCCGGTGGGCGCCGACTGGCCGGCCTTCGGCGGCAGCTACCACGCCCAGCGCTATTCGCCCCTGACCCAGATCACGCCCGAGAACGTCGGGCGGCTGGAGCGGGTGTGGAGCCTGCACACCGGCGACCTGCCCGGCGACCGGCCCGGCGCGCAGAACAAATACGCCTCCGAAAACACGCCGCTGAAGGTCGGGAACACCCTCTACATCTGCACCGGCAAGAACATGGTGTTGGCCGTGGACGCCGCGACCGGACGCAACATCTGGAAGCACGACCCGCAGGTCAGCGACGACAACATCCCTTATACGGCGGCCTGCCGGGGCGTGAGCTACTACGTCGTGCCGAACGCGGCCCCGGCCGATCCCTGCGCGACGCGGATCATCTGGGGCACGCTGGACGCCCGCCTGATCGCCGTGGACGCCCGCACCGGCCAACGCTGCGCCGGCTTCGGCCAGAATGGCCAGGTCGATACGTCCGAGCACATGGGCAAGCTGATCCCCGGCATGGTCTCGATCACCTCGGCCCCGACCATCGTGCGCGGCGTCGTCGTGACCGGGCACCAGATCCTGGACGGCCAGTACCGCCAGGCGCCCTCGGGCGTGATCAAGGGCTTCGACGCCGTCACCGGCCAGCTGCGCTGGGCCTGGGACATGATGCGACCGGACATCGCCACCACCCCGCCGGAAGGCCAGATATACACCCTGGGCACGCCCAACATGTGGACCACGGCCTCGGGCGACGAGCGGCTGGGGCTGGTCTATCTGCCGCTGGGCTCGACCGCCGCCGACTATGTCAGCGCCGACCGCACCGGACCGCAGCTGGACTACGCCACCTCGCTGGTCGCGCTGGACGTGACGACCGGCAAGCCGCGCTGGAATTTCCAGACCGTGCACCACGACGTCTGGGACTACGACCTGGGCTCGCAGGCGACGCTGGTGGACTTCCCGACGGCGGCGGGCGCGGTCCCGGCGGTCGTGCTGCCGTCCAAGCAGGGCGACATCTATGTGCTGAACCGGGCCACCGGCCAGCCGCTCACGCCGGTGAACAACATCACCGTGCCCCGTGGCGGCGTGGAGCCGCAGATGCGGACCCCGACCCAGCGGACCAGCGGCTATCACACCCTGCGCCGCGAGCACGACCTGAACGAGCGCCAGATGTGGGGCATGTCGCCGATCGACCAGATGATCTGCCGCATCCAGTTCCGCAGCGCCGCCTATGAGGGCTTCTACACCCCGCCGACGGCCGACCGGCGCTACATCCAGTATCCGGGCTACAACGGCGGCTCGGACTGGGGCGGCGTCGCCGTCGATCCGGCCCGCGGCGTCATCGTCGCCAACTACAACGACATGCCCAACTACAACCGGCTGGTGCCCCGCGCTGAGGCGGACCGTCGCGGCTGGGTCCCGCGCGGCGAACCCAACGCCCGCAAGGGCGGGGCCGAGGGGGCGGGCGATCCCCAGGCCGGCGCGCCCTATGCGATCAGCGTCAACGCCGGCTGGCGGATGCCCTTCACCGGCCTGCTGTGCAAGCAGCCCCCGTACGGCGGCATCCGCGCCATCGACCTGCGCACCGGCCGAACCATTTGGGACCGTCCTCTGGGCCAGGCGACCAAGAACGGGCCGTTCGGCATCCCGTCCATGCTGCCCATCGAGATCGGCACCCCCAACAACGGCGGCGCGGTCGTCACGGCGGGCGGCGTCATCTTCGTGGCGGCGGCGACGGACGAGCTGATCCGCGCCATCGACCTGAAGACGGGCAAGACCCTGTGGACCGACAAGCTGCCGGGCGGCGGCCAGGCGGGGCCGATGGTCTATGAGGTCGGCGGCCGCCAGTTCCTGGTCATCGCGCCGGGCGGGCACCACTTCATGGAGACGCCGGTGTCAGATGAAGTGATCGCCTACGCGCTGCCGCGAGGCGCGTAAGGGTTCAAACGACGCGCCCGAGGGCGTAGGGACGGGGACATGAACGCTCATGTCCCCGTTTCCGCATCCGCCACCGAAGCAGCCGACAGCTGGACCGTCGCCGGCCGGACCTTCAACAGCCGCCTGATCGTCGGCACCGGCAAGTACAAGACCTATCAGGAGAACGCCGACGCGGCCGAAGCCGCCGGCGCCGAGATCGTCACCGTGGCCGTGCGCCGGGTGAACCTGACCGATCCGAACCAGCCGATGCTGGTCGACTATGTGAAGCCCGACCGCTTCACTTTCCTGCCCAACACCGCCGGCTGCTTCACGGGCGAGGACGCGGTGCGGACCCTGCGCCTGGCGCGCGAGGCCGGCGGCTGGGACCTGGTCAAGCTGGAGGTCCTGTCGGACACGGCCCACCTGTATCCGGACATGATCGAGACCCTGCGGGCGCTGGACCTGCTGGTGAAGGACGGCTTCCAGGTCATGGTCTACTGCACCGACGACGTGGTCATGGCCCGGCGGCTGGAGGAAGCGGGGGCCGCCGCCATCATGCCCGCCGCCGCCCCGATCGGCTCGGGCCTGGGCATCCAGAACCGCGTCAACGTCCGCCTGATCGTGGAACAGGCCAAGGTCCCGGTCCTGATCGACGCGGGCGTTGGCACGCCCTCGGACGCCGTCCTGGCCATGGAGCTGGGCTGCGACGCCGTGCTGATGAACACCGCCATCGCCGGCGCCGGCGATCCGATCCTGATGGCGTCGGCCATGAAGCACGCCGTCATCGCCGGCCGTCAGGGCTATCTCGCCGGCCGCATGCCCCGGCGCATGTACGCCAGCGCCAGCTCGCCGCTGTCGGGGCTGATCTAGGATCGGTGAGAAGGTGGCGGGGCGGAGCCCCGTCGGATGAGGGTCGACTGGTGCAGTCCGGCCCAAGCCGGCCACCCCGGAACAGCGGTGCGGCTCATCGCCGGATGCTGGCGGTCGGCCCTCACCCTTTCGCGCAAGAACGACGCTGCGCGCCGTGCGCTCAAGCCCTCTCCCATTGGGAGAGGGAAACGACTGCCGCGTCCCCACGTCCAATCCTGACGCATGGTCGTGTCATCCTTTCGGACATGGCCCGCGAAGTTCTGATCCCGAAAGACGGCCCTCCCGACATCCGGGCGATCCATCGCTTCGCCATGAGCAGGACCGCCACGGCTCGCCGTCAGGGCGACGCCCGCACGATCCGTCTGTGGCGCCGCCTCGCCGTCAAAGCCCTGCGCGCCCTGCGCTTCGCCGCCCGCATCGAGGCCGGACGGGTGCACGACGATCCGCCCTCTTCGCACCCGCTTTTTTCCGATGCGCCGGAAAAAGTTCGGGAGACGCTCGCTCCGGCCTCCGCGCCCCATCCCGACCGCCGCCGAACCTTCCGCGAGGAGCGAAGGCGACGATGAAGCGGCGTTTGAACCCTCCACACCCTTGCTATCGCCATCCAGAGCGCGCGCATCAAACGATGTGCGCCTTTCGCACGCCCTGCGTCGGGGAGTTGGCGGAATCCCCGCCGCCCGCTAGAGCATCGCTCTTCCTCCCAAGAGTTCAGAGCCATGCACGACATCCGCGCCATCCGTGACAATCCCGCCGCCTTCGTGAGCGGCTGGTCGTCGCGCGGGGTCGAGGAGGCCGACGGGCTGGTGGCCGACCTGCTGCGCCTCGACGGCGAGCTGCGCGCCGCCCAGACGACGGCGCAGGAGGGGCTCACCAAGCGCAACGCCGCCTCCAAGCTCATCGGCGCCGCCATGGCGAAGAAGGACATGGCCGAGGCCGACCGCCTGAAGGCCGAGGTCGAGGCCCTGAAGGCCGACATCGCCGCCGCCGAGACCGTCGAGGCCGAGGTCGGCAAGCAACTGCGCGACCTGCTGGCGGCCCAGAAGAACCTGGCCGCCGACGAGGTCCCGGACGGCGAGGACGAGGCGGGCAACGTCGAGGTCAGCCGCTGGGGCACGCCCCGCGCCGGCGGCCCGGCCAAGGATCATGCCGATCTCGGCGAGGCCCTGGGCCTGCTGGACTTCGAGGCCGCCGCCAGGATGAGCGGGTCGCGCTTCGCCGTGCTGAAGGGCCAACTGGCGCGGCTGGAACGGGCCGTCGGCCAGTTCATGCTCGACGTCCAGACGGACAAGCACGGCTATCTGGAAGTGAACCCGCCCTACCTCGTCAAAGATGATGCGATGTTCGGGACGGGACAGTTGCCGAAGTTCGAGAACGATCTCTTTTTCGCGTCCAGCTTTCTTCAAGGTGAGATGGAGCGACAGCGTCCAAAGGGTCACACCGGCTTCTGGTTCGACGCCAGCTTGGTTCCCCACGAATACGTCGGAAACTACGACCGCCTGAGCACTTCGACCCATCCGGAAACTGATGCTGTCACGCTCTATGTTGATGAGAACCCTGAGCCGTCCATTGAGCAAACGCTCGAGGCTTTGAGCTTCAAGGGTATCGACAGGCGCCGCTGGCTCATCCCGACCGCCGAAGTCTCCCTGACCAACCTCGTCCGCGAGCAGATCCTGCCCGAGGCCGAGCTGGCCACCCCGATCCGCATGACGGCCCTTACGCCCTGTTTCCGCGCCGAGGCGGGCTCGGCCGGACGCGACACGCGCGGCCTGATCCGCCAGCACCAGTTCCACAAGGTCGAGCTGGTCTCCATCACCCGGCCCGAGGATTCCGACGCCGAGCACGAGCGGATGGTCGGCTGCGCCGAGGCCATCCTGCAGGCGCTGGAGCTGCCGTATCGCAAGATGCTGCTGTGCAAGGGCGACATGGGCTTCTCGGCCCGCAAGACCTACGACCTCGAGGTCTGGCTGCCGTCGCAGGACACCTATCGCGAGATCAGCTCCTGCTCGAACTGCGGCGACTTCCAGGCCCGGCGCATGGACGCCCGCTTCAAGCGCGACGGCGAGAAGAAGACCGAGTTCGTCCACACCCTGAACGGCTCGGGCCTGGCGGTCGGCCGCACCCTGGTGGCGATCATGGAGAACTACCAGCAGGCCGACGGCTCGATCCGGGTCCCCGACGTGCTGGTCCCCTACATGGGCGGGCTGACGCAGGTCGGCGGGGCCTGAACACCCGGCCCTCCGGTAAGGCGGGGAGCCCCCGGCGGCGTCAGGCATTGCGCAGGGAGCGGAGCGGCGGCGTCATCAGGACGTCGTGCGGCTCCGGTCCATTGTCCGGTCTCCGCTCCCGGAGACGCGCCACAGGAACGAACCGATGCGAACCCTCTCCCTCCTGGCCCCCGCCGCCCTGATTCTGGTCCTGGGCGCCTGCGCCTCGACGCCCGGCGGCGTCACCCCGCCGCCCGCCGGCTTCGACGCCTCGGCCACCCAGTTCGAGGGCTGGGCCCGCGTCGCCGACGGCGAGATCCGGCTCTACGCCCGGGAGCGCGACCTGACCCAGGGCTTCCCAACCGACTGCGTCAGCGCCGTCCTGCCGCGCAACGCCCAGCGCGCGGCCGCCGACCTGAACGGGGCCAAGGTCCGGCTGTTCGGCCGCACCGCCGCCTGGGCCGCCCGCGACGGCGCCCAGACGATGCAGTGGCAGGGTTCGCGCCTCGTCAACAACTGCCGCCGCGACGTGGTCATCCAGGCCGACCGCGTGGAAGTCCTCCAGTAGCGGGACCCCGCCGGATTTTTCGAGTGCGCCGGTCGGGTCTTCGCATTAGGTCAGACCGATCATGAGAATCCTGCTGACCAACGACGACGGAATCGAGGCCGAGGGCCTCGAATGCCTGGAACGGATCGCGCGGACCCTGTCCGATGACATCTGGGTGTGCGCGCCCGCCGTCGAGCAGTCGGGCAAGGGGCGGGGCATCACCCTGACCGAGCCGCTGCGGGTCAACAGGCTGGGCCCGCAGCGCTTCGCCGTGACGGGGACGCCGACCGACTGCGTCGTGCTGGCGGTCAACGACCTGATGCCGGAGAAGCCGGACCTGGTGCTGTCGGGCGTCAACCGCGGCCACAACGTCGGCGAGGACTGCTCCTATTCGGGCACGGTCGCCGGGGCGCTGCAGGGCATGGCCTTCGGCATCCGCTCCATCGCCCTGTCCCAGTCGCTGGAGCGCTTCCACGACGAGGTCACCGCCCACTGGGAGACGGCCGAGGCCTACGCCCCCGCCATCATCAGCCGCCTGCTGGCCCAGCCGTGGCAGGCCGGGGTGGTGATGAACCTCAACTTCCCGGCCCGCGCGCCCGAGGCCGTGGCCGAGATCGAGGTCACCCGCCAGGGCTTCCGCGACATCGGCGAGATGCATGCGGTGCGCCGCACCGACCTGCGCGGCCGCGACTACTACTGGATGAGCTTCCGGGGCACGAAGCACGACCATCCGGACGGCACCGACCTGAAGGCGATGGACGACGGCAAGATCTCGGTCACGCCCCTGCACATCGACCTGACCCACATGGCCAGCCTGCACGACCTGAAGGGCATCCTGGGCGGGGTTCCGCCCAAGACGGTCGTGGCGGCCGAATGAACCTGAAGGACGACCGCGCCGGACGCCTGATCCTCGGTCTGCGACAGCAGGGGGTGACGGAGCCGCGCGTGCTGCAGGCGATGGAGTCCATCGACCGGGCCGTCTTCGTGCACGAGAAGTTCCTCGACCAGGCCTGGGAGGACCAGGCCCTGCCCATCGACTGCGCCCAGACCATCAGCCAGCCCTTCATCGTCGGCCTGATGACCCAGGCGCTGGACGTGCAGCTGCGGCACCGGGTGCTGGAGATCGGCACCGGCAGCGGCTACCAGGCCGCGGTGCTGAGCCGGCTGGCCCGCTACGTCTATTCGGTCGAGCGCTATCGCAGCCTGCTGACCGAGGCCGAGGCGCGGCTGCGGACGCTGGACATCGACAACGTCATCACCCGCCACGGCGACGGCGGCCTGGGCTGGCCCGAACAGGCGCCCTTCGACCGGATCATGGTCACGGCCGCGGCTCCCGGCGAGCCGACCGAACTGCTGAAGCAGCTGAAGCCCGGCGGCATCCTGGTCTGCCCCGTGGGCCGCAGTTCGGTGCAGATGCTGCACCGCTACGTCGGCCAGCCCGACGGCAGCTTCCGTCGCGAAAGCCTGACCGAAGTGCGGTTCGTGCCGCTGGTCGAGGGGACGGCCAAGGAGGGGTGATTACGGCTCCGGCAAGCTTTGGTTAACCTTCCCGCCCAACTTTGGCGCGGTTTTCCGGGTCTGTTCGGATGACAGGCTGGGCGCAGAAGCGGAGCGGGCGAATGAATCGAATGGGCGGCGGATTCCGCATCCTGATGGCGCTGGGGGCGATGAGCCTGCTGGCGGCCTGTTCCAGCTATCCCGCCGAGCCGCGCTATTCGATCTACGCCGACCAGCCGAACGGCCCGCCCGCGCCGCCGCCGTCGGGCCCGGTCTATCCGACCCGGCCGCAGCCGACCGGGGAGGGCGTGCGCGGCCCGACCGATCCGGCCCGCGAGGCGCCGCCGCCGCGCGGCGCGCCCGTCGAGGCCATCGAGGGCGGCGCCCTGGATGCGCCGACGGCGACCGGCCCGCGTCCCAACGACGCGCCCACCCGGCCCTATACCGAGGTCCCGGCAGCGACGCCCAACGGCTCGCGCCCCGCGGCCGGCCCAGCGTCGGAAGGCTTCGCCAGCCCGCCGCCGCCCGCTCGCGGCGCGCCGACCGCCGGCGCCGCCTACGAGATCCAGCCCGGCGACACCATCTCCGGCATCGGCCGCCGGTTCCAGACGCCGGTGCAGTCGCTGATCGACCTGAACGGCCTGGGGCCGCGCGCCGCCATCACACCGGGCCAGCGCATCATCCTGCCCGCCGGGGCCGTGGATATCGGCGGCGACCCCTATGCGACCGGTCCGTCGCCCTTCGGCGTGACCGTTCCGGAGGAGACCGCGCCTCCGCCGCCCCCGCCGCCTCCGCCGTCCTCGACCCTGCCGCCGCCGCGCCAGCCCGCGGCGACCGCGCCCCCGGCCGCCGCGGCGCCCGCCGGGAACGCGGGCCTCGACTGGCCGGTGCGCGGCGACGTGCTGCGCCGCTTCGGACCGGTGGGCATGGGCGAGCGCAACAACGGAGTGAACATCGGCGCCGCGGCGGGAACCGAGGTCCGCGCCTCGGCCGCCGGACGGGTCGGCTATGTCGGCGACGACCTGGTCGGGCAGGGGCTGACGGTTCTGATCGTCCACCGCGACGGCTGGCGCACGGTCTACGGCCACCTGGGCTCGGCCGTGGTCCGCGACGGCGACGAGGTCACCGCCGGACAGCAGATCGGCACGGTCGGCACGACCGCCGGCGACGGCCGTCCCTCGATCCATTTCGAGACATGGCGGGTCCGCGGCGACCAGCCCACGGCCGTCGACCCGCTGACCGTGTTGCCGCGATAACCCAACCTATGCGGCGCGCGCTCGCGCCGCGTTGCAAAGTGTGACGACGCGCCCTAGGTTCCGCGCCTCATTTTCAGGGGCTGCGCCAAGGGCGCGCCCGGCGCTTCTCGGAGAACAAAGTGCAGGAAATCCTGGCCGGCCCCGCCGGAACGTTCGTCTTCATCGTTCCGATGATCGTGCTGTTCTACTTCCTGATGATCCGCCCGCAGCAGCAACAGATGAAGCGGCACAAGGCGATGATCGAGGCGGTCAAGCGCGGCGACACCGTCACCCTGTCGAACGGCATGATCGGCAAGGTCACGCGCGTCGAGAACGACGAAGCCATGGTCGAGATCGCCCAGGGCGTGAACGTCCGCGTGATCAAGTCCATGATCGCCGACGTGCGCAACCGCACCGCGGTCGCCGCCAACGACGCCAAGGCCTGATCGGTCTCCTGAAAGGTTCGGGACAGCCCGCATGATCCATCTGTCGCGCTGGAAGGTCATCCTTCTCGCCCTGTCCGTCGTCTTCGGCCTGCTGTTCGCGGCGCCCAACATGCTGAGCCCGGCCCAGCGTGACGCGCTGCCGGGCTGGCTGCCGAAGAGCATCCTGAACCTGGGTCTCGACCTGCAGGGCGGTTCGTACCTGCTGCTGGAAGTCGATGTGCCGGCCATGCGCGCCGCGCGGCTGAACAACCTGGCCGAGGACGCCCGCACCGTGCTGGCCGAAGCCAGCATCGGCGTCAGCACTATCTCCCGCCAGAGCGACGGCGTCATCGTCACCCTGGCGGATCCGTCGCAGATGGAACAGGCGCAGGCGGCCATGCGCGCCCTGGTCGTCAACAGCCCGACCGGCACGGACCGCCTGGTCCAGCGTCAAGGCTCCGACCGTCTTCGTTACGCCTTCACCGAAGCGACGATGAACTCCATGGCGTCCGACGCCGTGACCCAGTCGATCGAAGTCGTGCGCCGCCGTCTGGACAGCACCGGCACCAAGGAAATCTCCATCACCCGCCAGGGCGCGGACCGCATCGTGGTCCAGGCTCCGGGCCAGAGCGACCCGGCCGAGCTGGAACGCCTGATCGGCCAGACCGCCCAACTGACCTTCCAGATGGTCGACGTCGAGAACTCGATCCAGGAGGCGCTGAACGGTTCGGTGCCGCCGGATTCCGAAGTTCTCCCTGGCGCTGACCCGCGCGGGCCCGCCTTCTACCTTGTGAAGCGCCGCATCCTGGTCTCGGGCGAGAACCTGACCAAGGCCGAGGTCACGCAGGACCAGAACCAGCGCACCGCCATCGGCTTCCGCTTCGACGGCGCCGGCGCCCGTCGCTTCGGCGAGGCGACCGCGGCCAACATCGGGAAGCCCTTCGCCATCATCCTGGACGGCAAGGTCATCTCGGCGCCGTCGATCCGCAGCGCCATCACCGGCGGCTCCGGCGTCATCGAAGGCAACTATTCGATCCAGGAAGCCTCCGAGATGGTCAACCTGCTGAACGGCGGCGCCCTGCCGGCTCCGCTGAAGGTCGAGGAGCGCCGGACCGTGTCGGCCGAACTGGGCGAGGACGCCGTGTCGGCGGGCGCCCTGTCGACGGCCATCGGCTTCGGCATCATCGTGCTGTTCATGATCCTGGCCTACGGGATGCTGTTCGGCGGCATCTCGGTCATCGGCCTGGTGTTGAACGGCCTGCTGATCGTGGCCTGTATGAGCCTTGTCGGCGCCGCCCTGACCCTGCCGGGCATCGCGGGCCTGATCCTGACCTTCGCCGTGGCCGTCGACGCCAACGTGCTGATCTATGAGCGGATGCGCGACGAGGCCCGGGCGGGCCGCAGCGTCATCGCCTCGATGGACGCCGGCTTCTCCAAGGCCATGGCCACCATCATAGACGCCAACGTCACCACCCTGGTGGCCGCGGCGATCATGTTCGTCTTCGGCGCCGGCCCGGTTCGCGGCTTCGCCTGGACGCTGGGCATCGGGGTGTTCACCTCGGTCCTGTCGTCCGTGCTGGTGGCGCAGGTGCTGCTGGCGTTCTGGCTGAAGACGGCCAAGCCCAAAAAACTGCCGATCGCGGAGTGATGGCGATGCGTGGATGGCCCCTCATCAAACTGCTGCCGCAGAAGACGAACTTCCACTTCGTGAAGTACGCCCGCTATGCGGCCATCGTCTCCGTGATCCTGTGCGTCGCCTCGATCGTCGCCTGCTTCGTTCCCGGCCTGAACATGGGCATCGACTTCCGGGGCGGCGCCTCGCTGGAAGTGTCCAAGCCGGCCGGTCAGGTGGTCAACCTGGAAGAGGTTCGCGGCGCGGTCAGCGGCCTGGACCTCGGTGACGTCGGCGTGCAGGGCATCGCCCGGCGCGACAACAACATCGACGACGGCTCCACCGCCATCGTGCGCTTCCAGGTGCCGGACGGCCGCGACCAGACCGTTGTGGTGAACCAGGTCGAGGCCGCCATCACCCAGGCGACCGGCGAGGTCACCTATTCGGGCGTCAGCGTCGTCGGCTCCAAGGTGTCGGGCGAACTGTTCCAGTCCGGCCTGCTGGCGCTGGGTTCGGCCATCGTCCTGATGTTCCTGTACATCTGGTTCCGCTTCGAGCCGCAGTTCGGCTTCGGCGCGGTCGCCGGCCTGCTGCACGACGTGGTCCTGACCTTCGGCCTGATCGTGGTGTTCAAGCTGGAATTCAGCCTGACCATGGTGGCCGCGATCCTGACCGTCATCGGCTATTCGATGAACGACACCGTCGTCGTGTTCGATCGTCTTCGCGAGAACCTGCGCAAGTACAAGACCATGCCGCTGCGCGACGTGATCGACCTGTCGCTGAACGAGACCCTGTCGCGGACGATCATCACCGGCGTGACCGCGGTCATGGTGCTCGCGGCCCTGGCGGTCTTTGGCGGCGAAGCCCTGTTCGGCTTCTCCATCGCCCTGATGTTCGGGATCATCATCGGCACCTATTCGTCGATCTATGTCGGCGCGCCGATCATCCTGCTGTGGGGCGTGAAGCGCGGCGGCGCCGCCGACGACGCCAAGCCGATCAAGCTGGGCATGGCCTCGCGCCCGTAATCCGGGAGATTCTCCCTCCCCTCGTGGGGAGGGTGGACCGCGTAGCGGGACGGGTGGGGGAACCGGGCGCTCGGATGCGAACCCCACCGTGTCGTCGCTGACGCGGCGACATCCCTCCCCATGAAGGGGAGGGAGGGGTACGGTGCCGCTTCAACGATTCTCGCCCGGGGAGGGGCGACGACATGGGCAAGCTGCTTTCCAACTTCCGCACCACCATCCTGCTAAGTCTCGCGCTCGCGGCGGTCATGATCTTCGCCTTCGGCCGCACCGCGCCGGGCGGCTTCGATCTCGGCTTCTGGCAGGCCACGTTCCGCTGGGCGCACCTGGCGTCGGGCATCCTGTGGATCGGCCTGCTGTACTATTTCAACTTCGTCCAGATCCGGGTCATGCCGGCGATCCCGGCGGAGCTGAAGCCGGCCATCGGCAAGCATATCGCGCCCGAGGCCCTGTTCTGGTTCCGCTGGGCGGCGCTGGCGACGGTCGTCTTCGGCCTGGCTGTGATGTTCACCCGCGGCCACGCCTACGCCATGGAAGTTCTGAGCTTCGGCTTCGCCGGCGGCCTGACGGAAGACCAGAAGGGCTTCACCCTGATGGGCGTCGGCGTCTGGCTGGCCATCGTCATGTTCCTGAACGTCTGGGGCGTGATCTGGCCGAACCAGAAGCGCGCCCTGGGCATCGTCGTGGTCGATGACGCCGCCAAGGCCAAGGCCGCCCGCATCGCCATGCTGGGCAGCCGCACCAACCTGCTTCTGTCGCTGCCGATGCTGACGGCGATGGCCATGTACCAGACCCTGTTCGGCTGATCCGCCGAACCGATCGCAATGCGGGGCCGGGGAGGGCGACCTTCCCGGCCTTCCGCGTTATGGGGAGCCGATGACTGTCCTCGAAGCCCAGGTCCGCGACGCCGACATCGACCGCTGGCTGTCCAGCCGGTTCGTGGCCGATGCGCAGGCCCGCGCCGACCTGATCGTGCTGTACGCTTTCGAGGCCGAGCTGATGGCCATCCCCACCCGGGTCACCCAGCCGCTGCTGGCCGAGATGCGCTACGCCTGGTGGCGCGAGCAGATGGACGGGGTCTTCGCCGGAACCGCCCGCAAGGGCCATCCGGTGCTGGAGGCCCTGACCGACATGGTCGCCCGTCACGACCTGCCGCGCGCCCCGTTCGACGGCCTGATCGAGGCGCATATCGGCCGGGTGCACGGCGAGCCCCACGATCTGGACGCCTTCTACGTCGGCCCGATGCAGCTGGCGGCGCAGATGCTGGCCGGACCGGGTCTGGACGAGGCGGTGGCGGACGCCGGCCGCGTGCGCGGCCTGAGCCAGACGGGGCGCCGTGATGAGGCCGGAGCGCTGAAGACCGCCGCCAACCGGGCCCTGAAAGGCCTGCCCGTGGCCGCCTTCCCGGCGGTCGCGCCCGCCGCCCTGGCCGACCCTGAGGCGCCCGAGGCGGCGAAGCGGTTGAGGCTGGTCTGGGCCGCGCTGAGAGGCCGGATCTAGGCCGCGCAGGCGACAGGGAGCTGGCCCGGGATCAGAACCAGGGCGCGCCCGCCGGATGATGCAGGGTGGCGTTCAGGCGGTTGAAGAAGTTGGTCGTGGCGATCCACAGGACGATGCCCGCCAGCGCCGGCTCGTCGAAATGGGCCTTGGCCGCGTCCCAGACGTCGTCCGGCACGCCGACGGAATTGTCGGCCAGGCGGGTGGCGGCTTCGGCTAGGGCCAGCGCCGCGCGCTCGGCGTCGGTGAAGTAGGGAGTCTCGCGCCAGGCCGAGACGGTGTCGAGCCGCTCGTCGGTCTCGCCGGCCTTGCGCATCTCCTTCGCGCCGGAGGCGACGCAGGCCGAGCAACCATTGATCTGGCTGGCGCGCAGATGGACCAGGTGCAGAACGGTGATCGGGGCGCCCGACTGATGGGCCGAGGCGTAGAGGGTCTGCACGGCCTTCTGGGCGTCGGGCAGCATGGCGAGCAGGGTACGGGAAAGGCGCATGTCGGGGCTCCATGAGGACGGCCGCCCGGCGCCCTCATGGCGTCAAATCCGTCCGTCATCAGGGAGACGAGACGGGCCCGCCGGATGTGACATCGTGCGCGACGAATTTCAGTAGGCGGTCACCTCCGGCGGATGGACCCGGGTGTTGGGCGAACCGCGGAAGGCCCAGCGGATGAAGCGGGCGGTGGACAGGGCGCTCGCGCGGGTCAGGAGCCGGGGCGGGCCGAAGGGGCGCTCGTGCATGGCCTGGGCCCAGTCCGGCAGAAGGTCGAGACCCGCCTGCATGATCACGCCCGCGGCGGCGTCGACGGCGGGCGAGCCGACCCGCTGACGCATCACCATCCGCGCCACCTCGCGCGTGCGGGCGTCGGCGCGCAGCTGGGGGCGATAGCTGCGGATCAGGGCTTCGGCCTCGGCGCGGCTGCGGGGGATGGGGTCTGCGTGCAGGGCTTCGGCGATCCGCGCGGTCTCGGCGAAATAGGCGTCCTGATCCGACATCGGCATGTCCGGCTCAGCGTAGCGGATCCAGGCGTCGAGGAAGCTGATGGTCTCGGTGACATGGACCCAGGCCAGCAGGGCCGGGTCGGAGACGCGATAGGGCGTGCCGTCGGGCAGGACGCCCGCCAGCTTGGCGTGGATGCGGTTGACCTTGTCGATGGCGGCCTGGCCCCGCTCGGCATGGTCATAGGTGGTGGTGGCGATGAATTTGGCCGTCCGCCTCAGGCGGCCGTGCATGTCGGCGCGGAAGTCGGAATGGTCCCAGACCCCGGCCAGCACCGCCGGGTGCAGCATCTGCAGCAGCAGGCCCGAGACGCCGCCGATCATCATGGTCACCACGTCGCCGTTGACTCGGGCCGCCACGCAGTCCGGCGGGAACAGGGCGTCGGCCCGGCGCAGCACGGGCCGCTCACCCTTGTCGGCGTCGTTGAAGACATCGGTGATCTTCTGGCGGATGGCGCGGCGGGCGAAGTCGAGAGCCATGGCGGTGCTTCTCAGGCCTGACCGGCGGCCGGTCCCAGCAGGGCGATCTTCTTGTCCAGGCGGGCGACCTCGTCCTCCAGGCGGGCCTGTTCGGACGCCATGTCGACGGGCGAGCCGTCTTCGTATTTCAGCTGCGCGCCCTGGGCGATCAGGTCGAGGCGGTAGATCAGGGTGACCCGGCGGTCGGTCAGGCGTTCGAGCTCGGTCGGGTCCGACATCAGCCCGCGTCCCGCCAGGCCTTGAGGGCTTCCAGCCCGCGGATGCTCATCAGCCGCTTCTTGGCCCGCCCGCGCTCCTTGGGATGGATGCGCTTGCCGTCTTCATCGACCTTGGGCGCCTCCAGCGGGGGCAGCAGTCCATAGTTGATGTTCATCGGCTGGAACTTGGAGCCTTCCAAGTGGCCGCCGGTGATGTGTTCGACCAGGGCGCCCATCGCCGTTTCCGGTGGCGGGGCCGACAGGTCGCGGCCGAGCGCCTGGGCGGCGGCGAGGCGGCCGGTGAGCAGACCCATGGCAGCGCTCTCGACATAGCCCTCGACACCCGTCACCTGGCCGGCGAAGCGCAGGCGCGGCATGGATTTCAGGCGCAGCTGCTTGTCCAGAAGCTGCGGGCTGTTGAGGTAGGTGTTGCGGTGCAGGCCGCCCAGACGCGCGAACTGGGCGTTCTGCAGGCCCGGGATCATGCGGAAGGTCTCGGCCTGGGCGCCGTGCTTCAGCTTGGTCTGGAAGCCGACCATGTTGAACAGAGTGCCCAGCGCGTTGTCCTGGCGCAGCTGGACGATGGCGTGGGCCTTGACCGTCGGGTTGCGCGGATTGGTCAGGCCGACGGGCTTCATCGGGCCGTGGCGCAGGGTCTCGCGGCCACGCTCGGCCATGACCTCGATGGGCAGGCAGCCGTCGAAATAGGGGACGTTCTCCCATTCCTTGAACTCGGCCTTGGGTCCGTCCAGCAGGGCGTCGATGAAGGCGTCGTACTGGGCCTTGTCCATCGGGCAGTTGACGTAGGCGGCGGCGTCTCCGCCCGGGCCTTCCTTGTCATAGCGCGACTGGCGCCAGGCGATGTCGAAGTCGATCGAGTCGGCGTGGATGATGGGCGCGATGGCGTCGAAGAAGCTGAGGCTCTCCTCGCCGGTGGCCTTCAGGATGGCGTCAGCCAGGGCGGGCGAGGTCAGGGGGCCGGTGGCGACGATGACATTGTCCCACGCCTCCGGGGGCAGGCCGGCGATCTCCTCGCGCACGACGGTGACCAGCGGATGGGCCTGCAGCTTCGCGGTCACAGCCTGGGAGAAGCCGTCGCGATCGACCGCCAGGGCGCCGCCGGCGGGCACCTGATGGGCGTCGCCGCAGCTCATGATGATCGAATCCAGCGCCCGCATCTCGGCGTGCAGCAGGCCGACGGCGTTGAACTCCCAATCGTCCGAACGGAAGGAGTTGGAGCAGACCAGCTCGGCCAGGCCGTCGGTGTGGTGGGCGTCGGTCTTCACGCCGGGGACGCCGCGCATCTCATGCAGGATGACGGGCACGCCCGCGTTGGCGATCTGCCAGGCGGCTTCCGAACCGGCGAGGCCGCCGCCGATGACGTGGACGGGAGAGGGGGAGGTGGAGCTCATGAGCGGGGTTCTAGCCCGCCCCGCCGGGTACGCCAGTGCTTTATGGCCGCGGCGGGGATTTCGCCGGGAGCCTTGCGCCGGAGGGGCGGCTGGACGCATGAAGCGGGCATGAGCACCGAGCGGAGTCGCCCCATGACCGTTTCAGCCACCGAGGCGACCTTCGAAGGCTTCCGCGTGACGCGTCACAATCCGGGTGTGATCCTGATCTGGGCTGCGGTCTGGCTGGTCGGTCTGATCGCCGCGGCGGTCGCGACCTTCCCGATGCTGTCTCCCTGGGCGCCGGAGATGACGACAGCGAACGGCGACATATCCAAACTGTCCGCGCCCGCCCTGGCGGCGATCAGCAACGCCGGCTACGCCGTCCTGCCGGTCGTGCTGCTGATCCAGACCGTGCTGATGCCGGCGTTGTACCGGGCGGTGCTGCGTCCGGAGCCCAAAGGCTTCGGCTACCTCCGGTTCGGGCCCGACGAACTGCGCATGTTCCTGGTCGCCCTCGGCCTCGGGGCCGTGTCCGTGCTGCTCAATCTGATCAGTTCCGGGCTTGAGACCGCCGCCGCCCAGACGATGGGCGCGGTCGGCGCCCTGGTCGTGTCGATGGCCGTGTTCGCCACCTCGATCGCGATCACCGTGCGGCTGTCGCTGGTGGCGCCGATCACCCTGCTGCGCGGCAGGATCTCGTTCGTCGAGGGCTGGCACGTGTCCGCCCGCTGGTTCTGGCCGCTTCTGGGCATCACCGTGCTGTCGATGACGATGGCGGCGATCGTGGTCATCCTGCTGCTGATGATCGGCCTGCCGTTGCAACAGGCCGTCACCGGCGGGGCGAGCGCGGTCACCCCGCTGTCCACGATCAGCTTCCTGCTCCTGCTGCTGCTGATCCCGCTGGGCGCCACATTGGTGACCACGATCCTGTGGGCGCCCTATGCGGCCATGTGCCGGAACCTGCCGCCGCGGGACTGACCGGGGATCAGGCCCGCGCCTTCGCCCGGGCCGGCTTCTTCTCCGCCGTCGAGACAAGGCCCGCCACGCGCGCCTTGCGGCGCTGTTCGTGCCGGTCCAGCACCTCCTTGAGGTATTTGCCGGTCCAGCTGGCGGGATTGGCCGCGACCTGTTCGGGGGTGCCGACCGCGACGATCTCGCCACCGCCGTCGCCGCCCTCGGGCCCGAAGTCCAGCAGCCAGTCGGCGACCTTGATGACATCCAGGTTGTGCTCGATCACGACGATGGTGTTGCCGTTCTCGACCAGTTCCTGAAGCACCTCCAACAGCTTGCGGGTGTCCTCGAAATGCAGGCCCGTGGTGGGCTCGTCGAGGATGTAGAGCGTCTTGCCGGTGGCCCGCTTGCTGAGCTCCTTGGACAGCTTGACCCGCTGGGCCTCGCCGCCGGACAGGGTGGTCGCCGACTGGCCGACCTTGACGTAGCCCAGGCCGACCCGCTCCAGCGTCAGCATCTTGTCGCGGATAGAGGGCACGGCGGTGAAGAAGCGGGCGGCTTCCTCGACCGTCATGTCCAGCACATCCGAGATGGACTTGCCCTTGAACACGATCTCCAGCGTTTCGCGGTTGTAGCGCTTGCCGTGACACACATCGCAGGTGACGTAGACGTCCGGCAGGAAGTGCATCTCGATCTTGATCAGGCCGTCGCCCTGACAGGCCTCGCAGCGGCCGCCCTTCACATTGAAGGAGAACCGGCCGGGACCGTAGCCGCGGGCCTTGGACTCCGGCAGGCCGGCGTACCAGTCGCGGATGGGGCCGAAGGCGCCGGTGTAGGTGGCCGGGTTCGAGCGCGGGGTGCGGCCGATGGGCGACTGGTCGATGTCGATGACCTTGTCGAACAGCTCCAGCCCCTCGATCCGGTCGAAGGGAGCCGGGGCGTCGGACGCATTGTGCAGGCGGCGCGCGGCGGCCTTGTACAGGGTCTCGATCGTGAAGGTCGACTTGCCGCCGCCGGACACGCCGGTGACGCAGGTGAACAGGCCGCCGGGGATCTCGCCGGTGACGTTCTTCAGATTGTTGCCGGTGGCGCCGCTGATCTTCAGCATCTTCTTGCGGTCGACCGGACGGCGGCCGTCGGCCGGCAGTTCGATCTCGCGCTCGCCGGTCAGGTATTTGCCGGTCAGGGAGTTCGGATTGGCCATGACGTCGGCGGGCGTGCCCTCGGCGCAGACCTGGCCGCCATGGACGCCGGCCGCGGGGCCCATGTCGATGACGTAGTCGGCGGTCAGGATCGCCTCTTCGTCATGCTCGACCACCAGGACCGAATTGCCCAGGTCGCGAAGCCCCCTGAGGCTTTCCAGCAGGCGGGTGTTGTCGCGCTGGTGCAGGCCGATGGAGGGTTCGTCCAGCACATAGAGGACGCCGGTCAGGCCCGAACCGATCTGCGAGGCCAGGCGGATGCGCTGACTCTCGCCGCCGGACAGGGTGCCCGAGGCCCGCGAGAGGCTGAGGTAGTCCAGGCCGACGTTGTTCAGGAACCGCAGGCGATCCGAGATTTCCTTCAGGATGCGGCGGCCGATCTCCAGCTGCTTTTCGGTCAGCTGGTCGGGCAGGGCGCTGACCCACTCGTAGGCCTTCTTGATCGACAGCCACGACACCTCGGCGATGTCCTCGCCGGCGACCTTGACCGCCAGGGCCTCGGGCTTCAGGCGCTTGCCGCCGCAGGCCTCGCACGGGGTCTCGGACTGGAACCGGCCCAGCTCCTCGCGCACCCAGGCCGAGTCCGTCTCGCGCCAGCGGCGCTCCAGGTTCGGCAGAACGCCTTCGAAGGCCTTGGAGGTCTCGTACTTCCGGGCGTTGTCGTCGTAGGTGAACTTGATCTTCTCGCCGCCCGAGCCGTGCAGGATGACGGTCTGGGCCTTGCCTGGCAGCTCGCGCCACGGCTTGTCCATCGCGAAGCCGTAGTGGGTCGACAGCGACTGCAGCGTCTGGGTGTAGAGGGGCGAGGGACCGCGCGACCAGGGGGCGACGGCCCCGCCGTGCAGGGTCTTGTCCTTGTCTGGCACGACCAGGTCGGCGTCGAAGGCCAGCTTGACCCCCAGGCCGTCGCAGACCGGGCAGGCGCCGAAGGGATTGTTGAACGAGAACAGCCGCGGCTCGATTTCGCTGATCGTGAAGCCCGAGACCGGGCAGGCGAACTTCTCGGAGAAGGTGATGCGGCGCGGGCTGGTCTCGCCTTCCATGGTGTTGGCCCACTCGGCTACGGCGATGCCTTCGGCCAGGCCCAGCGCGGTCTGCAGGCTGTCGGCGTAGCGGCTCTCAAGCCCCTGTTTGGTGACGATGCGGTCCACGACGATGTCGATGTCGTGCTTGAACTTCTTGTCCAGCGCCGGGGCGTCCTCAATGGCGTAGAACTCGCCGTCGATCTTCACGCGCTGGAAGCCCGAGCGCTGCCACTCGGCCATCTCCTTCTTGTACTCGCCCTTGCGGCCGCGAACGACCGGAGCCAGCAGCAGGATGCGCTCGCCGTCGGCCAGCGCCGTCAGCTTGTCGACCATCATGGAGATGGTCTGGCTCTCGATCGGCAGGCCGGTGGCGGGCGAATAGGGCACGCCCACCCGCGCCCACAGCAGGCGCATGTAGTCGTGGATCTCGGTCACCGTGCCGACCGTCGAGCGCGGGTTCTTGGACGTCGTCTTCTGCTCGATGGAGATGGCCGGCGACAGGCCCTCGATCAGGTCCACGTCGGGCTTGCCCATCAGCTCCAGGAACTGGCGGGCGTAGGCGCTGAGCGACTCGACATAGCGGCGCTGGCCCTCGGCGTAGATGGTGTCGAAGGCGAGCGAACTTTTGCCCGAGCCGGACAGGCCGGTCATGACCACCAGCTTCTCGCGCGGAATGTCGAGATCGACGCCCTTGAGATTGTGTTCGCGCGCGCCGCGCACGCGGATGAAGTTGTGCTTTTCGGTCATGGAATCCGGGAACGCGGAGAGGGCCGGGCAGGGTCCGGCGCGACAACGCTATATGGGGGATGTTTCGCTGAGATCAGCAAGAACATTATAGGAACTGGCGGCCGCCGGCGCCAGACTGCTGACAGCAGGTGGCAGCAGGACGCCTATTCGGACGGCGACCACGCCTCCGCCTTGCGCAAATACCGCTCGCCCGGCCCCAGCAGGATGTTGTCGGCATGGGCCAGGCTCAGTTCGAGGCTTTCCGCGATGCGGCGGGCGCGTTCCATGAAGTGGACGGCGGCGATCGGCGGGCAGATCTCGCGGGTCGTCGCCTCGAACAGGGCCAGCCAGCGGTCAAAATGCGTCGCATCGATGGGCAGGGGCAGGTGCTTCGGCATCGGGCGGCCCTGATAGACGCCGGTCGACAGCGCCACCGATGACCAGAACAGCTTCATCTGCGCCAGGTGCGGGCCCCAGTCCCCGACCCGCGCGGCGAAGACCGGGCCGATCAGGGCGTCGTCGCGGACCTTGCCGTAGAAGGTCTCCACCAGCCGGTCGATCATGGCCTCGTCGATGCCGGTCTCGGCGCGGATGCGGTCCGTCGCGGCCTTGCGGCGGGCGGCGAAAGCTTCAGCGGTGTCGGCGTGGGTCATGGCGATCCTCTAGGCCGCCCGAGCCGGCCCGGCCAGACCGTGCGACCCCGCGTCAGTCGGCGATCAGGAAGTCGCCGGCGTTGAACGTCAGGACGCAGCGGGGATCGCCGCCGGACGCATCGACCGAGCAATAGTCGACCCCGACCAGGTTCTTCTGGACCCGGGCGGTCGAGCGGGCGCTGCGACCGTCCTGGGCGAAGCCGGTTCCCATCGCCGCGCTGTGCGGACCCAGGGCGTCATAGAAGCTCCGGGCGAGGGGGCCGGTGCAGGTGAACAGCAGCAGTTCCTCGCCGCCGTCGATCACCTGCCGGTAGGCGCCTGAGCCCGCCGCCTGGCGAATGCACTCGGCGTAGAGGCGGGCGTGGGGTCCGGTGGGCTGTTCCGCGAGCGGGGCGTAGTCGGGCGAGACCGGAGGAACGGCGTCCGGCGTCGCATGAGCACAGGCGGCGGCCGAGAGCAGGGTCGCGACGACGGCGAGGCGGGCGAAAAAACGCATGGAAGGTCCTCCAGACCCCCAGCCTTTCACGGTCTCGTCAGCGCCGCCAGAGCGGAAAGGGGTTGCGTGCGGGGCTCCGGGCGCCCATCCTCCTGGCTTCGAGTGAGTTCACTGGAGGCCCGACGATCATGATCAGCACGCTGGAAATCGGTTTCGCCCTTTCCGCTCCCCTGCTGCTCGTGTTCGCCTATGTTCTCGCTCCCAAGCCGAAACCCGTCCGCATCCGCACTCGTGACGCTCGATCGCGTCGCGGCCCGAACGCCTGACGGAACCACCCTATTTTCTGATCTGAGCCTCGTCTTCGGGCGGGAGCGCACCGGACTTGTCGGCCGCAACGGCTCGGGCAAGACCACGCTGCTGCGCCTGATCGCCGGCCTGTCCGCCCCCGCCGAGGGCGTGGTCAGCCGCGTCGGAACCGTCGCCTGGCTGGAGCAGCGCGGCGAGCCCGCGCCCGGCGAGACGGCGGCGGAGACGCTCGGCGCGGCCGCCGCGCTGGCCGTGCTGGCGCGCATTCTGGCGGGCGAGGGGACGGCGGATGATCTCGACGCCGCCGACTGGACGCTGGAGGGCCGCATCGGCGAAGTCCTGGCGGAGGTCGGGCTGGAGAGGCTGGACCTGTCGCGGGAGACGGCGTCGCTGAGCGGGGGCGAGCAGACCCGGCTGCGGCTGGCCGCCCTGCTGCTGGATCCGCCGGACCTGCTGTTGCTGGACGAGCCGACCAATCACCTGGACCGTGACGGACGCGAGCGCATCGCCGAGGTTCTGGGCCGCTGGCCCGGCGGCGTTCTGGTGGTGAGCCACGACCGGGCCCTGCTGCGCCGGATGGACCGCATCCTCGAGCTGTCGAGCCTCGGGGCCGCGGTCTACGGCGGCGGCTACGATCTCTACGCCGAACGCAAGGCCGCCGAGCGCGCCGCCGCCGAGCGGGATCTGGACGCGGCCGGGCGCGAGGCCGCGCGAGTCTCCCGTGAAAGTCAGAAGGCCGTCGAGAAGAAGGCCCGCCGCGATCGGGCCGGCCGCGCCTTCGCGATGAAGAAGTCCGAGCCTAAGATCCTGCTGGGGGCCATGGCCGAGCGGGCGGAGAATTCCGGCGCGCGCGAGAACCGGCTGGCCGAACGCCGGGCCGAGGCCGCGGAGGCGGACCTGGCCGCCGCGCGCGAGAAGGTGGAGCGGGTACGGGCGCTGGATATTCCGATGCCGCCGACGAGGCTGGCGGCGGGACGGACGGTGCTGGAGCTGGACGCCGTCGCCTGGGACGCGCCGGGCGGACGGCGGATCGTGGGGCCGGTTTCGTTGAAGCTGACGGGGCCTGAGCGGGTGGCGGTGACCGGCGCGAACGGCGCGGGCAAGTCGACCCTGCTGAAGCTGATCGCGGGGACGCTGGAACCGACCTTGGGCCGGATCGCGCGGCCGGTGACCGCGGCCCTGCTGGATCAGGAGGCGGCCCTCCTGCACCCGGACGAGACACTGGTGGAGGCCTATCGCCGGATCAATCCGGAGGCGACGGCCAACGACGCCCATGCGGCGCTGGCGCGGTTCCTGTTCCGTAACACGGCGGCGCAACGGACGGCGGGAACGCTGTCAGGCGGCGAGCGGCTGAGGGCGGCGCTGGCCTGCGTCACCGGCGGCGTCCGTCCCGCGCAGCTGTTGATCCTCGACGAGCCGACCAACCACCTCGATCTGGACTCGGTCGCGGCGGTGGAGACGGCCCTGCGCGGCTATGACGGCGCCCTGGTGGTAGTCAGCCACGATCCGGACTTCCTGGACGCCGTCGGGATCGAGCGGACGCTGGCGCTTTAGCCCCAGCCGGCGACCTCGCCCTTGCGGCGGGCGGGCGTCGCGGGCGCGGCGGCGACCGGAGTCTCGGTCGGACGGCCGAACAGCCAGCCCTGGCCGAAGTCGACGCCGAGCGACTTTATCGCCGCCGCCTGCCCCTCGGTCTCAACCATCTCTGCCACGGTGGCGATCTTCAGGTCGCGGCACAGGCCGGCCAGATGGGTGGCCAGGGTACGGACCTTGGCGTCGGTCTCGATCTCGCGCACGAAGCCGCCGTCCAGCTTCAGGATGTCGATCGAGAGCTTGTGCAGATAGGTCAGGGAGGCCGCGCCGACGCCGTAGTCGTCCAGGCAGACCTTGATGCCCGCCTCGCGCAGGCCCGCCAGGCGCTGGTTGGCGCCGTCCAGATCGACCACGTCGGCCGTCTCCGTGATCTCGACCATCAGCCGCTTGCGGATGTCCGGGGCCGCGGCGGTCATGCGCAGCAGGCCCTCGACATAGCGGCCGTCAGCCAGGGAGGCGCCCGAGACGTTGATCGCCGCCTTGACCAGGCCGAAGCCGGGGCGGCGCAGCTGGGTCAGGGCCTTCTCCGCCACCGCCAGATCGAAATCGTCGATCAGGCCCAGTTCCTCGGCCATGGCGATCGGACCGGTCGGGGCGGAGGCCGCGCCGCCGAAGCGGCTCAGGGCCTCGAAATGGTGCACCGCCCGGCTGTCCAGAGCGACGATGGGCTGCCAGACGAGGCTGAAGTCGCGGCTGCGCACGATGGCGCGGAAGCGGTCGGCGTCCTGCACCGTGCGCTGCAGGCGGGCGCTGAACCGGTCGCCGGCGGCCGCGCCGTCCTTCAGGCAGTCCTCCAGCGCGAAGCGCAGGGTGCGCACGGCGACGGCGGCCTCGGCCCGACCGATCTCGGCGCGGGTGGCGACCGGCGACAGGTTCACCCCCTCGGCCAGTCCCATGGCGCGGATTTCCTCGGCCAGATCGACGATGTCGGCGGAGTCGCGCATCAGGGCGAAGCGGTCGGGGGCCAGGCGGGCCGCGCTGACGCCGCCGACCGAGGCCAGCTGCAGCCGCGCCTCGATCCGCGCGCCGGCCTTCCGGTGCGGCTCGTCCAGCGCGCCCAGTCCAGGGATCTCAAGGAAGTCGACGGACAGTTCCGGACCGGTGCCGCCGACGGCCAGCAGGGCGCCGAGCCGCTTCAGCAGCCCCCGCGCGTCCAGCAGCGGCTCGGTCTTCGGCGCGACGGCCTGATAGGCCGCCCCCTGCCAGGCCATGGCGCAAGAGACGAAGGGAGCGAGGTCGGGCAGCAGGAAGGCGCGCAGGACGGCGCGGCGGACCCGATCCTCGCCGGCCAGGACCTCGACCTCGATCGGCGCGGAGCGCACGCCTGGCTTCAGGGCGGCCAGGGCGGCGTTCACGTGCTCAAGGCAGGACTTGCCGAGCAGGGCGCTCAGCCCTTGGCCGGTCCATGCGGCGGCCGGATCGACGCCCGCGACCGGACCCACGCCGATGGCGAAGGTGATCTTGTCCCGATCAAGCTCAAAGAGCACGTCGGAGGAGGCGAAGGCCATGCCGAGAAGGCGCGATTTGATCGTCATTCCGGAGATCTAACGCGCACGACGTTAAAGCCGCCTTTGCACGAACGCCGTTTTCAGGCCGTCCGGTTCAGCGCCACGGCGCGGCCGTCGCCCGCGTTCGCGTGACCCGACGCGCTATAGGCGGAAGGGGAGCCGCGCTGGCTGGCGACCTCGGCGGCGATCGTCTTGACCAGGCCTTCAGAGATGACACGGGCGGCCTCGACGGCGTGGGCGTGGCGCGACAGCACGGCCTCGAACAGCCGGGTCGCCTTGATCAGGGCGTCACGGAGCGGGGCGGGCGCGGCGGCGATGGCGGTCGGATTGGCCTTCAGCTGGGCCGACTCGCGGCGGTAGGCGTTGGCCAGTTCCTGGGTCGCGGCGACCGTGGCGGCGGCGTCCTGCGGCCGGCGCGCCTCGAAGGCCTTCGATTCCTCGATGAGGCAGGCGGTCAGCCGCTCGGTCAGGTCGGTCATCTGCCGAACCCGGGCGGTAGCGTTCACGACTTGAGATTCGGTCATTGTCCCTGTTCCTGCATCTTCAGCATCTGCGCGACGACCTGATCGGCCAGGCCGATGCCGCCCGCCTTGACGGTCTGTTGGGCCATGGCGTCGATCATGAAGCTGCGCCACTGGCCCTCGGCCTCGCCGCCGCCGCCGATCCCGTCGGTCTTCAGGCCCTCGAACATCGGCTTGAGCATCTGCGACAGGAAGGACGCCTCGAACTGTTCGGCGGTCTCGCGCATCCGGGCGGTGACCTGCGGCGCGGCCGCAGCGGTCGTGGGCAGGGCGGAGGAGACGGTCAGATCGGTCATGCTCACATCACCTCGATGTCGGCTTGCAGCGCCCCGGCGGCCTTGATGGCCTGCAGGATGCTGATCATGTCGCGCGGGCTGACCCCCAGGGCGTTCAGGCCGTTGACCAGGCTGGAGAGCGAGGTTCCGCCGCCCAGCATGCGCATCTGCACGCCGCGCTCTTCCTCGACGGAGACGTCCGACTGGGGCACGACCACGGTCTGGCCGCCGCGGCTGAAGGGCTCGGGCTGGCTGACTTGCGGGTTCTCCTGCACGGAGACGGTCAGATTGCCCTGGGCGATGGCCACGGTGGAGACCCGCACGGCCTCACCCATGACGATGACGCCGTTGACCTCGTCGATGATGACCTTGGCCGGGGCGTCGACCTGGACCGGCAGGTTCTCGACCCGGCTGATGAAGCCGGCCATGCCGAAGCCGGTCGGGGCGCGCAGGGCGACCACGGAGCCGTTCTCGGCCAGGGCCGTGTTCGGATAGGACTGGTTGATCGCGGCGGCGACCCGCTGGGCCGTGGTGAAGTCGGGATTGCGCAGCGTCAGCCGCACCTCGTTCATATTAGCCAGTTCGAAGCCGGTCTCGCGCTCGACCGTGGCGCCTGAGGCGATGCGTCCGGCGGTCGGCACGCCGCGCGTGACCGACGAGCCCGAAGCGCCCGAGGCAGAGACCGAGCCGGTCTGGATCGAGCCCTGGGCCACCGCATAGACCTGACCGTCCGCGCCCTGCAGGCCGGTGACGATCAGCGCTCCGCCCAGCAGGCTCTTTGCGTCGCACATGGAGGAGACGTTCACATCGATGCGCGCCCCCGGGGTGGAGAAGGCGGGCAGGTCGGCGGTGACCATGACCGCGGCCATGTTCTTGGTGTTCGCCGTCGAGCCGCGGATGTTGTTGCCCAGCCGCTCGCTCATTCCTTCCAGCGACTGACGGGTGAAGGGGCAGTTGCGCAGCGAGTCGCCGGTGCCGGCCAGGCCGACCACCAGTCCGTAGCCGACCAGCTGGTTGGACCGCACGCCTTCGATGGCGGCGATGTCCTTGATCCGCGACTGGGCCGTCGCCGGCGCGGCGAATCCGGCCAAAGCGGCGGCGGTCAGGAGGGAGGCGAGCAGTTTCTGCATCGGTCGGAGGTCCGCGAACAGTTGTGCGCCTCGTGATGCCAGCGGCGTGCCAGATGAAAACGTCAGTGAAATCAAAGACAGCGTGAGTCTGGAGCCCGGCGCCGGCGGCAGTTTCTGCCGGGCCGTTAACCAAACGGTGACCTGCGCCGCCTGATGGTCCGGCATGTTCTGGAGTCGCACCGCATGAAGGTCACCGGCGCCACCGGCCCCTCGGCCTCCCAGGGTTCGCGTCCCGCCAGGGCTGCGGGCGGCTTTTCCGTGTCCGGCGGTTCGTCCGCCGCTCCGGCCAGCGCGCCGGCGACCGCGGCTTCGGTCTCGGGCGTCAACGGCATGAACGCCCTCATGGCCCTGCAGGGGGTCGAGGACGCCACCGAGCGCCGCCGCCGGGCCGTTCGGCGGGGAAGCGGGCTTCTGGACCGGCTGGACGAGCTGAAGCTGGCCCTGCTGTCGGGCGAAGCCGGGGAGGGCGCGCTGGAGCGCCTGAGCCGCACCCTGCGCGAAGACCGCCCGGAAGACGCCGACCCGGCTCTGACCAGCCTGCTGGATCAGATCGATCTGCGCGCCGCGGTTGAACTGGCCAAGGCCGATCTTCGCCGCAACGCAGCGTAAAACGGCATAATCGTCCCCGAAATCACCCGCCACGCGTGTCAGGTGAGGAAGAAATGTCACGGTCACAGTGATCGTTGAACCTTCACAGGTCGCGCGCTCCCGCAAGCCTGTTGCCGCGACTCTTCGTCATCCCTATACGCAGCGGTGCGCCACAGGGGGGCGCTGCTTAGAGCGTGAGTGCGATGAACGCATTGGCGTCTGTGATCGAGTCGGCCGCCTACAGGCCGTCTGACGATGAGCCGTTCATGAATGAACGGCAGCTGGCCTATTTCAAGGGCAAGCTCATGGACTGGAAGGACGATATCCTTCGCGAGTCGAAGGGTACCGTGACCAATCTGAAGGCCGAGACGGAGAACCATCCGGATCTCGTCGACCGGGCGTCTTCCGAATCTGATCGTGCGCTGGAACTGCGTACGCGGGATCGTCAGCGCAAGCTGATCTCCAAGATCGACGAGGCCCTGCGCCGGATCGAGGACGGATCGTACGGCTACTGCGAGGAAACCGGCGAGCCCATCAGCCTGGGCCGTCTCGAGGCCCGCCCGACGGCGACGCTGTCGGTGGAAGCCCAGGAACGGCACGAGCGCCGCGAACGGGTTCACCGCGACGACTGATTCCGGCGGCCCGACGGGCCGTCGGCCTTGACTTGAGGGGCTGCGGGCGCGACCTACCGCGCCTCGCGTTTCAAGGTCGTCTCAATGTCCGTCAAGGTCCGTTTCGCCCCGTCTCCGACGGGTAAGCTGCACGTCGGGAACGTGCGCACCGCTCTGGTGAACTGGATGTTCGCCAAAGGGCAGGGCGGCAGCTTCGTGCTGCGCATCGACGACACCGACCTGGCCCGCTCCACGCCCGAGTTCGAACAGGGCATTGAGGACGACCTGACCTGGCTGGGCATGCTCTGGGATGAGCGCCACAACCAGTCCAAGCGGTTCGACCGCTACGAGGAGGCCGCCGACCGCCTGAAGGCCTCGGGCCGCCTCTACGCCTGCTACGAAACCTCCGAAGAGCTGGATCGCCGCCGCAAGGTGCAGCTGTCGCGCGGCCTGCCGCCGATCTACGACCGCGCCGCTCTGGACCTGACCGACGCCGAAAAGGCCGCCTATGAGGCCGAGGGCCGCCGTCCGCACTGGCGATTCAAGCTGGAAGGCAAGCGCGTCGCCTGGGAAGACCTGGCGCGCGGCCATGCCGAGGTCGACACCGCGTCGATGTCGGACCCGGTGCTGATCCGCGAGGACGGCCTGTTCCTTTACACCCTGCCGTCGGTCGTCGACGACATCGACATGGCCATCACCCACGTCATCCGCGGTGAAGACCACGTCACCAACACCGGCGCCCAGATCGAGATCTTCGAGGCGCTGGGCGGCCCGGTCCCCGCGTTCGCCCACATGCCGCTGCTGGTCGGCGCCGACGGCGCGGCCCTGTCCAAGCGTCTGGGCTCGCTCTCGATCTCGGAGATGCGCGACCTGGGCTACGAGCCGATCGCCATCACCAGCCACCTGGGCCGCATCGGCACCTCGGACCCGCTGGAAGTCGGAACCTCGGTGCAGGCGCTGGGCGACAGCTTCGCCTTCTCCAAGATGGGGCGTTCGCCGGCGCGCTACGACACCGCCGATCTGGACCGCCTGAACGCCCAGGCCCTGCACGCCATGGACTACGCCGTGGCGCAGCCGCGCCTGGCCGGACTGGACGCCGATCTGGGCGAGGGCTTCTGGAACGCAGTGCGACCGAACCTTCAGAAATTCGCCGATGTCGTTGAAATGGCGGCCATCGTGCGTGGTCCGATCACGCCGGTGATCGAGGACCCGGCCTTCGCCGCCGCCGCCCTGGCGGTGCTGCCGGAGACGGTCGACGACACTCTGTGGCCGATCTGGACCAATGCGGTGAAGGAGGCGACGGGCGCCAAGGGCAAGACCCTGTTCATGCCGCTGCGCCTGATCCTGACCGGCCAGCCGCACGGCCCGGACATGGCGGCCATCGCCCCCATGATCGGCCGCGAGCGCATCGTGAAGCGGCTCCAGGGCGAGACGGCCTGAACCGTCTTCCCTGACGCCGGACAGCAAAAAGGCCGCCCTGTGAGGGGCGGCCTTCTCTTTTCAGCCGTGCGCGCCGATCAGGCGTTGCAGGCGGCGATTTCTTCGTTCGACAGGGTCACGCCCTTGTAGGTGAAAGCCGAGACGGCGCCGAAGCGGGCGGCGACGCGGCGGCAGGCGCGGGCGGCCGGCTGGTTGGCGCCGCCGCTGGCGGTGCAGGTCGCGCCTTCACAACGCCAGTTGGCGCCGTCGATGATGGTGCGGCCGGCCGGGGCGCGGGCGGCGTCGGCCAGGACGGCGCTGGTGGCGGGGGCTTGGGCGAAGGCGGGGGCGGCGGCGAACAGGGCCGCGGCGACGATGAAGGCGCGCATGGGGAGATCTCCGAATGGGGCCGGGTCTCGCAGTCGAGCCCGCCGCTTCAGTGTGCGTTGTTATTCAAAACTGTCAAGGGCGCGTTGCCAAACGAAACGCAGCGACGCGCGAACTGATCGACGATTACTTAACGCCGATCATGTTGCAAGTGAGGCATATCGTCCGCCGCCTGCATCAGGGCGACAGCCTCCTCGACCGTGTTGACCACGCTATAGCCCTCGCGGAAGGTTTCGGGCGTCATCTTCTCGGTGATGCCGTGCTCGATCGCCGCCAGCAGGGTGTCCCAGAAACCGTTCAGATTCAGGAAGATCACCGGCTTGTGGTGCAGGTCCAGCCGCTTCCACGACAGCACCTCGATAACCTCTTCCAGCGTGCCGACGCCGCCCGGAGCGACCACGAAGGCGTCCGACTGGTCGTACATGATGGTCTTGCGTTCGTGCATCGAGGTGACGACCAGGGTCTCGACCTCGTCGAACAGGCGCTCGCGGCTGCGCAGGAAGCCCGGCATGACGCCCAGCACCCGACCGCCGGCCTCGTGCGCGGCCCGGGCCGAGGCGCCCATCAGGCCCACGCCGCCGCCGCCGTAGACCAGCCGCCAGCCCGCCTGCGCCGTCTGCGCGCCGAACTGGCGCGCCGCGACGGTGTAGGCCGGATCGGACAGGTCGGACGAGCCGCAGAACAGGCAGACGGACTTGCCGTCGAACGGCTGGATGGTGATGGTCATGGAGCCTCGATGATAGGGAGACAGCGGCGGCCTCGCCGCGCTATCCGATGGGCCTACTTAACCGCCGGAGAGACGGGATGAAACGGGCCATCGGTGTCGCCGCCGCCGCCGCGGCCTTCGCCGCCCTCGCGGGCTGCATGCCCGCCCCCCAGCAGCCGGAGCGCGACGCCGCCGGAAACGCCACGGGCTGGACCCAGCCGCCCCAGATCCTAGCCGTGCGCCGGGCCCAGGCCAGCCTGATCTTCTCCGGCCAGGCCGAACCGGGCGCGCGGGTGGTGCTGCGCAACGACGAGGGCGCGGCCTATGCGGCGGCCGCCGATCCCGACGGGCGATTCGAGATTCGCATGGCCGCGCCTTCGGACCTGCTGCTGCTGCGGCCGGAAACCCAGGTCGGCCAGGATGCGGCGGCGTCGCCCGACCGGCTGCTGATCATCGCCGGCGGGCGCGGGCCCATCGCCATCCTGCGGTCGGGCGGCCCGACCCGACGGCTGGATCCCGCCCCCGCGCTGGGCGCGATCGACAGCGACGCCCAGTCCCTGCTGGCCTCGGGCCGCACGGGAACGGCGGGCCAGGCCGTGGACGTTTCCGCCGGCAGGAACGCCCTGGAGGTCGAATCCGGCCAGGCCGGGCTGTGGAGCGTGCTGCTGGACACCGTCGCCCCGAACAGCGTGGTCACGGTCGGCGGCCAGACCTTCGTCTGGCCCGGCCCCGGCGCCGACACCCCGGACCTGAAGGTCGAACGGGCCGGCGACGGATGGCGGGTCGGCTGGACCGGCCCGCGTGGCGCGCGCCAGTGGACTTGGCTGCCGGACGCCATCCCGGCGGCATGATTTACTTGCAGTTAACCAATTCAGTCCCACGGAGGGACTGTCTTCTCTTCTTCGAGGACACCCACCATCACCGAACTTCTCAGCCCGGCGCTCGCGTCGGGCTTTTTTCTTACGCCGCCCGGGCGCGCCGCTGAAGCCTGACGGCCTGCCGGACGCGCAGCAGTTCGGCGGCGCGTCCCTCGGGACTGTGCGCCTCCATCACATACCGCTGGGCCGCCTGCGCCATCGCGATTCGCTCCTGCGGATGCTCGATCAGCCGGTCGATCGCGTCAGCGAGGGTCTGCGGCGTGATGTGATCCAGGTAGACGGCGTAGGGGCCGCTGGCCTCTCGCAGGCCGCCGCGGCCCGAGGAGATGAGCGCCGCCCCCGCCGCATGCGCCTCGACGGCGGTCAGGCCGAACGGCTCGGCCCAGAGCGAGGGCGTCAAGGCGATGGCCGCGGACTTCATCTGCTGGCGCACCTCCGGCAGGGGCGCGGACCGAAGCACGGTCACCCGCGCGCCGTATCGCTCCAGGGGCGTCACATGCGGCTGGGCCCAGCGCCCGTGTTCCTCCCAGTCGTTGAGCATCAGCACGGCGCGCCACGCTGGATGCCGGTCCAGCACGGCGGGCAGGGCGGCGCAGACCTCGGCCAGGCCCTTCTCGGCCATCGCCCGCGCCGCGAAGGCGATGACGGGCTCGCGATGCTCCGGGGGGGCCAGCCACGGGGTCGTGTCGATCGGATTGGGAACCGCCCAGGCCTTCTGCGCCAGATCGGGATAGTCGCGGGCGAAGAGATCGCGTTCCGCCGCGCTGACGAAGACCAGTCCGTCCATCCGCCCGTAGCGGGCGTTGTAGCGCCAGGTGTCGATCCAGTGCCGGCCGGTCTTCAGGGCGTTGTGGCGATAGAGCAGGTGGGCCGCCTCGGGCATGGCCCGCGAGACCTGGGTGGCCTGCTTGACCTGCTGATGGTGCTCGATGACGTCCGGCTTGAAGGCGCGAAGCCGGTCCAGCAGGACGCGCAGACGGCTGGGCCCGGACGACGGCAGCGTCTCGACCCCGGGAGACTCATGGTCATGCGCGCCCGCGCAGCAGAAGATTCGCACGTCCTGGTCGCTCAGCGGCCCGGCCAGGGTCCGGACCACGGTTTCCATGGAGTTCGGCGCCCCAGCGGAGAATCGGCTGCCGGAAGGCAGCAGGATCGCGGTGCGGACGCGGGGACGCAGTTCGATGACGGCGGGCGCCTGCCTCGGCCGCAGGATTTGCGGGCGGGCTGCCAGGCTGGACGAAATCATGGATGGGATCCGGGACGGCGCCGCTCGGCGGCTCTCGGATCGTGGACGCCATGGGCGGCTGTTTGCCTTGCGCTGCGTCGAAGAAACGGCGGATGACGCTGAGGGCGAGGGGGGCCCGTTCACGCCCCGGGCGGGGGCAAACGTAGGGCGATGGCTCCGCGGGTAGGATTCGAACCTACGACCAGCCGATTAACAGTCGGCTGCTCTACCACTGAGCTACCGCGGAAGAGGTATCGCTCGGGAAGGCGGGCGCTATAGCAGCGGGAATCTCATCAACGCAACGGGAAAAGTCGGAACTTGGAAATCATCCGCATCGATAACCCTGAAGACCCCCGCATCGCGGGCTTCCGCGACATCCGCGAACGGGACCTGACCGGGCGTCAGGGCCTGTTCGTTGCGGAGGGGGAGGTGGTGTTGCGCGTCCTGACCTCGGCCCATGCCCTGTGCCGCCCCCATGCGGTGCTGCTGGCCGAGACGCGGGTCGAGGGACTGGCCGACGCCCTGGCCGGCCTGGCGGACGGCGTGCCGGTCTATTCGGTCGGGCAGGGGGTGCTGGACGCCATCGCGGGCTTCCCCCTGCACCGGGGCATCCTGGCCCTGGGCGAGAAGCCGCCCACCGCCGCGCTGGACAGTCTGCTGGAGGCCATGGGGCCGGACGCGCTGGTCGTGCTGGCCTCCGGGATCGGCAACCACGACAACATGGGCGGGATCTTCCGCAACGCAGCGGCCTTCGGCGCCGATGCGGTGCTGCTGGACGCCCGCTGCTGCGATCCCTTCTACCGCAAGGCCATCCGGGTCTCGGTCGGGGCGGTCCTGCGCACGCCCATGGCCACGGGGCTGGATCCCGTCACGGCGGTCGAGACGCTGAAAGCCGCCGGCTTCCGCGTGCTGGCCATGACCCCCGCCGCGACGACGACGCTGGACGCCGCCTCGGTCGGGGGACGGGTCGCGATCGTTCTGGGGCCGGAGGGGCCTGGACTGGACGAGACGGTGATCGCGCGCTGCGAACCGGTGGGGATTCGCATGTCGGGCGGCTTCGATTCCCTGAATGTCGCCGTCGCGGGGGGTATCGCCCTGCATCATTTCGCGCGACACACGTAAAATGATCACCAAATCGCGATTAACGCTTTGTACACCTTGATGAACCGTCCGAGCTGTGTCGCTGTGGCCGGGTCCGGGGGAGTGGAACAATGTTGGGCGGAATCTTCGTCTTCGTGCATCGCAACGCGCGGGTCGGCATCGTGGTCGCCATCGCGGCGGCGGCGGTGGGCGCGGCCACGGCCATCGGCTGGATGACTGCGCCCGTCTAGGGCTCGCGTAACGCAGGTATTCCCGCGCAGCGCCCCATGCTACGCATCGCACTCGTCAAGATGGAGGGGTGGGATGCGTTCAACCGCAATTGCGGGCCTCGCGGGGCTCATGCTGCTTTCGGGCTGCGGCTCATTGGCTGACGGCGTGGATCATGACGCGAGCCGGAAGGCGTCGCTGGCTCCGCCGGAGATCCACGTCACGCCGTGCTCGACCGTCGAACTGGTCAACTTCCCGTCCGATGCGGCCGGGGCCGCCAGGGCCGCGCTGGACGCCGCCTGCGCCGTCCGCCGGTCGCCGGCCTTCGCCGCCGGAGCGGCCGCGCGGGACTGGCTGCCGGGTTGCTCGATCCTTCCGTTGCCGAACCGGCGCTGGGTGAGCGGCGCCTCGGTCAGGGACGCGATGGCGGACGCGGGCGCGCGCTTTCAGCTGGTCTATGAAAATCCGGGAGCCGTGGCGTCCACCAGCGTGGGGGCCCAGCGCATGCGGATCCGTCCGGAACGATTCGAAGGCTGGCTCAGCGGCGATCCGGAGCGGCGGGCGGCGCTGGTGAACACCCTGGTGCACGAGACCACCCACCTGATTTCCGAACCCGGACGGCCCGGCCGGTTCCGCTATACGGATCGTGGACACGGTTCGTGGTGGTGTCCGGACAGGGATCTGGTGAGCTACGGCCTCGGCGACCTGGCCGCGCGAACGTGGCGGGCGATGGCGTCGGAAGGCTGAAAAACTCGCGATGGAGGCCTGAGCCGGAATCGAACCGGCGTACACGGATTTGCAGTCCGCTGCGTAACCACTCCGCCATCAGGCCGTAGAGCCTTGGTGACCAAGCCATCCATCGCGAGGCGGGTTCGCTATCAGATCGGATTGTCCGCCGCAACGCACAGACCTATAAGCGCGCCAGATTTCAGCAGGATTCCCCCAAGATGGATTTCGCCGCCGCACGCAAGGTCATGGTCGACAGCCAGGTCCGGGTGAACGATGTCACCGACCGCGCACTGCAGGCGGCGCTTCTGGCCGTCCCGCGCGAGCGCTTCGTGCCCGCCGACCGCGCCTTCTCCGCCTATGCGGAGATCGAGCCGGAAATCGCGGGCGGCCGCCGCCTGATGCTGGCGCGGGATCTGTCCAAGCTGCTGATGGCCCTGGGCGGGAAGGAGGGCGAGCGCGCCCTCAGCATCGCGGGCCCCTACGCCGCCGCCGTGCTGGCCCGGATGGGCCTGAACGCCACGGCCCAGGAATCGGACGCCGCCGTATTCGACGTGGTCGGCTCGGCCCTGGCTGACCAGGGCGTCGCCGCCGTCGTCGCGCCCCTGTCGGCCCCGGCGGGCGAGGGTTACGACGTCATCGTGTCCGAGGCCGCCGTGCCCGGTCGCCCCGAGGCCTGGCTGAAAGCCCTGTCCGTCGGCGGGCGTCTGGCCGTGGTCGAGCGCACGGGGCCGGGCGGCAAGGCCGTGCTCTACATGCGTGGCGAACAGGGCATATCGCGCCGGGAACTGTTCGATGCGGCGCCGCCGGTGCTTGCGGAATTGGCGCCCGAACCCACTTTCGCGCTCTGATCCTTCCCCTCCGACGGAGGGGCTGGGCTTTGCGCGTGAAAAAAACTTAACTGGCGCGGGACTAAACCGTCCCGCATCAGGCCTTGGGATACGAAGGGCGCGCATCCCCCGCGCCAGGCAGGAACCATCATGCTGAAACGTTCGCGTGCGCTCGCCTCGGTCGCCGTCATCGCTGTGATCACCGGCATGGGCGCTCCCGCCTGGGCCGAGACCCTGCAGGAAGCGATTGCGCTGGCCTATCGCACCAATCCGCAACTGCTGGCCCAGCGGGCCAATCAGCGGGCGCTCGACGAATCGATCGTCCAGGCCCGGGCCGGCCTGCGCCCGACCCTGGATGTGACCATCGGCGCCAACTACACGCGCGACTACGGCGACGGCCCCCTCGTCAATCCGGACAGCGACAGCGCCTCGGCCAGCATCGGCGTCGGCCAGACCCTGTGGAGCGCCGGCCGCATCGGCCACGGCATCACCGCCGCCGAAGCCAACATCCTGGCCGGCCGCGAAAACCTGCGCGACATCGAACAGAATGTCCTGGCGCTGGTCATCCAGTCCTACGCCGACGTGATCCGCGACACCGAGATCCTCGCCATCCGCGAAGCCAACCTGAACGTCCTCCAGCGCCAACTGGAAGAAGCCAGCGCCCGCTTCGAGGTCGGTGAGATCACCCGCACCGACGTCGCCCAATCCGAAGCCCGCCTGGCCCAGTCGGAGGCCGATCTGGCCAACGCCCGCGCCCAGCTGTCGGTGTCGCGCGCCGCCTACGCCGCCGTCGTCGGCCAGTCGCCGGGCGATCTGGCCCCCATGCCGGTCCTGCCGGGCGTTCCGACCGACTTCGACAACGCCCTGGACGTGGCCCTGGTCGACAATCCGGGCATCCGCGCGGCCACCTATTCGCTGCGCGCCGCCGAAGCCAACGTCGCCGCCGCCAAGGCCGAATACCTGCCGTCGCTGCGCGCCACCGCCAGCTATGGCGGGTCGAACAACGACTTCGACCGCTTCGGCGACATCGCCGACAACACCCGCCTGACCGCCGGCGCGACCCTGTCGGTGCCGCTGTTCACCGGCGGCCTGAACTCGTCGCGCGTCGCCCAGGCGCTGGAACGCGCCAACGCCGCCCAGATCGCCGTAGAGGGCGAGGGCCGCAGCACCCTGCAATCGGTCAGCTCGGCCTACGCCCAGTCGATCTCTGCCCGCGCCACCCTGCAGGCCGGTCAGGAAGCCGTCCGCGCCGCCACGGTGGCCGCCGAGGGCGTGCGCCAAGAGGCCCAGGTCGGCCTGCGCACCACCCTGGACGTGCTGAACCAGGAGCTGGAGCTGCGCAACGCCGAGGTCACCCTGGCCAGCTCGCGCCGCAACGAATACGTGGCCCAGGCCAATCTGCTGGCCGCGATGGGCCGCCTGGAGGGCCAGGACCTGGATCCGACCATCACGGTCTACGACCCGGCCGCCAACTATCAGCGCGTGCGCAACCGCGGCGCCCTGCCGTGGGATGCGGCGATCGAAAGCTTCGACCGCCTGGCCGCCCCGGCGATCGTTCCGGCCACGGACGCCGAGGACGCGCCGATCGACACCCAGCTGAAGTCCGAGGTCGTTCGGACCGCGCCGCGCAACTGATCCTCAGACCATTTTTGTTTCAGGTCGTCCCGACCTGAAGTCAAAAAATGGTCCCGCATCGACTGGAGCGAAATCTGAGCTCAGCCGTACGGCGTCCAGCTCGGCCGATTTCGCTCCGGGGCTCGCGCCTCAGGGGAAAAACGCCCGTTGATTCCGACGGGCGTAGATGCGACGACAGCCCTGCGGAGGGGGAAACCGCTCCGCAGGCCCAGCCATTTCGATCAGTCCGCCCGCCTGAGTGGGCGTCCGGGATTTCGCCATGACCGACCAGACCGCCCAGGAACCGACGATGGAGGAAATCCTGGCGTCGATCCGCCGGATCATCTCCGAGGACGACGCGCCGGCTGAAACCGCGCCGGTCGCCGCCGCGCCGGAGCCTGAACCGGCTCCCGAGCCCGAGCCGGAACCCGCGCCGTCGCCCGCCCTGATGGATGAGACCCCGTCGGTGCAGGAGCCCGAGGCGTCGGAAGAAGACGTGCTGGAGCTGACCGACACCTACGAAGCCCCGGCCGCCGAGAGCATCGGCGACCTGGACCTGTCGCCCGCCGAGCCCGAACCCTTCCCGGCCGAGCCGGTCAGCGAGTCGGTCTTCGCCCCGCCCGCCGAAGTTCACACGCCGGAGCAGCCTTCCGTGCCGACCAACAACTACGACTCCCTCGTCGGTGACAGCGCCGCCGCCAGCGCCGCCTCGGCTTTCGCCGGCCTGGCGGCCAGCTTCCAGAAGCCGGCCGCCGCTCCGGCCGCCTCGGGCCCGGACCTGACCTTCGCCAGCGGCTCGACCGTCGAGGCCATGGTCGCCGAGATGCTGCGCCCGCTGCTCAAGGACTGGCTCGACGCCAACCTGCCGGGCATCGTGGAGGAACAGGTACGCAAGGAAGTCGAACGCATCGCCCGCTCGGCCGGCTAGCTTCACCTGCGCACCGATCTTCACTAGATCACGACAGGGCGGCTCCCGGCGGAGCCGCCCTTTTCCGTTTCCGCTCCGCCCTTGAATAGCGACACGCCGCGCGTGTCGCGGTAGGGCAAAAGAATGACCTCCCCCATGCTCGACAAGACCTTCGACCCGAAATCCGCCGAACCCCGCCTGTATGCGATGTGGGAGGACAGCGGCCTGTTCGCGCCCCGCGCCGCCACCGCCACCGACGGCGCGGCCGACGCCTATTCGATCGTCATTCCGCCGCCGAACGTGACGGGGTCGCTGCACATCGGCCACGCGCTGAACAACACCCTGCAGGACATCCTGGCCCGCTATCACCGGATGCAGGGCAAGGCCGTCCTGTGGCTGCCCGGCACCGACCACGCGGGCATCGCCACCCAGATGGTGGTTGAGCGCCAGCTGGCCGCGGCCGGCAACGTCGGGCGCCGCGAGATGGGCCGCGAGGCCTTCGTCGACAAGGTCTGGGAATGGAAGGCCGAGTCGGGCGGGACCATCGTCGGCCAGCTGCGCCGTCTGGGCGCCAGCTGCGACTGGTCGCGCGAGCGCTTCACCCTGGATGAGGGCCTGAACGCCGCCGTCCGCAAGGTCTTCGTCCAGCTGCATAAGGACGGCCTGATCTATCGCGACAAGCGGCTGGTGAACTGGGATCCGCATTTCCAGACCGCCATCTCCGACCTCGAGGTCGAGCAGAAGGAGGTCGACGGCGCCTACTGGCATTTCGCCTATCCGCTGGCGGACGGCGTCACCTACGAACATCCGATCGCCTTCGACGAGGACGGCAAGGCGACGGAGTACGAGACCCGCGACTACATCGTCGTCGCCACGACCCGGCCGGAGACCATGCTGGGCGACACCGGCGTCGCCGTGCACCCGAAGGACGAGCGCTACGCCGGTCTGGTCGGCAAGGTCGTGACCCTGCCCATCGTCGGCCGCCGCATTCCCATCGTCGCTGATGAGTACGCCGACCCGACCAAGGGCTCGGGCGCGGTGAAGATCACCCCGGCGCACGACTTCAACGACTTCCAGGTCGGCAAGCGGGCGGGCCTGCCGTCGCTGAACATCCTGGACGCTTACGCCCGCGTCACCGCCGCCGACACACCGGACGTCCCCGCCGAATACGATGGCATGGACCGCTTCGCCGCGCGCAAGGCCATCGTCGCCCGCGCCGAGGAAGACGGCTGGCTCAAGGAGATCGAGAAGACCAGGCACATGGTCCCGCACGGGGACCGGTCCGGCGTCGTCATCGAGCCGTGGCTGACGGACCAGTGGTACGTCGACGCCCACACCTTGGCCCAGCCGGCCATCAAGGCGGTGGAGCAGGGCGACACCGTCTTCGAGCCCGCCAGCTACTCCAAGATCTATTTCGAATGGCTGCGCAACATCGAGCCGTGGTGCATCTCGCGCCAGCTCTGGTGGGGCCACCGCATCCCGGCCTGGTACGACGCCGACGGCAATATCTACGTCGCCGAGACCGAGGAGGACGCCATCGCCCAGGCCGGCGGCAAGCCTCTGACCCAGGACGAAGACGTTCTGGACACCTGGTTCTCCTCGGCCCTGTGGCCCTTCTCGACCATGGGCTGGCCCGAGAAGACCGAGGACCTCGAGCGCTTCTATCCGACCAGCGACCTCGTCACCGCCGCGGACATCATTTTCTTCTGGGTCGCCAGGATGATGATGATGGGACTTCACTTCATGGATGAAGTTCCGTTCAAGCGGGTCATCATCAATGGCCTGGTCCGCGACGAGAAGGGCCAGAAGATGAGCAAGTCGAAGGGGAACGTCATCGACCCCCTCGGCATCATCGACGAGCTGGGCGCCGACCCGCTGCGCTTCACCATGGCCATTCTGTCGGGCACGCGCGACATCAAGTTGTCGAAGCAACGCATTGAAGGCTATCGGAACTTCGGCACCAAACTGTGGAACGCCGCCCGCTTCGCCCAGATGAACGAGGCGCGTCGCGTCGCGGGCTTCGACCCGGCGAACGTCGAGCAGACCATAAACCTCTGGGTCCGGGACGAGCTGACCAAGGCCGAGCGCCAAATCTCCAGCGCCATTGAGGCCGGCCGTTTCGACGACGCCGCCTCGGCCCTGTACCGCTTCGTCTGGAACGTCTTCTGCGACTGGTATCTGGAGCTCGCCAAGCCGGTCTTCCAAGGCTCCGACGACGCCGCCAAGGCCGAGACCCGGGCCATGACGGCCTGGACCCTGGACCAGACCCTCAAGCTGATGCACCCGGTCACGCCCTTCATCACCGAAGAACTGTGGGACAAGCTGGCTGAGGAAGGCGCGCCCCGCGGCGAACCGACCCTGATCGGCGCCGCCTGGCCGGCGTTGCCCGACAGCTATCTCGACATGGAGGCCAGCGCCGACATCAGCTGGCTGATCCGCACGGTCTCGGAGATCCGCTCCAGCCGCGCCGAGATCGGCGTGCCGCCGGGGGCCAAGCTGACGCTGGCGCTCTACAACCCGACCGCCGACATCAAGGCGCTGTTCGACAAGCACGGCGAACTGATCCAGTCGCTGGCCCGCCTGGAGGCCATCGAACAGGTCGGCGAACAGCCGCCGGGCTCCATCACGCTTCTGGTCGGCGGCGCCTCCGCCTTCATGCCCCTCAAGGGATTGGTGGACCTGGACGCCGAGCGCGCGCGCCTGACCAAGGAGATCGCCGCCTTCGAGAGCGACATCGGGCATGTGAACAAGAAGCTGGGCAACCCCAACTTCATCGCCCGCGCGGCGCCGGAAGTCGTCGAGGAACAGCGCGAGAAGCTGGCCGAGGCCGAGGCCGGTCGGGCCAAGCAGGCCGCCGCCCTGGCGCGTCTGGACGGGGTGGGGTGAGCAAGGTCAGGCTCGACCAGCTCCTCGTCGCCCGCGGCCTGGCCGAAAGCCGGGCGCGGGCGAAGGCGGCCATCGAAGCGGGCGGCGTCACGATCGACGGTCGGCCCGCCCGGGCCGCCTCGCAGACGGTGTCGGACGACGCCGAGCTCACCTTCATGGAGGCCCACCGTTTCGTCGGCCGGGCCGCGCTGAAGCTGGATCACGCCCTGACCCTGTGGCCGGTGACCGTCGAAGGGCGGACGGTGCTGGACGTGGGCGCCTCGACCGGCGGCTTCACCGAAGTCTGCCTCGAACGCGGCGCGACGCGGGTCTACGCCGTCGATGTGGGGCAGGGGCAGTTGCACCCACGCCTCGCCGCCGACCCGCGCGTGATCGATCTGGAGAAGACCGACGCGCGCGACCTGACGCCGGATCTGGTCCCCCATGCGCCCGGCCTGATCGTCTGCGACGCCAGCTTCATCGGCCTGGCCAAGGTTCTGCCCGTCGCCCTGGCTCTCGCCGCGCCGGGCGCCGACCTGGTCACCCTGGTGAAGCCCCAGTTCGAAATGGACAGCCGCGCCGACATCGGCCGGGGCGGCGTCGTCAAGGACGCGGAGGCCCGTCAGGCCGCTCTGGAACGCGTCTCCGGTTGGGTGGAAACCCGCGGCTGGACGGTTCAAGCCACCGCCGAAAGCCCCATCACCGGCGGCGACGGCAACGTGGAATATCTTCTTTGGGCGAAACGCATCTAGCGAAGCGTTTCGAGCGCTATCGCTTGCGACGCGGTCGCTCGCTGCTTGAGCGCAAGTCTGCGCGAAGCCAGGCCGCGTCGGGCGATCCCGCAGGGCCGACGGTCCGCGGCCCTCCAAAAATGGAAAAGCCCCCGGTGGATTTCTCCACCGGGGGCCTCCGTCACATCGCCGATCGACAGGGGGGCTGATAAGTAACCGGCGACGCGATCTCGTCAGTAGCCGTTGCAGACCTCTTCGTACCGGGTCACCAGGCGACCATTCCAGTCGCGGCTCTGGGTCGACACGGTGCGGCAGCCGTAACGGTCGCTGCGGTAGTCCGACCGGTCGTCATAGCGGTAGCGGTCGTCGTACCGGTCATCATAGCGGCGGTCGTCGTACCGGTCCTGATAGCGGTTGTCGTACCGGCTGTCGTAACGGCCGTAGCCGTCGTCGCCGTACGAGTATCCGCGGCTGTCCTGATATCGGTCGCAGTCACGCGCGGAGTCGTTGCCGATCGCGCCGCCGACGACCGCCCCAAGCACGCCGCCCAGGATGCTGCCCTCGGTGCGGCGGCCCCGCGCGGCCAATTGCGAACCGGCCACCGCGCCGACGCCCGCGCCGATGGTGGCGCCCGCGCCGCGGCGCTGGTTGCGGTCGCTGCGGCAGTATTCGGCGCTGTCGTAGCGCGACGAATAGCGGTCCGGCTGGCCGTAATAGCTGTCGTTGTAACGGTCGTACTGCTGGCCGTAGCCGCCGTACGAGCCGTAACGGTCGGCGCCCTGATAGCTGTAGGCCTGGGCCGACGCCGTGGCGGGGGCCAGCAGCAGACCGGCGGTCGCGGCGATAACGGCGGCGCTGGCGGCCTTGCTGGTGAAAGATGCGAACATCGGCTTCATCCTGAATGACGGTTCAAACCTGAATGCCGAACGGATCGGCCCCCTGTCTGTTGCATCGGTTATGAAGCTTCGAAGCTGAACGGCCTTTGATCGCGGCGTTCATCTTCGTTCATGTTTCGCTCGGCGGGCGTTCCCTCTAGAAGCGTCCGATGACGGAAACACTGACTATCGCGCGCGTGGGCGGGCAGGGGGACGGGATCGCCGAGACGGCGGCCGGGCCCGTTTTCGCCCCTCTGACCCTGCCGGGCGAGACCGTGCGCGGCGTTGTCCGCCAGGGGCGGCTGGAAGAGGTCGAGATCGTCGCCCCGAGCCCCGACCGGATCGCCCCGGTCTCGCCGCAGTACGGCGACTGCGGCGGCTGTTCGCTGCAGCACTGGGCGGCGGAACCCTATCTGGACTGGAAACGCGAGCAGGTCCGGCTGGCCCTGGCCCGCGAGCGGATCGAGATCGCGGTTGAGCCGACGGTGGCCATAGCCCCCGGCACGCGCCGCAGACTGGCCCTGCACGCCCGGCGCGGACCGGACGGACAGGCCATACTCGGTTTCAAGGCGCGCAAGAGCTGGCGGCTGGTCGAGATCGCCGCCTGCCCGGTGGCCGATCCCCGGCTGGTCGCGGCCCTGCCGGCGCTGGCGCGGGTCGCCGACGCCTTCCTGGAACATCCCAAGTCCGCGCCGACCCTGCACGTCACCCTGACGCTGGACGGGCTGGACGTAGACGTGACGGGGGTCGAGCGCCGCTCGGGCGGACTGTCACGCGACGCCCAGATGCGAGCCATCGCGGCGTCGAACGCCGCCGACCTGGCCCGTCTCAGCCTCGCGGGCGAAACCCTGGTCATGGCGCGCCAGCCCCATGTGCAGTTCGGCCCGGCCACCGTGCCCGTGCCGGCGGGCGGCTTCCTGCAGGCTGCACCGCCCGCCGAAGTCGCCATGGTCGAGCGCGCCGTCGCCGCCGTGAAGGGCGCCAAGAAGATCGCCGACCTTTTCTGCGGGGCCGGGACCTTCACCTTCCCCCTGGCCAAGGTCGCCCCGGTGCTGGCCGCCGACGGCTCCGCGCCCGGCATCGCCGCGCTCAAGGCCGGTTTCAAGACCGCCAAGGGCATCAAGCCGATCGAGGCGCAGGCCCGCGACCTGTTCCGCCGCCCCATGGCCCCCTATGATCTGCGCGGCTGCGACGCCATCGTGCTGGATCCGCCGCGCGCCGGGGCGCTGGAGCAGACCCAGCAGATCGCCCAGACCAGGGCGGCGACCGTCGTCTACGTCTCATGCAATCCAGTCACCTTCGCCCGCGACGCCCGCGTCCTGATCGACGCCGGGTTCCGGCTGGAGACGGTCACCCCGGTGGACCAGTTCCTGTGGTCGGCGCATGTGGAGCTGGTGGCGGTGTTCCGGCGCTAACGCGCATCGCCGCCGCTAGGATCAGGATTTCGCAGACCACCAGATTGGGCGCCCACGAACTCCAGGCCGTGACGACATAGGCGACGTCGAACGGGATGTCGGCCAGGCCGGTCAGGACCAGCAATTGAAGGCGCAGGCTGACGCCCGCCAGGGTCAGGGCGTAGCTGCGCATCATCCAGGTCCGGTGCTCGGCCCTGGTCCCGCTGATCGCGGCCAGCCCCCCCATCGTCGTGCACGACAGCCAGAACAGGGTCAGCAGCAGGAACCCGGCGATGCCGACGGGCCCGCCCCGGGCGAAGGGCAGGATCAGGGCGGCGCCGGTCGCGGACAGGACCACGGCGACGACATAGACGCCGCCCAGCAGCCGGTGGAACAGGGGGCGGATGCGGCCGACCAGGCAGAACTGCAGCGCGCCAGCCAGCAGGGCGGCCGCCGCCGCGCCGGCGTGCAGCAGGGTCGCCGTCAGCCGGCGCCGTTCCGGATCCCGCTCGCCGAAGAAGCCGTCATACGCGTCCGGGCCAAGGAAGTAGACCACGGAGGCGCTCGCCGTCAGCAGAAGTAGGCCGCCCGCCAGAGCGCGAACGCTCCATTTCAACGCACCTCGAACGATCCCGGCCATCAGAAGCTGTAGCCGAAGCCGATCAGCGTCTGGACCTCGAAGTCGTCGCGCAGGCCGGGGTTCTCGCGCGCGGATTCGCCCAGATAGGCGCCGCTGACCTGGGTGATGACGACAATGCGGTCCGTCACGGGCCACAGCATCGTCAGGTCGGCGCCGACGTTCACGCCGCCCTCCCGAACCTCGAACACCGGCAGCGGCGTCGTGACGCCGTCCTCGATCATCTCGCGGCGCTGCTCGGCGCTGACGCCGTACATGTGGTTGGCGGTGGCCCGGTCCTGCCAGGCGAGCTGAACCCCCGGCGTCAGCGTCACCCCGCCGACAGGAACGGTGATCTCGTAGCGCGCCGTCGCCTCGCCGCCCTCGAACTCGCCGGTGATGTCCCGGCGGTAGTCGATGGAGACGGTTCCGGCGGCGCCGGCGAACGAGGCGCGGACGCCGACGTCGGCGGTGACCTGCTCGCGATTCTCGCCCGGCAGGGCGCGCGCGGCGACGAAGGTGTCGACCGAGAACCCGTGATCGCCGTCAGACCCAGGCCTCCAGGTCGCGCCCGCCTCCAGCCCATCGACATAGAAGGCGCCGCGCCGGGCCACGAGGATCGGGATCGGGAAGACCGAGACGCCTTCCCCCTCGAATGGGGAGCGATAGGCCAGGGCGCCGGCGCCGAGCACCAGCCGATCTTCGTCAGAGGCGTGGGCGAAGGCGGGGGACAGGCTGAACGCCGCGACCAGGGCGGCGGCGGCAAGGCGGTGTACGGAAGGCATGGCGATCTCCAGGAGCCCGCCCCGACCATCGCGCCGGGCGTCTCGGCTCCGGGTCCGGCCTTTGGGTCCAGGCCTCGCCACGGGACAACAGCGGTTTCGTGAAGACGGCCCGCCGTGTCGTGAAACCGCCGCCGACGCATTCGCGCTTCGTGAAACCGCCGCCCCTTCGCCTTGTCCGTCGCCCGGACCGGCGCTAACCCGGAGCGGCGGGCTGCGGAGGGGAGGGCGGATTGCGGGGACGGGATCTGGATATCGTGACCTTCTGGGCGGCCGACGACCGGCGGACGCTGGTGCGGAGTCTCGCCTTCCTGGCCGCCCCCGTCCTCATCCTGACGCTGCTGGAGCCGTTCGACAGCGGCGGCCTGCCGTTCGCCCTGCGGCTGGCCTACTGGACCGTCCTGCTCGGCGCGCTCGGTCTGGCCTTTCCGCTGGCGGTCCGGCTGGTCCGGCGGCTGGCGCGGGCCCACGCGGTTTCGGCGCTCGTCATCCTCGGCGCCGCCTGCGCCGTGGCGGCCCTTCCGCTATGGGCGCTGGTCGAAGGACTGGACTGGGTCCTGGCCGCCGTCATCGCCCCGCTGTTCGGACGCTCCGACGTGGCCGAGGCGCCCTTCGTCGGCGGGTTTCTCACCCTGACGGCGACCTATGTCTCCGTCTGCCTGGTGACGGCCCTGATCGTCGGCGGGATCAGCCTGCTGCAGCTGGCCGCCAGCCGCCGGGCGGAACCTGTGAAGGCCGTGGCGGAACCGGGCGTGCGCTTCCTCTCGCGCCTGCCGGCCGGCGTCGCGGGCGAGTTGGTCTGCATCCGCATGGAGGACCACTATCTGCGCGTCACCACGCGCAACGGCGAGGCCCTGATCCTGATGCGGATGCGCGACGCGCTCGGCGAACTGAAGGACTATCCGGGCCTCCAGGTGCACCGCTCCTGGTGGGTCGCCGCCGATGGGGTCGTCCGCCTGGCGCGCAGCGGGCGCCGGCTGGAGGTGGTTCTGAAGAACGGAACGCGGGCGCCGGTCTCGTCCACCCATCGCGGGCAGGTGGAAGGGTTCGTGTTCGGCTGAGGCGGGCCGCCGCTCTGTGAGCGTGCTGGATCAGGCCGCGTCGAACAGGTCGCCCTGCTTGCGGGCGCTGGCGGGAACGCGGAAACGGCTTTCGTCCAGCAGCGGACGCGGGCCGTCCAGGCCGTAGCGTTTGACAGCCGCGCGGAAGCGGGTTCCGATCAGTTCGGCCACCGGGCCCGAGCCCTTCATGCGCTGCGACCAGTCGGGATCATAGTCCCTGCCGCCCCGGGTCTGGCGGACCAGAGACATGACCCGCGCCGCCCGGTCCGGCCGGGCGTCCGCCAGCCATTCGCGAAACAGATCCTTGATCTCCAGCGGCAGGCGCAGGGTCACATACATCGCGCTGGTCGCCCCGGCCTTGGCCGCCGCTTCCAGGATGGATTCAAGCTCGTGGTCGTTGAGCCCCGGGATCACCGGGGCGAAGCCGACGCCCACCGGCACGCCCGCCTCGGCGAGCCGCGAGACAGCCTCCAGCCGTTTGGCAGGGGTTGAGGCGCGCGGCTCCATCGCGCGCGCCAGCTTGCGGTCAAGCGTGGTGATGGAGACGAAGGCCGAAGCCAGCCCGTCGCGCCCCATCGGCCCCAGGATGTCCACGTCGCGCGTGATCAGCACCGACTTGGTGATGATGCTGAACGGATGCCTGAACCTCTGCAAGACCTCGAGAATCGACCGCGTCGACTTCAGCTCGCGCTCGACCGGCTGATAGGGGTCGGTGTTGCCGCCTATGTGGATGCGCCTGCAGACGTATCGCGGCTTGCAGAGCTCCTGTTCCAGCAGGTCCGCTGCGCCGGGCTTGAAGAAGAGCCGGCTCTCGAAATCCAGGCCCGGGGATAGGCCCATCCAGGCATGGGACGGACGGGCGTAGCAGTAGATACAGCCATGTTCGCAGCCCTTGTAGGGGTTGATGGACCGGTCGAAACCGATGTCCGGACTGGTGTTGCGCGCGATGATCGTCCGGGCCGTCTCGGGCGTCAGGGTGGTGCGCAGCGGCGCCGCCTCCGCGTCCTGATCGGTCCATCCGTCATCGAAGGCCTCGACCGTTTCCGGTTCGTAGCGCCCGGTCGCGTTCGACCTCGCACCTCGCCCCTTCGCAATCTCGACCATGGACGGACCGTACCGCAGAATAGGAACAAATCAAGAACAATATGATATCGGCCGACTGGCCTAACGATGTTGTGCGTATCGCAACCTTGGGTGATGATGCCGGTCGCCGGTTGGCGGGCCCGCATCGAGGGCGACCGGATCACGGTCGGCGACGCCGGCAGGAGAGACGCGGCGATGGAAGACAGCGTGCGCACAGCCTTGCGGTTCGGGACGTCGGCGGGGAGCGTGGAAGAGCGTTTCCAGACGGCGGGAATGACAATCTATCCGAAGTCGCTCCGGGCCCTGATGGACGTCCTCAGTCCGGAGACCCTGACCTTCCGCAGCGACATGGACCTGAACGACGTCGCGATCTCCTCGACCCTGACGGTTCACAGCAATGGAGAATACGTCTGGGACGGCCGGGCCGACGACAGCGGGACCCTCCTGGGCGACGTCTACAGCCTGTCGGTCAGCCTCACCCAGGCCAGCCCCGACAACCTGACCTTCGCGCTCGTCCAGAACGGCGAACTGGACGCCGGCAAGCATGAGAACTGGCACCAGTTCGGCAACAGCCGATGGCTCTCGGACCATTGGGATCTGGTGGTGGTGTCCAACGCACGCTGGCGGCTCTCGCAGCGGACGGAGATCGGAACCCTGATCAACCTGATCTTCGGCAACGGCAGCGTCCAGCCCGCGCCGACGGGCGAGAGCACCTGGCCGAGCTGGGACTGAGCCGGCCTGAAGCAGCGAGGGACCGCGTCCCGAGCGATAGGCCAGGAATATCGGCCTCATGCAGCAAGGGACCGCGTCCCGAGCGATAGGCCGACAAGGATGGTGCGGATGAGAGGACTCGAACCTCCACGCCTCTCGGCGCCAGAACCTAAATCTGGTGCGTCTACCAGTTCCGCCACATCCGCATAGGTAGGCTGAAGCCTCTAGGCGAGACCGCCGCAAAGGAAAAGGCCCGGGATCGCTCCCGGGCCTTCGTCTTGTGGTCTTCCGCCGGTGATCAGGTCGTGCCCGGAGGCGGCGGGATGTCGGCGTCCTGCTCGTGGACCTCGGTATGGCCCTTGCGCATGTGGCTCTTGCGGATGCCGTACAGGAAGTAGATCACCAGGCCGATGCCGCCCCAGATCGGCAGCACCATCTTGGCGTCGTGCGGCAGGTTCCAGAACAGGAAGGCGCAGCCGGCGGCCGAGATCGGCGCGATGATCCACACCAGCGGCGTCTTGAACGGACGGTGACGGTTCGGCTCCTTCACGCGCAGGATCAGCACCGCCAGCGACACCATGAAGAAGGCGAACAGGGTGCCCGAGTTCGAGATGTCCGCCAGCTGGCCGACCGGGAACAGGGCGCCGGCGATGGCGACCGCGATACCGGTGAACAGGGTGACGATGTAGGGCGTCTTCCACTTCGGGTGAACCTTGGCGAAGCTCTCCGGCAGCAGGCCGTCGCGCGCCATCACGAAGAAGATGCGGGTCTGGCCGTAGATCATCATCAGGATGACCGAAGGCAGGGCCAGCATGGCGGCGATGCCCAGGGCGTTGCCGACGGCCGGGAAGTTGATCTCGCGCAGGACGTGGGCCAGGGCCTCGTTCGAGCAGACCAGTTGGCTGGAGTTCTGGGCCAGGGCGCAGGCGGCGGTGAAGGCGGGCGAGCCCGGCTGGACGGCGTGACCGTCGGCGCCGAGCACCGGCTGAGCGCCGATGGCCCCAACCGCGCCGGCCGCGACCAGCAGATAGAAGATGGTGCAGATGGCCAGCGAGCCGATCAGGCCGATGGGCACGTTGCGCTGCGGGTTCTTGGTCTCTTCGGCGGCGGTCGAGACCGCGTCGAAGCCGACGTAGGCGAAGAAGATCGACGCCGCGGCGCCGACGATGCCCATGCCCGTGGTGCCTGCCGGTCCGAACCAGCCGTTCGGCGCGAAGGGCTGGAAGTTGCCGGATTTGATGACCGGCAGGGTCAGCACGATGAAGGCGGTCAGGGCGGCGACCTTGATGGCCACCAGGATGGCGTTGACGCGGGCGCTTTCCGTGGTGCCGATCATCAGCAGCAGGGTCACGGCCAGGGCGACGACGATCGCCGGCACGTTGATGAGCCCCGCCGAGAAGTCCGGCGTCGGGATGAAGCCGTTCATCGTCCAGACGGGACCGGCCTGAAGTTTGTCAGGCCAGTCGAAGTGGAGCGCGTTCTCGATCAACCCCAGCACATAGCCGGACCACCCGACCGACACGGCGGATGCGGCCACCGCATACTCCAGGATCAGCGCCCAGCCGACCGTCCAGGCCAGCAGTTCGCCCATCACGGCGTAGGTATAGGTGTAGGCCGAGCCCGAAACCGGGGCCATGGCGGCCAGTTCCGAGTAACAGAGCGCGGCGACGGCGCAGACGGCGCCGGCGATGATGAAGCTGTACATCATGCCCGGGCCGGCCTTCTGCGAGGCGGCCGCGGTGAGTACGAAGATCCCGGTGCCGATGATCGCGCCGACCCCCAACAGGGTCAGTTGAACCGGGCCGAGCGACCGATGAAGCGACTTCTTCTCGGCCGTGGCCAGAATCGCGTCGAGCGATTTAACGCGCCACATAAGATTACCCCTCCGACTTATTTAGCAGCCCTCTCGCTGCTTTGGCGCGGACGCTAGCGGGGTGAAGGGCCAGTGGCAACGCGGTTTCCGAAGCGTGAACCTGTCGCGACGCTTTGATGACCTGCCTCGTTGCCGCTAGACCGCAGCTTTCTTGGCGCGCTCCTCGCGCATTGCGCTACTGAGCCGCATGACGACGCTTCCCATCCACGCCGTTCTTGAACCGCTGAAGGCCGCGCTGGCGCAGAGCAACGCCGCCGTGCTGGCCGCCCCGCCGGGCGCGGGCAAGACCACGGTCGTGCCTCTGACCCTGCTGGATCAGCCGTGGCTGGGCGAGGGGCGGGTGCTGGTCTTGGAACCGCGACGCCTCGCCGCACGCGCCGCCGCCGACCGCATGGCCGCCTCGCTGGGCGAACAGGCGGGCGGAATCGTCGGCTACCGCACCCGTCTGCAGAGTCGCATCGGGCCGAAGACCCGCATCGAGGTCATCACCGAGGGCGTCTTCACCCGCATGATTCTGGACGACCCGGCGCTGGACGGGGTCGGCGCGGTGCTGTTCGACGAATTCCACGAACGAAGCCTGGACGCCGACCTCGGCCTGGCGCTGGCGCGGGAGGCGCAGGGGCTGCTGCGCGAGGACCTGCGGTTGCTGGTCATGTCGGCGACTCTGGACATCGCCGGAGTGTCGAAGCTTCTGGCCAATTCTTTGGGGGAATGGGCGCCGGTGATCGAGGCCGAGGGCCGGATGTTCCCGGTCGAGACCCGCTATCTGGGCCGCAACGCCGCCGAACGGTTCGAGGACGCCGCCGCCCGCGCCGTGCGCCAGGCGCTGGTCGAGGAGACCGGCTCCATCCTCGTCTTCCTGCCGGGGCAGGGGGAGATCCACCGGGTCGCCCGGGCGTTGGGCGAGCGCCTGCCCGCCAACGCCGACGTCGTCCCCCTGTACGGCGCGCTGGACAAGGGCGAGCAGGACCGCGCCATCGAACCGGCCGTCGCCGGACGCCGCAAGATCGTGCTGGCCACCTCGGTCGCCGAGACCAGCCTGACCATCGAGGGCGTGCGCGTGGTCATCGACGGCGGCCTGTCCCGCGTGCCCCGCTTCGAACCCTCCAGCGGCCTGACCCGGCTGGCGACCGTCAAGGTCAGCCGGTCTTCCGCCGAACAGCGCAGGGGCCGCGCGGGCCGGGTCGAACCAGGCGTCTGCTACCGCCTTTGGGACGAGGAACAGACGCGGGGACTGGTGGCGCACCAGCGGCCGGAAATCCTCGAGGCTGACCTGACCGCGTTCGCGCTGGATCTGGCCCGCTGGGGCGCGCGCTCGCCGGAGGGGCTGGCCTTGCTGGACCCGCCCCCCGCCGGCGCCTTCGCCGAGGCGCGCAAGGTGCTGCAGCGGCTGGACGCGCTGGACCCCGACGGCGGCCTGACCGAGCACGGGCGGCGCCTGACCCGCATCCCCCTGTCGCCCCGGCTGGCGCACATGGTCGCCGTGGCCAGCGATCAGGAAGACGCCGACCTGGGCGCCCGCATCGCCGCCGTGCTCAGCGAACCGGGTCTGGGCGGAAATGGCGTCGACCTGTCCGAGCGGCTGAAGGGGCTGGAACGCGATCGCTCGCAGCGCGCCCACGACGCCATGAAGCTGGTCGAGCGCTGGGCGAAGGCGGCGGGCGGCGGGAAGGGCGGCGACGCCGACCCCGGGGCCCTGCTGGCCGAGGCCTTCCCCGAGCGGGTGGCCAAGGCGCGGGGCAAGCCCGGCGAATTCCTGTTGGCCTCGGGCCGCGGCGCGTTCCTGGACCCCACCGACGTCATGGCCCGCGAAGCCTGGCTGGCGGTGGCCGAACTCGGGGGAGGGGACGCCCGCGACCGCATCCGCCTGGCCGCCCCGGTCGATCCCGCCGCGCTGGATCATCGCCTCGAGGTCGAGGACCGGCTGACCCGCGAACCCTCCGGCCGGATGGTGCTGAAGCGCATCCGCCGGATCGGGGCCATCGTGGTCGATGAGAAGCTGATGGGCGCGCCCGACCGCAAGGCCGTCACCGCCGCCCTGAAGACCGAGGCCGAGACCGACGGGCTCAAGGCGATCCGCTGGGGCGAACGCGCCTTGGCCCTGCGCGCGCGCCTCGCCTTCCTGCGCACCTTCGACGACGGCTGGCCGGACGTGTCGGACGAAGGGCTGCATGATCAGCGCGAGACCTGGCTCTGGCCCCTGCTGGACAGTGTCCAGTCGCTGACGGCCATCCCGGACGGCGCCCTGGCCGACGGCCTGCGCACCCTTATCCCGTGGGATCGCCAGCGCGCCCTGAACGATCTCGCGCCCGAACGGCTGGAGACGCCGCTGGGCTCGGCGTCCATCGACTACGCCGCCGAAGGCGGTCCGCGCGTCAATATCCGGGTGCAGGAGCTGTTCGGGGTCAAGGTCCACCCGACCGTGGGGCGCGGCACGCCGCTGACCCTGGCTCTGCTGTCGCCCGCGCGACGGCCGATCCAGATGACCAAGGACCTGCCGGGCTTCTGGGCCGGCTCATGGAAGGACGTGCGCGCCGACATGCGCGGCCGCTATCCGCGCCACCCCTGGCCGGAAGACCCGTCCGTCGCCGCGCCGACCAACCGGGTCAAGCCGCGCGGGACGTGACGGCGGCCCGGAAGTGCTGCAGGGTGGCCGAAAGGGGCCCCTCATGAAACCGAGTCTTGCGACAGCCGCCTGCCTGCTCCTCGCGGCCTGCGGACAGCCGACCGATGCGCCCGATGCTCCGCGCGCGCCGGTTCCGCCGACCGCCCCCCAGGCTCCCGCCTCGCCGACGCCGCCGCAAGTCTTGGCGGGCGCAGTCGTGCCCGTCGGTGACGACAACCCCCTCGGCGTCCCGCCCGCCGTCTATCCGCCCCTGCCGTCCCGCTTCAGCGATCCGGCCGCCCTGGCGCCGGAGGGCTGGCGGATCGAACATCGCGTCGCGGGCGACCTGAACGGCGACGGCGCCGCGGACGTGGTCCTTGTCCTGAAGCAGCACGACCCGGCCAACCGGGTCCGGAATGACAGCTTCGGAACGGATACGCTGGACACCAACCCCCGCCTCCTGATCGTGGGCCTGGCCCGGGACGGCGGTTATGATCTCGTGGTGCGGAACCACACCTTCATCCCGCGCCCCCTCGAACCGGCGCTGGAGGACGTGCTGGAAAGCGCTCCGGAGATCCGCAACGGGACGCTGTCGATCCCGCTGCACTACTTCGCGTCGGCCGGCGGCTGGACCATGTGGAATTCGGTCTCGCGCTTCCGCTGGCGAGACGGCGCCCTGCGCCTGATCGGACACGACTACGCCGAGGTCAGCCGCAACACCGGCGCCACCCTGGACCGCAGCGTCAACTTCCTAACGCGGCGTGTCAGCACGGTGCGGTCGACCATCGACGTGGACAAGGATCCGCCGGCGGTCTGGTCCACCCTGCCGGCCGGCCCGCTCCTGACCATCGAACAGGTCGGAAACGGCCTTGAGTACTATCCCGTCGAGGATGACGGCTAGGCGAAGGAACCGGCCTGGGCGGCCTTTCAGCAGCCGTCCATGCGGCGAAACGCCGTTTTCCCGGATCGCGCTTCGGGCGTATCGTCGCCGCCGGAGCGGTGGAGACAGAGCCATGGACAGACGCGCGTTCGGTCTCAGCCTGTTCGGCGGGGCGCTCGTCGTCTGCGCCTGCGGCAGTCGCTCGGCCGAGACCCGGGCCGAAGAACCGCCGTCCGGGAATGCCCAGGTCCGCCCCAACCTCTACGCCTGCGAAGGCTGTGAGGCCGTGTCCGAGCGCGAGCCGTCCGGCCTGCCGCCAAGCCTCCGCCTGGCCGGCCCTAACGAGCCGGGCGAACGGATGCGGCTGACCGGCCGGGTCCTGTCCGCCGACGGCGCTGCGCCCGTCGAAGGCGTGGTCATCTACGCCCACCACACCAACGCCGCCGGCCTCTATGCGAACGGGACGACGGAAACGACCTGGAGCCGGCGTCACGGCCGCCTCCGCGGCTGGGTGCGCTCCGATGCCCAGGGACGGTACGCCTTCGACACCATCAAGCCCGCGCCCTATCCGGACATGACCATGCCTGCTCATGTGCACCTGCTCCTGCAGGAACCGGGGCGGCGGCCCTATTACATCGATGACGTGGTCTTCGACGGCGAGTTCGGCGTCGACGCCGCCTATCGCGCCCGGCAGGAGGGGCGGGGCGGATCGGGGATCGTGCGGCTGGACCGGACGCCGGACGGAACCTGGACCGCGGTCCGGGACATCCGGTTGGAGCGCCATCCGGACTAGCGCGCGGCTTCTCTCCCGCGAATTGCCGTCAGTATCCGGGTGCAAGACGCCGAGGGTTCGGCGTCGGCCGAGCAGCCGGTCTGGACGACCTTGAAGGCGAAACGCTCTCCCACGGCCGTCATCGTCGGCTCCATGCGCGCGATCAGGGCGTCAAGCCGCGCCCCGTCAACATTGGACGGATCCTGCAACTGCTCCAGCGGCCATTCGTCCGCCACGGCGTTGGCGGCGAAATCCTGGGCTTCGCGGACCATGGCGGGGAAACCCTCGTCGAACGCCTTGTTCAGGGCCGCCCGCTCGCTCGGTTTGATTCCGGGCAGCGCCGCCAGCTGGGCCCGCTGGTTCGGAGCACTGTCATTGAGGAAGCTCGCAAGCGAGGCGTCGATCAGCGCATGGGCGGCGGCGCGACGCGCCTCCAGGTCGCTCTGCGCGACGGCCGGCGACGCGAACAGCAGGACGGCGGCGACCGCCGCGATGATCGGATTTCGCATTCTACAGGCCCCTCGGAAAGCGAACGGGCAGGATGATCGAACCTCCGGACGCCGTCCATGCTTGCTATTTCGGCCCATCCCGCCTATTTGGCCCGCGCACTTCGCACGTGGGCGTGGCGCAGCCGGGGGAGACATCCCCGACCGCTCCATTCCGAGGGTCCGTCCGGATCTTTAAAACGCCCACGCAACGTCTATCGGAAAAAGGAACACCCGATCATGGCTCTGCCTGAATTCTCCATGCGTTCGCTGCTCGAAGCCGGCGCTCACTTCGGTCACCAGACGCACCGCTGGAACCCGAAGATGGACCGCTACATCTTCGGCGCCCGCTCGAACATCCACATCATCGACCTGTCGCAGACCATGCCGCTGCTGCACCAGGCGCTGGTCGAGATCCGCAACGTCGCCGCCAAGGGCGGTCGCGTCCTGTTCGTCGGCACCAAGCGCCAAGCGTCGGATCCGGTGGCCGAAGCCGCCAAGCGTTGCGCTCAGTACTACATGAACAACCGTTGGCTCGGCGGCACGCTGACCAACTGGAAGACCGTCTCGGGTTCGATCGCCCGCCTGCGCGAACTGGACAGCCTGCTGGAATCCGGCGGCGAAGGCCGCGTCAAGCGCGAGCTGCTGAGCCTGCAGCGCGAGCGTGACAAGCTGGACGCCTCGCTGGGCGGCATCAAGGACATGGGCGGCATCCCCGACATCATGTTCGTGATCGACACCAACAAGGAAGCGATCGCGATCCAGGAAGCCCGCAAGCTGAACATCCCGATCGTCGCCATCCTGGACACCAACTCGGATCCGGACGGCATCACCTATCCGGTCCCGGGCAACGACGACGCCGCCCGCGCCATCCAGACCTACTGCGACCTGGTCGCCGACGCCGTCCTGGACGGCCTGGCCGCCGGTCAGTCGGCCTCGGGCGTGGACCTGGGCGCCGCCGTGAACCCGGAAGAGCCGATGCTGCGCGAGGCCTCGGCCCCGGTCGCCGCTGACGCCGCTCCGGCCGGCACCGAAGCCGTCGCCGCCGAGCTGGAAGCCGCCGCTGCCGAACCGGCCGTCGCTGACGAAGCCGCCCAGGAAGCGACGACCGAAGCGCTCGACGCCGTCGAAACCGACAAGGCCGCGGTCTGAGGATCGCACCGGCCTTCGTATGAAGGCCGTACGTCTAACTGACATACGGCCGGGGTAACTCCCGGCCGTTACCGCATTCGAATACCCCAAGGAGCTATACAATGGCCGAGATCACCGCCGCCCTCGTCATGGAACTGCGCGCCAAGTCCGGCGTCGGCATGATGGACTGCAAGAAGGCGCTGCAAGAGACCGACGGCGACATCAACGCCGCGATCGACTGGCTGCGCGCCAAGGGCCTGTCCAAGGCCGCCAAGAAGGCCGACCGCGTCGCCGCCGAGGGCCTGGTGGCTGTCGCGTCGAAGGAAGACGGCAAGGGCGAAATCGGCGCCGCGATCGAGTTCAACTCGGAAACGGACTTCGTCGCCCGCAACGAGCTGTTCCAGAACGCCGCCAAGGCCTTCGCCCTGAAGGGCCTGGAGCACCACAGCGTCGAAGCCCTGCACGGCGCCGAGCTGGAAAACGGCAACACCGTCGAGGCCGAGGTCACCAACATGATCGCGACCATCGGCGAGAACATGCAGCTGCGTCGCGCCGCTCGCCTGTCGGTCGATGAAGGCGTCGTCGCCTCCTACGTCCACAACGCCGTGGCTCCGAACCTGGGCCGCATCGGCGTGCTGGTCGCCCTGCACGGCGGCGGCGACAAGGCCGCCCTGCGCGAACTGGGCCGCAAGATCGCCATGCACGTGGCCGCGACCGCCCCGCTGTCGCTGAACACCGACGATCTGGACCCGGCCGCGATTGAGAAGGAACGTCAGGTCCTGACCGAGAAGGCCAAGGAAGAAGGCCGTCCGGAAGCCATGATCGCCAAGATCGTGGAAGGCCAGATCAACAAGTTCCAGAAGGACGTGGTGCTGACCAAGCAACCGTTCGTCATGAACCCCGACGTGACCATCGAGCAGCTGGTCGCCGACGCGGGCAAGGAACTGGGCGCCCCCGGCCTGCACCTGGCCGGCTTCGTCCGCCTGGCTCTGGGTGAAGGCGTCGAGAAGGTCGAAGGCCCGGACTTCGCCGCCGAAGTCGCCTCCATGATGGGCGGTAACTAAGCCCGTCCGTTCCGTCTTCGGACGGAGCTGATAAAATGACGAAGGCCGACGGTTTCGACCGTCGGCCTTTTTCGTACGCGAGCAGCGGGAGCGAACGATGAGCGACGACCAGATCGACTTCGGCGAGGACGGCGGCGGCTACGACGCCGACGACTGGACCCGCTTGATCCCCTTCACGGGCCGGGTCGCGACCCTGGACGACGTGCAGGCCAAGAAGGCCGTCTTCGCCCTGGGCGACACCGAGGACCCTCGCGTCATCGACATGGACCTGCCCCAGCCGCTGATCTGGTGGGAGGCCGACGGCGAGCAGGCGGCGGTCGCCGTCCAGGCTGAAAGCCATATCGGACCCGACGGCGATGAGATGGACGTGCTGGGCCTGATCCTGCCTGACGGCGGCGCGGCGGTGGCCCTGCTGGAGGACTGCGATCTGGTCGATGCTGCCGATCCGGTCTGGCGCCGGCTGGTGGCCGAGGCGATCGACGTGGACGACGCGACGGACTGACACGTCAGCGACGTTCTTCCTTTGCACAACGGTCAGGCTTGGGGTCCTATCGCCGCCGTTCAGTGATTCAGGGGAGTTTCCATGCGTCTTGCCGCCTTGTTGTCCGCCACCGCCCTGGCGTTGACGGCCGTTCCGTTCGCCACGTCCGCCGCCGCCCAGTCGCCGGATCTCGTCGCCGTCAACGGCATCATCGACCAGGGGCTGAACCACAGCCAGGTCATGCAGACCGCCGCCTGGCTGACCGACCGGATCGGCGGGCGGATGACCAACTCGCCGCAGATGCGCCAGGCCGAGACCTGGACCCAGCAGCAGTTCCGCGACTGGGGCCTGTCCAACGTCCGCGCCGATCCGTTCGACTTCGGTCGCGGCTGGTCGGTCGTCCGCTCCAGCGCGCGCATGACCGCGCCGCGCCCGCTCGACCTGCGCGCCATCCCGATCGCCTGGACGCCCGGCACCAACGGCGTGATCAGCGGCGACGTGGTCGTCGCCCCGATGACCTCCGCCGGCGACTTCGCAAAGTGGCGCGGCAAGCTTGCGGGCAAGATCGTGCTGGTCTCGCGCCCCACCGCCGGGTCCGAGCCGACCGATCCGGCCTTCCGTCGCCTGACCGAAGACGACCTGCGCAACGCCAACACCTACAACCTGCCCAACCATTCGGCGCCGTCGACCGGCGCGCTGCGCGAGCTGGAGTTCGCCCGGCAGATGGACGCCTTCCTGCAGGAAGAGGGCGCCCTGGCCTGGGTCCGTATGTCCGCCCGCGACGGCGGCCTGCTGCACGGCAACGGCTCGGGCTACCGCATGGACGACCAGCGCAAGACGCCGGGCATGGAGCTGGCGGCCGAGGACTATCGCCGTCTGGCCCGCCTGGCCCTGACCGAGGACGCCAAGCCGCGCCTCGAACTGATGAGCGAGGTCCGCTTCCACGAGGAAGACACCAACGCCTACAACATCCTGGCCGACATTCCGGGCACGGGCCGTTCGGGCGAATACGTCATGGCCGGCGCCCACCTGGACAGCTGGGCCGCCTCGGACGGGGCCGTCGATAACGCCGCCGGCAGCGCTGTCGTCATGGAGGCCGCGCGCATCCTTCGGGCCATGAACGTGCGGCCCAAGCGCACCATCCGCTTCGCCCTGTGGAGCGGGGAAGAGCAGGGCATTCTCGGCTCGCTGGCCTATGTCGACAAATACGTCGCCACCCGCGCCCCGCTGGGCGACGCCCAGTTGGACGCCCTGCCGAACAACCGCACCTGGCGCCAGCGCTGGCCGATCCAGCCGCGCGCCGGCCACGGCGACCTGGTCGCCTACTTCAACCTGGACAACGGCTCGGGCAAGATCCGCGGCATCAACGCCGAGGGCAATGTCGCCGCCGCGCCGATCTTCCAGGAATGGCTGAGGCCCTTCAACGCCATGGGCGCCACCACTGTGTCGATGCGCACCTCGGGTTCGACCGACCACGTCTACATGCAGACCGTCGGCGTCCCGGGCTTCCAGTTCATCCAGGACCCGCTCGACTACGGCGCGCGCCTCCACCACACCTCGATCGACAGCTATGACCACATGCGGGCCGACGACCTGCGCCAGGCCGCCGTCATCCTGGCGACCTTCCTGCTGAACGCCGCCAACAGCGACGAGCCCCTGCCGCGCATGCCGGTCCCGACCCGGCCCACGCCGACGGACCCGTTCCCGCTGCAGCAGTAGGGACGGTCGGAGAGTGAGAAGGAGGGCGTCGCGGCGAAGGCTGCGACGCCCTTTCTCTTTAAGCGGGCGAGGACACCCGCTAAAGCAGCCGGATGATCGGTAGACTGAACCACGTCGGCGTCGCCACGCCCTCCATCGAGGCCAGCGTCGCCCTGTACCGCGACTTGCTCGGCGCAACGAAGGCCCATGAACCCTTCGACCTGCCGGCGCAGGGCGTCCGCGTCTGTTTCGTCGACCTGCCCAACAGCCAGATCGAGCTGATCGAGCCGCTCGGCGAGGACAGCCCGATCCACGGCTTCCTGGCCAAGAACCCCAAGGGCGGCCAGCACCACGTCTGTTTCGAGGTCGAGGACATCCTCGCCGCCCGCGACGCCCTCAGGGCCAAGGGCGCGACCATCCTCGGCACCGGCGAACCGCGCATCGGCGCCCACGGAACCCCGATCATCTTCGTCCACCCGAAAGACATGGGCGGCGTGCTGGTCGAACTGATGGAAACCCCCAAGGACGGAGCCCACTGATGTCCTTCCCGATCGGCATACCGACCATCATCGGCATCTATCTCGTCTGCTGGTGGACTGTGCTGTTCGCCGTTCTGCCGATCGGCATGAACCAGCAGGCCCAGGAAAAGCCGACCGACGGCAGCCAGTGGGGCGCGCCGGTCAATCCGCAACTGAAGCGCAAATTCATCACCACCACCTGGGTGTCGGCGCTGGTTTGGCTGTTGATCATGGTGCTGGTCGGCACCGGCTGGATGCCCCTGCCTGACCTCACGCCGCCGGTCTAGGAACGCGCCGTGACTGATCGCCTTTATCTGCTGAACCCCGGCTGGCATGACGACGCCGGCGGCCCCTGGTACTGCCCGGCGGGCGCGATCGTCGAGGGCGTGCTGTCCTTCTATCCGGCCCTGCGCGAGCAGCTGGAAATCAGATACCTGGATCACCCGCGCCCGCGTCCGGCCGTGATCGCCGAGGTCGGGGAGGACCACCAGTCCTGTCCGCTGCTGGTGCTGGACCAGACCCTTGACTGGCCCGAGGCGAACACCAGCGCGGCCACCGGCCGCCGCTTCCTGCAGGATGAGGCCATCATCCCCTATCTGGCGGCGCGCTACGGCATCGGCCTGCCGCATCCCTAGATTGCCCTGCACCGGGCTTTAACCCTTGCCGGTTACATCCCTCGCCGATGGGGGCGGATGAGATCACGCGGGCGGAGGCGCCCAAGAGCCATTTCATGGCCCTGGACGGCCTGCGCGGCGTCGCCGCCTTCGCCGTCCTGGCCCTGCACCTGCCGCCGCTCGACCGGCTGGTCCCTCACGCCTACCTGGCGGTCGATCTGTTCTTCATCATGTCCGGCTTCGTCGTGGCCCACGCCTATGAGCGTCGGCTGCTGGACGGCTGGAGCGTCGGCGCCTTCATTCGCACGCGGATCGTCCGGCTCTGGCCGCTGTACCTGCTGGGCACAGCGATCGGCGCGGCGGTGTTCGCCAGCGTCGCCACCGGCCTCGACGGCTTCGCCGCCCTGGCGGTGCTCATCGCCGCCGCGATCCTGATGATCCCGCTGCCGCTGGGCGCCGACGTGCAGATATTCAACCTGAACCGGCCCGCCTGGTCGCTGTTCTTCGAGATGGCCGCCAACATCCTCTATGCGCTCTTCGCCCGGCGGCTCAGCGACCGCATCCTGACCATGCTGGTCGCCCTGGGCGCCATCGCCGTGGCCACGACCTTCCTGTCCGCCGACAGCGGCTCGCTGGGTCATCATGGCGCGTCCATGGCCGGAGGCGCGGCGCGCATCCTGTTCGCCTTCCCGCTGGGGGTCCTGCTGCACCGGATGTGGGCGGCCGGGCGGCTGACGCTGCACTGGCCCGCCGCCGCGGCGTTCGGCCTGTTCGTGGCGGTCATGCTGCTGCCGGACGTGGCCGGCTGGAACGGCCTGATCGACGCCGCCGCCGTCCTGCTGGTCCTGCCCCTGGTCACCGTCTCGGCGATCACCGCCCGCCTGTCGCCGCGCGCGAGCCGGGCCGCCGCCGTCCTCGCCCTGATGTCCTATCCGCTCTACATCCTGCACGGGCCGATCGTGATGGGCTTCGGCCAGATGCTGGGCGAGAGGCCGCTGGCCTCGGCGCTCGGGGGAACCGTCAGCCTGGTCGCCGCATTTGTCGCGGCGCGCTGGTTCGACGGACCGGCGCGCCGGTTGTTGGCGCGGGTGTTGACGCAAAGACAGGCCGCGACCACGACCGCCTAGCTTTCGCCCCTCTGACCCGGCTAAAGCTCCTGTCCCACGCCCGTCTTGCCGGATTCTCCCCATGCGCCTGTCGCGCTACTTCCTGCCCACGCTGAAAGAGGCGCCTTCGGACGCCCAGATCGTCTCCCACCAGCTGATGCTGCGCGCCGGCCTGATCAAACAGGAAGCGGCGGGCATCTACGCCTGGCTGCCGCTGGGCCTGCGGGTGCTGCGCAAGATCGAGCAGATCGTCCGCGAGGAGCAGGAGCGGGCAGGGGCCGTAGAACTGCTGATGCCGACGCTGCAACTGGCTGACCTGTGGCGCGAATCGGGGCGGTACGACGCCTACGGCCCGGAGATGCTGCGCATCACCGACCGTCATGAGCGCGAGCTGCTGTACGGACCGACCAACGAGGAGATGGTCACCGACATCTTCCGCAGCTTCGTGAAGAGCTACAAGGCGCTGCCGCTGAACCTCTTCCACATCCAGTGGAAGTTCCGCGACGAGCGCCGTCCGCGCTTCGGCGTGATGCGCGGCCGCGAGTTCCTGATGAAGGACGCCTATTCCTTCGACCTGGACGAGGCCTCGGCCCGCATCGCCTACAAGCGGATGTTCGCCGCCTATCTGAACACCTTCTCGCGTCTGGGTCTGAAGGCGGTGCCGATGCGCGCCGACACCGGCCCCATCGGCGGCGACCTGAGCCACGAGTTCATCGTCCTGGCCGACACCGGCGAGAGCGAGGTCTTCTGCGACCGCAAGCTGGTCGAGATGGATGCGCCGGGCCACAACCTCAGCGTCGAGCAGCTGGAAGGCGTCTTCGACGCCCGCACGGCCCTGTACGCCGCGACCGAGGAAATGCACGACGCCGCCGCGTTCGAGGCCCAGACCGCCGAGGGCGACCGCCTGTCGGCGCGGGGCATCGAGGTCGGCCACATCTTCTACTTCGGCACCAAATACTCGGCCCCGATGAAGGCCAAGGTCGCCGGCCCGGACGGCCAGGACACCGAGGTCCACATGGGCAGCTATGGCGTCGGCGTGTCGCGTCTGCTGGGCGCCATCATCGAGGCCAGTCACGACGCCGGCGGCATCATCTGGCCGGACTCGGTCGCGCCGTTCGACGTGATGGTGATCAACCTGCGCGCCGGCGACGAGGCCGTCTCGGCCGCCTGCGAAGAGGCCGTGGCCAGGCTGGAAGGCCTGGGCAAGGACGTCCTCTACGACGACACCGACGAGCGCCCGGGCGGCAAGTTCGCCACCGCGGACCTGATCGGCGTGCCGTGGCAGCTGACGATCGGGCCCAAGGGCCTGGCCGACGGCGTGGTCGAGCTGAAGCGCCGCGCGACCGGCGAGAAGATCTCCGTGCCGCTGGACGAAGCGATCGCGAGGCTTGTCGGATGACGAACGCCGCGCCGGCAGTGAAGCCGACGAAGCCCGCCGGTCCCTTCTCCGCCTGGGAGCTGGGGCTGGCGGCGCGCTACCTGCGGGCCAAGCGCAAGGAGGGCGGCATCGCCCTGATCGCGATCATCTCCTACGTCGCCATCGCCCTGGCGGTCATGGCGCTGATCGTGGTGATGAGCATCATGGCCGGTTTCCGCGCCGAGTTGCTGGACCGGATGCTGTCCTTCAACGGCCATATGTACGTCACCGGCGACATCCTGCAGTCGCCCGACCGCGACGCCGCCGTGACGCGGCTGAAGACCGTGCCCGGCGTGACCTACGTCACCCCCATGACCAACGACCAGAGCATCGTCCGCGCCGGCGGGGCGACCACGGGCGCCATCGTCCGCGGCATCTCCAAGGGCGATCTGGCGTCGATGGAGTACGTCAACTCCAGCCTTGACGACCGCGCGAAACAGACCTTCGGCGTCGGCGCCTACGGCGGCGACAACGTCCTGATCGGCAAGGCCCTGGCCGAGGGGCTGGGCCTGCGCGTCGGCGACCCCATCACCCTTTATTCCCCGACCGGCGCCTCGAGCGCCTTCGGCAGCCTGGGCGGACTGGAGAAGACCTATCGCGTCGGCGGCGTGTTCAGCTCGGGCACCGCCGATTTCGACCAGGCCTTCATCTTCATGCCGCTCGAACAGGCCCAGATCTTCTACGGCAAGGAAGGCCGCTGGGATGTGATCGAGCTCAAGATCGACAAGCCCGACCGGGTCGAGGCCATGCGCATCCCTGTGCAACGCGCCGCCGGCCCCCGCGCCATGGTCACCGACTGGCGCGACCGCCTGGCCGCCTTCTGGGGCGCGCTGAAGGTCGAACGGGTGGCGATGAGCATCATCCTTGGCCTCGTCGTCGCCATCGCCGCGCTGAACATCATTTCCGGCATCGTCATGCTGGTGAAGAACAAGACGCGCGACATCGCCATCCTGCGCACCGTCGGCGCCAGCCAGTCGTCCATGCTGCGGATCTTCTTCGTCGCCGGCGCCATGATCGGCGTGGCGGGGACCCTGACCGGCCTGCTGCTGGGCCTGCTGTTCTGCCTGAACATCGGCGCCATCCAGCACTTCCTGGAATGGGTGTTCCAGACCCAGCTGTTCAACGCCGACGTCTACATGCTGGACGCCGTGCCCGCCCTCGTCGACCCGGTCGATGTCTTCTGGGTCACCGTCTGGTCCTTCTTCATGAGCTGCGTGGCGGGCCTGATCCCGTCCTGGCAGGCCGCCAAGCTCGATCCGGTCGAGGCGCTTCGCTATGAGTAAGGTTGCGGCTCCCGTCCTTTCTGTCCGCGGCCTGACCCGCACCTATGACACCGCCACCGGCGGCCTGACCGTGCTGCGCGGCGTGAATCTGGACATCATGCCGGGCGAGATCGTCGGCCTGATCGGGCCCTCGGGCTCGGGCAAGTCGTCGCTGCTGCACGCCGCCGGCCTGCTGGAGCATCCGACCGAGGGCGAGGTCCGCATCGACGGGGAGGCCGTCGCCGACCTCAGCGACCACGACCGCACCCGCATCCGGCTGGACCGCATCGGCTTCGTCTACCAGTTCCACCACCTGCTGCCCGAGTTCGACGCCCGGGACAACGTGGCCCTGCCGCTGCGTATCGCCGGGCACAAGCTGGCCGTCGCCCGCGCCCGCGCCGAGGAGCTTCTGGTCGCCCTGGGCCTGTCCGAGCGCCTGACGCACCAGCCGTCCCAGCTGTCGGGCGGCGAGCGTCAGCGCGTCGCCGTGGCCCGCGCCCTGGCCAACCGTCCGCGCCTGCTGCTGGCCGACGAGCCGACCGGCAACCTGGACCCGGCCACCAGCCAGACGGTGTTCGAGGCTCTGCACGACGTGGTCAAGCAGACCGGCGTCGCCGCCCTGATCGCCACCCACAACATGGAGCTGGCCGGCCATATGGACCGCGTCTTCGCCATCAAGGACGGGCACCTGGAAGAGCGCCCGGCCGAGAGCCACGAGTACTGAGGGGCGAGGGGGTAGGCAGCCTTCGGGCGCTCTGCCCCTACTGCCTACTGCCTGCTCTCACTTCTTCCCCGGCGGCTGGGTGAACGGCGAGCTGCCCACCGAGATCGGCGGCTTCGGCTTTTCGGCCTTCGGTTTGCGGACTTCCTTGTTGCTGCGTGCTTGACCCTTGGCCATGGCGGCGTTCCCGGGACGCCTGCCGCCGAAAAGGCGGATGACTGGCGGCGTCCCAACCGAGTCTACAGCCGTTCGGCGCCGACCACCCGTACAATCGGGCCAGGCCTCAGTTCAGGCGCAGGTCTGGGAATTCGGTCTCCGAGCGCCACGCCAGCTCCCCCTGGCAGGAGGCGGCCGTTTCGGCCTGCCGAAAGGCGGACCAGCTGAGCAGGCCCCGCAACCGCACCTGATCGGGGCTCGTGCGCGCCAGCTCCCGGTCGAGCCACTGGCCCTCTACGGGCATCAGCGCACGCGCGAGGCGGTCGGGCCCGCGAACTCCCGGGCGACGATCGCGCGGCGCTCGATCACCCAATGCTCGCCCGGTCTGTGGCAGCAATCCAGCACCAGCAGCATGGCGTCGATGCAGGGCGTGGCCCCCTCGACCAGATGCAGGCCCCAGGTCTCGGACGCGGCGGTCGTCCCCGTCAGGCTGAACAGCCGCGTCGCTTCGATCTTGAGGTCCAGCAAGCGTTCGCCCTCGGCGTCCCGGCGGATCCGCCACCTGTACATCAGTCGTTCAAGGGCAGACATTGAGCGGGATTTCCGACGCCTTCCAGTCCGATTCCGAACGATCGGGCGATACAGACCGCCCCCACAGCGAGCAATTGCGTGAGACTACGAGGTTACGGCAGCGGACACGGCCCTCTAGTCTGGGCGGCGGTCGATGAGCAGCGACCCAAGCCTCCCTTTTCGGGCAGCCAGTAGAAGGTGCGACAGGATTCCCGATACTTTGTTCCCCGGCGGCAAACCTGATCGCGGCGAGCTCGTTCCCCCCGCCGCCAACCGGTCGCGCCAGACGGACGCGGCGGTCACCAGGGAAATCCTGGTCATCGATGACGACCCCGCGATCCTGCAGACCCTGCTGCTCCTGTTCCGGGAGTCGGGCTACGACCCGGTCGGCTTCTCCGATCCCCTGGACGCCCTGATGTGGGCGTCGGACGCCGACCCGACCTGCATCGTGGTCGACCTGAAGCTGCCGGGCGTCGAGGGCCTGGATCTGGTCGCCGCCTTCTGCGCGCTGGGCCGCCACGCCGTGGTGCTGATCAGCGCCTTCGTGGACGTGACGACCACGGTCGACGCCATGCGCCTGGGGGTCGACAACGTCATCCAGAAGCCGACCAATCCCGACGTCCTCATCGCGGCGGTGAAGCGCGGCCTGGAGGTGCTGAAGACGGAGCCCCGGCAGGAGCTGATGACGTTGACCCGGCGCGAGCGCCAGGTGGCGGAACTGATCGTCGCCGGCCGCACCACCAAACAGATCGCCCAGACCCTGTCCCTCAGCCCCCGGACGGTCGAGTTCTTCCGCGGCAGCCTCCTGCGCAAGACCCAGTCCACCAACTCCGCCGCGCTGGCCTCGACGCTGACCCTGCTCGGCTTCCACCCTCCGGGATGAGAGGTTGGGCGACCGGGTTGACGTGAACGCAACGAGAACATAGAACATACCCGGAACATCAATCCGGAGGCTGTCATGGCGCGTTGGGTGAGGGAATCGTTGTCGCTGGCCTCGTGCGCCGGCTTCGTCTGGATCGTCTGGCAGGTCGCGCTGATGGTGCCGGCCGCCTGAGCCGGAGTGCGAACAGTGCGATTCTCCGCCCCAGCATTTTCAATGGCTTGAGCTCAGGTTTCGCACTCTTCGCACTGTGTTTTTTACGGTGCGAAACGCACGTCTCCGACGCCGGGCCGGACCTGTCCACAAATGCTCCCCGGCGAGGCTTCGGCGCCGGTCGCTTTCCGGTGTTTCCGGCGGGCCGGATGTGAGACTCGGTTCAGGATGACGGCCAGTCTGAAGAGCGGAGCGAAGACGCGGTGAGCGAAGCGTTGAACAGTCAGGGCTTCGTCCACCTGCGGGTCCGCTCGGCCTATTCGCTGCTGGAAGGCGCGATCAAGGCGGGCAAGGTTCCCAAGATGGCCGCCGACGCGGGCATGCCGGCCGTGGCCGTGGCCGACCGGGTCAATCTGTTCGGCGCGCTGGAGTTCAGCCAGGCGGCCAAGGACGCAGGCGTCCAGCCCATCGTGGCCTGCGCCCTGCCGGTCACCGGCATCGGCGGCCAGGTCGCCGAACGCTGGGCCAAGGTCCCGACCGTGGTCCTGATCGTCCAGAACGAGACCGGCTGGCTGAACCTATGCCAGCTGTCATCCTCGGCCTTCCTCGACGCCGGGTCGATGGATGACCCGGGCGTGCCGTGGAACAAGGTGGTCGAGCATTCCGACGGCCTGCTCCTGCTGACCGGCGGCCCCGACGGCCCCGTCGATCCCCTGTTCGTGCAGGGCAAGGCGGGGGAGGGGAACGCCGCCCTCAACGAGATGTTCGCCACCTTCGGCGACCGCATGTACGTCGAGCTGCAGCGCCACGGCCTGGCCAGCGAGGCCCAGGGCGAGCGGGGCCTCGTCGCCTGGGCCTATGAGAATGACGTGCCGCTGGTCGCCACCAACGACGTCCACTACGCCAAGGCCTCCCAGGCCAAGAGCCACGACGCCCTGCTGTGCATCGCCGACGGCGCCTTCACCGGCCAGGAGGACCGCCGCCGCATCACCGGCGAGCACTGGTTTAAGACCGCCGCCGCCATGCGCGAGCTGTTCGCCGACCTGCCCGAGGCCTGCGACACCACGCTGGACATCGCCCGCCGCTGCGCCTTCCTGGTCACCACCCGGGCGCCGATCCTTCCCCGCTTCGACACAGGCGCGGGCCGCTCCGAGCCGGACGAGCTGCTGCACCAGGCCCGCGAGGGGCTGAAGCAGCGCCTGACCGAGGTCACGCCCGCCTTCCCCGAGGAGGAATACTGGACCCGTCTGGAGTGGGAGGTCGGGATCATCACCCAGATGGGCTTCCCCGGCTACTTCCTGATCGTGGCGGACTTCATCAAATGGGCCAAGACCCACGGCATTCCCGTGGGGCCGGGCCGGGGTTCCGGCGCCGGCTCGCTGGTCGCCTGGGCCCTGACCATCACCGATCTGGACCCCCTGCGGTTCGGCCTGCTGTTCGAGCGCTTCCTCAATCCGGAACGCGTCTCCATGCCCGACTTCGACATCGACTTCTGTCAGGAGCGGCGCGAGGAGGTCATCACCTACGTCCAGGAGCACTACGGCAAGGATCGGGTCGCCCAGATCATCACCTTCGGCACCCTTCAGGCCCGCGCCGTGCTGCGCGACGTCGGCCGGGTGCTGCAGATGCCCCTGGGCCAGGTCGACCGCCTCGCCAAGATGGTGCCGGCCAACCCGGCCAACCCGGTCACCCTGGCGCAGGCCATCGAGCTGGAGCCGCGTCTGAAGGAGGCCCGCGACAGCGAGGCCTCGGTGCGCACCCTGCTGGACACGGCGCTGGAGCTGGAGGGGCTGTACCGCAACGCCTCGACCCATGCCGCCGGCATCGTCATCGGCGACCGCCCCCTGACCGAGCTGGTGCCCCTGTATCAGGACCCGCGCTCTGACATCCCGGCCACCCAGTTCAACATGAAGTGGGTCGAGCCGGCGGGCCTGGTGAAGTTCGACTTCCTGGGCCTGAAGACCCTGACGGTGCTGGATCGCGCCCACGGCTATCTGAAGCGCCGCGGCGCCGCGCCCGAATGGAACCAGCTGCCGCTGGACGACAAGCCGACCTATGAACTGATGGCCTCGGGCCAGACCGTCGGGGTGTTCCAGCTGGAATCCCAGGGCATGCGCGACACCCTTCGCAAGATGCGCTGCGGCTCCATCGAGGAGATCACCGCCCTGATCTCCCTCTATCGGCCGGGCCCGATGGAGATGATCGACACCTACATCGACCGGAAGTTCGGCCGCCAGGAAGTCGATTACCTGCACGCCTCGCTGCAGGAGACCCTGTCGGAGACCTACGGGGTCATCATCTACCAGGAACAGGTGATGAAGATCGCCCAGATCCTGGCCGGCTATTCCCTCGGCGAAGCCGACCTTCTGCGCCGCGCCATGGGCAAGAAGAAGAAGGAGGAAATGGACTTCCAGCGCGCCCGCTTCATCAAGGGCGCGTCCGAGAAGGGCGTCTCGGAGCAGCAGTCAGGCGGCATCTTCGATCTGGTGGCCAAGTTCGCGGGCTACGGCTTCAACAAGTCGCACGCCGCCGCCTATGCGCTGATCTCCTTCCAGACGGGCTGGCTGAAGGCCAACCACCCGGTCGAATTCATGGCCGCGTCCATGTCTCTCGATCTCAGCAACACCGATAAACTGGCTGTTTTCTATCAGGATTGCCGTCGCTTCGAGGTGCCGGTCAAGGCGCCGGACGTGAACCGTTCCTCGGCCGACTTCGATGTCGCCTGGGAGGAGGGGGCCGAGGGCGAGAATACCGGCAGCGTCCTCTACGCCCTGGGCGCCATCCGCAACGTCGGGCTGGAGGCCATGAAGCACCTGGTCGAGGTGCGCGAGACCGGCGGCCGCTTCACCGACATCTTCGACTTCCTGGAGCGGGTCGATCCGAAATTCGTCAACAAGCGGGCGCTGGAGAACCTCGCCCGCGCCGGCGCCTTCGACGGCTTCCACACCAACCGCCGCCAGCTGGTCGAACAGGCCGACAAGCTGATCGCCTATTGCCAGAGCGTGGCCGCCGAGCGCGCCTCGTCGCAGGTCTCGCTGTTCGGCGGCGATCAGGTCGCCGCGGGCCGTCCGCGCCTCACGCCCGTCGAGCCCTGGGTCGGACCCGAAAAGCTGGATCAGGAACTGGCCGCGGTCGGCTTCTACCTGTCCGGCCACCCGCTGGAGGACATGGCGCCGGCCCTCAAGCGCAAGCGCGTCACCTTCGTCGCCGAGGCCACGGCCCTGGCCGAGAGCGGCCACGAGGCCTTCATGATGGCCGGCGTCGTCCGCCGCCGCCAGGAGCGGGCCAGCGCTCGGACGGGGGAGAAGTTCGCCTTCGTCACCTTCTCGGACCCGACCGGCGAATTCGAATGCCTGTTCCCGCCCGAACAGCTGCGCAAATGCCGCGAGGTGCTGGAGACCGGCGCCTCGGTCATGGTCAAGGTGCGGGCCAAGAGCGCCGACGGCGAGGTGCGCTTCTTCGGCGACGACGCCAGCCGGCTGGACACACTGATCGACGACGGGCGCATGGGCCTGCGGATCCACGTCTCGGCCCGCGCCACCGACGCCGCGGCCCTGCGCACCCGGCTGGAGCGCGCCGCCGCCGAGGGCGGCAAGGGCGGAGAGGTCTTCCTGGTCGCCGCTCTGGACGGCCGCCGCGAGGTCGAGATGAAGCTGCCCGGCCGCTACCGCCTCGACGGCGCCCTGCGCGGCGCCCTGAAGTCGGCCCCGGGCGTCAGCTATCTGGAGGATGCGTGATGAGCGAACCGAAAACCCACCAGGGTTCCTGCCACTGCGGCGCCGTGGCCTATGAGGTCGACACCGACCTGCAGGGCCTGATCGAGTGCAACTGCTCGCACTGCTATCCCAAGGGGCTGGTCCTGACCTTCGTCAGCCCCGACGCCTTCCGCCTGAAGGCGGGCGAGGGGGCGATGAGCACGCACACCTTCAACACCCACAACATCCAGCACCGCTTCTGCGACACGTGCGGGGTCCAGCCGTTCGCCGAGGGCAAGACGCCCAAGGGCGATCCCATGGTGGCGATCAACATCCGCACCCTGACCGACCTCGAGCCCTTCAGCTGGACCGCCCAGCGCGTGGACGGGCGCAGCTTCTAGCGGCGGCGCGGCTCGAAGGCTTCGCGCGGTGTCCCGTCGACGGCGTAGAGCCGCTCGGCCGGGATCTTGATCGTCAGGCCGGAGTTCTCCAGCCGCAGGTCGTAGACGGCGCCCAGCAGGCCCGCCATCCGGCCGCCCTCGACCCGCGCGCCCAGGGCGTCGAAGCCGATGGCCAGACCCTCGCCCATGCTGCCGGTCCAGCGCCCGACGCGGACCGTGACCGGGCCGTCGTGATGCTTGCCGGGGCGGGGCAGGACCTGCTCGATCCACTGGCGCGGCACGCCGGTCTCGCGTTCTTCCGAGGGCAGGTTGTGGATCTGGTAGGGGCGGGCCTCGGTCACGAACCAGCCCATCACCGCACGGGCCACGACCGTGTTGCCGCCGCTGGCGGTGTCGGTGACGTCGATCAGGATCGGCTGCCCGGGCCGGGCGCCGGCCATGGCGGCGTCGAAGGCCGCGACGGTGTCGTTGTCGCCCAGCGAGTCGTTGAACCGGATGACCCGCCGACCGCCTGTCTCGCTGACCGTCAGGGGCGGCCGATCCGCGTCGCCGGTCGCATAGAGGTTCGGCAGGGTCAGTCGTCGTCCCGAGATCGTCAGGTCCCGTTCCCTGTCCCGTCGGCCCGCCGCCAGCACCCGGGCCGCGTAGCCGTCCCGGTCACCGCCGGGCTCCAGCCCCAGCTCGCCCCAGAAGGCGCGCACCGCGTCGCCGGTCGCCACGCCGCCCACGGCCTCCAGCGCCTGCCCCGGACGCACCCCCGCCGCCTCGGCCGGAGAGCCTTCGCGTACGGCCGTGATGCGCCAGACCCGCCCCTGCGTCTCGATCCACAGATCGGCATAGCTGGGGACGAGCGCCCGGCTGTCGCTGAAGGAGCTGCCGGTGATGGCGTGGTGGTCCGCCAGCGCCGTGATCGCGTGCTCGGCGTAGAGCAGAAGCGACGACCGGTCATGCACCGCCGACGCCTCGGCCCGCAGGACGTCGCTCATCGGCATGACGCCGCCGGGGAAGCGGTCCAGATAGGCATACTGACCGTTGATCAGCCCCTCGATCGACAGGGCGTCGGCGCGAAAGGCCGCGGGCGGCAGGTCAGGCGTCTGGGCGTGGACGGGTCCGGCGAAGGGAAGCAGGGCGGCGAGGATCAGCAGGATACGCATGGCGGTGAAGCTGTGCCGCAGGCCTGCGTCCGGCAAGTTAAACTCCGGACAGGCGCAGGCCGTCAGGCCGCGTCGGTCACCGCATAGACCATCACGCCCGTGGCGATGGCCAGGTTCAGGCTGTCGGCCCGGCCGCGCATCGGGATCTTGACGTTGACGTCACAGGCGGCGGCAAGCGTGTCCGTCAGCCCGGCCTGCTCATTGCCCATCAGGACCAGGGCCGGATGCTGGATGGCCGCGTCGCGATAGCCGTGGGTCGCGTCCAGTCGGGTGCCGATGACGCTGCCTGGCCACGACTGGCGCCAGGCGATGAACTCCGCCGAGGTGGCCCTTGCGATGGCTACGGCGAAGACCGAACCCATGGTCGCCCGCACGGCTTCGGTGGAATAGGGGTCGACGCAGTCGTCGATCAGGATCACCCCGCCACAGCCCGCCGCATCGGCGGTGCGGATTATGGTGCCCAGGTTGCCCGGGTCGCGCACCTGCTCCAGCGCCACCCAGCAGGGGGCGCTGCTCGGCTGGATGGCCGACAGGGGCGTATAGACCTGCTCGAACACGCCCAGGACCGTCTGCGGATTGTCGCGGCGGCTGATCTTCTCGAGAATCGGATGGGTGACGATGACGACCTCGCCGCCGGCGGCGCGGGTCTCGGTCTTGGCGCGGTCCAGCAGCGGATGCTCGCGCGCCTCCATGCCGACCAGCAGCAGCTTGGGCGTGCGGCCCTGATCCAGCGCCTCGCCGATGAACTTCAGTCCCTCGGCCAGGAAGCGGCCCGTGCTCTCGCGCTCCTTGCGCATGTTGAGCGCGCGGACATTCTTGACCGTGTCGTTGGTCAGGGAGGTGATCAGGCGATCGGTCATTGCCCGCTCCACCGGGCGAAGAAGCTCAGGCCGATGGCTCGACCGTCCGGCCCATGCTCGGCCAGCGCCAGCTCGCCCCAGTCGATGACGCCGCCGCGGTCCGCCGTGGCTTCCGCCATCAGATGGGCCAGCGACAGACCCGAGATGCGCGCGGCATAGGCGTTGAGCAGCAGGAAGGAGGCGTCGTCCGACAGCAGGGCGGCGCAGTCCTTCAGCAGGCCGGGCAGATCCTCGAACAGCCGCCAGACCTCGCCCGTCGGCCCGCGCCCGTACTTCGGCGGATCCAGGATGATGCCGTCGTACTTCACGCCGCGCCGGACCTCGCGGGCCACATATTTGCGGCAGTCCTCGACGATCCAGCGGATGGGCCGGTCGGCCAGCCCCGACTGCTCGGCGTTCTCGCGGGCGTAGGCGACGGACTTCTTGGAGGCGTCGACGTGGGTCACCTCTGCGCCCGCCGCCGAACAGGCCAGGCTGGCGACACCGGTGTAGCCGAACAGGTTGAGGACCTTCGGTCGCTTCAGAGTGCGCACCCGCGCATCCAGCCACTCCCAGTTCGCAGCCTGCTCCGGGAAGAAGGCCAGGTGGCGGAAGGGGGTGAAGCGGCCGGTGAAGCGCACGTCGCGCCAGGCTAGCGGGAAGGTCTCGACCGGCCGGCCGGAGAAGCGCCAGCGGCCGTCGTCATCGTCATCCTGCGCCTGCGGATCGAACACGGCGTCGGCCTTGTCGAAGGCGGCGGGATCGCGCGGCGCCCAGAAGCACTGGGGCTCGGGCCGCACGACGGTGAAGCGCCCGTAGCGCTCCAGCTTGCGGCCGTGACCGCTGTCCAGCAGGGCGTAGTCTTCCCAGCCTCGGGTGAAGAGCGTTTCAGGCGACGGGTTCAGGCGTGGCGGCATGGGTCGCTGATAGGCGGTGCGACCCCGCCTCGTCCAGCGCGGCGTCAGCGCGGACCGCCGGGCTGTCGCGCCGATGCCGCGTCTTGTCCCAGGCGAAGGGCTCGAACACCAGGCGCCACAGGGCCTGGGTGAAGGCCAGGCTGAGCAGGCTCCAATAGGCGGGCGCGGCGATCATGTCCCGCGGTCCGTAGGGAACGCCCGCACGCCGTGCGCCCAGCGCGCACGAGAGCCAGGCCGACGCCGCGCCCAGGACCAGCACGCTCAAGGCCAGGCGCGGCGTCTCGGGCGACAGGCCCGACACCGTCGACACCAGCACCGAGGCCAGCACCCAGCACAGGGTCGGCCCATAGAGCGCCGCCGAGGCGAGACCGACCCCCAGCGTCATGATCAGGGCGAACAGTCCGCGCGGGCCCAGAGCGCCGGGATTGCGGGTGTGCACGCCCCAGGTCTGCAGATAGCCCTTCAGCCAACGGGTGCGCTGGGGCAGCCAGTCGTGCAGGGGGCCGGGCGGCGTCTCCCAGGTGGGCCGGGTGATCACTCCGATCCGCCAGCCGCCGCGCCACAGGCGAAAGCCCAGGTCCGCATCCTCGGTCACATTCCACGAGTCCCAGCCGCCGAGGCCGCGCAGCACATCGATCCGGAAGTGATTGCTGGTCCCGCCCAGCGGGAGCGGCAGGCCCAGCCGGGTCAGGCCGGGCAGGACGACCTCAAACAGGTTGGCGTATTCCGCCGCGAACTGCCGATCGAGAAAGGACGAGCGCGACCCCGGCGCGGGGCGAATGCGCAGCGGCGCCTGCAGGCAGGCCAGCCGCCCGCCCGCGTCCGCCAGGAACCGATCCGCCGCCTCCTTCAGCTGGCCGGGATCGGGCCGGTCCTCGGCGTCGTAGACCGTCAGCAGGTCGCCGGTGGCGTAGGGCAGGGCGCAGTTCAGGGCGCGCGGCTTGGTGCCTGGCTGGCCCGGCGGCGCGATGAATATCTCCAGCCAGTCGGGACGAGGCGCCGCCAGGGCGGCGGCCAGGGTCGCCCCGTCATGCGCCTCCAGCACCAGCATGCCCTGCAGCCGGTCCGGCGGATAGTCGATGGCCGCCAGACGGGTGATCAACTGATCCACCACCTCGGCCTCGTCATGCAGGGCGGCCAGGACGGTGTAACGGGGCCACAGGTCCGGCGGCGGCGTCTCCACCGCGGGCGCAGGGCGAACCAGGATCAGCAGGCACCGCCAGACCGCCACGAACAGGAATGCGGCGCCCGCCGACACCTCCAGCGCCACGAGGGCTCCGGCCGGATCGCGCCCGATCAGCCAGACCGCGCCCGCGATCAGGACGAGGACCATGATCCACTGTCCCGGCGACAGGCCTCGGCGCGCCGCGCTCAGCGCAGGCGGCAACGCGGCGGACCGAACCAGGTCCGAATTCCCGTTTTCGCTGCCTGTATTCGCCCTCACACGTAATGGTTAACGTAGAAACATCACCCCTCGCAACCGCTTGGCGCTGCCGCCCGATTACCGCTATTCAAGGGACAGACGTATTCGGAGCCGCGTGTGACCGCCATCCCCGTCAGTTCCCGATCCGCGCGCAAGCCCAAGGGCGAGGGCCACGAGCGGCGCGCCGAAATCCTGGCCGCGGCGGAACGGATCTTCGTCGAGCACGGCTACGAGGGCGCCACGATCCGCAAGATCGCCGACGAGGTCGGGCTGTCCTCGACCGCCCTCTACATGCATTTTTCCGAGAAGGGCGAAATCCTGCAGGAGATCTGCCGGCAAGCCTTCGAAGCCCTGATGGAGGCCAATCAGGTCATCATCGCCGAGACCCGTTCGCCCGAACAGCGGATGCGCGAGATGATGCGCGCCTATGTCGAGTTCGGCTTCGCCAACCCCAACGCCTACCGGCTGGTCTACATGACCCGCCCGATCGAATTGCGGGAGGGCGCCCAGTCGGCGGCGCGCGAGATGGGAGTGGAGCTGTTCCGCACCTTCGAGGACGTGATCGATGAGCTGGAGGCCGCCGGGCGGCTGCGCTACGACGCCAAGACCACGGCCCAGGCCGTCTGGGCGGGCGGGCACGGCGCGGTCTCGCTGATGATCTCCAAACCCTATTTCGACTGGGTCGACCGCGACCAGTTGGTGACGACCCTGCTGGAGGGGCTGTTCACAGGCCTGCTCAAGCCTTGAGGCGGCTGGCGGCCGTCGCCGCCGGGGGGCTGCTGATCCTTGGGGCCGGGACCGCGCAGGCCCGACCGACGCGGATTCTGTCGCTGGACCAGTGCGCCGACCAGTATGTGCTGGCCCTGAGACCCGATGCGGAGCTGGCCCTGTCGCCGCGCGCCGACGATCCCGACGCCTGGCTGCGCGAGGCGGCCCAGGGCAGGGCGCGTGTTCGGCCCACGCTGGAGGCCGCGGTGACCTTCCGGCCCGATGTGGTCGTTCGCTACTGGGGCGGCGAGCCCCGGCTTCTGGCGCGACTGGAAGCGCGGGGCACGCCGACGGCGACCATCAGCGATGCCACGGATTTCAATGGCATACGCGCCAATATTCGCAACGTGGCGCAGGCGCTGGACGCGCATGACCGCGGCGAGGCCCTGATCGAGCGGATGGACGCGCGGCTGTTGCAGGCGGCGCCCAAGACCGCCGCGCGGCCCACGGCCCTGTATCTGACGCCGGGCGGCTTCACGGCGGGCAAGGAGACGTTGGTGGACGCCATCTTCAGCGCCGCCGGCTTCCGCAACGCCGCCGACAAGCCCTATTTCAACCCGGTCAGCGTCGAGCGCATCGCCCTGTTTCCGCCCGTCCGCTTCGTGCTCGGCTTCTTCGACCAGGCGCGCGGCGACTGGCGCGGTCCGGGACGACATCCGGTCGTGCGCAAGGCGGCGCAGGGCAGGGTGGCCGCGCGGCTGCCCGCCGCCGCCCTGACCTGTCCGGCCTGGTTCGCCGCCGACGCCGCCGCGATGCTGGCGGAGGGCGGATCGTGAGCGGACGCCTGATCCTCATTCTGTCGCTGGCCATCGCCGCCGCGCTGGCCCTGGCCGTGCTGTTCGGCGAGAGCCCGTTAACCCTGGCCCAGTTCGGCGAGGCCTTGCGCGACCCGACCTCGGGTCCCGGCGAGGTGCTGTGGGCCGTGCGGGCGCCGCGCGCCGTGACCGCCCTGATGGTCGGCGCCGCCCTCGGTCTGGCCGGAGCGGTCATGCAGGGACTGCTGCGCAATCCGCTGGCCGATCCCGGCGTGCTGGGCGTGTCCGCCGTGGCTGCGCTGGGCGCGGCGAGCGCCATCGTGCTGGGCGCGGCGAGCGTGCCTGGGGCGGTCGAGGTCTCGGCCCTGGCGGGCGCGGGCCTCGCCGGCGGCCTGCTGGTCCTGTTCTCGGCCCGGGTGCGGGCGCCGGAGGCCCTGATCCTGTTCGGGGTGGCGATCTCCAGCTTCGCCGGCGCCCTGACCGCCCTGATCTTCAACCTGTCGCCGTCGCCCATCGCCTCGGCCGAGGTGATGAGCTGGCTGCTGGGTTCGGTGCAGAACCGCAGCTGGATCGACGTGCTGTGGGTCGCCCCCGCCGTCGTGCTGTCCGCCGGTCTGGCCGCCCTGGCCGCGCCCGGCCTGAAGATGCTGAGCCTGGGCGAAGAGACGGCGAGGACCTCGGGCCTTCCGATGGCCCGCCTGCGCCTGCTGGCCCTGCTGGCGGCGGCGCTGGCGACGGGCGCGGCGGTGGCCGTGTCCGGCGTCATCGGTTTCGTCGGTCTGGCGGCGCCGCATCTGGTGCGGGCGGCGGTGCGGGGCGATCCGGCCCGGCTGCTGGCGCCGGCGGCGCTGGCGGGCGGGCTGATGCTGGTCGGCGCGGACCTGCTGGCGCGGATCACGCCAACGGACCAGGAACTGAAGCTGGGCGTGTTCACCGCCCTGGTCGGCGCGCCCCTGTTCGCCATGATCGCCTGGCGGGCCGCGAAGGAGTGGCGGCTATGATCGCATCGCTGACGATGTGGGACGCCGACGCCTGGCTCGGCGGGCGTCAGGTGCTGGACGGCGCCGACCTGCAGGTTCACGCGGGCGAGCTGGTGGCCGTCGTCGGTCCGAACGGGGCCGGCAAGTCCAGCCTGATCCGGGCCTTCGCGGGCCTTCTGCCCCTGACCGGCGGGGTCGCCCGCCTGCAGGGGGACGACGTCCGGACCCTGTCCGCCCGGCAGCGCGCCGAGCGAGTCGCCTACCTGCCGCAGGAACGGCGCATCGCCTGGAACCTGCCCGCCATCGAGATCGCCGCCCTGGGCGCGCCCTTCCTGTCCGGCGGCGCGGCGCGAGAGGCCGCTCAAGCCGCGCTGGACGAGGTCGAGGCTGAACATCTGGCGGACCGGGGCGTGGCCGAGATGTCGGGCGGAGAACGGGCACGGGTGCTGCTGGCACGAGCCTTGGCGGCTCCGGCGAAGGCCCTGCTAGTCGATGAGCCGATCGCCGGCCTGGACCCCGACGCCCAGCTGTTGGTGCTGGAACGGCTGAAGGCGCGGGCGAGGGCCGGGCAGGCGGTGCTGGTCAGCCTGCACGACCTGACACTGGCCGCCCGCTATGCGGACCGGGTGGCGGTGCTGCACGAGGGATGGGCCGTCGCCGACGGCGCGCCATTGGACGCCCTGACACCCGACATCATGGCGCGCGTCTTCGGCCTGTCCGCCCGCTGGGTCGAGACCCCGGACGGCCCGCTGCTGTCCGGTCTGCGCTACTCGCCCGGTTCGGGGTCCGGGGTGCGCAGCGGCTCCTCACCCGACACCGTCGCATAGGGCTGGGGTCCACGCGGCACGCCGCGGCGGATGTCCTGCGACAGGCTCAGCGGCGCGGTCCCGCCGTTCAGCCGGGCCTTGTAGATCGACATGTTCTCCATGACCCGCATCATGTAGTTGCGCGTCTCGGTGAAGGGCGCGCACTCGATGAAGTCGATCGGGTCCACGGTCCCCGCGCGCGGATCGCCGCAGCGCGCCACCCACTGCGGCGGACGGGCCGGACCGGCGTTGTAGGCCACCGTCGTCAGCAGCATCGAGCCGCCGAAATTGTTCATCAGGTCGCCGAGGTGGAAGCTGCCCAGCGTCATGTTGAAGTCGGGATCGTAGAGACGCTCGTCCGAGAACGGCAGGCCCAGCTGTCGCGCCACGCCGCGGCCGGTGGCGGGCAGGAATTGCATCATGCCCCGGGCGTTGGCGTGCGAACGGGCGCGCGGGTCGAAGCTGGATTCCTGACGCGTGATGGCCAAGGTGAACTCCAGCGGCGCCGCGCCCGGCACGCTCGGCGGCATGCGGATGGGGTACTGACGCTCGGGCAGCAGATAGCCGCGCTGGCTGGCGGCGCGACCGATCATCATGGCGGTGAAGCCCTCGCCGTAGCCGCGCGACGTATCCATCATCAGGGCCAGTTGCTCGACCGTCGGGACATCGTCGTCCAGCTGATAGGCGAAGACGCGGAACAGGCTGGCCTCGCCGGTCTCGCCCAGAACGCGCCAGGCGCGCACGACCTCGTTGCGCTCGAAGGCGGCGCGGTCGGCATTCGACGGCTCGGGGTCGGCGGGCAGGGTGATCGAAGTTTGTCCGGCCTTCTCGGCGGCCAGCTGGCCGTAGAAGGTCTGGAAGTGGCGCGACCCGGCCTGGTAGTAGTTCACGGCGGCCGGAACGCTGCCCTGCGCCTCGGCGGCGCGCCCCAGCCAGTAGAGGGCGCGGCCCTGGGTGATCGGGGTGGTCGAGGACTGGCGCAGGGTCTCGAAATGCCGCGTCGCGAGCGCCGCATCGTTCAGCTTCACCAGCGCGACCCAGCCGGCGAAGAACTCGGCGTCCACCTTGCGGTCGCCAGACGGGAAGCCGTGGCCGGCGAAGGCGTCGTAGGCGGCCTGCCAGTTGCGGGCCTGCAGGGCGTCCAGGAAGTAGTTGCGGCGCTCGCTCCACAGCGTGCTCTGGGCGTCGGTCGAGGACGGCGCGGCCGGCAGGTAGCGCAGGATCGGGAAGGCTTCCGACTGGCGGTTCTGCGAACGCAGGATCCGCACCCGTTCCAGCACCACGGCGGGCTCGATGGCCTGCGACGGCGACAGGCCGGCCACGATGGCGTCGGGGCTGTAGGCGGTGCGCAGCGCGATCACGGCGTTGGCCACGGCCTGCCGTTCGGGCGAGACCAGCGGGATCATGGCGCGCGTAGCCGGGCCGTGCGGCCCCAGCAGCAGCATGTTCAGCCGAGTCTCGTGGTCATCCCGCGTCAGGGCCGAATCCCAGCGGGTCAGGATGCGCGACTGCTGGTCGGCCTCGAAGCTGCGGGTCCGCCACCAGTCCTTGATCAGGCGGCGCGCCTCGTCGCGGCGCCCGCGCTGCTCCAGGGCGTCGGCCAAGGCGATGGCGCCCTGCACCGTCGTCGGGGCGTCGCGCTCGAACAGGGCCAGGGCCGCGTCGGGACCGGCGTAGGAACGGTCCAGAGCGCGCTCGACCGCCTGACGGCGGCTGTCGGCCCGCGGCCAGCCGGCGAAACGGGTCGGCGCGTCAGCCAACTCGCCCCACGACATCTGGTCGGCGGCGGTGTCCAGCAGGGCCCATTCGACCAGCTTGCGGGCGGCCGGATCGCCGATCTGGGCCATGGCGGAGCGGGCGCCGGTCACATCGCGGGCGCGGGCGGCGGCCAGCCCCTGGCGGAAGAGGGCGGTGTCCTGATCGCTCAGGGTGCGCGGCTGGTTGCTGACCGGACCGGCGGGGGCGGAGGCGTAGTAGGGGACTTCCTGCGGCAGGACGCTCTCGGGCGCGGGGGCGAGAAGGGCCAGGGCGGCCGCGAGGCTAGTTCCGATCATTCCGTGTCCTATCCCCATTCGTCGTGGTTGCGGTCCGTGAACCGGCAACCTACCCTCCGGCGCTTCGCTTCCGGGCGAGTGTCGCCCAATTCCACGCAGGACCATCGTTTCAATGACCGCCCCCTTGTTCAAGGGCGTGATCACCGCCCTGATCACACCACTTCGTGACGGAAAGGTGGACGAAGCCGCCTTCACGCGGTTGCTCGAACGCCAGATCGCCGCCGGAGTTCACGGCGTCGTGCCGATGGGCACGACCGGAGAGAGCGCTTCCCTGCATCCGGAAGAGCATCAGCGGGTCGTCGAACTGTGCGTGCAGGTCGCCGCCGGACGCGTCCGCGTCATCGCCGGCGCGGGCTCGTCCTCGACGGACAAGGCCATCGACCTGGTTCGCCACGCCAAGGCCGTCGGCGCTGACGGGGCGCTGGTGGTCACGCCCTACTACAATCGTCCGTCGCAGACCGGCCTGGCCGCCCACTTCGAGGCCATCGCCGAGGCCGTCCAGCTGCCCATCGTGCTCTACAACGTCCCGGGCCGGACGGGCGTGGACCTAGCCAATGAGACGGTCGCCCGGCTGGCGGCGCATCCGAACATCGTCGGCATCAAGGACGCCACCGGCGACCTGGCCCGCGTCAGCTGGATGCGCGCCAACATCGGCGGCCAGTTCGACCTGATCTCGGGCGACGACCCCAGCTATCTCGGCTACCACGCCCACGGCGGGGTGGGAGTAATCTCGGTCACCTCGAACGTCGCGCCCGAGGGCATGGTCGCCCTGCACGAGGCGGCGCAGGCCGGGGACTACGCCGCCGCGCGCGAGTGGCAGGACCGCCTGATCGGCCTGCACAAGGGTCTGTTCCTCGACAATTCGCCGTCGCCCACCAAATACGCCCTGTCGCGTCTGCAGTTCTGCACCGAGGAGGTCCGCCTCCCGCTCGCCCCGACCGCCGACGCCGTGAAGCCCGCGATCGACCGTGCGATGGCCGACGCCGGGTTGGGATAGGATCAAGGGCGCATGGCCTCCGACAAACCGAAGATGAAGGTGCTGGCCGAGAACCGCCGGGCCAAGTTCGACTATTTCCTCGAGGACTACACCGAGGCGGGCATCGCCCTGCTCGGAACCGAGATCAAGGCGCTGCGGGACGGCCGGGCCAACATCGCCGAATCCTACGCGGCGGTGGAGGGGCGCGAGATCGTGCTCGTGAACGCCGACATTCCGCCCTACAAACAGGCCAACCGCTTCAACCACGAGCCGCGGCGGCACCGGAAGCTGCTGCTGCATCGCAAGCAGATCGACAAATTCATCGGCGCGGTCCAGCGCGACGGCCAGACCATCATCCCGGTGCGGCTGTATCTGAATGAGGCGGGCAAGGCGAAGATCGAGATCGCGCTCGCCAAGGGCAAGAAGTTGCACGACAAGCGCCAGGCCAGCGCCGACCGCGACTGGCAGCGCGACAAGGCGCGGCTGATGAAGGAACGCGGCTAGGCGGCGATCAGCCGACCAGCGGCGTCGCGTCCAGGACGCCCGGCGTCGGCGCCGAAAGATAGGCGTCGGCTCCGCCCGGTCCCAGCGACGGCTTGATCAGCGGCTGGATCGCCATTCCCCCGGCCGCGACCGCGACGGCGGCCAGTAGCGCGATCAGCGCCGTTCTACGTTCGCGCGGGGTGAACACCCCGTTTCTCCTGCCCATGACAGCCTCCAAAGCTGTCCGTGAAACGTTGCGAAGAGGGCGCTGTTCCCAGGCTGCGGATCACGGTTCTTCGTGGTGTGATTCGCGTTGCGCGAGAGCCACACCCGGCCGGCGGGGCAAGGCCTAGGCGCGGTCGTCCCGCAGCGGGGGGCCGCCGTTGACGCGGGGGCGCCCGATCTCGGCCAGCAGGTCGTTGAGGTCGACAAACAGGTCCGCCTGGCGACGTAGGTCGTCAGCGATGTGAGGCGGCTGGGTCTTCACGGTCGAGACCACGGTGACCTTCACCCCCTTGGCCTGAACCGCCTGCACCAGCCGACGGAAGTCGCCGTCGCCGGAGAACAGCACGACGTGGTCCAGCCGAGGCGCCAGTTCGAGCATGTCGACGGCGATCTCGATGTCCATATTGCCCTTGGTGCGGGTGTGGCCCTGGGCGTCGGTGAAGCGCTTGACCGGCTTGGTCACCACGGTGAAGCCGTTGTAGTCCAGCCAGTCCACCAGCGGCTTGATGGGGGAGAATTCCTCGCCCTCGACCACGGCGGTGTAATAGAGGGCGCGAACCAGATCGCCCCGAGTGCGATACATCTCCACCAGCTTGCGGAAATCGAGATCGGTGTTCAGCGCCTTCGCGGCGGCGTAAAGATTGGCCCCGTCGATGAACAGGGCCGTGCGATCGGCCGGATTGGGCGTCATGGAAAAGGTCTCCGCAGAAATGGGCGTCCCACCCTCCGTCGAAATAGACGGCGAGCCCGATCCGGACTCCGCCGTCATCGTCGCGCTGGGCTGCAATGACAAGGGGGCCTGGGCCGATTGCCGCGAGGCGCTGGAGGCGGCGCTGGCGCGGTTCCGGTGCGAGGGGATCGATGTGCTGGCCCGGTCGTCCTGGTGGCGTTCGGACGCCTGGCCGAACCGCGAGGACCCGCCGTTCCTGAACGGGGTCGTCCTGGTCCGCACCGCCCATGATCCGCATGCCCTGATGGCGGCCCTGGGACGGATCGAGGAGGCCTTCGGGCGCCAGCGCGACGTCCGCAACGCCCCCCGAACCCTGGACCTGGACCTGATCGCCTATGGCCGCATCACCGGAAATTTCGACGGTCTGATCCTGCCGCACCCCCGCGCGGCCGAGCGCCTGTTCGTCATGGGGCCGCTGGCCGAGATCGCCCCGGATTGGCGGCATCCGGGCGGCGAAACGGCCGCCCGGCTGGCGCAGACGGCGTCCGTCGGGCTGGACGCAGCGCCGATCGCGTAGTCGGCACAGGTTGACCCGGACGCCTGGACCGGAAGACTGTGGCCGCGGACATCCGAGAGGGACGCCATGATCATCTGGTCGGGCTGGGGCCTGCTGGTCCCGCTGTATGTCATCGTCGCCTTCGGCGTGAGCATCGTCGGCGTCACGGCGACAGGCGCTCCGGATCCGTGGGGTCCCGCGATCGGTTTCACCCTGACAGGCCTGCTGGCGGGCGCGGCCATCTTCTTCACGGCCCGCGCCCTCGACGGCCGCGAGGGCCGAGTGCTGCTGGATGAGAAGACGGGGGAGCGGGTCCTGCTCAAGCCCACGGCGGGCAGTTTCTTCTTCGTCCCGACCCGCTACTGGGCCTTTATCGTCCCGGTGGTCGGACTCGTCCTGGGCGGGTTGATGGCGACGACGGGCGGCTAGAACGCCCAAAATACGCCCATGTGGCGTTGCACAAAGCGGTCCACATCTATATTTTGCGCGGTTCTCTCCCGCGTCCGAGGAAATTCATGGCCCGCGTCACTGTCGAAGACTGCATCGAGAAGGTGCCGAACCGCTTTGGTCTGGTTCTGCTGGCCGGTCACCGCGCCCGCAACATCGCCAACGGCGCCGCCCTGACGATCGACCGCGACAACGACAAGAACCCGGTCGTCGCCCTGCGCGAACTGGCCGACGACACCGTCGTGCCGGCCGAACTGCTGGAGAACATCATCGTGACGCTGCAACGCGTCGATGAGCGCACCGAAGCCGAGGACGAAGCCGAAGTCGTCGCCCTGCTGGCCGAACCGCAGCACATGAACATGGCCGAGGCCGAGCTGATCCGCGCGCTGCAAAGCGACCGCGACGGCGGCCAGGAGGAGCGGTACTGACGGCCGAACCCGCCAACGGTATCACCATCCTGCCGGCGCGGCAGTCCGCGCCGACCCCTGAAGCTGCCAATCTGAACGATCCCGCCGACAGCGCGGCTCCGGTCAAGGACCTGGAGCCGCAGCGCAGCAAGGTGCTGCGCCAGTTCGAGCTGGTCGAGGCGGTCCGGGCCTATGACCCGACCGCCGACGAGAACCTGCTCAATCGCGCCTACGTCTATGCGATGAAGATGCACGGCTCGCAGCTGCGGGCCTCGGGCGATCCCTATTTCGCCCATCCGATCCAGGTCGCCGGCATCCTGACCGACTACCGGCTCGACACGGCCACCATCGTCACCGCCCTGCTACATGACGTGGTCGAGGACACCTCGGCCACCCGCGACGACATCGCCCGCATGTTCGGCGAGGAGATCGCCGTCCTGGTCGAGGGCGTGACCAAGCTGTCGCGGCTGGAACTGCAGGCCGAGCACACGCGCCAGGCCGAGAACCTGCGCAAATTCATCCTGGCCATCAGCCGCGACGTCCGTGTCCTGCTGGTCAAGCTGGCCGACCGCCTGCACAACATGCGGACGCTCCAGTATGTGAAGCCCGAGAAGCGCGAGCGCATCAGCCGCGAGACGCTGGAAGTCTATGCCCCGCTGGGCCGGTCGATCGGCATCCACTCGATCGCGTCCGAGCTGGAAGAGCTGGCCTTCACCTATCTGAACCCGACCGCCAAGACCGCCATCGAGCGCCGCCTGGAAGCGCTGAAGCTGGAACACGGCCGCGCCATCGGCGGGGTGTCCAGCGAGGTCGAACGGGTGCTGCAGGAGGCCGGGGTCCGCGCCCGCGTCGCCGGCCGCCAGAAGACCCCGTACTCCATATGGCGAAAACTCCAGAGGAAGTCGGTCGGCTTCTCGTCCCTGTCCGACATCTACGGCTTCCGGGTCATCGTCGAGGCCGAGGACGACTGCTATCGCGCACTGGGCGTGATCCACCGCGCGTGGCCGATGGTGCCGGAGCGGTTCAAGGACTTCATCTCGACGCCCAAGTCGAACAACTACCGCTCGCTGCACACCACGGTCGTCGGTCCCTCAGGCCTGCGCATCGAGATGCAGATCCGCACCGAGGCCATGGACCGGGTGGCCGAGGACGGGGTGGCCGCGCACTGGTCCTACAAGAACAAGTCCTATGGCTTCGACAAGGAGGCCATGGAGAAGGACGGCGGGCGCGATCCGCTGCAGAACCTGCGCCACCTCGTGCAGGTCATCGAGCACGGAGAGGGCGGTGAGGACTGGGTCGAGCACGCCAAGCTCGAGATGTACCTGGACCAGGTCTTTGTCTTCACGCCAAAGGGCGCCCTGATCACCCTGCCGCGCGGCGGCATGCCGTTGGACTTCGCCTACGCGGTCCACACCGGGGTGGGCGACTCCGCCGTCGGGGTGAAGGTCAACGGCGAGCTGAAGCCGATGCGCACCCAGCTGCAGAACGGCGACGTGGTCGAGATCATCCGCGGGGCCAAACGCGAAATCCCCGCCGACTGGCGATCCCTGACCGTCACCGGACGGGCGCGGTCGGCGATTCGCCGCCACATCCGCACCTCCGAGCGCGGCGAGTTCCAGAAGCTGGGCCGCGCCACCCTGGAACAGACCCTGGCCCGCGCCGGCAAGGCGCTGGAAGAGGTGTCGCTGAAGCCCGCGCTGGAAACCCTGGCCGTCGAGACCGACGAGGACCTGTTCGAAGCCATCGGCCGGGGCCGACTGTCGGCCGCCAAGGTCGGCGAGACCCTGTTCCCCGCGCTGAAGGGCCGCCTCAAGGCCGGGCCGGACCGCAAGCGCATCGCCGACGACCAGGCCCGCCTGTTCGTGCGCGGCGGGGGCCTGACCCCCGGCGTCAGCGTCCACTTCGGCCACTGCTGCTCGCCCGTGCCCGGCGACCGCATCGTCGGCATTCTAGAGCCCGAGGCCGGCCTGACCGTCCACACCATCGACTGCCAGAAGCTGGCCGAGTTCGCCGATGACGATTCGGTCTGGCAGGACCTGCAGTGGACGCCGCAGGCCGAGCAGGGCGCGGTCGCCGCCGCCCGTCTGCGCGCCACGATCAAGAACGCCCCCGGCGTGCTGGGTCAGGTCACCACCATCATCGGCGAGGCGGGCGGCAACATCATCAACCTGTCCATGAGCCACCGGCAGCAGGACTTCTTCGACGTGGACATCGACGTCGAGGTCGAGGACGCGCGCCACGCCACCATGATCATGGCCGCTCTGCGCGCCAATCCGTCGGTCGACACGGTCGAGCGCGCGCGCGGGTGAGCGACGATCGCCCCCTGAACGCCGCCCAGATGGCGTCGCCGTCCTATCGGCTGGCGGCCCTCGACCAGGACTTCCTGCTCAGCGAGGGCATGCGCGGCGTGCGCTTCCTGATGGAGTACGAGAAGGCCGAGGAGGCGCTGAGGGCCTGGGGTGTGCGCTCCACCATCGTCGTCTTCGGCAGCGCGCGGGTGGGGGAGGAGACCAGCCCCAATCACGCCCGCTGGTACGCCCAGGCCCGCGAGTTCGGCCGTATTGCCTCCGAACGGGGCGGGGCCATGCGGGGCGAGATCGGCCAACCGCGCGACAACGTCATCGCCACGGGCGGCGGACCGGGCATCATGGGCGCGGCCAACCGGGGCGCGCACGACGTCGGGGCCCCGTCAATCGGTTTCAACATCACCCTGCCGCACGAGCAGGAGCCGAACCCCTGGTCGACGCCGGAACTGACCTTCCGCTTCCACTACTTCGCCATGCGCAAGATGCATTTCGCCATGCGCGCCAATGCGCTGGTCGTCTTTCCCGGCGGCTTCGGCACCTTCGACGAACTGTTCGAGATCCTCACCCTGCGCCAGACCGGCAAGGAGCGGGCCATCCCCATCGTACTCGTCGACAAGGCCTACTGGACCTCGGTCGTCGGCTTCGACGCCCTGGTCGAGCACGGCATGGTCAAGGCGGCGGACCTGGATCTGATCAGCTTCGCCGAGGACGCCGAGACCGCCTGGGCCGAACTTCTGGCGCGCGGCCTGAACCCCGGCGCTGAAAACAGCGCCGATCCGGCGCAACCGGCCCTTCAAAGCGAGCCCGTCACGGGTTAGGGGAGGGGTCATGACCTCCGAAGACGTACTCAACGAATTCCGCGACGCCGGCGCCCTGCGCGAAGGCCATTTCGTCCTGTCGTCGGGCCTGCACAGCCCGACCTTCCTGCAGAAGAACCTGGTGTTCATGGACGCCGAGCGCTGCGGGCGGCTGTGCAAGGCGCTGGCCGAGAAGATCGTGGCCGCCGTCGGCCCGGTCGACGTGGCCATCTCCCCGGCCGTGGGCGGCATCATCCCCGGCTATGAGACCGCCCGCTGGCTCAAGGTTCCTTCGATGTACGTCGAGCGCGTGGACGGTGAGTTCAAGCTGCGCCGCGGCTTCCAGGTCGATCCCGGCCAGAAGGTGGTGATGGTCGAGGACATCGTCACTACGGGCCTGAGCTCGCGCGAGTGCATCGCCGCCATCAACGCCGCCGGAGGCGAGGTGATCGCCGCGGCCTGCATCGTGGACCGCTCGGGCGGCCGCGCCGACGTGGGCGTGCCCCTGATCGCCCTGGCGACCCTGGACGTGCCCGCATACCCCGCCGACGCCCTGCCGCCGGAACTGGCCGCCATCCCGGTCGAGGATCCGGGCAGCCGCCGGCTGTCGAAATAGGGACGCGCCAATGGCCGGTCTTGTCCGTCTGGGCGTCAATATCGACCACGTCGCCACCGTGCGTAACGCTCGCGGCGGCGTGCACCCCGATCCGGTCCGCGCGGCCCGGGAGGCCCTGGCGGTCGGCGCCGACGGCATCACCGCCCACCTGCGAGAGGATCGCCGCCACATCACCGACGCCGACATCGCGGCGCTCAGTGATCTGTGCGCTACGGCGGGCAAGCCGCTGAACCTTGAAATGGCGGTGACGGAGGAGATGCTGGCCATCGCCCTGCGCCACCGGCCCCACGCCGCCTGCCTGGTGCCCGAGCGGCGCGAGGAGGTGACGACCGAGGGCGGTCTGGCCGTGGCCGGCCACGAGGGCCGCATCGCCCCCGTGGTGAAGGCCCTGGCCGACGCGGGCGTCCGCGTCTCCCTGTTCATCGAGCCGTCGATCGCCCAGGTCGAGGCCGCCGCCGCCGTCGGCGCCCAGGTCGTGGAGTTTCACACCGGCCGCTACTGCCACCTGTCGGGCGACGACCGGGCGATCGAGTTCGAACGGCTGCAGGCCGCCGCGACCCGCGCCGCCGACCTCGGGCTGGAAGTCCATGCGGGCCATGGCCTGGACTACGACACCGCCGCCGACATGCTGGCCATCCCCGAGGTGCGCGAGCTGAACATCGGCCATTTCCTGATCGGCGAGGCCGTCTTCGTCGGGCTGGCGACGGCGATCCAGCGCATGCGCGCCGCCATGGACGCAAAATTATGATCCTCGGCGTCGGCGCGGACCTGTCGGACATCCGGCGCATCCAGACGTCGCTGGATCGCTTCGGCGAACGCTTCAAGACACGCTGTTTCACCGAGCTCGAGCGCACCCGTTCGGACCGCAAGCCGGACCCCGCCTGGAGCTACGCCAAGCGGTTCGCAGCCAAGGAGGCCTGCGCAAAGGCCCTCGGCACGGGCATGCGCGCCGATGTCTACTGGCGGGACATGGGGGTGGTGAACCTACGGTCGGGTCAGCCGACCATGGCGCTGACCGGTCAGGCAGCGGAACGTCTGGCCCGCATGACGCCTGCGGGACATGAAGTCCGTATACATCTCACCCTCAGCGACGAGCATCCGTACGCACTCGCCTTCGTGGTGATCGAAGCCTTGCCCGTCGCTTAATCACGTTATACCGATTTCGCCGCTGAAAGACCGCGCACAGCGGCTGGGGGATAGAGTCATGAGCGACGAGAACAAGCCGCACGACGACCACGGCCATGGGCCGGACGCCGGTCACGGCCACGACGAACCCGCCGCGCCCGCGCATGGCCATGACGATCATGCGACCGCCGCTCATGACGAGCCCGAAGTCGAGGCGCATGGGCACGAAGAGCCGGCCGCCGCGCACGACGACCATGCGCCCACCGCCGTCGAGGCCGATCATGACGCGCACCCCGCGCCCGTTCACGACGATCACGCCCTTGCCGCGGAGGCCGAACACCACGCGCCGGCCGAGGCCGTCCATGACGATCACGGCCCCGCGGCTCATGACGATCACGCCGCGCCCGTAGAGGCCGCGCACGACGAACCCGCCGCCGAAGCCCACCCGACGCCCGTGGAGGCCGCCGCGGTCGCCGCCGCGGCCGGTGTGGCGGTCGCCGCCGCTCAACCGGAGAAGCGCCCCGTCTGGAGCGACGCCGGCGACGCCCCGTTCGAGGATGTCGACGCCACCCCGGTCTACGCCCGCACCAAGAAGAGCAAGAAGACCTCGGGCGGAAGCGCCAACGAGGGCTGGGAAGTCCTCAAGACGATCTTCTTCGCCCTGCTGATCGCGCTGGTCCTGCGCGTCCTGCTGTTCCAGCCCTTCACCATCCCGTCGGCCTCGATGGAGCCCAACCTCTACCAGGGCGACTACATCGTCGTGTCCAAGTGGTCGTACGGCTATTCCAAGCACTCGATCCCGTTCAGCCCGCCGGTCTTCAACGGCCGGGTCTCCCTGCCGGTGGTCAGCCATGCGCCAGAGCGGGGCGACATCGTCGTCTTCAAGCTGCCGCGCGACAACAAGACCGACTACATCAAGCGCCTGATCGGCCTGCCGGGCGACCGGATCCAGATGATCAACAACGTGCTGCACATCAACAACGCGCCCGTCCGCGACGTGGTCGTGTCGGACGCCGATGTCACCAACATGTACGGCATGCCGATCATCCAGGCCGAAGAGACCTTCCCGGACGGCTCCAAGACCTTCCGCATCCAGGATTTCGGTCCGGGCAACGATCTGGACAACACCCCGGTGTTCGAGGTTCCGTCGGGCCACTACTTCATGATGGGCGACAACCGCGACAACTCGATCGACAGCCGTGTCGACCAGTCGCAGAACGGCGTCGGCCTGGTCCCGGCCGAGAACCTGATCGGCAAGGCAGAGATCATTCTGTTCTCGTGGAACGAGGGCGCCTCGCTGTGGAATCCGGTCAGCTGGTTCACCAAGGTTCGCCTGAGCCGCTGGTTCAACGTTCTCGACTGATGGCGGATCGTCGGGCCGAGGCCATCCATGCGCTGACGCGCAACCTCGGCCACGATTTCCGGGATGCGGCCCTGCTCGAGCAGGCCCTGACCCACGCCAGCGTAGGCGAGGGCGCCGAGCGCGATGCGCGCGGACGGCCCTTCCTGGACAACCAGCGGCTTGAGTTCCTCGGCGACCGCGTTTTGGGCCTGCTGGTCGCCGACACCCTGATGCGCGACTTCCCCGAGGCCGACGAGGGCGACATGTCCGCGCGCCTTCACGCCCTGGTCGACAAGGCCGCCTGCGCCCGCGTCGCCGACCGACTGCAGGTCGGGCCGGCCATGCGGCTGTCGCCCGGCGAGGCCAAGCAGGGCGGCCGCCGCCGCGAGGGCGTCCTGGGCGACGCCATGGAGGCCATCCTCGCCGCGGTCTGGCTGGACGGCGGCATCGAGGCGGCCCGCAAGGTCTTCGACACGGCGTGGCGGGCGGAGTTCGCGGCCAATCCGAAGAAGGCGCTGACCAACCCCAAATCGGCGCTTCAGGAATGGGCGCTGGGACAGGGCAGGGCGCTTCCAACCTACCGGATCGTGGAGCGAACGGGCTCGGATCACGCCCCGACATTCACCGTTGAAGCAAGCGTAGCCGGATATCCGCCCTTGACCGCGCAGGGGCGATCACGTCAGGACGCGGAGAAAGCGGCCGCAACGGCCCTTCTTCAACGTGAAGGCGTGATTTGACCGAACTTCAAAACCAGCGTGCCGGCTTCGCCGCCATCATCGGCGCTCCCAACGCGGGCAAGTCCACGCTGGTCAACCGGCTGACCGGGACCAAGGTCTCGATCGTCACCCAGAAGGTGCAGACCACCCGCTTCCCCGTGCGCGGCATCGCCATCTACGGCGACGCCCAGATCGTGCTGGTCGACACCCCCGGCATCTTCAGCCCGCGCCGCCGTCTGGACCGCGCCATGGTCGCCTCGGCGTGGGGCGGAGCCGATGACGCCGACATCGTCGTGCACCTGATCGACGCCGCCTCGCACATCGCCGCCGAGGGCAAGGACGGCCAGGCCGCCGACCGCCGCTCGGCCGAAGACACCGAGACGATCATCGCCGCGCTGAAGGCCGCCGGCAAACAGGTCATCCTGGCGCTGAACAAGATCGACGGCATGCGCCGCGACACCCTGCTGGCGCTGTCGCACGCCCTGTTCGAGACGGGCGTCTACAGCGAGGTCTTCATGATCTCGGCCCTCAGCGGCGACGGCGTGGACGATCTGGGCCAGCGGCTGGCCGCCGCCATGCCCGCCGGTCCCTGGCTCTATCCGGAAGACCAGTCCGCCGACGTGCCCATGCGCGTGCTGGCCGCCGAGATCACCCGCGAGAAGGTCTATCTGCGCGTCCACGAGGAACTCCCCTATTCGGCGGCGGTGGAGACCACCGCGTTCGAGGACCGCGCCGACGGCTCGGTCCGCATCGAGCAGACCGTCTATGTCGAGCGCGAGAGCCAGCGCCCGATCGTGCTGGGCAAGGGGGGACAGACCCTGAAATGGATCGGCCAGAAGTCGCGTGAGGAGCTGACCGAGCTGCTGGACCGCCAGGTTCACCTGTTCCTGACCGTCAAGGTCGATCCGAAGTGGCAGGACAGCCGCGCCCTCTATGCCCAGTTCGGGCTGGACTACGACGTCTAAGAGCCCGCGTTCCGTGTTTCATGTTCCCCGTCGCGCCGGAAACCATCCCCGGCTGACTTTCGGCTTTCTGGTCGTTCTCGTCATCGTCGCCGCCGGCCTGATCGCCTGGGCCACGGTCCACAGGCCGACCGTGCGCGTGACTCCCGATCCCCTGCCGCCGCGCCCGCCGCTCGAGGTGGTCGAGCGCCTGCCGGATCTCAAGGCGCAGATGGACCGCTGGAGCGCCTCGGGCCAGTTTACGGGCGGGGTGCTGGTCGCCAAGGGCGATCAGGTCCTGTACCGCCAGGTCCACGGCTGGGCCGACCGCAGCCTGATGAAGCCGCTGCAGCTCAACTCCCGCTTCCGCCTGGCCTCCGTCAGCAAGCAGTTCACCGCCGCCGCCATCCTGCGCCTGCAGGACGAGGGCAAGCTGTCGGTCTGGGACCCGGTCTGCAAATACATCCAGCCTTGCCCCGCCGCATGGTCGCCGATCCGGCTGCATCACCTTCTGTCGCACACCTCGGGCATTCCCGACCTGATGGCCCGTCCGGGCTGGGGGCTGCGCCGCGTCACGCCAGCAACACCGGAAGAATTGACTGCTGATTCCATGCGTTATGGACTTCAATTCCCACCCGGGACAAAGGTCCGTTACGACAACGCCGGCTATAACCTGCTGGGCGCCGTGGTCGAAAAGGTCAGCGGCATGGGCCTGCACGCCTATCTGCGGACCGCCTTCTTCGAGCCGCTCGGTATGGCCGACACGGGCTATGACGACGGCGCCTCCAACGTGGTCATGGGCTACGCCAACCTGGCCGGCGGCCCGACGCCCCAGCCGGACGCAAACGTCAGCATCATCTTCGGCGCAGGCGCGCTGTATTCAACGCTGGACGACCTGCTGGTCTGGCAGCGCGCCCTGCACCGAGGCCACATCCTGTCGCCGCACAGCTACGCCCAGATGATCGCCGACCACGCGCCGGACGGCACGCCGGACGAAAGGGGCAACCCGCGCCGGCTATGGGGCTATGGCGTCTACGACAAGGAACTGGGCCGCCAGGTCCGGCCGGACTTCACCGACAACCAGATCTTCCACACCGGAAGCTGGTCCGGCTTCCGTAACCTGGTCACCTACCAGCCGGACGCGGACGTGACGGTGATCGTGCTCTCGAACAACTATCACCAGCGCGATGCGGTCTTCCTGTTGTCCCAGCAGGGCATGGCCGAGGCGCTGGGCCGCAGCTTCCCCACCAGCGTGGCGCGTTGAATCAGACGATCTTCTTCGCCGCCTTGGTGGGGTCGCCGAGTTCGGTATTGAGGGTGATCGCCGCCCGGGTCAGGCGAACGACAACCTCCGCATCGATGGTCTCGCCTTCAGCGAAGCCGATGCTGGCCATCTCGAACTGTCCGCCGGACTTCAGGCGAGGCTCGATGTCCTGCAGCCGCTGACCGCGCCAGTAGCCCAGCAGCACGCGCTGGCCCTCGGCCCGGATCAGCAAGGCTGGACCGTTCGAAAGATAGACGAGGTGGCCCCACTTGATCACCTCGTCCAGGCCGCCGACCGACAGGGCCGCCGTGCGCAGTCGCGTGACGAGGTCGGCCTGCCAGCCGGCCATGCCGGCGACATAGGCGTCGGGAGAGGCGGGAGGCGGGACCTTTTGCACGGCTCAGGCCTCCCAAAGCGTTCGGATGTGACGCTCCAGTTTGTTTAGGCTGCCGGTCCAGCCGGCCTCCATGCCGCTAAGTGGGCCGACCGCGTCGGCCTTGGCCTGCTGCACGACGGCCTCGAAGCGCATGATGGTTTGATCCCCCTCCTCGTCGAAGCGGATGGTCTGCTCGACCTCGAACCAGACATCCCCATCGGCGGCATTCACCCAGGTCCGCATCACCAGACGCTCAGGCTCGTCCAAGATGATGAAGCGGCCGTCGAACGGATAGTCGCTCCCGTCAGGGCCGCGCATGACCATGTGGATCGCGCCGCCGGGCCGGACGTCCATCTTCACCACGGGCGTGGTGAAATGTTCAGGTGCCCACCAGACGGCCACGTGGGCCGGGTCGGTCCACATCTTCCACACCAGGGCGCGAGGCGCGTCGAAGGTGCGCACGATGTTGAGACGGGTCAGGGCCTCGGGAATGGTCGCGGCGACGGACATGCGGCCTCCTCAGGCGACGCGGCGGAAGGGGAAGAGGGCGCGCAGGGAGGCGTCACGCAGCCACAATCCGCCCCACATGACTAGGCCCAGATAGAGGCTGAACAGCTGGTGGCTGAACAGCGGGGCGCCAGCGCGGATCTGGGTCGCCATGGCCCCGCCGAGCAGGCCCATGAACAGCACCGCCCCCAGCACGCTGGTGCGCGGGATCAGATAGAGGATCAGGCAGCCCAGCTCGATCAGGCCGATGGCGAAGGCGTAGCCGTGCGGCCAGCCGAGCTGGGCCATGGTTTCCTCGGCCACCGGCATGCCGCTGAGTTTGGGGAAGACCGAGGCGCCGAGGATGAACAAGGCGAACAGTCCGGTCAGCACGCGACCGGTCCAGACCATTGGGGTGGCCTTCATGGGAATCTCCGGAAATGGGGAAGGGGGCGGCGCGATACGGCCGCCCCGGAAAGCCGTCAGCCCTGAGCGGGCTTCCAGTCGGCCGACGGAATGGTGTTGACCATCCACGGCACGCCGAACTTGTCGACGAAGTTGCCGTAGCCCGGCGACCAGAAGGTCTCGGAAAAGTCCATGATCACCTTGCCGCCTTCGGACAGGGCGTCGAACCAACGACGGGCCTCATCCCCGTCCTGGGTGTGCAGGGTGACGTCGAAGCCGTTCTTGGGCTTGTCGATATTGGGCGCCCAGTCGACGTCCATGTCGGCGCCCATGATCGCCTGATCGCCCACCTGCAGCCAGGCGTGCATCAGCCAGTCCTTGTACTGCGGGCCGACGGGCATGTCGGGCGGGCCTTCGCCGTAGGGGAAGGCGGCGGTGATCTCGCCGCCCAAGACCTTGGCGTAGAATTCGAACGCTTCCTTGCACTGGCCCCGGAAGCTGAGGCTGGTCACGATCTGCATGGCGTTTCCTCGGGTTCTATTTGTTGGCGGCCAGCCAGGTCTCCAGCCGGTCCGCGGTGCTGTTCCAGCCGTACTTGTGGCCGGTCAGGCTCTGTTCGGATTTCAGGCCCTCATGGGTGAAATCCATACGCGTCTGCCCATCTTCGGTTTCTGTCAGGACCAGGGTCACCAGCGTCTCCACCGGCGGGCCGTCCTCGTGGGACTCGTCCCACTTGAAGGTGAAGACCAGTCGCTCGGGCGGGACGATCTCGCGATAGACGCCGCCCTGCCAAAGGTCCTGGCCGGTCTCGGGCGACCGCAGACAAGCCCGCCATTCGCCGCCGACCCGCAGGTCCTGTTTGACGCTGACCGCGGGCCATTCGACCGGCCCCAGCCACATGACCATCGCCTCGGGATTGGTCCACGCCCGCCAGACCAGGGGCCGCGGCGCATCGAAGACGCGCTGCATGTTCAGGGTCGGGCGTTGAGTTAGGTCTTCAGCGAGGGTCATGCGGGGCGCTCGGCGGGACGGATCAGTGGGTCTTCAGCAGTTCGGCCAGCTGGTCGGCGCAGGTCCCCCAACCTTCATGGAAGCCCATGGCCTCATGCTGCTTCATGGTCTCGGCGTTCCAGTGACGGGCCGTGGCCACGTATTCCGTCTTGCCGTCCGCCGTCGGCGTCAGCTCGACGGTGGCCACCATGAACGGCTGACCGGCCGGTTTCCAGTCCGGCGTCAGGGCGTCGGTGGTGATCCAGCGCTTGCCCGGCTCGACATGCAGGAAGATGCCGCTGTTGGGCATGGTCTCGCCGTCGGGGCCGTGCATGACGAAGTTGAACACGCCGCCGGGACGCGGATCGATCCGGACGTCCGACAGGGTCCACGGGCGCGGCACGAACCACTGCTGCAGGATCTCCGGGGTCATCCACGCCTTCCAGATCTGTTCGGGCGTCGCATCGATGGTCCGGCGCAGAGTCAGCGAATGTTCGTGCGCCACGCCGTCGGTGTTGCAGGGATTGGTGTCAGTTTCTTGGGCCATTGTCAGGGTCTCCTTTCTGGATTTTCTTCAGGTAGGCATCGAGGCGGTTGAAGCTGGCGTCCCAGTACCGGCGGTAGTGTTCCAGCCAGTCGGCGACGCTCTTCAGAGCCATGGGTTCGAGGCGGGCAGGACGCCATTGCGCCTCCTTGCTCCGGCTGATCAGCCCGGCCTTCTCCAGCACCTTCAGGTGTTTCGACACCGCCGGAAGGCTCATGTCGAACGGTTCGGCCAGCTGGTTGACGCTGGCTTCGCCCTCGGTCAGCCGCGCCAGGATGGCCCGACGGGTCGGGTCGGCCAGGGCGGCGAACTTGGCGGAGAGGGGATCGGTTTCCATCGGGGCGCTTCGTATCTAACTGATAGGTTAAATGCGCCCCGGCCGAGGCATTGTCAACCATTCGGTTAAATTAAAAATCCGACCTACCAATGCAGACCCAGACGGAGCCCGCCATGACGCCCTTGATCGCCGCCCTGATGCTGACCGCCGCGCCGCAAGCCGCCCCCTCGCCGGTGCCGTCCGCCGAAGTCGAGATCGGCCACGTGCTGGATCAGTTGAACGTCGCCTCGACCGCGGCGGACACGACCGTCTATTTCGACCTGTTCACGCCGGACGCCCGCTTCATCGGCACCGATGCGACCGAACGCTGGTCCCTGCCGGAGTTCCGCGCCTATGTGGAACCCTACTTCGCCCGGGGGCAGGGCTGGACCTACACGCCGCGGAACAGGGTCATCACCATCGCGCCCATCGACTGCCGCTGCCTCGCCTGGTTCGACGAGGTGCTGGACAACGACAGCTATGGCGTGACGCGCGGCTCGGGCGTGCTGCGCCTCACCGAAGACGGCTGGAAGATCGAGCAGTATGTGCTCAGCTTCACCGTGCCGAACGACCGCGCCCGGGCCGTGGTCGAGGCGATCAAGGCCGCCGACTAACGACGCTTGTTCCCCAGACGTTCTCCGGGCTAGGTGGGGCATGGACTTCACTGAAGACGCCTTCGTCCTCTCCGCCCGCGCCCATGGCGACACCGGAGTGGTGGTCGATCTGCTGACCGAGGGGCAGGGACGGCGCGCGGCCTATGTCGCTGGCGGGGCCTCGCGGCGGATGAAGCCCTTCCTGCAGCCGGGCGCCCGGGTGGTCGCCGAGGTGCGGGCGCGGACCTCGGATCATCTCGGCTCGGCCCGACTGGAGCCGGTGGGGGAGGGGCCCAGCGCCCTGTTCGACGATCCGCTGGCGCTGACGGGGCTGGCCGCCGCCGCCGCGGTGGCGCAAGGCGCGCTGCCGGAACGGGAGCCGCACCCCGGCGCCTTCCTGGCCTTCGAGGCCCTGATGTCGGCCTTTGCGATACCGGACGTCTGGCCCGCGGTCTTCGTGCGCTTCGAGGCGGGGCTGCTGGAGGATCTGGGGTTCGGCCTGGACCTGAGCCGCTGCGCCGTCACCAGCGCCATGGACGACCTGATCTGGGTCAGCCCCCGCACCGGCCGCGCCGTCAGCCGCGAGGCGGGCGCGCCGTATGCCGACAAGCTGCTGCGCCTGCCGCCCTTCATGCTGGGCGCGCAGGCCGGGCTGGGCGAAGGCGATATCGGCGCCGGCTTCGACCTGACCGGCCATTTCCTCGAACAGTTCGTCTTCCACCCCATGGACCGCCCCCTGCCGCCCGCGCGGGTGTGGATGATCGACAAGCTGCGAGAACAGGGACGGCTGTGAACCCGTCGTCCACGGATAGGACGCCCACGGACCAAGGGTAGCCGTCGAGCAACGGCGGCGGGCAAACCCAGCTGAACGGACGTCCGTCATGGAACCGCCGCCGAGACTTCGCCGAGCCGTCGCCAGCCACGCCTAAGGCCGCGAGACGTGCATTCGCACGACAACGTTTCTCGGGGACAATCATGACCATTCATCGCCTTCTGGCAGGCGCTTCCATGCTCGCGCTCGTTTTCGGCGGAGCGCTTTTGTCGCCTGGGCAGGCCCTGGCCCAGACCGTCGTCGCGAACCCCGATCCGGCGACTGCGCTTGATGAGGTCGTTGTCTTCGGACGCGGCCAAACCCGCCAGCAAGCGTCGATCACCGAGGCCGCCATCGCCGTCGAAGCGCCGGGCACCAGCCCGCTGAAAGCTATCGAACGCCTGCCGGGCGTCAGCTTCCAGTCGGCCGACGCCTTCGGGAACTACGAATGGTCGGCGCGCGTGACCCTGCGCAGCTTCAACCAGAACCAACTGGGCTTCACGCTGGACGGTGTGCCGTTGGGCGACATGAGCTACGGCAATCACAACGGCCTGCACATCTCGCGCGCCATCATTTCCGAGAATGTCAGCCGCGTTGACGTGGCCCAGGGTTCGGGCGCGCTGGGCACGGCCTCCAGCAGCAATCTGGGCGGCACGATCCAATTCCTCAGCCGTCGGCCGGCCGAAGCGTTCGGCGTCGACGTCGCCGGGACCTACGGCGACGAAAGCACCATGCGCGGCTTGATCCGCCTGGACACAGGTGAGCTGTTCGGCCCCGACTCGCTGCGGGCCTCGCTTTCCTACGTCAACCAGCAGGGCGACAAGTGGAAGGGCGTCGGCGAGCAGAAGCAGCAGCAGATCAATTTCAACGCCGTGCTGCCGATCGGCCGCGGCCAGCTGTACGGGTTCGTCAATCACTCGGAGCGTCGCGAAAACGACTATCAGGACATGTCGCTGGAGCAGATCGGTCGACTGGGACGCGACTGGGACAACATCTCGGGCGACTACGCCCTGGCGGTGCGTATCGCCGACATCTACCAGGCCAACCCAGGCGGCGACTGCCCGCAGTTGGGCGGCGGGACGGGCGCCAACAACTACCCGGGCGGCGTGGGATGCGTCGATGATGCCTATTTCAACGCGGCGGGCCTGCGCGATGACACCCTGGCGGTCCTGACCTTCTCGTATCCGATCACCGACGCCCTGGACGTGTCGCTGACCGGCTACGGCCATGACAACAAGGGGCAGGGCCTGTGGTGGACCCCCTATCTGGCGACGCCGGTCGGCGCTCCGGATCAGTCCGGGGCAGCGATCACCGCCCCCAGCCCGATCTCGGTCCGCACGACCGAGTACGATATCGAACGCCGCGGCGTGATCGGCTCGGCCAACCTTCGCCTTGGCGCTCACGAGATCGAAGGCGGCTTCTGGCTGGAGAACAACGACTTCAACCACGCCCGGCGGTTCTACGGCCTCGCCCGCGCGGCCAACACGCGCAACTCCCTGGACTTCCTGGAGAACCCGTTCTCGACCCAGTGGGCCTATGACTTCGAGACCGAGACCCGGCAGTTCTACGTGCAGGACACCTGGACCGTGATGGACGGCCTGACCGTCAACGCCGGCTTCAAATCCCTCAGCGTCGAGAACTCGGCCACCACTCTGGTCGGCGAGAACAAGACCGGCACGATCAAGGCCGAAGACAACTTCCTGCCCCAGATCGGCGTGGCCTATGACCTCAACGGGGACCACCAGCTGTTCGCCTCGTACGCCGAGAACATCCGGGCGTTCGAGTCTTCGAACACCGGCGGACCGTTCTCGGCGACGGCGGCCGGGTTCGCCGCGCTTCGCGACAATCTGCGCCCGGAAAGCTCCAAGACGCTGGAGGCCGGCTGGCGCTTCCGCTTCGACCAGATCCAGGGATCGGTCGCGGCCTATCATGTCGAGTTCGAAGACCGTCTGCTGAGCGTCGCCCTGGGCGCGCCGATCCTGGGTCTCGGCAACGGCATCCAGAACGTCGGGTCGGTCCGAAGCCGCGGCTTCGAGGCGGCGGCGGTGTGGTCGTTCGCGGACAACTGGTCGGCGTTCGGTTCGTTCAGCTACAACGACTCAACCTACGAGGACGACGTCCGTGACGGCGTGGGCGCGCTGGTCGCGGCCACCGCTGGCAAGACCGTGGTCAACACCCCCGAGACCCTGGCCCGGGCCGAAGTCGCCTATGACGACGGCAACCTGTTCGGCACGTTGGCCGGCGCCTTCACCGGCGAACGGTACTCCAGCTACCTCAACGACGAGTCGGCGGACGCCTTCACCCTGGTCGAACTGACCGCCGGCTACCGCTTCACCGACGGCGCCTCCTGGCTGAACGGCACGGAGATCCAGCTGAACGTGACCAACCTGCTCGACGAAGACTACATTTCGACGGTCGGTTCGGGCGGGTTCCAGAACGGCGCGGGTCGCCAGACCTTCCTGCCGGGCGCACCGCGTCAGGCGTTCATCTCGCTGCGCCGCCACTTCTGATCGGGTCCGGCGGATGGGGCGTGAAGTCGCGCCCCATCCGCTATCCGGACCGCCGATCTGACGGCCCGATCTTCCATCCACAGAGCGGGCGGTTCAGGGGCTAGACTGGCGGTTCAAATCGTCCGATTCGGAACCCATGACCGTTCATACCCCCCCGCCGGAAGGCGGTCGCATCGTCGATGAGCCGATGAGCGAGGCGCTGTCCAAGCGCTATCTGGCCTACGCCCTGTCGACCATCACCAACCGGGCCCTCCCGGACGTTCGCGACGGCTTCAAGCCGGTGCACCGGCGCATCATGTACGCCATGCACCAGATGCGCCTGAACCCGCAGGCCGCGGCGCGGAAGTGCGCCAAGGTCGTCGGGGAGGTGATGGGCACCTATCACCCGCACGGCGACGCCTCGATCTATGACGCCTTGGTGCGCCTGGCCCAGGATTTCGCCCAACGCTATCCTCTGGTCGACGGACAGGGCAATTTCGGCAACATCGACGGCGATAACGCCGCGGCCATGCGCTACACCGAGTGCAAGCTGACCGCCGCCGCCGTGCTGCTGATGGACGGCATCGACCAGAACTCGGTCGATTTCCGCCCCACCTACGACGACCAGGACGAGGAGCCGGTCGTCCTGCCCGCCGGCTTCCCCAACCTGCTGGCCAACGGCTCGTCGGGCATCGCCGTCGGCATGGCCACCTCGATCCCGCCGCACAACGTCGGCGAACTGATCGACGCCTGCCACCTGCTGCTGGAACGGCCGGACGCGACGACCGAAGAACTGGTGCAGATCGTGCCCGGGCCGGACTTCCCGACCGGCGGCGTCGCCGTGGAAGGTCACGCCTCCATCCTGGACGCCTATGAGACCGGGCGAGGAGGCGTTCGCCTGCGCGCCCGCTGGGAGACCGAGGACCTGGGCCGCGGCGTCTGGCGCATCGTCGTCACCGAGATGCCCTATCAGGTGCAGAAGTCGAAGCTGATCGCTGACCTCGCCGACCTGATCGAGAACAAGAAGGCCCCGCTGCTCGCCGACGTGCGCGACGAGTCGGCAGAGGACATTCGCCTCATCATCGAGCCGAAATCCCGGACGGTAGAACCTGAAGTTCTTATGGAAAGCCTGTTCAAGCTTTCCGATCTGGAAGTCCGCTTCCCGATCAACATGAACGTGCTGGACGCCACCAACACGCCGCGCGTCATGGGCCTGAAGGCCTGCCTGCAGGCCTTCCTGGATCACCGCCGCGAGGTGCTGGTCCGCCGCGCCCAGTGGCGCATCGAGCGCGTCGAGAAGCGGCTGCACCTGTTGGAAGGGCTGCGGATCGTCTTCCTCAACCTCGACGAAGTCATCCGCATCGTCCGCGAGGAGGAGCAGCCCAAGGCGGTCCTGATCGCGCGCTTCGGCCTGTCCGAAATGCAGGCCGACTACATCCTCGACACCCGCCTGCGTCAGCTGGCGCGGATCGAGGAAATGGCGATCGAGAACGAATACAAGGAATTGTCGGACGAACTTGCCAACCTGCAATCGCTTTCGTCCTCGCCGGCGAAGCAGTGGAAACAGGTGGGCAAGGATCTGGAGGCTGTGCGCAAGGCGCTGATCTCGCCGCGACGCACCACCATCGCCGAAGCCGTCGACAGCTCGGCCTTCGCGCCGGTCGAGGCCTTCATTCCGCGCGAGGCGATCACCGTCATCCTGTCCGAACGCGGCTGGATCCGCGCCGCCAAGGGCAAGGTGGACGATCCCTCGGAGCTGAAGTTCAAGGAGGGCGACAGCCTCGCCTTCCTCGTCCCGACCTATACGACCGACAAGCTGCTGGTCGCCGCCTCGGACGGGCGTATCTTCACCGTCGGCGCCGACAAGCTGGCCTCGGGCCGCGGCCACGGCGAGCCGCTGCGCCTGATGATCGAACTGGACGAGAAGGCCGAGATCATCAACCTGCTGGCCCATCAGCCGGGCGGCAAGCTGCTGATCGCGTCCAAGGCCGGCTACGGCTTCGTGGCCCCCGAAGATGAACTTCTGGCCCAGAAGCGCGGCGGCAAGCAGGTGCTGAACGGGGAGCTGCTGGCGGCGCTGCGCGTCACCGGCGACCACGTCGCCACCATCGGCGAGAACATCAAGGCGCTGATCTTCCCCGTCGCCGAACTGCCCGAGATGGGCCGCGGCAAGGGCGTGAAGCTGCAAAGCTTCAAGCAGGGCGGCCTTGTGGACGTCGCCACCTTCAACGCCGAACAGGGGCCGGAATGGGCCGACGGCGGCGGCCGCCGCCGCAACTGGCCCGACTGGAAGGACTGGCTGGGCAAGCGCGCCCAGGCGGGCCGTCAGGGGCCGCGGGGCATGCGGAAGTTCCGGTGACGGCCGGGGCGCGGGTCCAGCGGGAAACCGCCGCCCATCGCGCCCTGGCCCTTGAGGCCGCCCGCCATGCCGAGTCCGTGCTCGCCCTGTTCGAGCGCGAACATCCCGATGACGGGCGCCCTCGGGCGGCCGTCGAAGCGATCCGCGCCTGGGCCGAAGGCCGTCGGGCGCTCGACCTGGCCGAGGTTCGACGTCTATCGCTGGCCTCGCACGCCGCCGCCCGCTCCGCCGCGACCGACGTCGCCCGGTTCGCGGCTCGTGCGGCGGGGCAGGCGGTCGCGACCTGGCACGTCCCTGCCCATGCGGAGGCCGTGCCCGGCTATGTCGCCAAGGCCCTCGCCGCGGCGGACGCAACGAAGGCGTAAGCCGATGACGCCGATTTCACTATTCGGCCCAAGGCCTCGGCCTCATACTGTCCGGAAGGGGCCGGAGATCTGGCCCGGTTGGAGAATGCAATGATCACCTGGATCATCATCGGCGTCGTCGTTCTGGTGCTGCTGTTTGTCGTCGTCGGCGGCTACAACAAGCTCGTCGCCCTGGATCAGCGCGCGGACCAGTCGTTCGCCGACATCGACGTGCAGCTGAAGCAGCGTCAGGACCTGATCCCGAACCTGGTCGAGACGGTGAAGGGCTACGCCACCCACGAGCGCGGCACCCTGGACGCCGTGACCCAGGCGCGCGCCGCCGCCGCCGGGGCCACTTCGGTCAACGACAAGGTGCAGGCCGAAAACATGCTGACCGGCGCCCTGGGCCGCCTGTTCGCCGTGTCGGAGGCCTATCCGGACCTGAAGGCCAACACCAATTTCCAGCAGCTGTCGGCTGAACTGTCGGACATCGAGAACAAGCTGGCCGCGGCCCGCCGCTTCTTCAACAATGCGGTCGGCGAGTTCAACGCCGTGCGCCGCCAGTTCCCGACCGTCCTGTTCGCCGGCCTGTTCGGCTTCGCTTCGGACAAGCCCTTCTTCGACGTGGGCGAGGGCGACCGCGCCGCCATGAACGCCGCCCCGCCGCAGGTGAAGTTCTAAGAACCGATCATGGGCGCCGTCGGGCTCCAGACCCACATCTGGGCGAACAACACGCGGTCGGTCATCCTGCTGGTGACCTTCCCCATCCTGCTGATCGGCATCATCTACGGCATCCAGCTCATCCTCATGGGGCTGGGTGTCCTGCCGGGCTCTGGCAAGGCGTTGGGCGACGACATGGCCCTGGCCGCCTCCTGGCTGGGGGCGACCATTCCGCTAGCCCTCGTCGTCGCCGCCGTCTGGTTCGCCATCGCCTATTTCGGCAGTCAGACCATGGTCGACATGCTGACCGGCGCGCGGAAGGTCGAACGCAGGACCGAGCCGGAACTCTATAATCTGCTTGAGAATCTTTCGATTTCGCGCGGCCTGCGTACGCCGACGCTGCGGGTCATCGACAACGACAGCCTGAACGCCTTCGCCACCGGTCTGCACGAGGGGCAGTACAGCATCACCGTCACGCGCGGACTGGTGCAGAGCCTGACCCGCGACGAGCTGGAGGCCGTGCTGGCTCACGAACTGACCCACGTCATCAACAAGGACGTGCGGACCATGGTGATCGCCTCGATCTTCGCGGGGATCATCAGCGTGCTGGCCGAGCTGGTGTTCCGGGCCTTGCTCTATTCCGGCGGCGGACGGCGGCGCGAGGACAACAAGAACGCCATGCCGTTGATCCTGATCGGCATCGCGTTCGCCGTGGTCGGCTTCGTCCTGGCCATCGTCATCCGCATGATGCTGTCGAGGACCCGCGAGTATGTGGCCGACGCCGGCGCGGTCGAATTGACCAAAAACCCCGACGCCATGATCTCGGCCCTGCGCAAGGTCGAGGGCCGCTCCAGCCTGAAGGGGCCGGACGAGCTGCAGCAGCTGTTCCTGGACAACCAGCCGGACGGCGTCGGGCTGGAAGGCATGTTCGCCAGCCATCCGCCGATCCAGAAGCGTATCGACGCCCTGATCCGGTTCGGAGGAGGGCGCGACCCCGGTCCCTGGACGGGCGAGGAGGCCTTTGGCTCATCCTTCTCCGCAAGCACCTCGGTCCCCATAACCTGAACTGGAACCGCCGATGGCGAAGCGGAAGATCGAGGTCGAGAATTTCACCAGCCCCGGCTCGGTCCAGTCCGTGGACGCCGACAAGTATGAGGCGATGCGGGCCGCCTATCTGAAAGCCGTGCCGCCCAGCGAACCCGGGGCGACGCCGGCGGAGATCCTTTCCGCGCTGAAGGGCGACCTGCCGCAGGATTTGTTCCCCGGCGGGGCCACGGCGGGCTGGTGGGCGAAATGCGTTCAGTTGGACCTGGAAGCCAAGGGCGTCATCAGGCGGGGTGATCGTTCCCCGGTCCGCCTTCGGAAGGCCTGACCGCTTCATCGGTCAGCCGTTCCCAACCCAGCCGGGTCAGCTGTTCCATCGGCCGGAAGCCGGCCTTGTAGTCCATCTTCTGCGACCCGCGGACCCAGTAGCCGAGATAGACGTACGGCAGGCCCACGGACGCCGCCTGCCGGATGTGATCCAGGATGGCGAACCGGCCCGGACTACGGTCCTCCAGCATCGGATCGAAGAAGCTGTAGACCATCGACAAGCCGTCGGAGAGCAGGTCGGTCAGGCAGACGCCGACCAGATCGCCCGGCCCGCCGTCGGAGGAGGGCGCCCGGTATTCGATCACATGGGTGCGCACGGCCGTATCCTCGACCATGGCCACATAGTCGGCCCAGCCCATGCCGTTCATGCCGCCCTCGGAATGGCGGGCGGCGAGGTAGCGGCGCAGCAGATCGAACTGTTCGGCCGTGGCCTCGGCCTCGACGAGATCGCGCGACAGGCTCTCGTTGCGTTTCAGCACCCGCCGCTGCGAGCGGGAGAAGGCGAACTCGGCGACCGGCACGCGCACGGAGACACAGGCGTCGCAGGTCTCACAGGCCGGGCGGTAAGCGATGTTCTGGCTGCGGCGGAAACCGGCCTGGGTCAGCTCGTCATTGACGTGGGCACCCTCGCTGAACGGCAGGTTGGCGAACACCTTCCGCTCGGTCTGGCCCGGCAGATAGGGGCACGGCGCGACCGAGGTCATATAGAAGCGAAGCTGGCGCTGGGGAACGAACCGGGTCACGCGTCTAGGTCCGCATCCAATCCGGTCCGAATTCGGGCGACCTGTCCATGACGGGATTTGGCCCCGTGTTGCAGCGCAGCGCAAGCCCGTTCGCCCGTCACCCGAACCGGTCGTGACGGGCGGGCGGTCACAGGCTGGTGTCCGTGGGCAGGACCGGCGCCTCGCGCAGCAGCACAATGGCGATCCGGCGGTTGCCCGCCAGGGTCGGATCGTCGGGATAGAGGGGGTCCGAACCCGCCTTGCCCGAAACCTGGTAGACCCGGTCCGGATCGACGCCCGCCGCCTGCAGCACCAGCCGCGAGGCGTTGGCCCGCTCGGCCGACAGGGTCCAGTCGTTCGGGCCGGTCGCCCGGTTCGACCCCGGCGCCGCCGAGGTGTGGCCGGTGATGGAGATCCGGTTGGGCAGCTGGTTGATGACCCGGGCGATGGCGCGCAGCAGGACCTGGGCGCGGGCGTTCGGGCGCGAGGAGTTCTGCTCGAACATCGAGCGGCCTTCCTGATCGACCAGCTGGATGCGCAGGCCCTCCGGCGTCTGGTCGATGATCAGCTGTTTCGACAGCTCGGCCAGCTCCGGCATCGACTGCATGGCCTGACGCAGGGATTCGGCGGCCGAGGCGAAGTCGGCGGCCTCTCGGCGGGCGATCTCCTCGCGCAGCTGCGCCTCGCTGGCGCCCGTCAGATCCGAGCTTTGCCCCGCCTGTTCGGCCGGATCCCGCGGCGCTTCCGGCGCCAGCTGGGTGATGACCGAGTTAGACCCCGACGACTTGGCGCCGTCGTCGCCCAGCGAGGTTCCTCCCAGGATACCGCCCGAGCCCGAGGTCGTCGCCGACACGCTGGCGGGGGCGAAGTATTCGGCGATGCCGCGCTTCTGCTCCGGATCGGTCGTATTGATCAGCCACATCAGCAGGAAGAAGGCCATCATCGCGGTCACGAAGTCGGCGTAGGCGACTTTCCACGCGCCGCCGTGGTGGCCGCCGTGGCCACCCTTCTTGATCTTCTTGATGAGGATCGGGCGATCGCTCATGGACATGGAATACGGGCCTCAACCGGCGAAACTGATCGAGGTTTGAAGCAACAGGGTTAAGGCGACGTTTCCCATACGGCGCCTTGCTCAGACGGCGCTTGTTTTGCCGGGCGCGGCCCCCTAGGTCGGGGACGTGACGCTTGAACCGCCTCCGGAACACCCGACCGACGAGACCCTGGCCTATCGCCGGGCGCTGGGCGCGTTCGCCACCGGCGTCTGCGTGGTCACCGCCGACAGCCCTCAAGGGCCGCTGGGCCTGACCATCAACTCCTTCACCTCGGTGTCGCTGGAGCCGCGCCTGCTGCTGTGGTGCATCGACGAGCGGTCGGAACGCTGGCCGGTGTTCGCCGCCGCCGAGCGATTCGCCGTTCACATCCTGCCCGCCACGGACCGCGAGACGGCCGCGCGCTTCGCCCGGGGGGTGGCCCTGCTGGAGCCCGGCGAGTTCGAACGCCGCCTGGACGGCCCGCCGTGCCTGCCTGAGGCGCTGGCCCGGTTCGAATGCACCGTGCACGACCGCATCCAGATGGGCGACCACATGGTCGTCATCGGCCGGGTCGAGGCCTTTTCAGCCTCGGACGGCGACGCCCTGACCTTCTGGCGCGGTCGCTACGGATCCCTTGGAGTGGACGAATGAAGACCGGTTTCGCAGGCCTGGGCGTCATGGGCGGACCGATGGCGCGCCATCTGGTCGCCGCGGGCCATGCGGTGGCGGGCTACAACCGCTCCCCGGACAAGGCCCGGACCTGGGCGGACGCCCATGGCGGCGTCTTCGCCGCCACGGTGGCGGAGGCCGCGGTCGGCGCCGAACTGTTCGTGCTGTGTGTCGGCAACGACGACGACGTGCGCCAGGTCGTGACGGAAGCCCTGCCGCATCTGGCCAGGGGCGCGGTGATCGTCGACCACACCACGACCTCGGCGAAGGTGGCGCGCGAGATGTCGGACCTGGCGGCGGGGCAGGGGGCCTTCTTCATCGACGCCCCGGTATCCGGCGGCCAGGCGGGCGCCGAGAACGGCCAGCTCAGCGTCATGGCGGGCGGCGACGCCGGGGCCCTGACGCGGGTCGAGCCGGCGCTGATGGCCTATTCGAAGGCGGTCAAGCACATGGGGCCGTCCGGCGCGGGCCAGTTAACCAAGATGGTCAACCAGATCTGCATCGCCGGCGTCGTCCAGGGCCTGGCCGAGGCGGTGCATTTCGCCGAGCGCGCGGGCCTCGACACCGACGCCGTCTATGACGCCGTGTCCAAGGGCGCGGCGCAGTCCTGGCAGATGGACAACCGCTGGAAGACCATGGCCAGGGGCGAGTTCGAGTTCGGCTTCGCCGTCGACTGGATGCGCAAGGATCTGGGCCTGGTCCTGGAGGAAGCCCGCGCCAACGGCAGCCACCTGGCGCTGACCGCGCTGGTCGATCAATTCTATTCCGAAGTTCAGGCCCTGGGCGGCGCCCGCTGGGACACCTCGAGCCTCGCAGCCCGCCTGCAGGATCGCGCGCGGTAAGAATCCGCTGAGACGGCTTCTGCAAATTTTCAGCTAGAGCCTTGTGAAATCAACAGAATGCCTCAAATCGATCTCAAATTCCAACCCATATTTCGCATAATATATCTTAGGCGATAAAAGAGTCGCCCTCGCTATTCCACTGCTGGCCGAACCCTTCCTTGCCGACGGCTGCCTGCGCCGGTGCGGCAGCGAGGCCCGACCACTGAACGCCGCCTATCGCCTGTACCGGTCCGGCCGCCGCCAGGTTCAGAGCGCCGCGGAGCGCGCTTTCACTACCTGGCTCCGCCGGGAGATGACCATCTCGATCGACGCCTTCAACATGCTGACCGCCTGCCCCGTGAGCGGGCGACCTGAGCCGCTTTCGGCCGTCGGCGCTCTATGACTACATGGATTCAGGCACGCGAACCGCGCCTGAAACCCTGCCCATCGGCGAGACCAGGATAGCTAGGGCCCGTCGGACCCGCCGGTCCGACGGCGCAGCCGCTTCGCCCTGGCTGGCGCGAGGGGGCGGAGCCCTTAGCGCTGTCGGCGGCGTGCGACCCGCGCCCGTTGTCCCCCTGCCCGCTTTCGCTCGGCAGGGAACCTTGGACGGGGTCCGCCGTTTCCGGCGCCGTCGTGAAAGGGAGTGGCGTGATGTCCTACTATTGCATCGTCAACCTGCCAGGCGCGCCGGTCCGTGAGATCGCGGCTCTCGGCGCGGGGGACGACGAGGCGGCGCGCGCGGAACTCGCCCGGCTGGCCGAGCTCTGGCCGGCGTTCGAGACCATCGCCCTTTATGACGGCGAACGCGCGGTCTCGGTGCTGGCCAATCCCGCCTTTGGCTTCTGCTCGGAGCCGCTCGAGCTGCGAACCCTGGCCGCTTGAGCCGTCCCGGCTGACCGAACCTCTCCGCCTCCGCTCAGCGCCGGGCGGCGGCCTTGTCCCCACGGACCAGGGCCTCGACCTCGTCCTCACCGACATTGGCGTTGTCGCCGGGCGTGGTCATGGCCAGGGCGCCGTGGGCTGCACCGAGTTCGGCGGCGCGCCGTCCGTCCTCGCCGTTCAGCAGGGCGTGGATGACGCCCGAGGCGAAGGCGTCGCCGCCGCCCACCCGATCTAGGATTTCCAGATCGGATCGCAGCACCGAGACGTGCCGATCGATCCGGTCATGGAAGACGCCCTGCCAGCTGTTCGCCGAAGCGCTGCGCGGATCGCGCAGCGTATAGGCGACGCCCTTCAGGTTCGGGAACATGTCGAAGGCCAGAGTGGCCGCCCTAGCCGGGGGCGCGGGATCCGTCGGCCAGCCGCGGCGACCGGCCCAATCGTCGGCCAGGCCCAGGCAGGCGCGCAGTCCATGGTCATCGCCGAACAGCAGGTCGGCCTCGGCGATGATGCAGCGGTTCACCTCGCGCGCCGCCGACGGATCGGGATGGCTGTTCCACAGGCTGGCGCGATGGTTCAGGTCGTAGGAGACCGGCACCCCATGCCGACGCGCCGCCTTCACCGCCGCGACGGCGGTGCGCGCCGTGCTCTCCGACAGAGCCGCGAAGATGCCGCCGGTGTGCAGCCAACGCGCGCCGCCGGAGCCGAACAGGGCATCCCAGTCGAAATCCTCGGGCGTCAGGGCCGAGGCGGCGGAGTTGGCCCGGTCCGACACGCCCAGGGGCGCCCGGACGCCGAACCCCCGCTCGGTGAAGTTCAGCCCCATACGGGTGTTCCGTCCGATGCCGTCCCACTCGCGCCACAGGACATGACGGACATCGACCCGCGCCGAGGCGATCAGGGACTCGGTCAACACGCCCAGTTCATTGCACGGCAGGGCTGTCAGCACCGCGGTCGGACGGCGGAAGGTGCGGCTCAGGCCGCGCGCGACATTGTACTCGCCGCCGCCTTCCCAGACGTTGAAGGCACGGGCGCTACGCACCCGGTCCTCGCCTGGATCGAGGCGCAGCATGACTTCGCCCAGAGCGACACAGTCCCAGGCCCGGCCTTCGGCGGCCGGGACCGCCCAGCCGGTCATCGGATCCTTCATGCCGGGCGGCAGCCGAACAGGGCCAGATCGATGCTCTCGGCCATCAGACGATAACCCTCATCGCTCGGATGAAGGCGGTCGTCGCGGCTGGTCCCCTCGCGGAAGCCCTCCGGTTTGGCCGGGTCGCGGACAGCGGCGTCGAAGTCGATCACCCCGTCGAACACCCCGTCCTCGCGGATGAAGCGGTTCAGCGCCTGCCGCGTACCCTCGGACACCGGCTCATAGCGCTCGGAGCCCTCGAAGGGCGTCAAGGTGCCGCCCATGACGCGGATATTCCGGTCATGCAACCGACTGACCACCTGACTGTAGCCGAGGATCATGTCCGCCGCGTTTCGTCCCGGGCGGGCCGGATCACCGTTGTGACGGATATCGTTGATGCCCTCGAGCAGGATCACATAGTCGACCTGCGGCAGGGCCAGGACGTCACGGTCCAACCGCGCGAGGGCGGAATGGCTGCGGCCGTGGTCCATCAGCCGGTTGCCGCTGATGCCCTGGTTCAGCACGACGATTTGGCCCGGGCAGGTCGCCTCGAAGCGGCGCGCCAGAAGGCTGGTCCACTCCCGGTGCGCGTCCAGCGTCGCCGTCGCCCCCTCGGTGATGGAATCGCCCAAGGCGACCACCACGGTCGGGGCGCTGTCACGCTGGGCGTAGACGGCTGAGATGACGTTCTGACGGCGGACGACGCGGGCGCTGTCCGGCACGTCGCCACGCCCCTCGACGATCCGCACCGGCGTGCGACGCACGGCCGGCTGGGTCGCCTCCGGGAAGTGGATGCTCAGTGATACGTCGCCGAACGCCGGCACCGTCAGCGCAACCGGATCGCTGATCCAGGCCGCCCCGACCGGGATGACCACCTCGCTTCGGCCGCCGAAGGTGACGGGCACGACGGCGCCTTGCCCGTTCGTCAGGCGCGCGGACAGGGCGTCCAGGTGCAGAGGGGCAACGCCCAATTCGTTGGTGACACGGAACCGCAGGGCGGTCGCCGAAGTCCCCATCCGCATATCCTGCCGCACGGTCTGTGCGTTGAACAGCACCGGCGCCTCGGGCGTTCCGTCCTTGCGGTCAGGGGCCGCCGAAGCGGTCCAGGCCGCGACCCAGACCGGCTCGCCGGAAGCGGCCTGGGCTCGGACCGGGCCGGCCGCAAGGACCAGGGCGGCGGCGCACGCCACGGCCGTCATCATACCACGCATCGTCAGCACCCCTCGGCGTTCAGGATCAAGAGAAGAAGGTTCCGCCGTTCACGTCGACGTTGGCGCCGGTCATGAAGCCGGCCGCGTCGGACGCCAGGAACACCGCCGTCGCGGCGGCTTCCTCAGGACGCCCTTCGCGACGCAGAGGCGTCCCGTTCGCCACGGCCTGGCGGACTTCGGGCTTGGTGAAGTCGTCATGGAAACGGGTCGAGATCATGCCGCAGCACAGGGCGTTCACACGAATGCCCCTGGGGCCCAGTTCCTTGGCCATCGAGCGGGTGAAGGTCATCACAGCGGCCTTCGACGTGGCGTAGATCGCCGCGCCGGGACCGCCGCCGTCACGGCCGGCCAGCGAGGCGAAGTTCACGATGGCGGCGCCCGCCTCCATGTGCGGAACCACGGCCTTTGTGGTCAGGAAGACCGACTTCAGGTTCAGGTCCATGACCGTGTGGAAGAAGCCTTCGTCGATCTCGGCCAGCGGCTTGCGCGCCACCATGCCGCCGGCCGTGTTGACCAGCACGTCGATCTTGCGGCCGAAAGCCGCCTGGGTCGCGGCGACCAGCCCGTCCACGGCCGCGGCGTCCGTGACGTCGGCGCGGTGCAGGATCGCTTCGCCGCCGGCCTCCTGGATCAGGCGCAGAGTTTCCTGCGCGCTGGCTTCGTCATTGGCGAAGTTGATGCAGACCTTCGCCCCCTCAGCCGCCAGTTGAAGCGAAACGGCCCGGCCGATGTCGCGGCCGCCACCGGTGACGATGGCCACCTTGTTCTTGAACGTCATGTCTGTCGTGGTCCTAAGGGAAGAAGGGATTGGAAACGCTGTCAGGCCTGGTCGCCCGGAGCCCGGGCGCCGGACGTCTCGCTGTCTGGAGCATCCAGCTTCCGGACCGGTCCGGTGATCCACCAGATCGCGATCAGGCTCAGCGGGATGAGCGACGCCACTAGGATGAAGATCGGGGCGTAGGAGACCTTGGTCATCGTCGGCACCAGCCAGGTGGTGATCAGGGTCCCGGCCACGGCCGCCATGCCGCCGACGCCGGCCAGCGACCCCACGGACTTGCCGTGGAACAGGTCGCCCGGAATGGTCTGGATGTTGCCGATGGCGACCTGGAAGCCGAACAGAACCACCGCGATGGTCAGCACCGCCAGGGTCGGGTCGGTCGCCAGGACGGCCCCTAGCAGCGCCGGCGCCATGATGACGCAGCCCAGGGTGATGACCCACTTGCGGGCGCGGTCGGCGCTCCAGCCCGACGCGATCAGCTTGCCCGACAGCCAGCCGCCGGACAGGCTGCCGATCATGGCGCCGACGAAGGGCACCCAGGCGAAGATGCCGATCTGCTTGATGTCGAAGTTGAAGGTCTCGGCCAGATAGATCGGCAGCCAGGACACGAAAAGCCACCAGATCGGGTCCAGGAAGAAGCGCGAGAGGACCAGGCCCCAGCTCTGGCGATGGGACATCATCTGCTTCAGCGTCGGGGTGTAGATCGGACCGACCGGGCCGCCGGCGTCGGCCGGGGCGTCCAGGATCAGGACCCGTTCAGCCTCGCTGACCCAAGGATGCTTGTCCGGACCCGCACGGTAGATAACCAGCCAAGGCAGCAACCAGATGAAGCCCAGGGCGCCGACAAGGATGAAGGTGCCCTTCCAGCCCAACCACAGGAACAGCAGGGCGATCAGCGGCGCCGAGATGATGGCGCCGATCGAGGCGCCGGCGTTGAAGATGCCTTGGGCGAAGGCGCGCTCCCTGGGGGGGAACCACTCTGCGTTCGCCTTGACCGCGCCCGGCCAGGCGCCGGCCTCGCTGACGCCCAGCACTGCGCGGAAGACGCCAAAAGAGGTGATCGAGTTGGCGACGGCGTGCAGCGCGATCGAGATCGACCAAACCCCGATCGACAGGGCGAAGCCCATCCGGGTGCCGATCTTGTCGAACAACCGGCCGAAGACGAACTGGCCGGCCGCGTAGAACAGCATGAAGACGGTGACCAGAAGAGCGTAGTCCTCCTTGGTCGCGCCGATGTCGTCGGCGATCTCCGGCCACATCACCGCCAGGGCGTTGCGGTCGATGTAGTTGATCACCGTAGCCACGGCGATGAGGCCGATGATCAGCCACCGCACTGCGGATCGTTTCTGCATCACTCTCGCACTCCCGTCACGGGTCGGTCGCCTGCGCGCCGGCCTCTCTATCGATCCAGTCGGGCCCAGGGGCCGCTCCAGCGCCAGGTCTGCCCGTCGGCCGAGACCGAATGGGCCACGCCCGCCGTCACATCGTCGGCTAGGCCCAGGGCCAGGGTCTTGCCCGAGGCCAGTGTCAGGACGATCACCTCCGCCCCGTCGCCGCGCACCCGTTTGACGTCCTGAATGCGGCTGTCGGCGCCGGTCACCGTCTCGGCCGTGCCGTCGTAGCGACCGTGCGGCTCGAGCACGCCGAAGAAGGACACCTCGGACTGGCCGTCGACACGCTGGATCAACAGCGGCTCGCGACGCAGGTTGAAGCTGGGATCGTTGGCGCCGCTTTCGGCGAGGATGGCGCGCGACGGCGCGCTGGCTCCGAAGCGCCAGGTGTAGAAGCGGCCGTCCAGCAACCAGGTCAGGCTTCGGGTCTGTTCCGCCGCCGCCGTGGAGGCGTCGACCCACAGGTGCTGATAGCCGTCGGCGCGGCCGAGCACCGGCCGCTCGGCCACGGCCCGTTGAGCTTCGAAGCCGACGTTCATGATGTGGCCGTTGTAGTGCAGCGGCAGGTCGAACCGCGCCGCCGTCGAACTGGTGGCCCGCAACAGATCGATGACGATCGGCAGGCCCAGATCCGGATGCTCGACCAGCGCCTGGGTGCGGGTGAAGACCACGCCGTCATAGGCCCCTGTCTGGCGGGCGGAAACGATCTGGGTCCCCTCCCCCGTTTCGAAGAACAGCACTTCAGGCGCCCGATCCTCGCCGATGCGCCAGTCGCCGCCGAACTGGTTGCGTTCGTTCACCACCAGGGTGTTGTGCGCGACGGTCGCCTTGGCCCAGCTGTTGTTCTCCGGCAGATAGATGCCGCCCGCCTTGGCCTCGATGTTCAGGAACCGCGCGGCGCCGTAGTCGGTCACCACCCGCTGGCCGTTGTCGTAGAAGAGCCAGTTCAGCTTGTCGAAATGGCCGTGGCCCATGCCCATGGCCGTGGCCTTGAACACGAGGGCCTGACCGTCCTCGCCGTTCTCGCGCAGGATGCCCAGGCCGCCGTGCGCGCCGTCGGCGCCGTCGCGCAACAGAATCGAGCGGAAGTCGAACGGACGCGCCCGGCCCTCCGCCACGCCCTGGGCCACGCGCAGGCCGTCCGGCGACAGCAGGGTGCGCCCTTGCCGCTCAGCGATGGACAGCAGGCCAGCGTCCTGCGATCGCGCATAGGCGACGGCCACGCCGGTCACCAGTTCCTCGGTGTCCAGCCCCTTGTCCAGGATCGCGTCGTTGATGGGGATGAAGTAGCCGCCGTAGCTGGACTGGATCACCGCGTCGACGGCCTTCAACAGCACGCCGTCACGGTGGTGGAAGATGCCGCGTTCCGGGTCGTTCTGTTCGATCGTCCGCGCGAAAATGATAAAGGGCGCCAACGCATAGCGCTGATAGTACGGCCCTTCCTCGTAGTAGCCGTCCGGCGAGAACAGTTGATTGATCTGGGCGATGAAGCCGGCCGAGCCATCCCTTTTGAGACCCATCAAGGCCTTCTCGGACATCTCGGCGTCGCGCAGGACGTAGCCGGTCATGCCGACGGCGGCGACGGCCCAGGTGGCGTGGTTGTGGATGCGCTCGAAATTGTTCGGCGTCTCGTCCGACAGGAAACGCGCCATGCGGCGGAAGACCTGGCCGTCGATCTTCTCGCGGTCCTCGGCGCTCAGCGTCTCGCGGATCGCGTCATAGCCCTGGATCGAATAGACCAGCCAGACGGAGTCGTTCAGCGTCTGCCAGAAGATGCGGCCCGGAATCTGGCCGCGCCCGGCCGGGTGGGCGCCCAGGGTCGGATACAGATCGGCGTACTTCAGCAGCAGGTCGCGCGCGAAGTCGGCGTAGGCGCGATCGCCGGTGAGGCGGTACAAGGCCCCGGCGTTATAGATCGCCTGATAGTTCCGCTTGTGCTGTTCATGGGTATAGCCGCCGCCCGGATCGCGCGGGACCGGCACGTCGATCTCGCGCCCCATGGCGGCGCGCACCATCCGTTCGACGCGCGCCTGCTCGGCGGCGAACATGGGATACTGACCGCCGGCCTCGGCCATGCGCCGCCAGTCGTCAGGACTGGTCAATACGGGCGTCGTCGCCGTCCGGGCCTGGACCACGGCGGATGGGACCGCAGCGGCTGCGGCAGGCGTCGCGCCGGTCACCGCTCCGGCCAGCAGCAGGGCCGACAGGGAAAGCCTGAGGATCATCACAAAGTCTCCGGCAGAACCGCCACCGAGGCGACGTCGGACTCAAGCGGCGGCGTGCGCACCAACTGGTTGTCGCGAACGACCAGTACGGGTTCACCGACACGATGGCTGAAGCGAATGGCGCCGCTGTCGGTCAGCCGGTTGCCCCTGACCTCGGCGAACTGGACCCCGCGCATCAACAAGGCGGGGGTCGTGACGGATCCCGCCTTGTCGAAGACCGCGTCGGTCACCGAAAGGCGCGGCCCAAAGGTGCTCTCGTCCGTACCGCCGCGATACAGGTCGACAACCGGCCCGCCGACCCGGCGAAAGGTCCCGCCTTCTATCCGGATCGTCTCGACGTTGTAGGTCCCGCGGTCGTCGGTTTCGGCGGCGGCTGAAACGACCGCGCCGCTGACGTTGTCCACCGTGACGCCCTTGAGCAGCACCCGATCCGCCATGCTGCCCTTGCCCAGGGCGACGACATCGAACCCTCGATTGACGATCAGATCCGAGACCCGGCTGTCCTCGACGATGATCTCGAAATTGGCGGCGTTCGAACCGGCCGCGACTCTGATCACCGCATTGCCGACCTCGTCGGGCGCGTCGCGCCCGGTGACGGCCACCCGCGACAGCTTCAGCGAGCCGCCCCGTTGGAGTTGGAACAGCGCCGGACGGGAGAAGGAGATCTCGGCCTCACCCTCGGCGGGTCCTCGCACCGTCAGCGGGGCGTCGACGAGGATGGTGCGATCGACCGAATAGCGTCCCGCGGCCAGGGTCAGTACAGCGCCGGGCGCGGCGGCTTCGGCCGCATCGGCCAGAGCGCCCTCGCCGGGCGGCACCGCCACCTCCCCGCCGGTGTCCAGACGGGGTTGCTGGCCGTGCTTGGGATACCAGTCCACCCCCGTGCCGCCCCGGGCCACGATGCGCAGGTCCCGCGAGGCGCCGACGCCGTCAAGCCCGTTCGGAACCAGAAGCCCGCCGGGTCCGCGGGTCAGGGTGACCGCGCGGCCCTCGAAGCCCCGGGTCAGGCTGTCCGATACCGCCGGGCTCTGGATGTTTCCCGCGAAGGCGATGCCGGACAGATCGCCCAGAACACGTACTGGATCGCGGCGGCCGTCCGCGGCGACGATCAGGTTGTTGGCGAAGCGGCTGTTGATCGGCGCGGCCGACCGCTCTTCATCCATGCCGGCGCCCAGGAAGATGCTGCGCGCGCCGATGATGGTGTTGTTCTCGATCACCGCATTGTCCACCTGATGGTAGCGGTTGATCGGCGAGTCCGGCACGCCGTACATGATGCTGAAGGCCGAGCCGAAGCCGTCGCCCGCCAGGCCCTCCATGTAGTTGTTCCGGACGGTCTGGTTTCCGTTGATGATGCGTATGCCGCCGGTGTGCGGCTTGTTTCCGCCGATGAAGACGTTGGACTCGACCAGATTTCCGGCGCCGTGACGCAGCACCAGGGCCCCGCGCGACTGGAAGAAGACATTGCCGCGGTAGGTGTTGCCGCCCGACTTGTTGGAGACGATCTCCACCTCGCCGTCGCAGCCCTCGAACCAGTTGTTCTCGACCACGGTGTTCGATGCCGACAGGGAGTCGGCGCTGGAGCCAACGCGGATCGTCTCGCCGCCGTTCGAGCCCAGGTTCGGGCGCGGGCCGAAATAGTTGTGGTCGATGCGGTGCCGGTTATCGAGCCCCTGCTGCTCGTCGCGGACGACGACCAGGGTGGTGCCCAGATTGGTTTTGCCCGTCAGATGGTTGTGGTCGAAGCGATTGTGCGAGCCGTACAGGGCCACCCAGTTGTCCGAGGTCCCGCGATCCGGCTTGTTGAAGCCGTCGATGACCACGCCGGTGACGCGGCTCTCCACCGCGCGACGATCCCGCGAACGGCGGAACGAGATCACCTCGCCGGTCGGTGAGTAGCCGTCGCGAAAGACGAGGTTCGACACCACCAGCTGCCGACCGGCCATGCGCAAATTGGATTGCCCCGACAGAATGACCCGCCCCGGGGTCTGGGCCGTCAGGGTGATGGGGCGGCCCGGCTGCCCCTCGGCGTCGAACAGGATCTGGAAGTCGGTCCATACGCCGTCCGCCAGGACGATGGTGTCGCCCGGTTTCGCGGCGCGAACGGCCCGCTGATACGCCTGCGGATCGTGGACCACGGTCGAGGTCTGGGCTGCGGCGGCTCCCGCCCAAAGCAATACGGCCGCGGCGGCCGCCCATCTGGCAAACATTCTCGCCTCCCATTCGGTCCGGCTTGACGCGGACTCGCTGACAGCTCTGCGGCCGACAGGGGGACGCTAACAGTAAGAACCGGCCGCGCCAACCACTTGGTTCTGAAAAACCGGTATAGATTACAGACCAATTGGTCCGGTCGATTGTCGCTAGACTGCTCGGGTGCTGATCAGGAACCGTTCGCGGCTGGCCGCCGTCTGGCGTTCCAGCTCCTGCTGCGCCTGGGCCGCGCTGGCGTCTAGCATGGCCGATAGAAGGCGGTTGAAGTGGGCGCGCATGGCGCGCCGGGCGCCCGACGGATCGCGCGCCTGAAGAGCATGGAGAATGGCCATGTGCTCCTCGACCCGGGAGGAGTCGTCGATCTCGCAGATCGCCTTGTGAGCGGCCATCACCTGCGGCTGCTCGGTCCGCATGCGCCACAGGGTTTCAATGGTGTGCAGAACGGCGACATTGTTGGCGGACGCCGCGATGACCCGGTGAAACTCCCGGTCGGCGGCGTCGGCGTCCAGGTCGGGATTGCTCCCGTCCATCGACCGGACAAGATACTCAAGACGCTCCAGCGCCTCCGGCGTGATCACCGAGGCGGCCAAGGCGGCCGCTTCGGATTCGAATAGGGAGCGGGCCTCCGTCACCTCGAAGGGACTGACGGTCGGCAGGGCGTGGGGGGCCGCGACGCCGCAAACGAAGACGCCGGAACCCGTCTTGATGACCAGCTTGCCCTGGGCCTGCAGCGCCACCTCGGCTTCACGCACCGTGACGCGGCTGACGCCGAACTGCTCCGCCAACTCGCGCTCGCCCGGCAGCTTCGCGCCAGGGCCGTAGCCCTCATCCGCGATCAACTGCAGGATCTGTTCGGATACGGTATGGAAAAGGCGCTTCTGACTCATAGGTGCAGCCTAGCCGAACCGGGGCGTCGGGCCAATCGGTCCGACACCCCTCACTCGATCAGAACCTGCGCCGCATCGAGACGTAGTATTTGCTCCCGTAGGCGTAGTAGCCGCGGGTCGATCCCCACACCGGCATATCCTCGATGCGCGGTTCATCGGTGATGTTGATCGCCTCGAACTGCAGTCGGGTGTCGCGGCCGAACTGGTAGCTGGCCCGCAAGTCCACCGTCCCCGCCCCGTGGACGTAGCGCAGCTGCGAATTGCCGCCGACGAAGTCCTGATAATAGTCGGAGCGGTACTTATAGATCGCCTGCAGATCCAGGTCGCCGATCTGGTAGTAGATCTGGGCCGACAGAACGTCCTTGGACAGACCCGACAGACCGGCGGGCGGGATCATGCCCTCGGTCACCGCCCCCGTCGCGGCGTCGATGACATCGCCCAGGCGGACATCCTCATTCTCGAAGTCCAGGTCGGCGTAGCTGTAGCTGACCTTGATCCCCAAGCCGTCGAACGGCGCCGGCAGGCTGGAGAAGCGGTAGGCTCCCGTGACCTCGAAACCCAGCAGGGTGCTTTCGTCGTCGCTGTTCTCGGTCTGGACGACCGGCACGGTGACCGATTGGCCATCGATGACGAAGGTCTCGTCATAGGCGACGGGCCGGAAGCCCCCGGTGAACTGCTTGGCGTATACCGCCAAGGCGAACATCGAGTCGCGGTTGGCGTAGTATTCCAGCGACAGGTCCGCGTTCCACGACATCAGCGGCTCGAGGCGCGGGCTGCCGTTGGCGGTGATGTTGCGCAGGGCCTCGGCCACGTTCGAATAGTCCGCGCCGCTGTCGACGGTGATGATCCGCCCCGCGCCCAGGGCGCTCGGCGCCGGACGCGACATGGCGCGGAAGAGACCGCCACGCAGCAGCAGGTCGTCCTTCAGCTCGAAGGTCAGGTTCAGGCTGGGCAGCCAGCGCGTGGTGCCGTGCTCGATGACCGTTTCATCGAACTCGCCGGTCGGGACCAGGCTGATCGTGCCGTCGCCGTTGTCCACCACGTTCAGATCGGCACGCAGGCCCTTGGAGGCGACCTGCGTGTCCACGACACGCAGACCGACATTGCCGCGGAACGGCAGGTCGCCGGCCATGCCGGCGAAGCTGGCCATGCCGTAGCCGGCCCAGACGTCTTCCGAGACGTCGCGGTTCTCAACGGCGCGGATGTCGAGCGGCAGGCCGGTGTCCGGCACCCCCGAATAGGCTTCGAACAGACAGACGGCGTCGAAGGTCGCCCATCGTTTGATGCTGTTCGACGACGAGCTGTCCAGGAAGTCGGTCTGCGGGAAGGCCGTACGACACAACAGGTTGGCGGCGCGGTCCACCGCGCGATCGTCCTGGGTGAACTCGACCCGATTGTCGAAGTCCTTGAACGTCATCGTCGAGTAGCGGACGCCGGCGTCAAAGGCGGTGAAGAACCCGTCCGACGGCTCATAGGTGGCGTCGAACCGGCTTGCGAAAATCTCGTGATCGCGCTGGCTCTGGTCGCGGCGGATGCGGGCGTCGTCGCTGAACAGATCGTGGTTGGTGATGTCGAAACGTGGATCGATGGTGAAGGTCGGCACCGGACCGTTGCGCAGATCCATGGTGTAGGGCACCCGCTGATTGTTCATCGGGGTGCGGACGCCGTAGATGTCCAGCGGATCCGAGCGCAGGCGAACATTGCGGTCGGTCTCGTTGCGCAAGGTGTGCGACCAGGACACGTCGCCCCTCAGGGTCAGGGACTCGTTCACGAAATACTCGACGTTCAGACCCGCGCCCTCATAGGTCTCGGAACGGTTCTTGAAGGTCGAGTTGGTCTCGATGGAGCTGTTGCCGGTCACAGCCAGCAGCACGTGGTTCTCGTCAACGACCCGATTGGTCAGGCCGTAGCGGCCTTCCGAAATGCCCAGCTCGTTGCGCCGCTCGTTGTAGGAGCGATCCGAGTACTGATAATCGAGGTTGATGTTCAGGAGGTCGTTCGGCCGCCACTGGATCGCGCCGAACCAGGCGTCGCGGGTGTCGTCTTCCTCGATCTGACGGAAGATGTAGCTGTTCGGAACCAGATAGAAGGGCGTGCCGGCCGCGGCCTGGGCGCGTGACACCTCGGCGCAGTTGCCGGTCTGGGTGGTGCTGGCGTTACAGGCCACCCAAGTCGAGCTGGCGTTGTAGACCTCTTCCGGATTGGTGACGTCGTTGCGCTGGAAGCCCAGCGACAGGCCGAGCTTGCCCAGACCGCCCAGATCGAACTGGTCCACGAAGCTGAGGGTCCCCCGATAGCCCGGGGAGGGCTCGTTCAGCAGCCGATCCTCGTAGGGGTTGTAGTTGATCTTTCCCTCGATCTGGATGCGACGTCGGTTGAAATCCAGCGGCCGCAGGGTGCCGAGCTCCACCAGGCCGGACACGCCGCCCTCGATCAGATTGGCCTGCTGGGTCTTGTAGACCTTGATCTGGTTGATCAGTTCGGAGGGGAACTGGTTGAAGTTGACCGATCGGTCGCCGCTGCCGTTGGAGGCCTCGCGACCGTTGAAGGTGGAGGCGCCCAGGAACGGCCCCATGCCGCGAATGGCGATTTCAGATGCGCCGCCCTTCTCGCGGTGGGACGCCGCGCCGGTGATGGTCTCGATCGCCTCCCCCACCGACAGGGCCGGCAGATCACCGATTTCATCGGCCGTCAGGGCGTCCACAATGGTGGCTTCCTGGCGCTTGGTTTCTATGGAGGTCTGCATCGTGCGGCGGGTGCCGGTGACGACGACCTCGTCGAGGGTGGCGTCCTCGGTGACGACCGGGGCGTCCTGGGCGAAAGTCGGCGCGGCGGCCGCCCAACAGATCACCGACGCACCCGCCAGCAAGATCGACCGACCACGCGCGACTGCGCGCGGCCTCCGCGCGCCAAAGCAAACCTGCATGCGGCCCTCCCTTGAGCCTTTTGTTTTGTTGACCCGAAGCTTCCTTGGGCGGACCACTAAGTCAAGCCAGTTGGACCGGTCTTTCAGAATTTATAATATACCAATTGGTTCGCTTTCTGGGCATCGATCCGCCGAAAGGCGCTTTGCGGGGACCGGTTCAAGCGAGCGTTGCAGGACAGCCACGGTAGGCGCGTCCGTCGGGCGCCGCTCATGGCGCAAGGTCGATGCCGGGGGACGGCTGGCGACCCCCACCAAAGCAACGCCGTGACCTAGAGCGTAGATGGCGGCGCGATTGCGCCATGGAGCGGAACTCGGCACCGCAGCCCCGACGGGCCGCTTCTGTCCCATGAAGCCACTCAAGTCGCCTTGCTAGCGTCGCTTCACCACGCAGATAGTTCGGGCCGGAATCCAGCGGTCTCGCAGAAGCGCCGCCCGCAATCGTTGCTCGCGAAAACATCCAGCGCGACGCGGCTGAAGCCCCATGCCCTTCGACCATGTCTCGGCCGCCCGCAGCGAGCTCAGCTCACGAGGAAACGGCAGCCTGTCGATTTGACATTGATTTCAATGGACCGGAATCGCGAAAGCCGGAGAAACCGACAACCGCGTGTCGGCTTTTCCGGCTCCAGATCTCCGCCTCAGCCCATGCCGGCCGCTAGCGCGGCCCCACCGCCGGGCAACCCAGCCCGCCTTCGTTGCTGATCAGGCCGATCTCCGCGACCGACACGCGCTGGTTTTGCCCTGATCGAAGCAGGAACGGCGTTTCCAGAGCCGCCACGCCCGAACCGTCCCCGTCGAAACAGGCCAGCGGAATCCGGATCGAGCGCCAGACGCCCGGACGGGCGTCGCGCAATAGCGGCGCGATGTCGGTGCGCGCCCGCCCGAAACCGAGCTCCAACGGTCCGGAAAGCGGCCCGTCGAGACGCATCGAGAATCCCAGCACCATGTCGCCGTTACGTTGTCGGGACAGATCGACGGGCGGTCCCGTGATCAGGGCTTCGGCCGGCCCGCTGAACGTCAGGCTCATCGCGCTTTCCTGCGCCGCGCCGTCCGTCGATCGAACCTGCAAGGCGCCGCGCGGGCTGGTCGCGGCCAGAATGGCGCCCGCCCGGCTGTCGCCGCCCTCGTCTCGCAGCATCAACGACCAGGGCGACTGGACGCGGCCGTCGGTGAAGTAGCGATCGACGTTGCTTCGGCTGACGGTCACGCCGGGATCCTCGGACAGCGCGCCGGTGCGGGCCGGCGCCGCATAGCTGAGGCCGTAGCCATAGGCGAACTGCGGCGCATAGCCCGGCTCACCCACGTTCAGGACGTCCTGGCCCGCGTCTCGCGGCCAGGAGAAGGACAGACGGCCCGTGAAGTCGAACGGCGCCCGGCCGTCGGGACCCGCGACCAGCACATCGGCCACGCCGGCTCCTTCCGTGCCGGGCAGCCAGGCCGCGACGAAGGCGTCCGAGGCGTTGATCTCCGGGTTCGTCCACAGCGGGCGTCCGCTGAGGAAGATCGAGACCGTCGGAATGCCGGCCGCCTTGTAGCGGCGCAGCAAGGCCAGCGGCCCCTCGGGTTCGAAGTCGAGGGTTTCGATATCGCCCTGGAATTCCGCGTAGGGCGTTTCGCCGAACACGACGATGGCGACATCCGGCCGGGCGGCCCATGATCCGTCCGCACTCAGTTCAGCGGCGCCGCCGCTCGCCTTCACCGCGGCCTCGAGCCCCGCCCAGATCGAGACGCCGCCGGGGAAGTCGGCGTTGGTCGTGTCGGCGCCCTGCCAAGTCACCGTCCAGCCGCCGGACGCCTGTCCGATGGAATCCGCGGCGTCGCCCGCGACGAGGACGCGCGCGCCGGGCCGGATCGGCAGCACGCCTTCGTTCTTGAGCAGGACCAGGGATTTCCGGACCGCCTCGCGCGCCAGGGCGCGGTGCTCCGCTGAACCGAGGATGTCGGCGCGCCCTTCAAGCGACCGATCGCGATCGAAGACCCCGAGCTTGATCTTGACCCTGAGGATGCGCCGCACGGCGTCATCGAGGCGAGCGGCCGGGATCTCCCCTGCCCGTGCCTGCGCCAAGGTGTTTACGTAGAGGTTGCGCCAGCTGTCCGGCGCCATGAACATGTCCAGCCCGGCGTTGATGGCTTCGGGGCAGCTTTCGTTGCTGCAGCCGGGAATCTGGCCGTGGGCGTTCCAGTCCCCCACGACAAAGCCCTCGAAGCCCATCCGCCCCTTCAGGATATCCGTCAGCAGCGAGTGGTTGCCCGTGATCTTCACGCCGTTCCAGCTCGAGAAAGAGGCCATGACCGTCAGGACGCCGGTGTCGATGGCCGGCACATAGCCCTGGGCGTGGAGGGCGATGAGTTCGGCCTCCGGGATCACCGCATCGCCCTGGTCGACGCCGTCCGTCGTGCCGCCGTCCGCGAGGAAATGCTTGGCCGATCCGGCGATGTGATCGCGCGAGAGAGACCGGCCCGCCACCAGTTCGCCCTGCAGGCCGCGCGTCATCGGTCCCGCGTAGCTGGAGACGATCTCCGGGTTCTCTCCGTAGCCCTCGTACGAGCGGCCCCAGCGGTCGTTGCGCGGCACCGCGAGGGTCGGGCCGAACGTCCAGTCCGCCCCGGAGGCGGCGACTTCCTGGGCGGTGGCCGCGCCGATCCGCTCGATCAGGCCCGGGTCACGCGCCGCGCCCAGGCCGATATTGTGGGGAAACAGGGTCGCGCCGACGATGTTGTTATGGCCGTGGACGGCATCGATGCCGAACATCAGCGGAATGGCCGCGCCGGGACGGTTCGCCGCCGCCGCCCGGAAGGCGCGCGACAGGGCGACCCAGTCCGCCAGCGGCGCCCGTTCGTTGCCGCCCGGGGCCGAGTTTCCGCCCGCGAGGATCGATCCGATCGGATAGGTCGCCAGATCGGCCGGCGTCACGGAGCCGATGTCGGCCTGGATCAGCTGGCCGACCTTCTCCTCGATCGTCATGCGGGCCAGCAGGCCGTCGATCATGGCCTCCGTGCGCGCGTCCGTGATCGCCGCCGGGCTGGCCGCCGCGGGCCATACGGCGGGATCGGCCGTGGCGCTCCCGATGTTCTGAGCCTGGGCTGTCAGAGGCGCGCAACCCGAAAGAACGGCCGCCAGGGCGGCAGCGCACAGAAGCGTTCGGCGGGACACGGACATGCTGAACCTCGAGACGACGCGATACTGAAAAAAGCGGCGACGCGTCCAAAGGACCGCGTCGCCCCAGTTCAGGAGATTAGAAGTTGGCGCGCAGGCGCAGGCCGGCGGTCCGCGGCTGGTTCAGGAACAGGACGTTGACGACCTGATCGGAGACCAGCTGCTTTTCGACGACGGTCTCATCGAACAGGTTGTTCACATAGCCCTCGATCCGGTAGCGGCCGCTCGACGGCTCCCAGCCGGCGCCGATGTTGACGGTGACATAGCCCTCCTGGCGCGCCCAGAAACCGCCCGCGCGCGCGTCGGTGCTGCGCAGGTACGGGCTCGAAAGGGGGGCGTTCGGATTGATGGTGGTCCCGGCGACCGACGCCTTGAAGGCGTCATAGGCCGCCTGCCCCGCCGGATCCGCCGGCCGCGCGGTGAATTGGATCACCGGCAGCTCGTTGTAGATGTTGAGGTAGTAGGACGAGCGATAGTTGGCCAGCAGGTGGAAGTCCGCCCTCCCCCCGAACAGGTCGATGGTCTGCTGCAGATGGGCGTTCAGGTTCACCTTGGACACGTTCGGCAGGTCGTTGCCGCCGATATCGACGTTGAAGTTCGGCGTGCCGTCCCCGTAGTCCGTACCGCGGGTGTCGGTCAGCGCGCCCTCGTCCGCCTGGGCGTCGATATAGGAGCCGATGAGGTCCAGACGCATGCCGAACGGCAGGTCGAAACGGGTTTCGATTTCGAAGCCCTGGATGGTCGACTGGGCGACGTTGATGTTCTGCTGCGAGAAGCCGGCGCTGGCGCCGCCGGGACCGCTGCCCAGGGACACCAGCGTCTGGAACACCTGGTCGGCATAGTCGTACAGGAAGATGTTGGCGTTGACGTCGATCCGGCCGCTGGCGGGGTGGAAGGTGTTCTTCGTCCCCAGTTCGAACAGGGTCACGGATTCCGGCGCGAAGGTCGGCGCCGTCGACACGCCGTTGATGACGATGGTGTCGTTGAAGCCGCCGGACTTGTGGCCCGTCGAAATGGCTCCGTAGAACAGGTTGTCGGTCGTCAGGTCGTACTCGAAGCCGACGCGGTAATCGCTGAACGAGTCCTCATACGATCCAACCTGCTCTCCCGGGGCCGAGATCTGGAAGAAGCTGTGCTGGCCGTTGGGAGGGCAGACCTGTCCGCCGCCGCCCGGCTGGGTGTCGGGGCGATTGACGCAGGTTCCGTTCGGCCGGGAGCCGTCGGCCACGCCGGCGATCTGGTCCAGGAAGGTGTCGCGCGCGCCAGGGGTGAAGGCGCCCAGGAAGTAGCGCGCGGCCTCCTGATTGTTGCCCGGCGTCGGCGGAGCATAGCTCGCTCGACCGGTGAAGTTAGGCCGGAAACCCTCGGTGCCGAGGCGCGTGGTGAAGCAGCAGCCGAAGCCGTCCGAGCCGAGACCCAGCACCCAGTTGCCGCCGATGCCGCGCCGGGACTTGTTCTCCTCGGTGTAGCGATAGCCGGCCTTCAGGCGCAGCTGGTCGGTGACCGGATAGGTGATGTCGAAATAAGCCGCGAAGGAATCGGACTGGACGTCCGGGAAGGTGAATTCCGTACCCGAGTAGAACTGGCCCTTGTCGACCACGGACAGGAAGCCGACCTGCTGGCTTTCCTTGAAGTAGAACAGCCCGGTCGACCAGACCGTCTCGGCGCCGGGCGCGGACGACAGCCGCAGCTCATGGACGTCGGATTCCGACAGGGTCAGCCAGTACTGCGTGCCGAAATTGTCGTAGTCGACGTTGGCCGCTCCATAGCCCGGACGCACCACGCCCTCGTTGGACGCGTTGACCTGGTAGTAGTCCACGTTGCGGCGGCTGCCGGTGTATTCCAGCACCGCAGGACCGAAGTCGTAGGACGCGTTCAGCGCCAGGCCCCAGTTGTCGTTCTCGACCAGGCCCTGCGGGCCGCGATACAGGACCTCGCGCAGCTCCAGCTGATCGGGCGTGCCGCCGTTGACCAGGCCGTTGCGGATGTTGGTTGCGGGATAGCCGGTGCCGCGCTCGGATTCGAAGTCGCCCATGAAGGTCAGGCGGAAGCGCTCGTTGGGCTGGTAGAGGTAGGTCGCGCGCGCCGAGAACAGCTGCTGCTCGCCGGTCGGATCCAGGCTCTGGTCGTTGCCCACGTTCTCATAGGCGGTGCCGCGATCCACGCCGTACACGGCCAGGCGCAGGGCCTGGTTCTCGCCGATCGGCATGTTGGCGGCGGCTTCGTATCCGGCCGTCTCCAGCGTGCCGACTTCCCCTTGGGCGAATCCTTCGAACACACCCAGACGCGGCATGTTCGGAATGATGTTCAGCGTGCCGGCCACGGCGTTGCGACCGCGCAGGGTGCCTTGCGGCCCCTTGGCCACCTCCACCCGCGCGAGGTCGAAGAACAGTCCGCCGAGACCTCGGGGACGCGGAAGATAGACGCCGTTCAGGTGGGTCGCCGCCGAAGGATCGCCCAGCTCGGTGTTGTTGGCCGTGCCCACGCCGCGGATGTAGATCTGGACGTTGCCTTCCTGGTTCGAGATGGACAGGCCCGGGATGGCGGACTGGAGATCCTCGATCTGATCGATGCCAACGGCCCGGAGGTCTTCGCCGGTGATGACCTGGGCCACCCCGGCGTAGTTCTGGAGCGTCTGCTCGCGCCGTTCGGCGGTGACGACCACCTCTCCGATGTCAGTGGCTTCGTCCTGCCTTTCCGCCGCAGCAGCAGCCGGAGCCGTCTGCGCCTGGGCTGCACCGGCGGTTATGGCCAGAGACGCGCAGCCGAGCAGAAGCGAACGCTTGAACGTGGTCATGGTCTTCCCTCCCCGTGGACCCTGTTCACCAGGATTCCATCATACCGACGCGCTCACAGGCCCGTCCGTTTCCTCAGGTTACACTGTTCAGATTTGACAGCGCTGTCAATCCAATTTGACAGCGCTGTCACGGAACTTCCCATCAACCTGCCGGATGGGTCGAGAACCGGTCGACCAAAGTATAGTCCACCCGTTCCGCATGGCCCGGTCGCCCGGCGGACGAGGGAAGCAGCAGCCGGGTGGCCGCCGCCGCCATCTCGGCCACCGGCTGGCGAATAGTGGTCAGGGGCGGCGTGCTCAGCATGGCGCTGGGAGTGTCGTCGAAACCGCAGACCGCCAGGGCGGCCGGCGTCGCCACGCCGAGCGCGGCCGCGGCGTTGAGCACGCCGAGAGCCATGTCGTCATTGCTGGCGAAGATGGCGGTCGGGCGCTCCGCCCGGCTCAGGATGGCGGTTCCCGCCCGCCGTCCCGAATCGAAGGTGAAGTCGCCTTCAACGATCAGGCCGCGGTCGATCTCCAGACCATGCCGCTCCATCGCCGCCTCAAAGCCTTCGCGGCGCTTGCGGCTCGCCGCATAACTGCCGGGTCCGGTGATGAAACCGATACGGCGGTGTCCCAGCGCGATCAGGTGGGCGGTCATGTCCTCCGCGGCCTGCCGGTCGTCCATGAACACCCGCATGCCGCGGTCGAGGTCGACCTCCGCGCCCAGCCGCACGAAGGGCGTGCCGTTGCGCTCAAGAATCTCGAGCACACGGGGATCGTCCGAATTCGGCGGCGTCAGCAGCACGCCGTCGGGTTTCAGCGACCGCAGCAGGGCCAGGAGCCAGGACTCCAGGCTCGGCGATCCGTAGTCCACCAGTTCGACCATCAGGTGGTAGCCGGCCTTGCGGCATTCGACGAGCGCGCCGTATTCGAGACGACTGAGGTAGTCGTTGCCGCGCCCGCTGCGCCAGTGCTCCAGCGTCAACTCGGCGTCCACGAAGGCAGCGATCAGATAGGACGACGCGCCCGCCAGGGCGCGGGCCGACAGATTGGGCCGGTAGTCGAGGCTCTCGACGGCGGCCAGCACCTTGGCCTCGAGCTTGGCGCTGACATTGGGTCCACGGTTCAGCACGCGAGACACGGATTTTATGGAGACGCCCGCAAGGGCGGCGACATCGTAGATCGTCGCGGTCATCGTGGCGGCAGCCTCCCCGGTGACGGTGTCCAGTGGTCCGTCAGCGGGACTGATATGCGGTCTTCGCCGCGCATCACGCAAGATTTCGCTCGCTCCATAAATCGACATTGGCCACTGTCCGCGCACCATGAAGGCTGTCCAAGACCTTGAGGGCGGTCCCGCGACCCCCGTCCGAGCAGGCTTCATCGCCGTCCTGACCCTGGCCTATGTCGGGGCGTTCATCGCCTTTGTCCCCCTGCTCTCCCTGCTGGTTCCGCTGCAGGCCCAGAGCCTGGCCCCGGCTGACAAGATCGGCCTCCTCAGTCTCGTCACCCTTTGGGGCGCGCTGGTCGCCAGCGTCACCAACATGGCCGTGGGCTGGGCCAGCGACCGGACCCGGCACCGGCTGGGGCGGCGCCGCCCGTGGATCATGGCCGGCCTGGCGGGCGTGCTCCTCGCCTATGCGCTCATCGCGGCGGCGCGGAGCCCGCTCGTCCTCGTCGCCGGCGTGATGCTGTTCCAGCTGGCCTTCAACATGATGTTCGCGCCGTTGACCGCCGTCCTGGCGGACCGTGTTCCCGATGGACAGAAGGGCCGCGTCGCCGCCTTCCTGGGCCTCGGTGCGCCGCTGGGGGCCGCCAGCGGCGTGCTGATCACCGCGCCGCTCTTCGCCGACACCGGGCCACGGATGACCCTGCTCGGCCTACTGGTCGTCGGCTGCCTCCTACCCTTCCTGCTGACCTATCGCGAAGCGCCGGCGGCGGGGGTTCCGGAACGGCGGTCCTGGTCCATTCCCCGGCTTTCGCGTGATTTCGGCTTCGCCTGGACCTCGCGTTTCTGCCTTCAGATCGCAGCCAGCGTCGTGAACGCCTACATGCTGTTCTATCTCGCCGATCACGCCCGCTACGCCGAGCAGTTTCCGGGATCGACCGTCGAGAGCGGCCTGGCCAGACTGATCGCCCTGTCCACGGTCCTTGTCGTGGTCTCCGGCTTCCTGGGCGGTCTGGCTTCGGACCGATGCAACCGGCGCAAGGGCTTCATCCTGCTCGCCGCCGGCCTGATGGCCGCGGGACTGATGGTGTTCGCCGGCTGGCCCGGATGGCCAGGCCCGCTCATCGGCTACGGCCTCTATGGCGTCGGGTTCGGCCTCTATACGACGGTCGACGCCGCCCTGGTGGCGCAGGTTCTGCCGTCCCGCCGGGACGCGGCCCGCGACCTCGGGATCATGAACCTGACCAACACCCTGCCCACCGTGCTGGCGCCCGGGCTGGTCCTCGTCGCCCTCGGTGCGGACCGTCAGTCCTGGCCGCAACTGATGAGCCTGATCGCCGTGATCGCCCTTCTCGGCGGAGCCGCCGTGGTGGGGGTTCGGCGGGTGCGCTGATACGAGAGTTGTCCGTCGGCGGGACCGAGCAGCCTTGACGGCGGCGGGATCGGCCTGTTGCCCTCCCCCGTCATCTCTCGGGAGCCGCGATGTTTCACCGTTCCATTCGGCCACGCGCCCTGCTGCTCCTGTCGACGGTCCTGCTGCTGTGCATCACTGCGCCGTTCCCAGCGTCCGCCACGGATCGGCCGACCGCTCATCAGGCGGCGGAGGCCATGGGCAAGGGCTTCAACCTGGGCCAGATGTTCGACAACAGTCAGCATCCGGCCACGCTTGAAACCGCGCGCCCGAAGATCGACGCCTACTACGCGCGCGGCTTTCGCGTGGTCCGGATTCCGGTCACTTGGACCGAGGCTGTCGATGGCGCGACCCTGGCCGATCCCGATACCGGTCGCCTGGACCGAGCCTCGCCCCGCCTCGCCCAGCTGGAGGCGGTGATCGATTACGCCCTCTCCCGCCCCGGCCTCCACGTGGTGATCAACGCCCACCATGAGAGCAGACTGAAGGATCACGGGCGCGGCGACGTCCTGGCGCAGTTGTGGGCCGATATCAGCACGACCTTCCACGACCGGGACGGACGGCTGATCTTCGAGATCCTCAATGAGCCCCACTTGAGCAATCACGACCCCATGCCGCCCGAAACCCTGCGGGCCATGACCGGACAGGCGTATGCGCGCATCCGGCGGACCGATCCTGAGCGCATCTTGGTCATAGGCGGCAACCAGTGGTTCGGCGCGCACGAAATGGCCACGACATGGCCGAACCTCGACGCGGTGGGCGGCGGCGCCGACCCCTACGTCATGGCGACCTTCCACCACTACAATCCCTGGACCTTCGCCGGCGACAACCAGAGTGACTACGCCGACCCCTGGACCGAAGAGGACATGGCCGGCCCGATGCGGGTGATGGCGAACTGGGCCGCGACGACCGGCGGAGGCATGCCGGTCTTCATCGGCGAATGGGGCGTCGGCTGGAAAAGCCGCCGCGCGACCATGAACTGCAACAACATCCGGCTTTGGTACGCGCGTTTCGACGCGGTCCACGCCAAGGCGATGGGCATGCCCACCGCCGTCTGGGACGACGGCGGCTGGTTCCAGATTTTCGACCACGACGCCAACGCCTTCTCCAGCAACCTCATCGACTGCATCGACGGCGCCTGCAGGTGGGCCGGCGTCAGCCGGTTCAACGAAGACTGCCTCTAGGCAGGCCGCTGGCGGCGCCCGGAAACACCCATCGGGCATTTGACACATTCATATCTCTCGAGTTATGAGACAACTCATAGCCACAGAGTTATACGTTTTGACCGAAGCCCATGACATCCTGTTCCGCACGCTCGCCGATCCGACGCGGCGCGCCATCTTCGAGCGGCTATGCCGCGACGGGGAGCAGACGGTCGCGGCCCTGACGGCGCGCGCGGGCGTGTCCCAGCCTGCGGTGTCCAAACACCTGGGGGTGCTGAAACAGGCCGGACTGGTGCGCGACCGGCCTGAGGGCCGTCAGACCCATTACAGCGCGCAGCTGGAGGCCCTGGCGCCGTTGGCGGACTGGACCGGCCGAATGAACGGCTTCTGGGAGAACCGCTTCGACCACCTCGAAAACCTGCTCACAAGGATGGACCAATGACCTCGACCGAAACCCGCTCCGTCATCATCGAGCGGGAGTTCGCCTTCCCGCCCGAAAAGCTGTGGCGCGCCCTGACGCAGCCCCATCTGATGGAGGAATGGCTGATGAAGACCGATTTCGAACCCGTCGTGGGCCGCAAATTCAACCTTCACGGCGAATGGGGCGGCGTGCTGAACGGCGAGGTCCTGACCGTCGAGCCCAACCGGACCCTGGCCTACACCTGGGACTTCGCCCACGACGACCCGGCCTACAACCTGTCCAGCGTGGTGACCTTCACCCTGACCCCGACGGCGGACGGCACGCACCTTCGCATGGAGCAGGCCGGCTTCCGACCCGACCAGAAACAGGCGCTCGGCGGCGCCACCCACGGCTGGCGGCAGTTCCTCGACAATCTGGATCAACTGCTGGTGCGGGGCGCCGAGTGACCGGGAAGCCCGTCCTGCTGTCCGGCGACAACCCGCAGATCGCCAAGGGCTATGGCGACGCCCCGGTGCAGGCGTGGATCGACGCCATTCCCGGCTGGAAAAGCCCTCTCGCCCGCCGCCTCGACGCCCTGATCGTCGAGGCGGTCCCTGGCGTCCGCAAGGCCGTGAAGTGGAACTCGCCGCTCTATGGCGTCGAGGACGGCTGCTGGTTCCTCGGGATGCACGGCTTCACCGGCTACGTGAAGGTCAGCTTCTTCCGAGGGGCCGAGTTGGAACCGCCCCCGCCCGGACCGTCCAAACAGAAGCTGGTGCGTTACCTCGACATCCACGAGGCGGACACGCTCGACGAGGCCCGGTTCGTCGACTGGGTGAAACAGGCCGGCCGGTTGCCCGGCGAAAAGATGTGAAAGGCGATGACGATGACAATGACCTCCACCGTGTCCGACGACATCGGGCCCTCCGCCTCCGCCCTGATCGATGGCCGGATCGCAACGCTGGACGACTGGCGCGGCGAGACCCTGGCCCGCGTCCGCGCCCTGATCCACGAGGCTGATCCCGAGGTGGTCGAGACCTGGAAATGGCGCGGCGTGCCCGTGTGGGAGCACGCGGGCATCCTGTGCACCGGTGAGACCTACAAGGCCGCGGTCAAGCTGACCTTCGCCAAGGGCGCCGCCCTGCCCGACCCGACCGGCCTGTTCAACGCCGGCCTGGACGGCGGAACTCGCCGCGCCATCGATCTTCCAGAGGGCGCGGCGCTTGACCCGACCGCCTTCAAGGCCCTGATCCGGGCGGCGATTGAACTGAATAGCCGAAAGAAAACAAAGACCCGCTGACCGCCGCAGCGAATTCTGCGTCGGCCATGTCACCTTCCGCGTCCGCGCTTCGTCCTTGCTGGCATGAGCCTGGCCAAACGGCCGGCGCACGCAGGGAGAAGCAGGATGAAGATCGTCGTCATCGGAGGCACCGGCCTGATCGGCTCGCGCGTCGTGGAAAGGCTGCGCCGGCAAGGCCATGAGGTGCTGGCCGCATCGCCCAACACCGGCGTCAACACCCTCACCGGCGAAGGCCTGGCCGAGGCGCTGCAGGGCGCCCAGGTCGTGATCGACGTGGCCAACTCGCCGTCGTTCACGGATGAGGCGGCGATGGACTTCTTCCGCACCGCCGGGACCAACCTGCTGGCCGCCGAGGCCGCCGCGGGAGTCGGCCACCACATCGCCCTGTCCGTCGTCGGGACCGAGCGGCTGCAGGCCAGCGGCTATTTCCGCGCCAAGCTGGTGCAAGAAGAGCTGATCAGGACGTCGCCGACGCCCTGGACCATCCTGCGCTCGACCCAGTTCTTCCCCTTCATCACCGGCATCATCCAGTCCGGCGCCGTGGGCGACGAAGTGCATCTGCCGGCCGCCCTGATCCAGCCGGTCTCGGCCGACGACGTGGCGGCGGCGCTCGTCGACCTGGCCCTGGGCGCGCCGGTCAACGGCACGGTGGAGATCGCCGGCCCCGAAGCCATTCGCGTGACCGACTTCGCCGAGGAATATCTGAGCACGGTGGAGGATCGCCGCCCGGTGATCGCCGACCCGACCACCCTGTATTTCGGCGCGGCCCTGCGGGACGACACCCTGACGCCGGGACCGAACCCGCTGCTGGGCAAGGATACGCTCGAAGACTGGCTGCGCCAGTCGATCAGCGCGGACTTAGGGAAAGCACCATGAAGCTCTACTACTCTCCCCTCGCCTGCAGCCTCGCGGACCACATCGCCCTGCGCGAAGCCGGGTTCACGTTCGATCTGGAACGGGTCGACCTGCGCACCCACCGCACGGAGACCGGCGTGGATTTCCACACCGTCAGCGCCAAGGGCTACGTCCCGGCGCTGATCCTCGACGACGGCCAGATGATCACCGAGAACGTCGCCCTGCTGGATTGGATCGCCGGCCAGTCCCCCACCCTGACGCACCCCGGTCCGCTGGGCCGGACCCGGGTGCTGGAGGCGCTGACCTACATCACGACCGAGATCCACCGGGCCTTCAAGCCGATGTGGCACGCCGGCACGGCCGCCGATAAGGCCGCGGCCGCCGCCACGATCCAGACGCTGATGGCGCCGCTGGAGGCGTCCCTGACGGACGACTTCCTGTTCGGGGCCACGCCGTCGGTGGCGGACTTCTATCTGTTCGTCATGCTGCTCTGGGCCGAGCGGTTCGGGGTGGAGACGCCCGACCGGCTCACCGCGCTGCGTGACCGGCTGCGCGCCCGACCGGCGGTGCGCGCGTCCATGATCGCCGAGGGCTTGCTTTGAAATCCGCGGCGGGTGCGAATGGACGCATGACCGGGGATCAGAGCGCCACCGACCTCTTCGAGGCGAACCGGACCCGTCTGGTCCGCATCGCCTACCGCATGCTCGGCTCCTTCGCGGAGGCCGAGGATGTGGTGCAGGAGGCGTGGATCCGCTGGCAGGGCGTGGACCTGAACGAGGTCCGCCAGCCGGCGGCCTTTCTGGTCCGCACCGTCACACGCCTGTCCCTCGACGTCATGAAGTCCGCCCGCGCCCGCCGCGAGGCCTATGTCGGCAACTGGCTGCCCGAGCCGGTGTTCGAGCCGGATGAGGAAACCCCGGCCGAGGATGAACTGACCCTGACGCTGATGATGGCGCTGGAGCGGTTGTCGCCGCTCGAGCGCGCGGCCTTCCTGCTGCATGACGTCTTCTCGGCGCCCATGGACGAGATCGCCGCCGCCCTGGGTCGTGACCCCGCGGCCGTGCGCCAGCTCGCCGTTCGCGCCCGGAAACACATTCAGGACGCCCGCCCTCGCTACCCGGTGGCGCCGGAGGAAGGCGAGCGGATCGCCAAGGCCTTCTTCCACGCCACCAACAACGGCGACGTGACGAGCCTGCGCGCGCTGTTGGCCGACAGCGTCATCCTGACCTCCGACGGCGGCGGCAAGGCCAACGCCTGGCTGCACCCCATCGTCGGCATGGACCGTCTCGTGCGCCTGTTCAGCGGCCTGCACCGCAAGCTGACCCTGCCGGCGATCCTGGTGCGCTGGACCCGCATCGACGGCCTGCCCGGCTACATCAGCTACGAACGCGACGGCACGCTGCAGACCACGGCCCTGGAGGTCGAGAACGGCCGGATCGTCGCCGTCTACATCACCCGCAATCCCGACAAGCTGGCCCGGCTGGGCCTGCCGGGATCCAGCACGGAGCTTCACTGAACGCCCGCATCGGCGTAGGCCTGTCCGTTCACGAAAGGTGCGAACATGGCGGGTCTGAAGGACAAGCGCGGCTTCATCGACAAGGACCGGATCGACCTGTCCGAGCGGCAGTCGGTCGAATACTGGATGAAGCGCTGGGGCGTGACCCGCGACCAGATCACCGCCGCCCACCGCAAGGTCGGCCGGATGACCAAGGACATCGCCGCCGAGCTGGGCAAGAAGCGCTAGAGCGCCTGCCGATACAGGCCGCTGATCATGGCGAACGCCTCGATCTTCTCCGCCTCGCCGCCGAACGCCCGCGTCGGAACGATGAAGGCGTTATGATTTCGACCGGTCACGATGATGCCGCCCTCGGCGTCGGCGACCGAGCCGATCTGGGCCCACGGCATGCGTCCGGTCTGCGGGCCACGCACGTACGACAACCCCTCGGCGTCGAAGGTCAGGGCGCGCTCTTCCGGTCGGTAGCGCAGTTGCGGCCAGACGACCATGAAGAGGATCATCAGCACGCTGGCCGCCACGCCGAGCTGAAGCCCGGACAGGGTCGATCCGCCGACCTGACCGAGCGCAAAGCTCCCACACAGCAGGACGACGATGGCCAGGTGGAACATCCACAGCTTGCGCAGCCATGTGACCTTGTACCAGGCCCGCAGCTCCTCGCGGGTCAGAGCGTAGCGGACCGTCAGCATCAAATGTGCAGCACGCGGCCATAGGCGTCGAGCTGGGCCTCGTGCATCGCCTCCGACATGGTCGGGTGCGGATAGACGATGCCGAACATGTCTTCTTCCGTCGCTTCCATGGTCATGGCGGTGACGTAGCCCTGGATCATCTCGGTGACCTCGTGGCCGATCATGTGGGCGCCGATCAGGGCGCCGGTCTTCGCGTCGAAGATGGTCTTCACGAAGCCCTCGATCTCGCCGGCGGCGACGGCCTTGCCGTTCACCTTGAAGGGGAAGCGGCCGACCTTGACCTCGCGCTTGGCCTCGCGGGCGGCCTGTTCGGTGATCCCGACCGAGGCGACCTGCGGCTGGGTGTAGGTGCAGCCGGCGATGGGCGAGTTGACGTTCGGGGTCTTGAAGCCGGCGATGAACTCGGCGGCGTGGATGCCCTCGTGCGAGGCCTTGTGCGCCAGCCACGGGGCGCCGGCGCAGTCGCCGATGGCGAACAGCCCCTTCACGTTGGTCTGGCAGTGGCTGTCGATCTTGATGTGGCCGCGGTCCAGTTCGACGCCCAGCGCTTCCAGGCCGATGCCGTCGGTGTTGGCGGTGATGCCCACGGCCGAGATACAGACCTCGGCCTCCAGCGCCTCGGCCTTGCCGCCGATCTCGACATCGACCTTCACGCCCGCGGCGGTCTTGGACACCTTGGTCACCTTGGCGCCGACGCGGAACTTGATGCCGCGCTTCTCGAAGGCCTTCTGAGCGGCCTTGGAGACCTCCTCATCCTCGACCGGCATGATGCGATCGACCGCTTCCACCACGGTAACTTCCGCGCCCAAGGCCCGGTAGAAGCTGGCGAATTCCAGGCCGATGGCGCCGGAGCCGATGACCACGAAGGTCTTGGGCAGTTTTTTGGGGGCCAGGGCGTCACGGTAAGCCCAGATCTTGTCGCCGTCGGCCTCCAGGCCGATCTGCGGCAGGGCGCGGGCGCGGGCGCCGACGGCCAGCATGACCGCCTTGGCCTCGACCGAGCGGCTGCCGCCGGCCTTCAGGGCGACGACGACCTTGGGCGCTCCCTCACCCTTCTCCAGCTTCGCCTCGCCCTCGATCACCTCGACCTTGTGCTTCTTCATCAGGAAGGTGACGCCCTTGTTCATCGTGGACGCGACGCCGCGCGACCGCTGGATGATGGCGTCGAAGTCGAAGGACGCGCCGCTCGCCGACAGGCCGTAGTCCTTCAGGTGCGACAGGCTCTCGAACTTCTCGCCCGACTTCAGCAGGGCCTTGGTCGGGATACAGCCCCAGTTCAGGCAGATGCCGCCCAGCGCCTCGCGCTCCACAATGGCGACCTTCTGGCCCAGCTGCGAGGCGCGAATGGCGGCGACATAGCCGCCCGGGCCCGAACCGATGATGACGAGATCGAATTCAGCAGCCATGGTCAGATCAACTTCTCAATGTCGGCCTTGATGGCCCGGGGTTCGACCTGGGGCGCGTAGCGGGCGATCACCCTGCCCTCCCGGTCGGTCAGGAATTTGGTGAAGTTCCACTTCACGTCACGGCTGCCCAGAAAGCCCTTCTTCTGGCTGGTCAGCCAGTCGTAGAGCGGATGCCGTTTCGGGCCGTTGACCTCGATCTTGTCGAACAGCGGGAAGTCGACCCCGTAGTTCGTCGAGCAGAAGCTGGCGATCTCGCTCGCCCGGCCCGGCTCCTGCGCCCCGAACTGGTTGCACGGGAAGCCCAGCACCTCGAACGGCTGGTCCGCCAGCTCGCGATGCAGGGTCTCCAGCCCCTCGTACTGGGGCGTGAAGCCACAGCGCGAGGCGACATTGACGATCAGCAGGGCCTTCCCCGCGAACCGGGACAACGGGACCTCGGTCCCGTCGATGCCGGTGGCGGTGAAGTCATAGACCGAGGTCATGCCCTGCCTTTCGTCTTACGCCAGCATCGTCACGGGATCTTCGATCAGCGGCTTGAACGCCTGCAGGAAGCGGGCTCCGGTCGCGCCGTCGACGACGCGGTGATCGCAGGTCATCGTGACCGTCATCACCGTGGCGACGGCCAGTTGGCCGTTCTTGACGACAGGGCGCTGTTCGCCCGCGCCGACGCTCATGATCGCGCCCTGCGGCTCGTTGATGATCGACGAGAACGACTTGATGCCGAACATGCCCAGGTTGGACACAGAGAAGGTGCCGCCCTGGAACTCTTCCGGCTTCAGCTTGCGGTCGCGGGCGCGCTTGGCCAGGTCCTTGGACTCGGTGGCGATCTGCGAGAGCGACTTCAGTTCGGCCTTGCGGATGATCGGGGTGATCAGGCCGCCGTCGATCGCCACCGCCATCGCCACGTCGGCGTTGTGGTGCATGGCGATGCCTTCCGGCGTGTAGCTGGCGTTGGCTTCCGGCACGGCCTTCAGGGCCATGGCGGCGGCCTTGATGACGAAGTCGTTGACCGAGACCTTCACGCCGCTCTTTTCGATCAGGGTGTTGACCTTGGCGCGGGCCGCCAGAAGGGCGTCGATCTCGACGTCGATGAACAGCGGGAAGTGCGGCACCTGTTGGACCGCCTCGACCATGCGCCGGGCGATGGCCTTCTTCATGCCGTCCAGCGGGATCAGGTCGTAGCTGCCGTCCGGGATGCCCATCTGGGCCAGCGACTGCACCGGACGCGAGGCGATGCCCGAAGCGGCGGCAGCGGCCGAAGCCGGCTTGGCGCCGCCCTTGCCCGCGGCCTCGATGTCGCGCTTGACGATGCGGCCGTGCGGACCGGTGCCCTTGACCGAGGCCAGGTCCACGCCGGCCTGGGCGGCCAGACGGCGCGCCAGGGGCGAGGCGAACAGGCGTCCGCCGTCGGCGGTCTTCACCGAGGCGGGAGCGGCGACCGGAGCCGGAGCAGCCTTGGGGGCCTCGGCGGCGACCGGCGCCGCGGTTTCCGCCTTCGCCGCTTCAGCGGCCTTGGGCGCGTCGGCCTTCGGCGCCGGAGCGGCCGCGCCGCCTTCATCCTTCAGACGAGCGATGGGGGTGTTCACCTTCACGCCCTCGGTCCCTTCGGCCACGAGAATCTCGGTGATCTCGCCTTCGTCGACGGCCTCGACTTCCATCGTGGCCTTGTCGGTTTCGATCTCGGCGATCACGTCGCCGGCCTTGACCACGTCGCCCGCCTTGACGTGCCACTTGCTCAGGACGCCCTCCTCCATGGTCGGAGACAGGGCGGGCATCAGGATGTCGGTCATTGCACGCTCCCGGAGGGCGCGGTCGGCTCCGCGACCGTCTGGACGTTGTCGGCCTTGATCGCCTCGCTCAGCCCCTGAAGGATGCGGTTGTACGCCTCCTTCTCATTGTGGCCGTGACGCACGGCGTAGCCGTAGGCCATGTGGCGCGCGGCGATGGCCAGCAGTTCGCCGAACTGGGCCGGGTTGTTGAAGGCGGGCTTCACCGACATCACCGGCTGGTTCTTCGACCACCACATGCGGATGATCTCGATGGCTTCCGGATCGGCGGCGATGCTCTCGGGCGTCGTCAGCTGGAAATCGCTGGGCTCGCTCATGCCATCACCTGCTTCACGGCCTTGATGATCTTGTCCACGCCCGGCAGCGACAGGGCTTCCAGGTTGGCGGCGTAGGGCAGCGGCACGTCTTCCTGGTGCACCCGCAGCGGCGGAGCGTCCAGGTAGTCGAAGGCATGCTCGATCACCCGGGACACGACCTCGGCGCCGACGCCCATCGGACCCCAGCCTTCTTCGGCCGAGACCAGACGGCTGGTCTTCTTGACGCTCTCGACGATGGTCTCGTGGTCCAGCGGCCTGAGCGTACGAAGGTCGACAACCTCGACGCTGATGCCCTCGCCGGCCAGCTGTTCGGCGGCCTGCAGGGCGAAGCCGACCATGCGGCTGTGCGCGGTGATGGTGACGTCCGTGCCTTCGCGGCGGACCTTGGCCTTGCCGATCGGCACGACCCAGTCCTCGATCTCCGGCACGTCGAACTCCAGCCCGTACATCATCTCGTGCTCGAGGAAGACGACGGGGTTGGGATCGCGGATCGCCGCCTTCATCAGGCCCTTGGCGTCGGCCGCATCATAGGGCGCGACGACCTTCAGGCCCGGGATCTGGGCGTACCAGGCCGAATAGTCCTGGCTGTGCTGGGCGCCGACGCGGCTGGCGGCGCCGTTGGGGCCGCGGAACACGATCGGCGCGCGGATCTGACCGCCCGACATGTACAGCGTCTTGGCGGCGGAGTTGATGATGTGGTCGATCGCCTGCATGGCGAAGTTGAACGTCATGAACTCGACGATCGGCTTCAGGCCCGCCATGGCGGCGCCGACGCCCAGGCCGGCGAAGCCGTGCTCGGTGATCGGGGTGTCAACGACGCGCTGGTCGCCGAACTCCTGCAGCAGCTCGCGGCTGACCTTGTAGGCGCCCTGATACTGGGCGACTTCCTCGCCGATCAGGAAGACCCGGTCATCGCGGCGCATTTCCTCGGCCATGGCGTCGCGCAGGGCGTCACGGATGGTCGTCTTGACCAGCTTGGCGTCGGCCGGGACTTCCGGGTCGCGCAGTTCGACCTTCGGACCGGCGGCGGTGTCGTCGGTCTTCTCTTCCTTCTCGCCGGAGCCGGAGGTCGCGACCGCCGGAGCGGCCTCGGCCTTGGGCGCGTCAGCCTTGGGCGCCGGCGCGGCGGCGCCGTTTTCGCCCGCCAGACGGGCGATGGGCGTGTTGACCTTCACGTTCTCCGAACCTTCGGGAACCAGGATTTCGAGCACTTCGCCCTCATCCACGGCCTCGACTTCCATCGTCGCCTTGTCGGTTTCGATCTCGGCGATCACCTGGCCCGCGGACACGACGTCCCCGGCCTTGATGTGCCACTTGGTCAGCGTGCCCTCTTCCATCGTGGGGGACAGCGCCGGCATCAAAATGTCCGTCACGATCAGGCCTCCACGTAGACGTCGGTATAGAGCTCGGACGGATCGGGCTCCGGGCTCTCTTGAGCGAACTGAACGGCCTCGGCGACGATGGCCTTGATCTCGTTGTCGATGACTTTCAGCTCGTCCTCGGTGGCCTTGGCCTGTTCGAGCAGCATCTTCACGTGATCGATCGGGTCACGGGTCTTCTTGACCTCGTCGACCTCTTCCTTGGACCGGTATTTGGCCGGATCCGACATGGAGTGACCGCGATAGCGGTAGGTCTTCACTTCCAGGATGTAGGGGCCGCCGCCTTCACGGGCGCGCTTCACGGCGCGGGCCGTGGCGTCGCGGACCGCCAGCACGTCCATGCCGTCGACCTGCTCGCCCGGGATGCCGAAGCTGGCGCCGCGCATGTACAGCTCGGTCGTGGACGACGAGCGCTCGATGCTCGTGCCCATGGCGTACTGGTTGTTCTCGATGATGTAGATGGCCGGCAGCTTCCACAGCTGGGCCATGTTGAAGCTCTCGTAGACCTGACCCTGGTTCGAGGCGCCGTCGCCGAAGTAGACGAAGGCCACCGAGTCATCGCCGCGGTACTTGCCGGCGAAGGCCAGGCCGGTGCCCAGCGCCACCTGGGCGCCGACGATGCCGTGACCGCCGTAGAAGCCGGTCGGCACGTCGAACATGTGCATCGAGCCGCCCTTGCCCTTGGACGAGCCGCCGATACGACCCGTCAGCTCGGCCATCACCTCTTTCGGGTCCATGCCCGCGGCCAGCATGTGACCGTGGTCACGATAGCCCGTGATGATCTTGTCGTGGCCCTGCTTGACGCTCTCCTGAACGCCCACCGCCACGGCCTCCTGGCCGATGTACAGGTGGCAGAAGCCGCCGATCAGGCCCATGCCGTACAGCTGGCCCGCGCGCTCCTCGAAACGGCGGATCAGCACCATCTCGCGGTAGAATCGCAGCAGGTCCTCCTTGGAGGCCGTCGGCGTATTGGGAATCTTCTTTGAATCAGTCTTGGCGGCGGGGGCTTTCGCCATCCGTCATCTCCCGGTTGGACCCCACTCTGCAGGGTCTCTTGTCGTTACGGAAAGGGGCTTTAGCAGCCTTCGTTCCCGAAACGCAAAGCGCCCCGGCCAAGCTGTAACTAAAGTTCACGAACGGCGCGGCGCGGCGCCCTGTTCGACGGAGTGCGCGACCCGGATCACATAGTCGCGAGGGTCGGCGAAGCCCAGCACGGCGCGGGCCCGCTCTTCAAGCAGATCACGCGACAGGCTGTCGGTCCGGAGGTAGCGCACGCGCACTTCCAGATCCTGTTTTTGTTCAAGAATATCCGCCAGTTGGCTTTCACGCCTTTGCAGAAGCGCGTCACGCTCTCCGCCGCTCAGCAATCCCCGTTCGCCCGTCAGGGCCTGGACGCCCAGATAGGCGATCAGCAGCAGGAGGACGCAGGAGGGGACGTAAGGCTTCATACGATCGGGCACTCGGACGCTCCTTCTGAGCGTGGACTCGTGATTGACGAGTGATGACCGAAAAGCCCTAACGAACCGTAGCTTGGCCGTAGAATCTGGCGCCGGCGCCAGCCCCGCTGACTCATCCATTTTTGGCGCACCAGCGCGCCAGACGGCGCTCCGATCTTTGACAGCCGCATCCCCCGACGCCCCACCCGGGGCGCCGGTTCATGTTGAAGCTGCAGTCTTCTGAATTCTCGGCCCGGAAGAATGAGCTCCGGCGCTCCGCCTATTTCAGCAGCATGCCGTCGCCGTAGTACATGCCCTGGTCGCCGAGCAGTTCCTCAATGCGCAGCAGCTGGTTGTACTTGGCCGTCCGGTCCGAGCGGGCCAGCGAGCCCGTCTTGATCTGACCGCAGTTGGTGGCGACCGCCAGGTCGGCGATGGTCGAGTCCTCGGTCTCGCCCGAACGGTGGCTCATCACGGCGGTGTAGCCGGCGCGGTGGGCCATATCGACCGCATCCAGCGTCTCCGACAGGGTGCCGATCTGATTGACCTTGATCAGGATCGAGTTGGCCAGGCCTTCGCCGATGCCGGCGGCCAGACGGGCCGGGTTGGTCACGAACAGGTCGTCGCCGACGATCTGGACGCGGTCGCCCAGGCGTTCAGTCAGCAGACGCCAGCCGTCGAAATCATCCTCGGCGCAGCCGTCCTCGATCGAGACGATCGGGAAGCGTTCGCACAGGTCGGCCAGGTAGCCTACCATGCCGTCGGCGTCGAAGGTCTTGCCCTCGCCGGCCATGACGTACTTGCCGTCCTTGAAGAACTCGGTGGCGGCCACGTCCAGGCCCAGGTGGAAGTCCTCGCCCGCCAGGTAGCCGGCGGCCTGACCGGCCTTGGTGATGAACTCCAGCGCCGCTTCCGCCGACAGCAGGTTGGGGGCGAAGCCGCCCTCGTCGCCGACGTTGGTGTTGTGACCCGCGTCCTTCAGGGCCTTCTTCAGCGAGTGGAAGATCTCGGCGCCCATGCGCAGGCCTTCCGAGAAGGTCTCCGCGCCGGTTGGCAGGATCATGAACTCCTGGATGTCGATCGGATTGTCGGCGTGGGCGCCGCCGTTGATGATGTTCATCATCGGGGTCGGCAGCACGCGGGCCGAGACGCCGCCCAGATAGCGGTACAGCGGCAGGTTCGAGCTGACGGCGCTGGCCTTGGCGCAGGCCAGCGAAACGCCCAGGATGGCGTTGGCGCCCAGGCGGCCCTTGTTGGCCGTGCCGTCCAGGCCGATCAGCGACTCGTCGATGCGCCGCTGGTCTTCCGCATCCATGCCGGACAGGGCGTCGAAGATTTCGCCGTTGACGGCGTCGACGGCCTTCTGGACGCCCTTGCCGCCCCACAGATCCTTGTCGCCGTCGCGAAGTTCGACGGCTTCGTGCGCGCCGGTCGAGGCGCCCGAGGGCACGGCGGCGCGGCCGAACGAGCCGTCGTCCAGGATCACATCCACTTCCACCGTCGGATTGCCCCGGCTGTCGAGGATCTGGCGGGCGACGATTTCGGCGATGTCGGTCATGGGAGGACTCTGCTGTGCGAGGCGATCAGACGCCGCGTTTAGCCCGCCCTGCCCCGGCACGGCAAGGAACCCGGCTCAACCCGTCATGCGTTAGCTCTTCAAAGGAGCCTCTCATGGAACTGAAACGCGGCCGGCTGATCGACCATGTGCACCTCCGCTCGCCCGACCTGAAGGCCGCGAAGACCTTCTACAAGGCAGTGTTCGAGGCGCTCGGCATTCCCTTCACCGAGGAGGACACCCACCTCTGGGCGGACGAGTTCTGGATCGATGCGGGCGATCAGCCCACCCACGTCCATCTCGCCTTCCAGGCGCCGGATCAGGAGACGGTGCGCCGCTTCCACGACGCGGGCCTGAAGGCTGGAGGCCGGGACAACGGACCGCCCGGCGAGCGGACGATCTACCACCCCGGCTACTACGCCGCCTTCCTGTTCGATCCCGACGGCAACAACATAGAGGCGGTCTATCACGGGCCGGCGGATCGCTCCGCCGACGCCGTGACGCTCACCTTCGAGATGCCGAAGGGTTAGGAACAGCCCTCGACGTATTCGATGGACGGCCCGCCGCCGGCGATCGACTTCACCTTGCCGTCCTGACCGATCTCGTACTTCACGCCTCGCGCGGCCGGACCCGTGTGGTCGGCGGTGGCCCAGACGGTGATGTATTCGGCGGGCGCGGCCTCGTACTTGTGCGGGACCACGACGGCCGAGGCGCCGTAGGCGGCCTTCACCGCCGCGGCCTCGTCGCCGATCTTGAAGCCGCGATCCGTGGTGACGGTCGAGGCGCGGGTCAGCCAGATGCTGGCCAGGGCGCCGCCGTTGGTCATGACCAGCAGGCCCTCGGGCGCGCGGGCCGGGTGGAACATGTCGCAACTGGCCGGATCGGCGCCGCCGACGGCGTTCGGATTGGAGTCCGCTCCCAGCGCCGCCTCGATTTCGGCGGTCGTCATGCCGATTCGCAGCGGACCGAAGCCGTTGGCGGTCAGAACGTTGGACGGCGCTGGGGCCGGGATCTCGGGCGCCGGGGCCGGCGCGGGCTCGGCTGGCGGCGCGGCGGGCTCGGGCGGGTTGCAGGCGGCCAGGGCCCCGATGGAGCCGATGACGGCGGTGGTCAGCAGGATACGACGGATCATGGGGCGCTCCAGAAGATGGTCTGGGGCCATAAACGCACGAAAACGGCGCGCGAGGTCATCGCGCGCCGTTAAAATCTTTCGTCCGGCCGAAGCCGGTCCTTCAGAAGACTAGTCTTCCTTCGGGGTCAGAACCTGGCGACCGCGGTAGGTGCCGGTCTTCAGGTCGATGTGGTGCGGGCGCTTCAGCTCGCCCGTGTCCTTGTCCTCGACATAGGCGTTCGTGCCCAGCGAGTCGTGAGCGCGGCGCATGTTGCGACGCGAGGGCGATACTTTGCGCTTCGGAACGGCCATTTCCGTCTCAATCTTCTGGTCGGGCGCCGGTAAGGGCGCGAAAACAACAGCGGCGGCCCGAACGAGCCGCCAGCGAGCGCGGGCTTATGCATGAACCCGCCGGCGATTTCAAGGCAGTTGCGGCGACAGACCTAGCCGATCGCCTTTTCCATGACGATGAAGCTCAGATCGTCGCGCAGCGGCTGGCCGAAACGCTCGTCCCCATAAGGGAATGGCAGGGTTTCGCCGGTCGCCGCGTAACCCAACCGCTCGTACCAGCCGATCAGGGTCTCGCGCTGGGGAATGACCGAGATGCGCACGCGGTGCGCGGCGAATCGGTCGGCCATGGCCGCCTCGGCGGCGCCAACCAGCCTCCGGCCCAGCCCACCGCCCTGAAGCGTCGGGCTGACCGACAGCATACCGAAATAGCCGATCCCCTCGCCGCGCCGCGCGATCAGGATGCAGCCGATCAAGTCGTCGCCCCGCCATGCGGTCAACAGGCCCTGCTCCGGATCGGCCAGGATGGAGACCAGCTCCTCGACATCGGTCCGCTGGCCCTCCAGCAGGTCCGCTTCCGTGGTCCAGCCCGCGCGCGACGCCTCGCCGCGATAGGCGCTCTCGACCAGGGCGTGCAGGGCGGGAATGTCAGCCGGGGTGGCGTCCCGGATCGTCAGGTCAGTCATGCGCCAACATGTCGGCGACCCGTTCGCCGATGGCAAGGGAGCTGGTCAGGCCGGGGCTCTCGATGCCGAACAGGGCCACCAGCCCGTCCAGCCCGTGCTCGGACCGGTCCCTGAGCTGGAAGTCTGGCTGCGGCTCGCCCGGGCCATGCAGCTTGGGCCGGATGCCGGCGTAGTCGGGCGTCAGCGCGCCGTCCGGCAGGCCGGGCCAGAAGCGGCGGATGTAGTGCTCGAACTCCGCCGCCTTGGCGGGATCGACCGAATAGTCCTCGGTCTCGACATAGGCGAGGTCCGGCCCGAACACCCCCTGCCCGCCCAGATCCTTCCGGTAATGGGTGCCCAGCGCGCCGGGGATGGGCGGCGGATAGACCAGCCGCTCGAACGGCGCCTTGCCGGTCAGACGGAAGTAGACGCCCTTGCCCAGACGCCCCTTGGGGATGCGGTCGGCAGGATAGCCCTCGATCCGCGCGGCGACATCCTGCGCCTGCAGGCCCGGCGCGGTGACCAACAGGCCGGTCGTCAGGGTCGCGCCGCCCTCCCCCGAATCTGGCCCGCCCGCCGTGATCGTGAAGCCGCCGCCCGGCAGGGGCTCGGCGCGTTCGAAGGGGGTGGATACGACGACGGAGCCGCCCGCGTCCTCGATCTCGCCCTGCAGGGCCAGCATGTAGTCGTGGCTGGCGAACAGGCCGCTCTCGGGCGACAGGATGGCCGCGTGGGCGTTCAGACCCGGCTCCAGGGCCCGCGCCTGGGCTCCGGTCAGGTGCTCCAGCCCCTCGACGCCGTTGGCCGCGGCCTGGTCGAAGATGGCCTCGATGCGTTCGACCTCGGCTTCCTCGGTCGCCACGACCAGCTTGCCGCATTTGCGGTAGTCGACCTTGTGGCTGTCCAGGAAACCGTAGAGCAGCCGCCGCCCCTCGACACAGAACCGGGCCTTCAGCGAACCGGTCGGATAGTAGAGGCCGCCATGGATGACCTCGCTGTTGCGAGAGGACACGCCCTGGCCGATGTGCGGCGCCGCCTCCAGCACCAGCACCGTCAGTCCGCGCCTGGACAGCGCCCGGCCACAGGCCAGCCCGACCGCGCCGGCGCCCACCACCGTCGCGTCGAAATCGAAGCTCATGCCTTCGGCCCGTAGCGCCGCGCCGCCTCGGCCTCGAAGCTGGACATCAGGGCCGAGACCGCCCGGTCGAAATTGGCCTGCAGCATCCCGTTCAGCAGCGGCGAGCGGAAGGCGAAGTCGATCATGAATTCCACCCGGGTTCCCTTGGGATCGGGGAAGAACTCCCAGCGGTTCTTGAGGTGCCGGAACGGTCCGCGCAGCAGGCCGACCTCGACCATCGGCCGGTTTTGGTCATGCCGCACCCAGGTCGAGAATTTCTCGGTCAGGAAGGAAAAGCCGACCGAGGCCTCGGCGTCCTCGACGCAGACGCCCGGGCGCTCCTCGCGCCGGTTCCAGGTCCGCATGCCCGTCACCCACTTCACGAACTGGGGATAGGCCTTCACGTCCGCCACCAGCTCGGCCAGCTGATCCGGTTGATAGGGCAGGATTTTCGTAACGCGGTGAACGGCCAAGCGCGGCTCAGCGACCGGTCTGGGCCAGGCGCGCCGCCTTCAGCCGGGCGAAGTCGTCGCCGGCGTGGTGCGAACTGCGGGTCAGCGGGCTGGCCGACACCATCAGGAAGCCCTTGGCCCGGGCGATGGCCTCATAGGCCTTGAACTCTTCCGGCGTCACGAACCGCTCGATGGCTGCGTGCTTGCGGGTCGGCTGCAGGTATTGGCCGATGGTGATGAAGTCGACGCCGGCGGACCGCATGTCGTCCATCACCTGCATGACCTCTTCCTTGGTCTCGCCCAGGCCGACCATGATGCCGGACTTGGTGAACTGGTTGGGGTCGCGCTCCTTGACCATCTGCAGCAGGCGCAGGCTGTGGAAGTAGCGGGCGCCGGGCCGGATCTTCAGATAGAGGCGCGGAACCGTCTCGAGGTTGTGGTTAAAGACGTCGGGCGTGGCGTCGATCATCACCTCGGCCGCCCCGTCCTTGCGCAGGAAGTCGGGCGTCAAGATTTCGATGGTGGTGTTGGGCGCCTGCAGGCGTATCTGGCGGACCACCTCGGCGAAGTGGGCCGCGCCGCCGTCGGACACGTCATCGCGGTCCACCGAGGTGATCACGACGTGGTTCAGGCCCATCTGGGCGACGGCCAGCCCGACCTTGGCCGGCTCTTCCGGATCCAGCGGCTGGGGCAGGCCTGTCTTGACGTTGCAGAAGGCGCAGGCCCGCGTGCAGGTGTCGCCCATGATCATCAGGGTGGCGTGCTTCTGGCTCCAGCACTCGCCGATGTTCGGGCAGGCCGCTTCTTCGCAGACGGTCACCAGCCCCTTGGAGCGGACGATCTCCTTGGTGGCGTTGTACTGGCCCGATCCGGGCGCCTTGACGCGCAGCCAGTCCGGCTTTTTCAGCACCGCGGTCTCCGGGCGGTTCTGCTTTTCCGGGTGACGCAGTTCGGACGGCGTCTTCTTCAACGTGTCGATCAGGGTGACCAAGGCGGGCTCGGGCTCCGAAGGCTTGAAGGCGGTATGTCGTCTTTCCCTACGGCGAAGGCAAGGCGCGGCGGAACCTCACGCAAGGTAACGCATCTTTTCAAGGTGAACGCCGCGCACTAGTTTCCCCGCTCTAAAGCACGGGCGCGGGACAACGCGCCGACGGAGGATGAGTTTTGCGCGTACCGCTGGAAGCCAAGGTCGGCGAAGAAACCATATTCGACGCCCTGATCGCCGCGCGTGAGACCTATGGCGACAAGGAGATCCTGGAGGACCAGGATCGCAAGCCCCTGACCTATACCGGCCTGATCCGCGCCGCCTTCGTCCTGGGTCGCAAGATCGCCGCGGTAACCGAACTGGAAGAACGCGTCGGCATCCTGCTGCCGTCCAGCATGGGCGTGGTGGTGACCTTCTACGGTCTGCACGCGCACGGCCGCGTGCCGGTGATGATCAACTTCACGGCGGGCGAGCGGAACATCAAGGCGGCGCTGGCCGCCGCGGGCGTGAAGAAGGTCCTGACCGCCCGCCGCTTCATCCAGCAGGCCAAGCTGGACGAGCTGATCGCCGACATCGAGACCGTGGCCGAGATCGTCTGGCTGGACGACGTGCGCGCCTCCATCGGCCTGCAGGACAAGCTGTACGGCCTGATGGCCGGCATGATGCCCAAGCGCTTCGCCGTGAAGGCCGACCCGTCGTCGCCCGGCGTGGTGCTGTTCACCTCCGGCAGCTTCGGCGCGCCCAAGGGCGTGGTGCTGAGCCAGTGGAACCTGGTCGCCAACTGCCGCCAGGTCGCCCAGCACATCCACCTGAAGCCGGAGTGGGTGATGTTCAACCCGCTGCCGACTTTCCACTGCTTCGGCCTGACCGGCGGCGTGCTGCTGCCCCTGCTGCAGGGCATGAAAGCCTTCCAGTACCCCTCACCGCTGCACGCCAAGCAGATCGTCGAGCTGTTGCCGCAGGTGAAGGCCTCGATCCTGTTCGCGACCGACACCTTCCTGAACCAGTACGCCCGCGTCGCCGGGCCGGACGACTTCTCCACCCTCCAGTTCGTGGTCGCCGGCGCCGAACGGGTGCGCGACGAGACCCACCACCTGTTCAACACCCGCTTCCACGGCCTGAAGCTGCTGGAAGGCTACGGCGCCACGGAAGCGGCGCCTGTGGTGGCCGTGAACCATCCGGACCGCAACCGCCCCGGCTCGGTCGGCCAGATCCTGCCCGGCATGGACTGGAAGCTGGAAGAGGTGCCCGGCATCGCTGAGGGCGGCCGGCTGTACCTGCGCGGCCCCAACGTCATGGAAGGCTATCTGTCCGCCGACGACCCCCGCGCCATCGAGCCGCTCAAGGACGGCTGGCATGACACCGGCGACATCGTCGCCATCGACGACGAGGGCTATATCGAGATCCTCGGTCGGGTGAAGCGCTTCGCCAAGATCGGCGGCGAGATGGTCTCCCTGACCGCCGTCGAGGGCCTGGCCAGCGCCGTCTGGCCGGAATCGCGCCACGCCGTGGTCTCCATCCCCGACAGCCGCAAGGGCGAGAAGCTGGTGCTGGTCACAGACCGCAAGGACGCCGATGTCGCCCGCCTGGCCGAATGGGCCCGCGAGCACGGCGCACCCGAGCTGGCGGTGCCCAAGAAGATCATGCGCGTCGGCGAGGTGCCCGTCCTGGGCACGGGTAAGACGGACTACGTCGCCATCCAGCAGATGGCCGAGGTCGACAAGGCCGCGTGACCTGGGCCGCCTGATCAGGCCGGTCTGACTTGTCCCCCGCCCGACTCGGCGCAGAGTGCCGCTCTCTGAAACGAGAGGGAGGGTTCCATGTTCAACAAGTTCTCCGCCTATCAGCCGCAGCTGCTCAGCGTCCTGCGGATCGTCACGGGTCTTCTGTTCATCAGCCACGGCACGGCCAAGGTGCTGGGCTTCCCGGCCGTCGACGGCGTGCCGCCCCCGGGCCTCAGCCTGGCCGGCCTGTCGGGTCCGCTGGAGCTGGTGCTGGGCGCCCTGTTCCTGATCGGCCTGTTCACCCGTCCGGTCGCCTTCCTGGCCTCCGGTTTCTGCGCCGTCGGCTACTGGATGGTCCACGCCAAGATGGGCGCGTTCCCGATCGTCAACGGCGGCGAGACCATCGCCCTGTACTGTTTCGTCTTCCTGTATTTCGTCGCCGCGGGCCCCGGCCCGTGGTCGGTCGACAGCGCCATGAAGAAGGGCGGCTGATCAGCCGATCCTGACGCCCGTCATCGAGATCGATCCACCCTCGATGACGTCGTTGAAGAAGCTCACGTCGTCGCCCGGCATCCGCTGGGCGGCGACGTAGAGCAGCGGCAGATAGTGTTCGTCGGTCGGCACGCTCAGCTGGGCGTCCTCGGCCAGGCCGACCCAGTCGACCAGGGCGTCGTCGTCGCCGCGCACGAAGGCGGACTTCACCGCCTCGTTGAAATGCACGGCCCAGTCATACGGCTCGCCGCCCGCGCGCTTCCAGGCGCGCAGGTTGTGCACGAAGTCGCCCGAACCGGCGATGATGATCCCCTCGTTCCGCAGCGGCGCCAGGCGTCGAGCCAGTTCATAGTGACCGCGCGCGTCCAACTGGCGGTTTAGCGACAGCTGGACGATCGGCACATCGGCCTCGGGCCAGACGTGGGCCAGCACCGACCAGGTCCCATGATCCAGCCCCCACTGGGTGGTCAGGATGGCGCCGGTCAGCTCCGACACCCGCGCGGCCAGCTCCGGAGACCCCGGCGCGGGATACTGCATCGCATGCAATTCTTCAGGGAAGCCACCGAAATCATGGATGGTTTCCGGCTGTGCCTGCGCCGTCACGCCCAGCCCGCCGGTTTCCCAGTGGGCCGAGACCATGACCACGCCCTTCGGCTTGCCCACGGCCTCGCCCAGCGCGCGCCAGGCGTCCGCGAACGGACCGCCCAGCGCGTTCATCGGGGAACCGTGACCGAAGAAGATCGCCGGCTGCCGCATGATCAGCCGAACAGCTTCTTCGCCGTCTCGGCGACGTAGCGGCCCTGGAAACGGGCGCCGTCCAGCTCGTTGTCGCTGGGCATGCGGGCGCCGGTCCCGCCCGTGATCGTCGAGGCGCCGTAGGGCGAGCCGCCGGTGATCTCGTCCATCGTCTGCTGGCCGCTCCAGGCGTAGGGCAGGCCCGCGATCAGCATACCGTGGTGCAGCAGGGTCTGGATCAGGCCGATCAGGGTGGTTTCCTGACCGCCGTGCTGGGTCGCGGTCGAGGTGAACGCCGCGCCGACCTTGCCGACCAGCGCGCCCTTCATCCAGACGCCGCCGGTCTGGTCCCAGAAGTTGCGCATCTGCGAGGCGGCGGTGCCGTAGCGGGTGCCCGCGCCCACGATGACGGCGTCATAATTCTCCAGATCGGCCGCGGTCGCGATCGGCGCGCTCTGATCCAGCTTGTAGCCGCTCTCCCTGGCCAGCTCTTCCGGCACCAGTTCCGGCACGCGCTTGATATCGACCGTCACGCCCTCGATCGAGCGCGCGCCCTCCGCGACCGCCTCGGCCATGGTTTCGATGTGGCCGTAGGTGGAGTGATAGAGAACCAGAACGCGGGCCATGAGGCATCTCCTGAGGGTTTAGATACAGCAACAGTATCAGTGCCCATTTGAGCGGTCGGCCGGTCAGGCGCAAGAGCCCGCCGCAGGAATGTTGCGAAGACCGTTCCGGTTTCCCACGTCCATCCAAACAGGCCGGGAGCAGCCCTCATGTTCGATCATCTTTCCGTCGGCGTTCGCGATCTCGACGCGGCCCGGCGCTTCTACGCCGCCTTCTTCTCGCCCCTGGGCCACGGCGAGGCTGCGGCCTCGGACTCGGAGCTCGCCTTCGGCCCCGGCGGTCTGGTGCGTCAGTTCTTCGTCTATCCGGTGTCGGGCGAACGCGTCGCCGGCCTGGGCAGCCACATCGCCTTCTCGGCCCCCGGCCGCGCCGCCGTGCACGAGGCCTTCGACGCCGCCGTGGCCCTGGGCGCGACCGTCGTCCGCCCGGCCGGAGCCCACCCGGACATCGCCCCGGACTACTACGGCGCCGTGCTGCTGGATCCGGACGGCAACAAGCTGGAGATCGTCGCCGGTCCCATGCACTAGGCCCGGTTGATCGGACACACCCGGTCGTAGAAGGCCTGGTCCGCGGGAACGGTCATTCCGCGCGACAGCCGGAAGCGGTGCTCGACCACCATCGCTTGCTGCTCGATGTTCAAACGGTCCCAGTCGCAGTCGGCGGCCAGGGGATAGGCGTAGCTGGCCAGGCTGTCCCCTGCCCCCAGCTTGGCGGTCAGCAGGTTCACGCCGTGCTGCGCCTGCCAGACGTGGGTCAGCTCATGGATGAAGGTCGACTGGCGGCCTAGCGGCGCGGTCGACAGATCGGCCGGCAGCGACCTCTTGGGCCAGACGATCCAGTCCCGCCAGAACCAGCGGCCGGGCACGAAGGCCCGGTCGAACGGCCATGGGGCCGGCAGGAAGCGGATGGTCTCGCACTCCAGGCTGTCCCCGAAGGCCTCGCGGGCCAGCTCGATCTCGCCCGGCGTCAGCGGCCGCATCAGGGCGGCGGGGGCGCGCCGACGTAGCCGCCGGTCGGGCTGACCCACTCCCAGTGCCAGGGTTCATAGACATAGGGGACGAAGCCGAACCGCCCCGCGTTCCGGACCAGCCAGCGATAGGTCGGGCCGCGCGTCATGTGCAGGCGGCTCACCGCCGAGGTGTTGTCCACCCCCAGCCCGGCGATCTGGCCGACGTAGAGGTCCACGGCCGTTCCGGTCCGGTGCGGCGAACAGGCGGCGCGGCGCAGGCCGTCGCAATTGCCCTGCTGGGCGCAACGGGCGGCGTCGGCCTCGGGGTCCCGGAAGCCGGAGAAGATCTGCAGCAGCTCGGGATCGTTGGCCACCTCGGGCACCTCGGCGCGGGCGGCGGCGACCAGCTCGCGATAGGCGTCCAGCACGTCGCGGCGCAGCAGCCGGGTCAGGCGGTCGGCGTGCTCCTCGGACTCGACCAGATAGCCGAGCTGGTACAGCGGCGGCGGGTCGGGACAGGGCTGCTCGCGCACTCGGGCCATGATGAAGGGCCGGCGCTCCTGCCAGACGCCGCGGAACACCTGGAATGTCGCCGCGTCGAACCAGCCGGTCGGCGGCAGGCCGTGGCTGTACTGGAACTCGGCCAGCGCCCGGGCGAAGCGCGGCGACGCGGGCGCGCAGTCCGTGCCGATCTCCTTCTGGATCAGAGGCAGATAGGTCTCCCAGCCGAACTCGGTCGCGCTGAAGGGCGCCCATTCCATGCGCTGGAAGGAGACGGCGTTGGCGAAGGCCGGGCCGCCCCACTCGACCGGATCGGCCTCGCAGCCGCCGCGCCCCTCCCCACGTCCTTGGGCCGAGGCGGCGCCGGCCAGGCACAGGCCCGCCAGCAGCGCCGCGCTGGCCGCGAGTCTCGACAGGAGGACGCCCCGGATCATGGAGGGATGGTGGCCCGGAGATCATGTCGGCGGCAAGGCCCTTCGCGACCCTCGCGCGCGGACGGCAAAGGCGGCATGGTGGCGCGGACGGCGACTCGGGACCGTCGCACCGGACCTGTCCATGACCGACGCCGCTCCGCCCGCCCCGGCTCGCCGCTCCAACGCCGTGCTCGCCGCCTTCTCGACCGTCTGCCTGCCGCTGGCGGCCTTCGGCGTGGCCCTGCCGGTCACCCTGCCGGAGTTCTACGCCACCTTCGTCGGCCTGGAGCTGGGCGTGGTGGCGACGGTGTTCATGGCCGTGCGCCTGATCGACATCACCTTCGACCCCTTCATCGGCTGGGCCATGGACCGGACCAAGACCCGGTTCGGCCGCTACCGCCCGTGGATGGTGGCCTCGACCCCGGTCCTGATGCTGTCGGCCCTGATGATGTTCGTGCTGGTTCAGCCGGGCGCTGGAGCGGCCTATCTCTTCGCCTGGCTGCTGGTGCTCTACCTAGGCTTCTCGATCGCCACCCTGGGGCAGCTGGGCTGGGCCTCTGTGCTGGCGCCGGAATATGACCAGCGCAGCCGGGTCTACGGCTGGTGGCAGGTATTCAACATCATCGGCGTCATCCTGATCCTGATCCTGCCGACCGTGGTCATCCAGCTGGGTATCGGCACCTACGCCGACGGCGTGCGCATCATGGGCTGGGCCATCCTGATCGCCCTGCCCGTCACCATCGGCCTGACGCTGTTCGTGGTGCCCGAGCCGGTCAACGCCGGCGCCGCGCCGCACGGCGGGCCCAAGGCCTATCTCGCCCTGTTCAAGCGCAAGGCGGTCCGGAAGCTGCTGTTCGCGGACGTGCTGCTGGGCGTGGCGCCGGGCATCACCGGCTCGCTGCTGTTCTTCTTCTTCGGCCAGATCAAGGGCTACGGCCATACCGAGGCCTCGCTGTTCATGCTGCTGTACTTCGTCGCCGGCCTGGTGGGCGCGCCCTTCTGGGCCTGGCTGGCCACGCGGGTGGGCAAGGACAAGGCCCTGGCCATCGCCAGCCTGAGCTTCGCCGGCCTCTACATCGGCGCGACCCTGGTCCCGGGCGGCAACTTCGCCCTGACGGCCGTGGTCATGTTCCTGGCGGGGCTGCCCTATGCGGCGGGCCTGTTCCTGCTGCGGGCCATGATGGCCGATGTGGGCGACGAAGTCCGGCTGGAGACCGGCGTGGACCGCACCGGCCTGATGTTCTCCATCCTGTCGGCGACGACCAAGATCGGCCACGTGGTCGCCCTGATCCCCTACCTGATCCTGCAGTGGGTGGGCTTCAAGGCCATCGCGCCGGCGGGGGGCAACAGCGAGATGTCGCTGCTGACCCTGCAGATCCTCTTCATCCTGCTGCCCGGCCTGCTGCTGGCGGCGGCCGCGCTGGTGCTGAGGAACTATCCGCTGACGCCCGCCCGGCACGACGAGATCCGCCTGGCGCTGGAGGCCCGCGACGCCGCATGACGCCTATCGACCGCCTGAACGCCATCATGGCCCGGCTCCGCGCGCCCGTGGGCGGCTGTCCCTGGGACGTGGAGCAGACCTTCGAGACCATCGCCCCCTACACGCTGGAGGAGGCCTATGAGGTCGCCGACGCCATCGAGCGCGGCGACATGGACGACCTGAAGTCCGAGCTGGGCGACCTGCTGTTCCAGGTCGTCTTCCACGCCCGCATGGCCGAGGAGCAGGGCCTGTTCGTCTTCGACGACGTGGCCGACGCCATCGCCGACAAGCTGGAGCGCCGCCACCCGCACGTCTTCGGCGACGAGGCGGCCAAGGCCGACGGCGTGGCGCAGAAGGCCCGCTGGGAGGACATCAAGGCCGCCGAGCGCAAGGCCAAGGCCCAGCACGGGGTGCTGGACGACGTGCCGGTAGGCCTGCCCGCCCTGGCCCGCGCCGCGAAGCTGACCAAGCGCGCCGCCCGCGTCGGCTTCGACTGGCCCTCGACCGACGAGGTCTTCGACAAGCTGCACGAGGAGGTCGCCGAGCTCCGCGCCGAGATCGCCGCCGGAGACCTGGACAAGGCCAAGGGCGAGGTCGGCGACCTGCTGTTCGTGGTGGCCAACCTGGCGCGCAAGCTGGGGGTCGAGCCGGAGGACGCGCTGCGCGGGTCCAACGCCAAGTTCGTGCGCCGCTTCGGCTTCATCGAGGCGGAGCTGGGCAAGGCGGGCAAGACGCCGGAGCAGTCGGACCTGGTGGAGATGGACGGTCTGTGGGACGCGGCCAAGGCGGCGGAGCGGGCATGAGCGCTGATCAGCACGATCCCGGCGGCAAGGTCCGGCTGGCGCTGATGCCGGGCGTGAACGGCGACGCGACCTTCAGCCCGGACGGGCGCTATCGCCAGCTAATGCGGCGCTGGCTGGGACCCGAGTTCCCCGAGCGCTACGTCCTGTTCATCGGCATGAACCCTTCGACGGCGGACGCCAGCGTCAACGACCCGACCTGCGCGCGGGAGTGGACCTTCAGCCAGCGCGAGGGGTTCGACGCCATGGTCAAGGCCAACGTCGGCGACTACCGGGCGACCGACCCCAAGATGCTGCTGGCGCCCGGCGTCGAGGCTTCGTCGCCCGACAACCTGCCGGCCATCCGCAAGGCCGCCGCCGGAGCCGGGCTGGTGGTCCTGTGCCACGGCAAGCTGAACAAGGCGCTGGCCCCAGCGGGCAAGGCCCTGGTCGAGGCGCTGCGGCGGGACGGGGTGCCCCTGTGGTGCTTCGGGACCAACGCAGACGGGAGTCCGAAGCACCCGCTCTACCTGCGCGGAGACACGCCGCTGAGGCCGTTCGACGCCAGCTAGCTGTACCGCAGCTCCTGCAGGTCGATCTCGCGCATCAGCCGTTTCGCCGTGGTCTCGTCGATCAATTTCGAGCGCGCCAGCTTGCTGAGCTCGATGCGTTCGGCGGCGAGCCCCACCAGACGCAGTTCGCGTTCGACGACATCGGCCTGGCGGGCGGCCTCGAGATCGTCCTCGTCGGTGCGGGTGCGGTTTTCGATGCGGCGGCGGTAGATCTCCATGAGCCGGCTGGCGATGTCGGAATAGAGGTCCGGATTGGGTCGCCCCTCGGCCATGGTGTGGGAGGCGTCCTCGATGGCGCGCAGGGCCGCCATCGCCGCGGCGACCCGACCGTGGTCCTCCTCACGCTGGTGCGAGGGCTCGGGCGGCAGTTCGACGCCCTTCAGCAGCCTGGGCAGGGCGATGGTCGCCACGATCAGCGAGACGATGATCACCGCGGCGGCCAGGAAGATGGCCATGGTCCGCGACGGCATGGGCGAGCCGTCGTCGAGGGTGAAGGGCACGGTCAGGATGCCCGCCAGGGTGATGGCCCCGCGCACCCCCGCCAGCGACATGACCGCGGTCAGGCGCAGGCCGACCTTGGGCGGCGGGCCCTTCTGCCGCTTGCGGAACAGGGTCAGGCGCAGGGAGGTCCACACCCAGATGAAGCGCAGGGCCGCGAGCGCGGCGAAGGTGACGAAGACATAGATCGCCAGCCACCAGACCTCGGGCCGGCTGGTGCCCGCGACCACCTCGGCGGCGCGCGACAGGATCGAGGGCATCTGCTCGCCCAGGATGACGAAGATGATGCCGTTGGCGGCGAACTGGACCGTGTCCCAGACGGCGCCGCGACGGACGCGGGTGACGGCCAGCGCCTGGCCCTTGGCCCCGCCCCGCTCGGTGAAGCTCATGGTCACGCCGGCCGCGACGGCGGCCAGGATACCCGAGGCGTGCACCTTCTCGGCGACCAGATAGGCGGCGAAGGGGATCAGCAGGCTGATCAGGATCTGGGCGCCGACATCCTCGCCCCACCGGCGGCTGACCCAGGCCTTGGCCAGGCTGATGAGCAGCGTCACGCCGACCCCCGCGGCGACACCGGCCAGCGCCAGCCAGGCGAAGCTGGCCACCGCATGGCTCAGGACGAAGGTCCCGGTGGAGGCCGCCACGATGGCCAGCCGCATGCAGGTCAGGCCGGTGGCGTCGTTGAGCAGCGACTCCCCTTCGAGAATATGCATCAGCCGCTTGGGGATGGGCGCGCGGGCGGCGATGGCCTGGACCGCGATGGGATCGGTCGGCGACAGGATGGCGGCCAGGGCGAAGGCCACGGCCAGCGGCATCTCGGGGATCATCCACCAGAGGAGGAAGCCGAGACCGACGACGGTGAAGACCACCAGCCCCAGCGCCAGCTCAAGGATCACCGCCCGGTCGCGGAACAGGGCCTCATTGGGAATGCGCCAGCCGTCGAGGAACAGCAGGGGCGGCAGGAAGAGCAGGAAGAAGATGTCCGGCTCCAGATCCACCGCCTCGCCGGTGACGAGCACCACACCCGCCCCCAGGGCGATCTGGACCAGCGGCAGGGCGATGCGGGTGATGCGGGCGACCGAGCCCGACACCACCACGGCCAGGAGCAGCAGGAGGGTGGTCTCGATCAGGTGCATCGCGCGCTCTTTCGAACGACGGAAAAAACGGGGTGCGAACAGTGCGAAACCTGCCCGTAAGTCCCTGTTATGTCACGAGTCGAGAATCGCACTGTTCGTCGTGTTCCGCGCCTGAATCATCCTGCGCCGCAGTATGGCACGGCGATGCGGCGAAAACGGACGCCTGTCAGCCGAACTGCCGCTCGAACCGGCCCAGCGCCGCGGGGTGCAGGCGCACGGTGACGTGGGTGCGGCCTTCGTCGTCGGTCTCGCGGCCGGTGACCCGGCCGTTCTCATAGAGCCAGGCCAGGGCCTCGCCCTGATGGGGGGCCAGCACCAGCGCGCTCTCGGGATCGTCGTCGATCAGGCCCGCGATGGTCTCGCGCAGGGGATCGATCCCCTCCCCGGTCCAGGCGGAGACGGCCACGGCCTGACCCTGGGCGCGCAGGCGTTCGGCCTGGCCGAGCACGGCCTCGCGGGTCTCGGCGTCGAGCAGGTCGATCTTGTTCCAGACTTCGAGGATGCGGCGTGGCTTGGGTTCGCCGTTGGCGCCCTCGACCATGGGGATCTGTTTCAGCACCGCCTCGACGTCCTTGGCCTGGGCTTCGCTGTCGGCGGAGGCGATGTCGCGGACGTGCAGGATCAGGTCGGCCTCGCCGACCTCTTCCAGGGTGGCGCGGAAGCTTTCGACGAGTTCGTGCGGCAGGTCCGAGATGAAGCCGACGGTGTCCGCCACGATGGCCGGACGACCCTGCGGCAAGCGGATGGTGCGCTGGGTGGTGTCCAGGGTGGCGAACAGCAGGTCCTTGGCGAAGACCTCCGAGCCCGTCAGCCGGTTGAACAGGGTCGACTTGCCGGCGTTGGTGTAGCCGACCAGGGCCACGGTCGGGAACGGGACCTTCTGGCGGGCCTTGCGGTGCAGGCCGCGGGTGCGGCGCACCTCTTCCAGCTCGGCCTTCAGCTTGACGATGCGGTCCGCGATCAGGCGGCGGTCGAGCTCGATCTGAGTTTCGCCGGGGCCGCCGGTCGAGCCGGTGCCGCCCCGCTGGCGTTCCAGGTGGGTCCAGGTGCGGACCAGGCGCGAGCGCTCATAGTCCAGCCGGGCCAGTTCCACCTGCAGCCGCCCTTCCTTGGTGCGGGCGCGGCGACCGAAGATCTCAAGGATCAGGCCGGTGCGGTCGATGACCTTGCACTCCCAGGCCTTTTCCAGATTGCGCTGCTGCACGGGCGACAGGTCGTCGTCGACGACCACGGCCTCGGCCTCGGCGGCGCGGACCAGGGCGGCCAGCTCATCGACCTTGCCGGAGCCGAACAGGGTGGCGGGCGTAACCTTGCGCACGCGCACGATCTCTTCGGCGCGCACGTCGAGGTCCAGCGCGCGGGCCAGGCCCACGGCTTCCTCGAGGCGTTCCTCGGCGAGGCGGGAGCTTTCCGAACGTCCGTCGGGGTGGATGACGACCGCCCGGATCAGAGGGACGGAATGGTCGATATGCTTGGTGGTCAGGTCTGGAGGCTTTCTGATGGGCGTCGTCCTCGGGCCGAACCCGAGGTGCGGATGTTGTGGTGCAAGGCTCCTAGATAGGAACTCACGGGCCATTGGACCATCCCGCGCCGTACCTCCTTGCTATCGTCATCCCGGGGGCGCGAAGCGAACCCCGGGACCCAGAGGCGCGCGTGAGCGTGACCCTGTCGGGAGCACCGGCATTTCGCCGCCGTCGCGGCGCCGCTGGGTCCCGGCTTTCGCCGGGATGACGATAGCAATGAAGGAACCTAGTCCTCGTCGGCTTCCGGCTCGTACAGCTGCACGGGCGCCGAGGGCATGATGGTCGAGATGGCGTGCTTGTAGACGAGCTGGGACTGGCCGTCGCGACGCAGCAGCACACAGAAGTTGTCGAACCACGTCACGATGCCCTGCAGCTTGACCCCGTTGACCAGGAAGATGGTCAGCGGCGTCTTGGTCTTGCGGACCGAGTTGAGGAAGGTGTCCTGAAGGTTCTGACGCTTGTCTTGAGACATGGCAGGTTATCCCTGGTCTTGTTGTTCTCCGGCCGGGGAGCGGCGCGGGACCGGTCGATGCCGGCGACCGCCACCTTACCCGCCCCCGCGCCTCTCGCAACGCCCTAGATGGCGTCGCGGGTCCCGCGTTCGATATAAAGTTCGCGCAGACGGGTCGCGACCGGGCCGGGTTTGCCATTGCCGATCTTCACCCCGTCGATGGAGACGGCGGGCATGACGAAGGCGCCGGCGGCGGTGAAGAAGGCCTCCTTGGCGCGCTGGGCCTCTTCCACGGTGAAGCCGCGTTCCTCCAGCTCGATGCCCTCTTCCTTGAGGATGTCGAGCAGGGTCGTGCGGGTGCAGCCCTTGAGGATGTTGGCCTGGGTGTCGCGGGTGCGCAGCTTGCCGTGCTCGTCGATGATCCAGGCGTTGGTCGAGGAGCCCTCGGTCACCAGACCCATGTCGTCGACCATCCAGCATTCGTAGGCGCCGCGGTCGCGGGCGTGCTGCTTGGCCAGCACATTGGCCAGCAGGCCGACCGTCTTGATGTCGCAGCGTCCCCAGCGGATGTCCGGCGTGGTGACCACGGCCACGCCGTTGGCGGCGGTGGCGTCGGACTTCATCGGGTTGATGGACTTGGAGGTGACAACCACGCTGGGCGGGGTGCCCTCGGGCGGGAACGGATGGTCGCGGCGCGCCGTGCCGCGCGTGACCTGCAGATAGACGATGCCGTTGCGGACCCGGTTGCGCCGGATGGTTTCCTTCAGCACCTGGGTCAGGCTTTCGCGCGACATGGGGATGTCGATGCGCAGCTCGTTGAGACTGCGGTGCAGGCGGGTCATGTGGCCGTCGAAATCGGCCATGCGGCCGTCGAAGACCGACCAGACCTCATAGACGCCGTCAGCGAACTGGAAGCCCCGGTCCTCGACATGGACGGTGGCGCGGTTGTGCGGGACGTACTGGCCGTTGACGTAGGCGACGCGGCTCATTCCTCGACAGGCCCCTCTTCCTCTTCCTCGCCGCCGCGGGACGGCGAGACGCCCAACGACTTGAGCTTTCTGTGCAGCGCGGACCGCTCCATGCCGATGAAGGCGGCGGTGCGCGAGATGTTTCCGCCGAAGCGCATGATCTGGGCGGCCAGGTATTCACGCTCGAACACCTCGCGGGCCTCGCGCAGCGGCAGGGCGATGATGCGTTCGGCGCCGAGGGTGCCGGTGGAGTTGGCGTTGGTCGCCTCGGACGGCAGGGCGTCGGCGCCGATCGGATCGTTGATGTCGCCGGTGGCGAGGATCAGCAGCCGCTCGACGTTGTTGCGCAGCTGGCGGACGTTGCCCGGCCAGGGATGGACCTGCAGCACGGCGATGGCGTCGTCGCCCAGCCGGCGGCGCGGCAGCCCCTGCGACGACGCCAGAGTTTCGATGAAGTAGTCGACCAGCTCCTGGATGTCCTCGCGGCGCTCGGACAGCGCCGGCACGCGGATCGGCACCACGTTCAGGCGGTGGAACAGGTCCTCGCGGAAGCGGCCCTCGGCGATCTCGGTCTTGAGGTCGCGCGAGGTGGAAGTGACGACGCGAACGTCGACCTGCACGTCCTGCTCGCCGCCGACGCGTCGGAAGCGCTGCTCGACCAGGACCCGCAGGACGCGGCTCTGGCTCTCGCGCGGCATGTCGCCGACGTCGTCCAGGTAGAGGGTGCCGTTGTGGGCGCGTTCGAACACGCCGATCTTGCGCGGCCGGCCGTCGACGCCCTCCTCGCCGAACAGCTCCAGATCGAGGCGTTCGGGGGTCATGCCGGCGGCGGCGATGGCCACGAACTCGCCGCGGGCGCGGGCGCTGGCCTCGTGGATCTGGCGGGCGACCAACTCCTTGCCCGAGCCGGGCGGACCCGAGATCAGGACACGGCTGTTGGCCGGGGCGACCTTGGCGATGGTCGAGCGCAGGGTCTGGGCGGCCGCCGACTTGCCGATCAGACCGGTCGGGGCGGCGACCTGGGCGCGCAGGCGGCGGTTCTCGCGCTTCAGCTGCGAGGCCTCCAGCGCGCGCTGGACGACGACGACCAGCCGGTCGGACTTGAACGGCTTTTCGATGAAGTCATAGGCGCCGCGCTGCAGGGCGCTGACGGCGGTTTCGATATTGCCGTGGCCCGAGATCATGACGACCGGCAGGTCCGGATCCAGCTCCTTGATCAGGTCCAGCAGTTCGAGGCCGTCGAGGCCGCCGCCCTGCATCCAGATGTCGAGCAGGGCCAGCGACGGGCGGCGCGCGCGGATGGCGGCCAGGGCCTCGTCGGAGTTCGAGGCGACGCGCACGGCGTGGCCCTCGTCCTCGAGCAGGCCCGAAACCAGTTCGCGGATGTCGGCCTCGTCGTCGACGACCAGGATGTCGGCTCCGGTGGATCGCATATCGCCTCGCTATCGGGCCGCCGGAACGGCGCCGCCGGACGCTTTCGCGTCCTTCGACCCGGCCGGAGCCTTCACTGGGGATTTCAGGGGGAAGATCAGGCACACGCGCGCGCCGGACAGGGTCTCGGCATCGGCCAGCTTCAGCTCGCCGCCGTGCTCCTCGCAGATGCGCTTGACGATGGCCAGGCCGAGGCCCGTGCCCTTCTCGCGCGTGGTCACATAGGGTTCGGTCAGGCGGTCGCGGTCCCTGGCGGGCAGGCCCGGGCCGTCGTCCTCGATGACGAAGGTGGCGACGCTGTCCTCGACGATGAGCCGGGCCGAGATGCCGGGCGTCGCATCGTCGCCCGGACGCGGCTGGGCTTCGCGGCGGGCCGCCACCGCCTCGCCGGCGTTCTTCAGGATGTTGGTCAGGGCCTGGCCGACCATCTGGCGGTCGGCGTGGAAGGTGACCTTGGGCAGGGGCTCGATCAGGTCCACGCCGATGTCGGGCGCGGCCACCCGCTGGGCGAACACCGCCTCGCGCAACAGCTCGTCCGGCTTCTCGGCGGTGAAGCGCGGCGCGGGCATGCGGGCGAAGGACGAGAACTCGTCGACCATGCGGCCGATGTCGCCGACCTGGCGGATGATGGTCTCGGTGCAGCGGTCGAAGACCTCGACGTCGTCCTCGACCCGGCTCCGGTAGCGGCGGCGCAGGCGCTCGGCCGAGAGCTGGATCGGGGTCAGGGGGTTCTTGATCTCGTGGGCGATGCGGCGCGCCACGTCGCGCCAGGCGGCGTTGCGCTGGGCCGTGACCAGGCGGGTGATGTCGTCGAAGGTCAGCACCATCTCGCCGCCGACCCCGCCCTCGATGCGGACACGCAGGCGACGGGTCTCGGCCTCGCCGCCCACGTCGATCTCTTCCTCGATATGGGCCTCGGCGCGGCCGGCCAGCTCGCTGAGCTCGGGCGAGACGTCGCCCAGCGGACGGCCGATGATGTCATCTTCCGAAATGCCCAGCAGTTCGACGGCGCTGTCGTTGATGGCCGAGACGCGGCGCTGGCGGTCGACGCCGATGACGCCGGCGGAGACGCCGGACAGCACGGTCTCGATGAAGCGGGAGCGGCCCGTGGCCTCCTCGCTGGCGGTCCTGAGCGCGGCCTGCTGGGCCTCCAGGTCGCCGGTCATGCGGTTGAAGGCGGCCGACAGGGTCTTGATCTCGCCGGGGCCGTCGTTCGCGTCCACCCGGGCTGACAGATCGCCGCCCGCCACAGCGTCCGCCGCCACGACCAGACGGCCGATCGGGGCCGAGATGGAGTTGGCCGCCGACATGCCCAGCCAGACGGCGCCGACCAGCACCAGAAGCGCGGTTTCGACATAGCTGAGCGCGAAGACGGCCTGGATGCGCGCCCGGCTGGCCTCGGCCTCCTTGTAGGCCACGATGGACTCGCGGGCCGAGGCGACCTGTCCGATCAGTCCCGGCTGCAGGGGCCGGACGAGATAAAGGTAGGCGCCGCCGTAGGCCGGGAAGGCGCGCAGGCCGCGAATGGCGTCAGGCCCCTCCGTGAGCTGCTGCACGGACGGCTGTTCCTGCGTCTGAGCCTCCTCCAGCGCCTCGCGGGACGGAGCGACGTAAGGCGGAGCGTTCGGCCCTTCCCCGCTGGCCAGCACCTCGCCGTTCTCGTCCAGCAGATAGACGGCCGGATAGCCGAACAGCTGGCCGACCTGGCTGAGGGCGTCGGAGAACTGGATGCGGTTGTCGAACAGCGGGCGGATGCCCTCCAGCTGCTCGCCGATGACGGTGATGTCGGAGTCGATCTCGCTGGAGACGTCGCTGGTGTAGGCCAGGCCGATCGCGGCGCCGTTGTCGACGGCGGCCTGGACGTTGTCGCTGAACCACTGGTCCACCCCGCGGTTGACCAGCACCCCGAAGACCAGGGCGATCAGGACGGCGGGCACCAGCGCCACGGACGAAAACAGGATCACGAAGCGCAGATGAAGGCGCGCGCCCGCGTCGCCCCGGCGGCGGCGAACCAGGCTGAAGGCGCGGCGGCCGACGGTCGCGGCGAGCCCGCCGATCAGCAGCAGGTTGGCGATCAGGATCAGCAGCATCGTCTGGCTGACCGAGGCCCGGGCCCCTTCCCCGCCGAGGCCAGGGGCCACGGCGACCAGCCAGATGGCCGCGATATTGGTGATCAGGGCGATGGCGTAGGCGACCAGGAAGACCGTGCGGCGGCGTTCCTCCGACCAGCCGGCGAACCAGCGCGCCGGACCGCGGGGGGCGGTCGGTGCGGGATCGACGTCGGCGGCGGGTGTGTCCGTCATGCCGCGCCAGCTTCAACCAGCTGTGGCGCAATATCAACAACAGAGTTGCTGGAATGCGTCACCGGAGACCACAGTTCGGTCAAGGCCGCCTCGACCTCGGCCGGGCTGTCGAGACGGCACAGCCGGCTCTTGGCCGCGCGGCGGTCCAGCGGATCGCCGGGCCAGGGCGCCTGCTCGACGTACCACCCCAGATGCTTGCGGAACATCTTCAGCCCCAGCGGCAGGCCGTAGAAGGCGGCGGAGGCCCGCAGGTGTTCGATGACGATAGCCAACCGTTCCTCGCGGCCCGGCTCTTCCAGAACGGTCCCGTCGGCCAGCGCCCGCTCCAGATGGGCCGCCAGCCACGGACGGCCGTAGACGCCCCGGCCCAGCATCAGGGCGTCCGCGCCCGACTGCGCCAGGGCGTTGCGCGCATCCTCGGCGGTCAGGATGTCGCCGTTGACGACCACCGGGATGGAGACCGCGGCCTTCACCTCGGCGACGGCGGTCCAGTCGGCCTTGCCGGTGTAGAACTGCTGGCGCGTGCGGCCGTGGACGGTGACCGCCTTGACGCCGATCTCTTCGGCCCGGCGCGCGATCAGGGCGGCGTTGCGGCTGGCGTCGTCCCAGCCGAGACGCATCTTCACCGTCACAGGTCGCGTGGTGGCGGTCACCGCCGCCTCGATCAGGCGGCAGGCCAGGTCCGGCGTGCGCATCAGGGCCGAGCCGCAGGCGGCGCCGGTGACCTCCTTGGCCGGGCAACCGAAATTCAGGTCGACGATGTCGGCGCCGGCCTGTTCGGCCATGCGCGCGCCCTCGGCCATCGCAACGGGATCGCGGCCGACCAGTTGGATGACCGTCAGGGGCAGGCCTTCGCCCACGGCCGCGCGGCGCACCACATCGGGCCGGGCGCGCGCCAGTTCGGCGGCGGCGACCATCTCGGTGGCGACATAGGCGGCGCCCAGCCGCGAGGCGAGCACGCGGAAGGGAAGATCGGTGATCCCGGTCATGGGCGCGGTCAGCACCCGCCCGGGCACCCACACGTCGCCGATCTGAAGGCCTGCGGTCATCGGCTCCTTACCGCCGTTCAATGCGCTCTCGTCAAGCATGACGGCGGCCATTAGAAGGCCGGACATGACCTCGCCCCTCCCCGCCTTCGCCGCCGTCGTCGTCGCCGCCGGCTCCGGATCGCGCGCCGGCGGGGCCAAGCAATGGCGCCCGCTGGGCGGAAAGCCGGTGATCCGCTGGTCGGTCGAGGCCCTGCTGAAGGCGGGCGCCGAGGACCTGGTGGTGGTCGTGTCTCCGGGCGCGGAGGCCGAGGCCGCCGAAGCGCTGGCGGGCCTGACCGGCTGGCGCGCGGCCGTCGGGGGCGTCGCGCGGACCGACTCGGTGCGGGCCGGACTGGCGGCGCTGGGCGGAGCGGATGACCGCCCCGTGCTGGTGCACGACGCCGCCCGCCCCTTCCTGTCCGCGGCCGTCATCGCCCGCTGCGTCCAGGCGCTGGATGACGCCGACGGCGCCCTGCCCGCCCTGCCCGTCGCCGACAGCCTGCGCCGGGCCGTGGACGGGGTGGTGTCCGGCGCGGTGGAGCGCGAGGCCCTGTGGCGCGCCCAGACCCCCCAGGCCTTCCGCCTGAAGACCCTGACCGAGGCCTTCGCCGCCTGGCCCGAGAGCGAAACCGCCACGGACGAGGCGACCGTGGTCGAGCGCGCCGGCGGCCGCGTCCGCATCGTCGAGGGCGACGCCCGCCTGATGAAACTGACCTTCCCCGAGGATTTCGCCATGGCCGAGGCCCTGATCCCCCGCACCGTCCGCGTCGGCCAGGGCTACGACGTGCACCGCTGGGGCCCAGGATCGTCGGTGTGGCTGTGCGGTCTGGAAGTGCCGCATGACCAGACCCTGATCGGGCACTCGGACGCCGACGCCGGCCTGCACGCCCTGACCGACGCCATCCTGGGCGCCCTGGGCGAAGGCGACATCGGCGATCATTTCCCGCCCACCGATCCGCAGTGGAAGGGCGCCTCGTCGGAGCTGTTCCTGAAGCATGCGGCCGATCTGGTCCGCGCGCGCGGCGGGCGGCTGTCGAACGTGGACGTGACCCTGATCTGCGAGCGGCCCAAGGTGAAGCCGCACCGGCAGGCCATGCGCGAGCGGCTGGCCGAGATCCTCGACCTGCCGCTGGACGCCGTCAGCGTGAAGGCGACGACGACCGAGGGCCTGGGCTTCACCGGCCGCGGCGAGGGCCTGGCGGCCCAGGCCGTGGCGACGCTGGAACTGCCCTCCCCCTAGAGCGGGCGTTCCGGCGGCGGGAAGCGGCTGCGCCACAGCGCCCCGAACAGGTTGACGTAGTCGTCCGTCCACGGCCGCACCGAGGTCCGGCCGGGCGTCGTCCAGCGCGGGTCGCGGATGAAGTCCGCCAGGCCTTGCGCGGTCGGCGACAGGATCAGGGCCTCGGTCGAGGCTTCCGACATGTCGGGCGACTCCGTGCCCTCGTAATAGATCTGGTGCAGGCTCGGCACGCCCAGCTGCTGGGCGGCGGCGATGGCCGGCAGGGTGATCTCGAGGTTGCGGTTCGACAGGTGCAGCAGCACCACCCCGTTCGGCTTCAGCAGGCGCAGATAGCCCTGGATCGCCTCGGCGGTCAGCAGGTGGGTCGGCACCGCGTCCGACGAGAAGGCGTCGATGATCAGCAGGTCGTAGCTGCCCGCGGGCTGATGGTTCAGCGTCAGGCGCGCGTCGCCCAGCACGGTGTCGATCGGCCCCTCGGCGCATTTCGAGATGTAGGTGAACCATTTGGGATCGCGCGACAGCCGGTCCACCGCCGGATCGATCTCGAAGAAGGTCATGCGGTCGACCGGGCGCTTGTAGGCCGCCATGGCGCCCGAGCCCTGCCCCACCACGCCGATCCGGGCGGGCCCGCGCTGCTGCACCATCAGGGCCGACTGACCGATGGGGGTGGCGACGTTGTAGTAGAGGGTCGGCGCGCACTCGTTGTGCCCGTGCCGCGCCTGCGCTCCGTGCAGGGTGGTGCCGTGCATCAGCACATGGACATCGCCGCCCAGCCGGGGGTCCTGCACATTGGCCACCCGCATGACGCCGAAGAAGCTGCGCTCCGAGAAGGTCCAGTCGTAGCCCCGCGCGATCCACTGCGACGACAGGGCGATCATCACCAGGATGACGGTGTAGACCGGCGCCCGGTCGCGGACCAGGAAGGCGCAGATCGCCGCCGGGATCAGCATGAACATCGCCAGCTGACCCATGCCGAGCGGGAAGAACTGGTAGAAGGCCCGGCGCGCCTCATCGTTGGAATCCAGCCACAGCGACAGCAGGACCGGCGCGGCGGCCACCGCGGCGGCGGCGATCAGGGCGCCCAGGAGCTTGCCGGTGATCTCGCCCTTGCCCCACGGCCGGGCCAGGCCGACCAAAACCAGGACCAGCGGATACTCCCAGACCATGTTGAAGATCACGGGGGCCAGCAGGGCCGTGAAGGCGCCGCCGACCACGCCGCCCAGCGACATCAGCAGGTAGAATTCGGTCAGCCGATCCGGCGCGGGCCGCCGCTTGGCCAGCAGCTGGTGGCACATCAGGGCGGCGAAGAAGAAGGCGATGATGTTGATGCCGAACGCCAGACCCCAGTTGGCCGAGCGGAAGGCGACCAGCAGCACGCAGACCGCCCCGACCGCGCCCTGGACGATCAAGGTGATGGGCAGCGGGATCCAGGGCTTGTTCTGGAAGGCGATGACGAAGGTCAGCAGGTAGAGCGCCAGCGGGATGACCCACAAGAAGGGCGCAGAGGCCACGTCGGTGGACAGGTGGGCGGTGACGCCCAGCATCAGGCTGGACGGCGCGGCGGCGAGCAGGACGAGCACGCCCTTCTCGCGCCACGGGATCGGCGCGCTCTTCTCCAGCGCCGCGGGCTCGGCGGCGCGGTCGACCCGGCGGCTCCAGACCACGAAGGCCAGCAGGGCGATCAGGATCATGAAGATGGCGTAGCCGCCGCTCCAGCCGAGACGCTGGCCGGACAGGGTCGACAGCGGCTCGATCAGAACCGGATAGGACAGCAGCGCCAGGAAGCTGCCGAGGTTGGAGGCGGCGTACAGCACATAGGGGTTCTTGCCGTCCGCATGACCGGCGCGGACCCGGGCGAACCAGGCTTGAAGCAGGGGCGCGGTGGCCGACAGGATGGCGAAGGGCGCGCCCACCGACAGGGCCAGAGTGCCCAGCAGCCACCCGATCGGCGCGGCGGGGTCGGGATCGCCCAGCCAGCCGTTGATGTGCAGCGGCAGGAACAGGGCCGCGCAGGTCAGCAGCACCAGATGGACGGTGACCTGCAGCTTGATCGAGCCGATCTTCTGCACGGCGTGGGCGTAGCCGTAGCCGGCCAGCAGCGCCGCCTGGAAGAAGACCATGGCGGTGTTCCACACCGACGGCGAGCCGCCCAGCATGGGCAGCACCAGCTTGGTCACCATGGGCTGGACCACGAAGACCAGCGACGCCGAGGTGAAGATCGCGACCGCGAACAGCAGGGGCGTCAAGCGGTCGGCGGGCGGCGCGGCCGTGTCGATGGTGGTGTCGCTCATGCCCGCCCCGTATGCTGGCGCCCGTATGACGCGGGTCACCCTAGCCCGACTCGCCGCCGCTTCGGAAAGCCCTGATGTTCCCCGACGATATCGCCGCCCTTGCTCAACAGGTGATTACCGAGGCCGCCGCCAGGGGGCTGATGGCCGCCACGGCCGAAAGCTGCACGGGCGGCCTGGTCGCCGGGGCGCTGACGGCCGTGGCCGGATCGTCGGCGGTCGTGGACCGGGGCTTCGTGACGTACAGCAACGAGGCCAAGAGCGATCTCGTCGCCGTGCCCGCCGCCCTGATCGAGGCCCATGGCGCGGTGTCCGAGCCGGTGGCCCGGGCCATGGCCGCGGGCGCCGTGGCGCGGTCGCGGGCGCAGGTGTCGGTGGCGGTCACCGGCATCGCCGGGCCGGGCGGCGGATCAGACGACAAGCCGGTCGGACTGGTGCATTTCGCCGCCGCCGGACCAGCGGGCGTGATCCATGCCGAGCGCCGCTTCGGCGACATCGGGCGCGAGGCGGTGCGGCTGGAGAGCGTGCGCGTGGCGCTGGGCCTGCTGCTGGACCGGATCGGCGCATGACCGTCGTCGATGCGCGCGGCCACCGCTGCCCGACCCCGAGCCTGAAGCTTCAGAAGGCGTTCCACGCGGCGGCGCCGGGGACCCGGATCACCCTGCTGGCCACCGATCCGATGGCGCGCATCGACGTGCCCTTCCTGATGCAGGACCTCGGCGGGCGGGTGGTGTCGATCGACGAGGCGGACGGCGTCCTGACTATCGCGGTCGAGACGCCCGGCGCTCCGACAGGCTGACCACGGTCTCGGAGGTCTCGCCCTCCGGCTCCAGGTCCGGCGCGCCCATGGAGCGGGCGGCGATCTCCATCTCGGTGGTGAAGGCGCCGCCGTAGAAGATGGCGTTGACGTTCCACGACAGCCAGATCAGCAGCACCACGACGGCGCCGACCGAGCCGTAGGTCGCGCCCAGCGGCGCGATCTGCTCGACATAGATGGCGCACAGCCAGGACGAGATGGTCGACATGACCGTCGCCACCAGCCCGCCTGCGATCGACGGCGCCCAGGCCACCGGCGTGCGGTGGGACATGGCGTAGCGGTAGAGCATGGTCAGGCCGATCGCGAGGCCGACGGCGGGCCACAATCCATCAAGCGACAGCCATCCGCCGCCGGTCGGCGCCGCGCCCGGCCCGGTGTGCTCCAGCAGGCGCGAGGTCACCACCGCGCCCGACACCACGGTGAACAGGGCGAAGGCGAACAGGGCCACGAAGAAGGCCAGCAGATTGAACTTGAAGAAGCCGTGCGGCTCGGTCTCGTCGTGGATCAGGTTGAGGCCGGCCAGCAGGGCCTTGAAGCCGCGGTGGGCGGCGTACCCGCCGATGACGAGGGCGAAGAAGCTCTGGGCCGAGACCGTGCGGGCCGAGGCGCTGGCCAGCCGCTCGATCTCCTGCTGGAAGATGGCGCGGGCCGCGTGGGGCATGACGTCGGCCAGGGCCGCGGCCTGCTCGCTGACCTGGCCGATCGACAGCACGACCTTGTAGAAGCCGATCAGGATGGCGATGGCGGGGAAGACGGCCAGCAGGGCGAAGAAGGACACCCCGCCCGTGTAGAGCATGACGTCGCGGCCCCAGCTGCGCGTGAAGGCCCGGACCGCGAGCCGTCCCCACAGCATCGGCGTCGCCCAGCGCACCGCCGCGTCCATTTCAGATTTCGCCTGCAAACCCGTACCCGTAGCCACCCAAGGGACGACGTTTACCTCAATTCGGCCACATGGGAACGGGGCGAACGGGCGCGGGGAGAATCCGCAGCCTCGCCCGTTGCTTCCCGACGGGGGTCATCGCTATGGTCCCCGCCAATGAGATCGCCCCGGGGGTTGGAGGCGGTCCGGAGAGTCCATCCGTTGGCATCTGATCCGCGCATTCTGGTCGTCGCACCCGACGACGGCCTGGTCGGCCCCCTGTGTCAGGGGCTGGACGCCCTCGGCTGGCGCACCGTCACCGCCCGCTCCCTGGCCGGCGCCGTTCAGGTGCTGATCGACTGGCCGCTGGAGGCCGTCATCCTGGACGCCTCGCTGACAGACGCCCAGGAAGGCGTCCGGGCCATGCGCCAGACCGTCTCGCCGCGCCGTTTGCCGGTGATGGCCATCGGCGCGGCGACCGCCGACTGGGAGCCGGGCCTGTCCGATATCTCCATGTCGCACGCGCCGCACGCGGCCCAGGCGGCCCTGCGGCTGGAAAACCTGGTGCGCACCGCCATCGCCGAGGAAGAGGTCAGCCTGCGTGAGGCCACCTTCGCCGCCCGCGGCGAGCCCCTGGCCCTGGCCGAGATCGAGGCCACGCCGCTGCGCGTGCTGGCGGCGGGCAAGCCGGACCGGTATTTCCTGGCCCTGTCCAACGCCCTGACGGCGCTGGGCTGCGATGTCGTGGCCGCGCCGACGCCCTACACCGCCTTCGACTATCTGCATGAGCGCCCGTTCGACGCCGCCGTGCTGTGGGGCGCCGAGGACCACGCCCCGGCCCTGTCCATCGCCTCGGGCATGAAGCGCAACACCCGCCTGTATCACGTGCCCGCGGTGCTCTATCTGCGCGGCTCCGGCGAGATCAATCTGGCCGAGCTGTACAATCGCGGCTTCGCCGACGTAGCCGCCGCCGACACGCCCGAGGAGGAGACGGCCAGCCGGATCGTGGCGCTGGCGCGGGCGCACCGCCGCCATGTCGCCATCCGCCGGGCGCTGGAAAGCGCGCGGGGCTCGGGCCTGACCGACCCCTCGACCGGCCTGTTCACCCGTGAACTGTTCGCCAGCCACCTGGCGCGGGTGGCCGAGGGCGCACGCATGCGCCGCCGCCCCCTGTCCGTGGCCGTCCTGCGGGTGGCCGAGACCGAGGCCGTGGTCAGCGCCCGCGAAGGCGGCTGGCTGGATCGCGCCCTGCCCCAGATCGGGGCCATGGTCTCTCGCCTGATCCGCACCGAGGACACCGCCGCGCGCCTGTCGGCCGACGTCTTCGCCCTGGCCCTGCCCGCCACCCGGGGCCCGGCCGCCCGCATCGCCGCCGACCGCATCGCGGCGGTGATCAGCTGCACCGCCTTCGACGCCGGTCCCGACCGCTCGCCCTTCGTGGTCGAGTTCGAGGTCGGGGTGGCCGAGGTCATGCCCGGCGAGTCCCCCGCCGTGGTGCTGGAGCGCGCCTCCGCCGACGTGGGCGTTTCCCAACGCTAATTTGACAACTTTATTTGTCTAATGCAGGTTCGAGGCATGACGCCCCGGCCATCCTCCCTGCTCGACGATCTGGACGCCGCCCATCTGGCGCTGGCGCCGATCCGGCGCCGCATCCTGGCGTCGCTGGTCGAGCCCGCCTCGGCCGCCGGGCTGGCGGAGCGGCTTGAGATGCCGCGCCAGAAGATCGGCTACCACCTGAAGGCGCTGGAGGACGCGGGCCTGATCCGGCTGGCGGGCGAGCGCAAGAAGCGCGGCTTTACCGAACGGCTGTTCGTGGCCGCCGAAAACTATGTGCTGGACCCCGCCCTGCTGCAGGCCCTGCCCGACCCGGACGCGATCGAGGCGCAGGACCGCCACGCCGCCGGCCACCTGATCAATACCGCCTCGGCCATGGTCCGGGACGTGGCCCGGATGCGCGAGGCCGCCGACGCGGAAGGATCGCGCCTGCTGACCCTGACGGTCGAGGCCGACATGAGCTTCGCCGCGCCCGCCGATTTCGACGCCTTCTCCCGCGACGTCGCCGACGCCGTGGGCAGGCTCGCCCGCCAGTATTCGGCCCCCGGGGGTCGCCGTTACCGCCTGACCGCCGCGGCCCATCCGGCCGTCGTCAAACCCGCCCCCACAAGGAACTGACCGCCATGACCGAACAGCCCATGGAAGACCGCGTCCTGGTCGAAGTCACCGTGCCCGCCCCCGCCGACGCCGTCTGGGCGGCCCTGCGCGATCCGCAGAAGATCAAGCACTGGTTCGGCTGGGAAACCGACGGGCTGAAGGACGAGATCGACTTCATCTTCGTCACTCACGCCGCGGCGGACGAAGCGACGCGGACCGTGACCTTCATCGGCGTCAATGACCGCTATGAAGTCGAGGCCCGCGGCGACGCCAGCGTCGTCCGGGTGGTCCGGTCCGCGCCCGCCGGGTCCTGGTCGGACGTCTTCGACGGCATGATCGAGGGGTGGATTTCCTTCACCTGGCAGCTGGCCTTCGCCTTCGCCCGGCACGACCTGGAGCCACGCCGCACGATCTTCTTCTCGGGCAGCCCGCGCACGGACCAGCTGGGCCGCTCCCTGCTGGGCCTCGACGCCGCGCCGGCGCCGGGCGAGCCGTGGTCAGGCCCGCTGGGTCCGGACGCCGCCTCGGGCCAGGTGTGGTTCATCGCCCGCCACCAGCTGGGCGTCTCCGTCGACGCCTGGGGCGACGGGCTTCTGGTCGTCGTGGACGAACCCGCGACCGAGAAGAAGCCGAACGGCTTCACCATGCTGACCCTGACGACCTACGACCTGTCCGAAGCCGCGCGCGCCGACCTGCAGGCCCGTTGGCAGGCCTTGTGGGACGAGCGGTTCGAAACCCAGGCCCCCGGCTGTTGAGGTGAGGCTGCGGACCGACCGGTTGCTACTGCGCCCCTGGGAGGACCGAGACCGCGCGCCCTTCGCGGCGATCAACGCCGACCCGGAGGTCCGGCGCTTCTACTATCCGGCCGTCCTGGACCGGGCGGAGACCGACGACCTGATCGACCAGGCGATCAGCGACCTGGCGCGCGACGGCTTCGGCTTCGTGGCCGTCGAGCGCAGGGCGGACGGCGTCCTGATCGGCGGCGCGGGCCTGTCACGGCCCGAACCCGCCGCCCTGCAGGCCTGGCCGCTGGAGATCGGCTGGATCCTGGACCGCGCCGTCTGGGGCCAGGGCTATGCGGGCGAAATCTCGAAGGCCGTGTTCGACCACGCCTGGACCGCGCTCGGCGCGACCGCGGTGATCGGCTACACCTCCGCCGTCAACACGCCGTCCCGCCGCGCCATGGTGAAGTCGGGAATGACCGAGATCGCCGACGCCGCCTTCGAGGACGACACGGTCCCCGTCGGCCATCCGCTGCGCCCGCACGTCCTGTACCGCATCGACCGGCCAGCCGACTGAGCGTCACGCCGCCCCGGCCACCCGGGCCAGATCGGCGGTGATGCGCTCGGCGACCTTCAGCCGGTCCTCGGCGGTGTCCCAATCGCCCTTCACGACGATCTTCTGGTCGGGCCGGATCTTCCAGAAGGCGTGGTTCTTCTGGATCAGGCCGACCAGACCCATCGGGTTCGGGAAACTCCCATTCCTCAAGGTCAGAACGGCGCCCTTGGGCCCGACATCGATGCGTTCGACATGGGCGATCTTGCAGTTCGCCTTGATGCCGACGATGCGCAGCAGCTGCTTCGCCTCGTCCGGCAGCGGGCCGAAGCGGTCGATCAGTTCGGCGGCCAGGGCCTCGCGGCCCTCGGTGTTCTCGGCGTCCGACAGACGGCGATACAGGCTGAGACGAACGTTGAGATCAGGGACGTAATCCTCTGGAATCAAAACAGCCGCGCCGACATTGATGGCCGGAGACCAGCCGCGGTCGACGACCTCTTCGCCCGCCTCGCGCAGGGAGGCCACGGCGTCCTCCAGCATCTGCTGGTAGAGTTCGACGCCGACCTCGCGGATGTGGCCCGACTGTTCGTCGCCCAGCAGATTGCCGCCGCCGCGCTGGTCCAGGTCGTGGCTGGCCAGCTGGAAGCCGGCGCCGAGGTTGTCCAGCGACTGCAGCACCTGCAGACGGCGCTCCGACGACAGGGACAGCGGCTTCCTGGCATCCGTGGTCAGATAGGCGAAGGCGCGCGCCTTTGCCCGGCCGATGCGGCCGCGGATCTGGTGAAGCTGGGCCAGGCCGAACATGTCCGCCCTGTGCACGATCAAGGTGTTGGCTGTCGGAACATCAAGTCCGGACTCAACGATCGTGGTCGACAGCAGCACGTCGTAAGTGCCGTCATAGAAGGCGCTCATCACCTCCTCGAGCTGGGTCGGCGACATCTGGCCGTGGCCGACCACGAACTTGATCTCCGGCACCTGCTCACGCAGGAATTTCTCGATGTCCGGCAGGTCGTTGAGGCGCGGCACGACATAGTAGGCTTGGCCGCCGCGGTATTTCTCGCGCAGCAGGGCCTCGCGGACCAGCACCGGATCCCACGGCGTGACGTAGGTGCGCACCGCCAGGCGATCGACCGGCGGGGTGGCGATGATCGACATCTCGCGGATGCCCGACAGGGCCATCTGCAGGGTGCGCGGGATCGGGGTGGCGGTCAGGGTCAGCAGGTGCACGTCGGCGCGAAGCGACTTGAGCTTCTCCTTGTGCTTGACCCCGAAGTGCTGCTCCTCGTCGACGATCACCAGGCCCAGGTCCTTGAACCCGACCTGTTCGCTGAGCACCGCATGGGTGCCGACGACGATCTCGAAGGTCCCGTCCTTCAGGCCCGCGCGGGTTTCCGACGCGTCCTTGGCGGTGACCATGCGCGACAGGTGGCGCACGGTGATCGGCCAGCCGGCGAACCGCTCCGAGAAGGTCTTGAAGTGCTGGCGGGCCAGCAGGGTCGTCGGGCAGACGACCGCGACCTGCTGGCCGCTCATGGCCACCACGAAGGCGGCGCGCAGGGCCACCTCGGTCTTGCCGAAGCCGACGTCGCCGCAGATCAGGCGATCCATCGGCGTGCCCTTGCCCAGATCCTCGAGCACGTCGCCGATGGCGTTGAGCTGGTCGTCCGTCTCTTCGTAGGGGAAGCGGGCGCAGAACTCGTCGAACAGGCCCTGCGGCGGGGTGATGGCCTCGGAGGTGCGCAGGGCGCGCTTGGCCGCCAGGGCGATGAGCCCTTCGGCCATGTCGCGAAGGCGCTGCTTGGCCTTGGCCTTGCGCGCCTGCCAGCCCGCGCCCCCCAGCCGGTCCAGCTGGGCGCCGTCGGTGTCCGAGCCGTAGCGGGTCAGCAGGTCGATGTTCTCGACCGGCAGGTAGAGCTTGCTCTCGCCGGCGTACATCAGCTCCAGACAGTCGTGCGGGGCGTCCTGGATCTCCAGCGTCTTCAGCCCCTCGTAGCGGCCGATGCCGTGGTCGAGGTGGACGACGAGGTCGCCCGTGGTCAGGGCCGAAGCCTCGGCCAGGAAGTTGGAGGCCCGGCGCTTCTTTCGCGGTCGCGCCAGACGGTCGCCGAGGATGTCGGTCTCGGAGATGACGGCGATGGCGTCCGTCTCGAAGCCGTGTTCGACCGGCAGGACGCCGCGCAGGTAGAGGCCGTCCGGCGCCTTCTGGACGTCGGCCCAGTCGCGCACGGCGACGACGTGCTCCAGCCCGTGGTCGGCCAGCATGGAGGCCAGGCGTTCGGACGAGCCCTCGGTCCAGGAGGCGAACAGGACGCGCTTGCCGCCGTCCTTCAGCGCCTGGGCGTGGCGGGCGACGGCCTCGAAAAGATTGATGCTGTCCTGCGCCCGCTCAGCCGCGAAGCTGCGGCCCAGGCGGCCGCCCGCATCCTCGCCGGCGGCGGCGAAGGGGGACAGCCGGCGCACGGTGCGGCCCGCCAGCGCGCTGTTCCAGTCGGCGTCCGGCAGATAGAGGCGCTCGGGCGGCAGGGCCCTGTTGGCGGCCCCGCCCTTGCTGCGCGAGGCGTCGCGGCGCGCCTCCCAGGCGTCGGCGGTCAGGGTCCAGCGCTCGGCCCGCGCGGCCTCGGCCTGGTTGTCGAGGAAGACCGGGGCGTCGTCCGGCAGATAGTCGAACAGGGTCTCGAGCCGCTCGTAGAACAGGGGCAGCCAGTGCTCCATGCCCTGACGCCGCGCGCCCTCGCTGACCGCCACATAGAGGGGATCGTCGCCGCCGGCGCCGAACAGGTTCAGATAGCCGGTGCGGAAGCGCGAGATGGCTTCCGGCGTCAGCAGGGCCTCGGACACCGGGGCCAGCGAGACGTGGCGCATCTGGCCGGTCGAGCGCTGGGTGGCCGGGTCGAAGGTGCGGATCGATTCCAGCTCGGAGCCGAACATGTCCAGGCGCACCGGCTCCTCGAAGCCCGGCGGATAGACGTCGACCACCCCGCCGCGCACGGCGAACTCGCCCCGTTCGGACACGGTGGAGGCGCGCAGGTAGCCGTTGGCCGCGAAATAGCGCTCCAGCGCCGCCGTATCGAGGTCGAGGCCTACGGTGGCCTCGAAGCCCGCGCCGCAGGTGATCTCGCGCGGCGGGGTGCGCTGGGTGACGCCGCCGACGGTGGTGACCACCAGGGTCGGGCGGCGGTCGCCGGCGTCGCGGCCGGCCAGCTTGGTCAGGGCCGCCATCCGCTCGGCCGAGACCGAAGAGGTCGGGCTGAGCCGGTCGTAAGGCAGGCAGTCCCAGGCGGGGAACTCCACCACCTCGATGTCGCCGGCGAAGAAGCGGAAGGCCTGAACGAACTCGCCCATGCGGGCGTAGTCGCGGGCCACGAACAGGCCGACGCCGCCGTCGGCGCGCAGGCGCCCGGCCACGGTCAGGGCGTCGAGGCCCTCAGGGGCGCCGCCCAGCTCCTGATCGCTGCGTTTGGGGATCACGGCGTCCATCAACCGGCGCCCTTGGCGACTTCGGCGGCGACGTGCGCGGCCATGAAGGCGCGGATCTTCGTCATCAGGCTTCCGTCGTACTTCTCAGGCGTGGGGGCGGTCTGGATGATCCAGGCGTAGAGGGCGTGGTCGTCGTCCTCCATCAGCAGGGCCTCGAACAGATCCAGCTCGGCCTCGGTCAGCGTCGGCCCCACCTGGTCGGCGAACGGGCCCAGCACCAGGTCAGCCTCACGGAAGCCGCGCCGCCACGCCCGGAAGGCGATGCGGCCCAGCCGGGTCCGTTGGGCTTCGTTCAGACGCGCGTTCGTATCGGCCACAAGAATCCTTGCCCGGTCCATATCTTCAAACAGGACGCAGCAGATAGCGTTCCAGAGGCCGTTTCGCCAGCTATGCTGAGGCGTATGCGGCCCCAGATTCTCTTTCCGCTGTTCGCCGAGGTCTCCACCCTGAAGGGCGTGGGGCCCAAGGTGCTGCCGCTCGTCCAGAAGCTGGCCGGGCCGCTGGTGCGCGACCTGCTGTTCCTGCCGCCGTCCGGAGTGGTGGTCCGCCGCCCGATGACGGCCATCGACGCGGTCGAGGGGCAGGTCGGGATCTTCGAGGTCACGATCGACCGGCTGATCCTGCCCGGCAAGCCCGGCGCGCCGATCAAGGTGCGCGCCATCGACGGAACCGGCTTCGTCCACCTGATCTGGTTCGGCGGCTCGGGCCAGCATATCGACCGGCTGCTGCCGCGCGGCGAGACGCGGCTGGTCACGGGCAAGGTCGAACGATTCAACAACGAGGTCCAGATCGTCCATCCAGACGTGTTCAAGCCGACCGAGGCCGATGAGATCGCGGCGGTCGAGCCGGTCTATCCGGCGACGCAGGGCCTGACTTCGCGCGTGGTGCGCAAGCTGGTGCAGGCGGCGATGGCCTCGGCGCCGGACCTGCCGGAATGGCAGGACCCAGCCTGGCTGGCCAAGCAACGCTGGAGCGGCTGGCGCGAGGCCATCGGACGACTGCACGCGCCCACCGGCGAAGCGGACCTGGACCCGGGCGCCCCGGCCCGCGAGCGGCTGGCCTATGACGAGCTGTTCGCGCACCAGCTGGCCCTGGCCCGGCGCCGACGGGCGCGGCAGATCACGCCGGCGCCAGTGATCACGCCGGGCGAGGCGTCGGCGCGGCTGCTGGCCGCCCTGCCCTTCACCCTGACGGGCGCGCAAGCGCAGGCGGTGGCCGAGATCCGCCGCGACCTGGCCTCGGGCGAGCAGATGGGCCGGCTGCTGCAGGGCGACGTGGGCTCGGGCAAGACGGCGGTGGCGGCGCTGGCGCTGGCCGATGCGGCCGCGTCCGGCTTCCAGGCCACGCTGATGGCGCCGACCGAGATCCTGGCCCGCCAGCACTATCAGCGGCTGGCGCCGATGCTGGAGGCCGCCGGGGTCCCGACGGTGCTGCTGACCGGACGCGACACCCCCGCCGAGCGCCGTCCGCGCCTGGCCGCCCTGGCCTCGGGCGAAGCGAAGGTGGCCATCGGCACCCATGCCCTGTTCCAGGACGCCGTGCGCTTTGACCGGCTGGCGCTGGCGGTGATCGACGAGCAGCACCGGTTCGGGGTCAACGAGCGCCAGCGGCTGCAGGCCAAGGGCGATCCGCGCACCGGCGGCGTCCACCTGCTGACCATGTCGGCCACGCCGATCCCGCGCACCCTGGAGCTGACCCAGTACGGCGAACTGGACGTGTCGCGCCTGACCGAAAAGCCGCCGGGCCGAACGCCGGTGACGACCGCCGTCCTGCCGCTGGCGCGCATCGGCGAGGTGGCCAAGCGGCTGAAGGCGGCGCTGGATTCCGGGGCGCAGGCCTACTGGATCTGTCCGCTGGTGGCCGAGAGCGAGGCCAGCGATCTGGCCGCCGCCGAGGCCCGCGCCGCCGACCTGCGCCGCATCCTGCAGATCGAGGTGGGCCTGGCCCACGGCCAGATGCCGGGCGCGGAGCGCGAGGCGGTGATGGCCGACTTCGCCGACGGGCGCACGCCCCTGCTGGTCGCCACCACGGTCGTCGAGGTCGGGGTCGACGTGCCCAACGCCTCGATCATGGTCATCGAACACGCCGACCGCTTCGGCCTGGCCCAGCTGCACCAGCTTCGAGGCCGGGTCGGACGGGGGTCCAAGGCGAGCACCTGCCTGCTGCTGTACGGCGGCGGGGACGACGGACTGGGAGAGACGGCCAAGACCCGGCTGGAGACCCTGCGCCGCACCGAGGACGGGTTCGAGATCGCCGAGGAGGATTTCCGGCTGCGCGGCGGCGGCGATCCGCTGGGACTCAAGCAAAGCGGCTTCCCGGCCTATCGCTTCGCCGATCCGATCCGGCATCGCTCGCTGATGCTGGCGGCGGCGGACGACGCGCGGCTGGTGCTGGGCCGCGACCCGGACCTGCTGTCGCCGCGCGGGGAGGCGGTCAAGGTGCTGGAGGCCCTGTTCGACTGGCGCAACGACCGGTCCGGCCTGGACTAGCTCACCCGGCGGGCCATCTGCCAGACGGCCAGGCGCGTCAGAACATCCGCCTCAACATCACCGTAGAAGAGATTGTACGGGCGAGACTTTCTGCGGTCCGCCCAGCTTCCGGTCAGTTTCAGGGATTCTAACTTGGGCTCGGTGTGGCGCAGCAGGCCCTCGCGGCACTGGGCGGCCACTTCGCGCGCCATCAGGGCCGGACGGGCGCCCCATTCCAGCCCGGTGGCGTTGGTCACGCCGCGCTGGGCCCGGGCGGCGACCGGCGCCAGGTCGGTCGAGCCGGTGATCGGGTTGACGCAAAGGGCCGGGCGGCCGTCCAGGGTGATCAGCCGGCCCCGCCCGTCCCAGACCAGGGCCCGGTTCAGGCGGCGCCGCGCCGCGCCGTCGTTGTTCTCGCCGACCGGCGACCAGCCGACGATGCAGCCGACCTGATCCCGGCGGGCGCAGGCCGGCACGGCGGGCGACAGGGCGTCCGCCGCGGCGATCACATCCATCAGATAGACGGCGACGACGCGTGAGCGCAGCGCGGCGTCTCCGGCCACGCGCTCGCGCACCAGCCGTTCGACCAGCTCGCCGCCCTGCTCGGTCCCGGCCAGCACCAGCGGCCCCGTAGGATGATGCTTCAGCCAGGCCTCGAAGGCCGCGGCCACGTCGACATAGGCGAAAGCCCGAGCCTCGCGGGCGTCCTCCCGCAGCGTCAGGCGGGTGTAGAGGCTGCCCTGCCGGTAGCGCGGCGCGCTGACGGCCCCGGCGCGCGCGAACGGCCCGGCGTAGTTGGGCAGGACCACCTCCTTCAGCCAGCGTTCGCCGCGCGGCTCGCCGATCGGACCGTTCCAGTCACGGCCGCCGTCATAGGTGGTGGAGTGGACGAAGAAGACCGCCGCGGGGCCGGACTCCGGCGCGCGCGCCTCCAGCAGGGCCCAGGCGGCGGGCGCGCGATAGTCGGGCGCGGGCGGCGGCGTATAGGTCTGGAACGGCACCTTGGGGTCCAGTCCCGCCTTCAGGATATCGCCACGGAAGACGACGAGCGCGATGACGATGAGGACGACGAAGCCGATGCCGAGATAGCCGACACACTGGCGCAATGTCGGCCCGCGACCGCTCACCGGTAGGCGTCCGGCTGCATCAGGAAGTCCTGCACATAGCGGCGGACCCCCTCCTCCAGCGGCGTCGACTGGCCGCTGTAGCCGGCGGCGCGGACGCGCTCCATCCGGGCCTCGGTGAAGTACTGATACTTGTCGCGGATCGACAGCGGGGTGTCGACATACTCGACCGCCGGCGTCTTGCCCGCCGCCGCGAAGGTGGCGTTGGCTAGGTCGAGGAAGGACCGCGCCCGGCCCGAACCGGCGTTGAACACGCCCGAGACGTGGGGGGTCTCCAGCAGCCAGTCGATGATATCGACCACATCGTCCACGAAGACGAAGTCGCGCAGCTGGCCGCCGTCGGCGTAGTTCGGATTGTGCGAGCGGAACAGGGTGACCGGCTCTCCGGCCTGCACCTTGGGCCAGATTTGGGCCACGACCGACTTCATGCCGCCCTTGTGGTACTCGTTGGGGCCGTAGACGTTGAAGAATTTCAGCCCCGCCCACTGGCTGGGCGACTGGCCGCGGTCCGACTGCCGCGCTGCATACTGGTCGAACAGCATTTTTGAATAGCCGTAGGCGTTTAGAGGCCTGAGCGAAGACAGACTTTCAAGACTGTCGTCATCCTCGAACCCGCCCTCGCCGTCGCCGTAGGTGGCCGCCGAGGAGGCGTAGATCAGCCGCGCGTCGCGCAGGGCGCACCAGTCCCAAAGGTCGCGGGACAGGCTGAAGTTGGTGCGCATGATCAGGTCGGCGTCGGCCTCGGTCGTCGAGGAGATGGCGCCCATGTGGACGACGGCCTCGACGGCGTCCGCGTGGCGTTCCAGCTGTTCGAACAGCTCCTCGGGCTGCCAGAAGTCGGCGATCGGGTGCTTGGCCAGGTTCTTCCACTTGCCCAGCGCCGCCTCTTCCATCCGGTCGCAGACGACGATGTCGCGGCGGTCGTCGGCGCACAGGCGCGCGACGGTGTTGGAGCCGATGAAGCCCGCGCCGCCGGTCACCACGATCATCCGACGCGCCATCAGTCAGCCTTCATCTTTTCAATCGTGCGGGTGGTGGAATAGCCGTCCTCGAAGGTGGCCAGCCTGACCTCGCCGCCCCAGCTCTCGACCAGATCGCCGCCGACTACGCCCTCGCGGGTGTAGTCCGCGCCCTTGATCAGGACGTCGGGACGCAAGCGTTCGATCAGGGCCAGCGGCGTGGACTCGTCGAAGCTGGTGACGCGGTCCACGGACTGCAGGCCGCCGATGACCACGGCGCGGCTGTCCAGATCGTTGATCGGCCGGCCCTCGCCCTTGAGCGCGCGCACCGAGGCGTCGGTGTTCAGCGCCACCACCAGCCGGTCGCACCACGACCGGGCCTGCGCCAGATAGGCGACGTGGCCGCGGTGCAGGATGTCGAAACAGCCGTTGGTGAAACCGACCCTCAGACCCTGACGCTTCCAGCCCTCGACCACGTGCGCCAGTTCCTCCAGCGGCATGACCTTGGCGTGGGCGCCCGAGGCGTGCTGGCTCATCTCGGCGTCGATCAGCTCGGCCGGGCTGACCACGGCGGTGCCCGCCTTGCCGACCACCACGCCCGAGGCGAGGATGGCGAACTCGACCGCCGTCTCCAGCGACACGCCCGCGCCCAGGGCGAGCCCCAGCGCCGCCAGGCCGGTGTCGCCGGCGCCCGAGACATCGAACACCTCGCGCGCGCGGCCGGGGAAATGCTTCGCCGCGCCGCCGCGCCTCATCAGGCTCATGCCCTTGCCGGCGCGGGTGACGACGATGGCCCGGGCCGTGGTCGCGTCCAGCAGGGCCCTCAGCGCCGCCTCGACCTCGGCGTCGGTGTCGACCGGCAGGCCGGTGGCGCCGGCCAGTTCGCTGGCGTTGGGCTTGATCAGGTCGACCGCGCCGTAGCGGGCGAAGTCGCGACCCTTGGGGTCCACGATCACCGGCGCGCCGCTGTCACGGGCGGCCGAAAGCGCCTGGGCGATCAGCGGATCGCTTACCGCGCCCTTGGCGTAGTCTGACAACAGATAGACAGATGCCCCTGTAAAAGCTTCGCTTTCTGTCGCCATCAAAGGCGCCGCCTCCTCGTCGAGCCGCAGCAGTTGCTGGCCGGCGGCGACGAAGCGGGTCTTGACGATGGTGGCGGAGCCGGCGCGGCGCTCGATCGCATCCTCGATGCCGTCTTCCGCCGCGATCAGCGCGGCCAGCTCGTCGCCGGCGGGATCCTGACCGGCCACCGCGCCGAGACGGGCGACCCCGCCCAGCGCGGCGACGTTGCGGGCGACATTGCCCACCCCGCCCGGCATGGCGATGCGCCGTTTGGTCTTGAGCACGGGAATGGGCGCCTCGGGCGAGATGCGGCTGACCTCGCCATAGACGTAGCGGTCCAGCATCAGGTCGCCGACGCAAGCGACCTTCAGCCCGCGCACGCGCTCCAGAAGCGCCTGCAGTTCCCCGAGATCGAGCGTGCGTTCAGCCATGCGACCGAACTATCGGATTCACGCGACCTTCGCCATCCGCGCCTTCGAGAGGTCGTCGTAGGCGATCAGGTCGGCGGCCAGGGCTTCGAACTCGTTCAGCGGCACCATGTTCGGGCCGTCCGAGGGGGCGTTGTCCGGATCCTGGTGGGTTTCCATGAAGACGGCGTCGACGCCCACGGCCACGGCGGCGCGGGCGAGGACCGGCACGAACTCGCGCTGGCCGCCCGACGACGTGCCCTGCCCGCCCGGCTGCTGGACCGAATGGGTGGCGTCAAAGACGACCGGGCAGCCGATCTCGCGCAGGATCGGCAGGGCGCGCATATCGCTGACTAGGGTGTTGTAGCCGAAGCTGGCGCCGCGCTCGCAGGCCATGACGTTCGGATTGCCCGCGCCGACGACCTTGGCGATGACGTTCTTCATGTCCCACGGGGCCAGGAACTGGCCCTTCTTGATGTTGATCACCTTGCCGGTGGCGGCGGCGGCCAGCAGCAGGTCGGTCTGGCGGCTCAGGAAGGCCGGGATTTGCAGCACATCGACGACCTCGGCGGCGATGCGGCAATGCTCCTCGGTGTGGACATCGGTCAGGACCGGCAGGCCGACGCTCTCGCGGATTTCAGCGAAGATCGGCAGCGAGCCCTCCAGGCCGAAACCGCGCGCGGCGGTGGCGCTGGTGCGGTTCGCCTTGTCGAAGCTGGTCTTGTAGATGACGCCGACGTTCAGCCGCTCGCCGATCTCCTTGAGCGCATGCGCCATCTCCAGCGCGTGATCGCGGCTCTCCAGCTGGCAGGGGCCGGCGATGAAGACGATGCGCTGATTGCCGCCGATGCTGACGGGACGGGCGACGCCCTTGATGTCGATGACGGCGTTGGGCTTGGACACGGCGAATTCCCGAAGAAGCGGCTTGGCGACGCACGGCCCTTGCCGCACCTATGCGGCGATCAGGTGGCGTTCGATGTTGAGGTTCGCAAGCTACCACGGAGGCCGACCGCATGACCACCAGACCGACACCCGTGATCCTCTGGTTTCGCCGCGACCTTCGACTGGCCGACAATCCAGCCCTCAATCACGCCGCGGAGACCGGCGCGCCTGTCATTCCGCTCTATATCCACGATGGGGGCCCGGTTCAGGACCGGAGCGGGGCGGCGTCGCTCTGGTGGCTGGACAAGTCCCTGCGGGCCCTCGACGAAAGCCTGCAGACGCGGGGTTCGAGACTGATCCTGCGGTCGGGTGATTCGGAAGCCGAGCTGCGTCGGCTGATCGGAGAAACCGGCGCCGGAGCCGTTTTCCTGAACCGCCGGTTCGAGCCTGAACTGTTCGCCCGCGACGCGGATATCGCCCATTCGCTCAAGGCCGAAAACGTCGAGGTGCGGGGCTGGAACGGTACGCTGATGTGCCGCCCCGGAGGCGTGCTGAACGGATCAGGGTCGCCCTACAAGGTCTTCACGCCGTTTCTGAAAAGCCTGCTCGCCGCTGCCGAACCCCCGGCGCACACGACCGGTCCGCGCCGTCTGGACACCCCCGCCTGGATCAAGAGCGAATCCCTGGACGGCTGGGGTTTGCATCCTTCGAAACCGGATTGGTCAACGGGCTTCGACTGGACGCCGGGCGAGGCCGGAGCGTCGGCGGCGCTCTCAACTTTCGTCAACGGCGGGCTGAAAGCCTACAGTCGTGACCGTGACCATCCGGCGGCGCCCGGCTGCAGCCGCCTGTCCCCGCATCTGCACTTCGGCGAGATCCATCCATGGCGGGCGATCCAGCAGGTTCGCGCCGCCGCCGCCGACGGTCGCGCGCCGTCATCGGAAGCGGACAAATTCACCGCCGAGCTGGGCTGGCGCGATTTCTCCGCACATCTGTTGCACCACTTCCCGCAGATGACGGACACGGCGTTCAGACCCGAGTACGACGCCATGCCGTGGCGCGACGATCCGGAGGGGCTTGAGGCCTGGCGGAGAGGCCGGACCGGCTATCCGATCGTCGATGCCGGGATGCGGCAGCTGTGGACCACCGGCTGGATGCACAATCGCGTCCGGATGATCGTCGCCTCGTTCCTGGTGAAGGACCTTCTGATTGATTGGCGGAAAGGCGAAGCCTGGTTCCGCGACACTCTCGTTGACGCTGATCTGGCAAGCAATGTTCAGAATTGGCAGTGGGTTGCGGCATCCGGAGCGGACGCGACGCCGTATTTCAGAGTGTTCAATCCGGTGACCCAGGGGACGAAGTTCGATGCCAAGGGACAATATGTCCGCCGCTGGGTCCCCGAGATCGCGGCGCTTCCCGACAAGTGGCTGCATGCGCCCTGGACCGCTCCGCCGGAAATCATGCGCGGGATCGGTCTTCGGCTCGGCCACGACTATCCCCGACCGATCCTTGATCATGCGGAGGCCCGCGACCGCGCGCTCGAGGCCCTACGGACGATCACGGCTGCCCGTCACGACGATCCAGGCCATTGACGCGCGGGGGTCGGCCACCCAACATCTTCAGTCATGACGTCGGTCACTACCGATCTGCATCAGATCACCGCCCGCACCCCACGCGGGTTCGCGCTGTTCCTGCGCCTTCTGAGCGCCAACTGGACCTTCGGACGGCTGACGGTCCTGCTGCCCAACGGCGAGACCCACCGGCTGGAGGGCGAACAGCCCGGCCCCTCGGCCGTCCTCGACATTCGCGACTACCGTTTCGCGCGCCGCGTGCTGGCCAACGGAGATATCGGTTTCGCCGAGGGCTACATGGCCGCCGAGTGGGAGACGCCGCACCTGGCGCCCCTGCTGGAGGTGCTGGCCCACAACTACGACAGCATCCGCCGCCTGTTCGATGGGCATCCGGTGATGAAGGCGGTCAACTGGCTGTCGCACCGGATGAACCGCAACAGCCGCTCGGGCTCGCGCAAGAACATTCATGCCCACTACGACCTGGGCAACGCCTTCTACGCCGCCTGGCTGGACCCCTCGATGACCTATTCGTCGGCCCGGTTCGCGGCGCCCGACATGGCCTTGGAAGCGGCGCAGCGCGAGAAATACGCCGCCCTGGCCCGGCTGATGGATCTGCGGTCCGGCCAGAGCGTGCTGGAGATCGGTTGCGGCTGGGGCGGCTTCGCCGAATTCGCCGCGCGCGAGGTCGGCGCCACGGTCACCGGCATCACCATCTCGCAGCAGCAGTACGATTTCGCCAAGCAGCGGCTGTTCGACGCCGGCCTGTCGGACAAGGCCGACATCCAGCTGATCGACTATCGCGATGTGCGCGGGCAGTTCGACCGGGTCGCCTCCATCGAGATGTTCGAGGCCGTGGGGCAGGAATACTGGCCCGCCTATTTCGGCAAGATCCACGAGGTCCTCGCGCCCGGTGGCCGGGCGGGCCTGCAGATCATCACCATCGATGACGCCCTGTTCGGGGGCTACGCCAAGCGGACGGACTTCATCCAGAAATACGTCTTCCCGGGCGGCATGCTGCCCTCCGAGGCCAGCCTGAAGCCGGTGATCGAACAGGCGGGGCTGGGCTGGCAGGCGATCGAACGCTTTGGGCTCGACTACGCCGAGACCCTGAAGCTGTGGGACGAGCGGTTCCAGGCGGCCTGGGGCGAAGTCGGCCGCATGGCCGGATTCGACGAGCGGTTCCGCCGGCTGTGGCGCTTCTACCTGGCCTATTGCGAGGCGGGCTTCCGCTCGCGCCGGACGGACGTGGTCCAGCTGGCGCTGGCGAAGGCCTGACGCCAGGCGCATAGGCGGTCCCATGACCTCCCCCCTGATCTCCGCCGACGACCTCGCCGCCCGCCTGGGCGATCCGAACCTGCGCATCGTGGACGCCAGCTGGCATCTGGACGACCGGGACGCCCGCGCGGACTTCGCGCAGGCGCACATTCCGGGCGCCGTCTTCCTGGACCTGGACGCCGTGTCCGACCCGGACAGCCCCCTGCCCCACACCCTGCCCGCGCCCGCTGCCTTCGCGGCCTCGGCGGGCGTGCTGGGCCTGTCGGACCGGAACAGCATCGTCGTCTACGACACGGCCGGCCTGTTCTCGGCGGCGCGCGTCTGGTGGATGCTGAAGATCATGGGCGCCCGCGACGTGCGGGTGCTAGACGGCGGCCTGCCCGCCTGGCGGGCGCGGGACCTGCCGGTCGAGGACGGGCTGCCGCCCCGGCCGGACTTCGCCGTGTTCAGCCCGGATTTCGAAGCGTCCGCCGTCGCCGCGCTGGAGGATGTGCGGACCGCCCTGGACGACGGGGCCCAGGTGGTCGACGCCCGGGGAGCCGCCCGCTTCCGGGGCGAGGCGCCCGAGCCCCGGCCCGGGGTGCGGCCCGGACACATGCCCGGCGCGCTGAACCTGCCCTATGGCTCGCTGCTGACCCCGGACGGAACGATGAAGCGCGGCGACGCCCTGGAAGCCGCCTTCCGTGACGCGGGCGTGGACATCGAGCGTCCGGTCGTCACCACCTGCGGCTCGGGCGTCACCGCCGCCATCCTGATCCTTGGCCTGGCCGAGCTGGGCCGTTCGGCGCGGCTCTATGACGGCAGCTGGAGCGAATGGGGCTCGCCCGAAGGCGGCCCCGTCGTCACCGGCCCCTAGAGCCTGATCGTTTTAGACGGAACCGCTTCGCGGTTCCGGCTGAAGCGTGAATCAGGCTCTCGCTTTAAATCTGGAGCCTGATTCACCGCATCGGCGGAATCGCGAAGCGATTCCTCCTCAACGGATCAGGCTCTAGGCGCCTGGAGCCACCGGCTCCGGCGCGTCGTCGGGGACAACGTCGTCGGTCTCGCCGCGCGACACCACCGTGGCCAGCACCAGGTCGCCGGTGACGTTCAGCGTGGTGCGGCACATGTCGAGGAAGCGGTCGACGCCGAGGATCAGGCCGATCCCCTCCACCGGCACATGGACCATGGCCAGGATCATGGCGACCACCGGCAGCGAGCCAGCCGGCACGCCCGCGGTGCCGACGCCGCCCAGGATGCAGACCAGCATGACGACGACCTGCTGGGTCAGCGACAGCTCGACGCCGAAGAACTGGGCCAGGAACAGGACCGTCACTCCCTCGAACAGGGCGGTGCCGTTCTGGTTGGCGGTGGCGCCGACGGTCAGCACGAAGCGGGCGATCTTGCGTGGCAGGCCCAGCTGCTCCTCGGCGGCGCGCAGCGACACCGGCAGCGAGGCGTTGGACGAGGCGGTCGAGAAGGCCACCACCATCGGCTCACGGATGCCGCGGAAGAATTTCAGCGGATTCATGCCGCCCCCGATCCAGACGACCAGCGGGTAGACCACGAACATATGGATCGCCATCGCGCCCACGGCCACGCCGACATAGGCGGCCAGACGGACCAGCAGGTCCCAGCCGAACACCGCCGCCAGCTTGAACATCAGGCAGGCGATGGCGATGGGAGCCAGTTTGATGAAGAGGTTGATCAGCTTCATCGTGACCTCCAGCAGGCCCTCGACGGTCCGCTGCAGATTGTCGGTCTGGGGCGACTTGGCCATGACCAGCCCGATCCCGAAGAACAGGGCGAAGATCATCACCGGCAGAATCTGGTTCTCGGCCGCCGCCGTGACGACGTTGGACGGGATCAGGTCGAGGAAGAACTGATCGAACTGGACGCCGCCCTGGGCCTTCTCGACGATCTCGCTGGCGCCCTGCGCGCCCTGCGCCAGCAACTGCTTGGCCAGATCGGCCGGAACGCCCTCACCCGGACGGAAGTAGTTCACCATGCCCAGGCCGATCACCACCGCGACGCCCGAGACGATGATGGTCAGCAGCAGGGTCTTGATCCCCGCGCGCCCCAGGGACTTCAGGTCGCCCATCTCCGCCACCCCGATCACCAGGGCCGAGAAGAGCAACGGAATGACCATCATGAAGAGGAGCTTCAGGAAGATCTGGCCGATCGTCCCGGCGATCACCACGGGCCACCAGTCCGCCGTGGGCTGCAGGGCGAAATTGGCCCACAGACCGCCCGCCAGGCCGATCACAAAGCCGGCCAGCATCAGCCAGTGAAGAGCGATCCCGCCCTTTTTGGTCGTTTCCATGAAGAAGTTCCCCCGGCTTTAGAGCCGCGTCGTTATCGGATCGGCAGACCGTAGATCAAGCCGGCGGGCCGCTGGTTCCATTGTGCATTGAGCCCGCGGGCGAGGTCGAGCGAAGAATCCGCGCCCACATTGCGGGCGAAGATTTCTCCATAGTTGCCTTCGGCGACGAGCGCATCCTTCATCCACGACTTCGACAGCCCCAGCATGGGGCCGAAGTCGCCCTCGGCGCCCAGCAGGCGGCGGATGCGCGGATCGCGGGAGTCGTCGGCCATGGCGGCCGCGTTCTGTCGGGTCACGCCCAGTTCCTCGGCCAGGATCAGCCCGTTCAGGGCCCAGCGGACCACCGAGGTCCAGGCCTCGTCGCCGCGCTTCACCGCAGGGCCCAACGGCTCCTTGGAGATGACGTCGGGCAGGATGGCGTGCTGTTCGGGATTGGGCAGCAGGGTGCGGGCGGCGGCCAGGGCCGAGATGTCGGCGCTGAAGGCGTCACAGTCTTCGCGCGCATAGGCCTCGCGCGCCTCTTCCTCGTTGGCGGTGACGACGGGCCGGTATTCGATGCCTCGGGCGCGGAACCAGTCGGCGACGTTCAGCTCGCTGGTCGAGGCCCGCTGCACGCAGACCCGGGCGCCGTTCAGCTCGGTCGCGCTGGCCAGGGTCAGCGAGCGCCGCACCAGGAAGCCCTGGCCGTCGTAATAGTTGATGCCGGCGAACCGGACTCCCTCCTGCGCCTCGCGCGACAGGGTCCAGGAGGTGGTGCGCCACAACACGTCGACCCGGCCGCTGCGCAGGGCCTCGAAGCGCTGGCTGGTGGTCAGGGGCACGAAGCGCACCGCGTTCGCATCGCCCAGCACGGCCGCCGCCAGGGCGCGGCAGAAGTCGGCGTCGAAGCCGCGCCACTGGCCGCGGTTGTCGGTGTAGGCGAAGCCGACCAGCCCCTCGTGCACGCCGCAGTTCAGCCGGCCGCGCCGCTTGATCGCCTGCAGGGTCGGGCTGTTGAAGGCCGGGGCGGCGGTCGGCGGATGGGCGGCCGCGTCTTCCGGCGTCTCGTCCCTGGGCGCGCCCTGGCCGCAGGCGGCGACCGCCAGCGTCAGCAGCAGCGCCTGCGCCTGCTTTCGAACCCCTGTCCTGCCTGTCCGCATTCCGCGCCTCGTCAGTGCCTGTCAGACTTGCGCCCCGGTGCGTTTAGAGGCCTTTGAGGCCTGAACCGCAACCCCGCGAGCCGCCGATGACCGACCGTTCCGACCGTACGCGCCTGATCGCCGGGGCCACGCGCCGCACGCCGGGACCCGCGTCCGGACGCCGACCGGTGTCGCCGCCGATCGAGCGGGCCTCGACCCTGCTCAACGATTCGCCCGCGGCCATGCGGGACGGTTCGCTGGGGCCGACCTACGGGATCGAGGACCTGACCGCCGGCCGCGAACTGCGCGCCGCCCTGGCCCAGTTGGAGGGCGCGTCGGACGTCTGGCTGGTTCCCTCGGGGCTGGCCGCCGTCACCGTGCCCCTGACCGCCCTGCTGAGGCCCGGCGATCAGGTCCTGACCACGGACGCCCTGTACAGCCCCAGCCGCCGCTTCCTGCACCGCCACCTGAAGCCGCGCGGGATCGATACCGCCTTCCACGCCGCCGACGCCTCCACGGACCGGATCCTGTCCACTCTGACCGACCGCACCCGCGTGCTGCTGATCGAATCGCCGGGCTCCCTGACCTTCGACATGGCCGACGTCCCGGCGCTCGCCGCCGCCTGTCGGGCGCGAGGCGTCCTGACCGTCATGGACAACACCTGGGGCGCGGGTCTGGCCTTCAAGCCGCTGGCGCACGGCGTCGACGTCAGCGTCCAGGCCCTGACCAAGTATGCGGGGGGGCACTCTGACCTGCTGATGGGGTCCATCGCCGTGGCGGACGACGCCGTCGGCAAGCCCATCTTCGAAACCCTTGAGGACAACGGCTGGCGGGTCACCTCGGACGACGCCTGGCTGGCGTTGCGGGGCCTGCGCACCCTGCCCCTGCGCTATGCCGAACAGGCCCGTTCGGCCGGCGTCGTGGCCGACTGGCTGCTGGCCCGGCCCGAGGTCGCCGAGGTGCTGTGGCCCGCCCTGCCCGGTTCGCCCGCTCACGCCCTGTGGAAACGCGACTACACCGGCGCCGCCTCCCTGTTCGGGGTCGTGATGCAGGGCGGGACCGAAGCCGCCGCCCACGCCCTGATGGCGGCCTTGAACCTGTTCGGCCTGGGCTACTCCTGGGGTGGGTTCGAAAGCCTGATCACCCATGAGACCGGCCAGCTGTCGATGCGCGCCTCGCCGCCGGCGCCGGCGGGCCAACTGCTGCGCCTGCATGTCGGGCTGGAGGATCCGGCGGACCTGATCGCCGACCTGGAGGCCGGTCTCGCGGCCTGGCGGGCGGCGCTCTAGGGCTTCGCGCGCCACGTCTTCTCCGGGAGCGATGGACCCTTTTCCCCCGGCATCCGTTTCCGTGGTCCCGACGGACCGGGCGGCTCCCGGCCGCGCGCCTCGGCCGGAGCGTTCGATGGCCCGCGATCCCTATATCTTCCGCAGAAGCTGGACCCTGACGGCCTGGTCCTGCCTCGGCGCGCTGGCGGTCATGACCTTGCTGTTCGTCGTCATCTACCAGACCCGGGGCGGCGATCCGGCCGACAGGGCCGCCCTCGAAGCGCGACAGGTCCAGGCCGTCGCGGCCATGGATCAGGCCCAGGCCGCCGCGGACGCCCGACAGGCCGCCGCCCGCGCGGAACAGGAAAAGCTGCTGTACTGATGTAGGTGGCGCGCCCAGCAGGACTCGAACCTGCAACCGTCCGCTTAGAAGGCGGGTGCTCTATCCGGTTGAGCTATGGGCGCCCGATGGGGCCGGGACGCGGGCTGCATGCCAAAATCGCATGATGGCGACACCAGCGACAGGCGAGAAACGGCCTCAAGTAGCCCGAAGGGCGGTAGGCCGCTTAAAAGCACTAGTCGCCAGAGGCGACTAGTGCGTCCAGGACTGCTTGCGGTAGGTGGCGAAATTATCGGCGTAGGCCTTGAGGATCACCGGCGGCTCCTGCGGCTCGTGCAGGCGGAAGGCGATGCCGTGGCGTTCGGCGTAGGCGACGGCCTCTTCCTTGGAATCGAAGGTCAGGCGGACCTGGCCGTTCATGTCCGACGATGAGGTCCAGCCCATCAGCGGGTCGATGGTCCGCGCCGAGGCCGGTTCGAACTCCAGCCGCCAGTCTTTCGACTTGGCCTTGCCGGATTGCATGGCGGTCTTGGCGGGGCGGTAGATGCGGGCGATGGCCATGGCGGTCTCTCGAACGGTTGCCGCCGTAATACAACGCATTCGCCGTCGCTCAAGCGCCAAACCACGTCGTTCGTGACCGCGCGGCGACGACCCTGCGTGAAAAATCCTTGAAATCTCCACATGCCTCCACGCGCAGATCGGCGCATGACAGGGCATCACTTCCACGGCGAGGCCGAGATGACGGGCATGACCAAGACCGACGGCGGACAGCGGTTTCCGCTGTGGCGCGTGGCGATGTGGGGCGGGATCGCAGCCCTGCTGCTGCTGCCCGCCGTGGCGATGCAGTTCACGCACGAGGTCGCCTGGGGACCCGAGGACTTCACCTTCGCCGGTGTCCTGCTGATCGGCGCGGGCGCCCTGTTCGAACTGGCGGCGTGGAAATTCCGCAGCCTGACCGGCCGGCTGATCTCAGCCGCCGTCATCCTGGGCGTCGTGCTGCTGATCTGGGCCGACGCCGCGGTGGGCGTCTTCTAGGGCCGCTTAGGCCTCCAGCGCACTATGAGACAGGGCGGCGTCGCCTCAGGAAGGTTGAGACAAACAGCGCTCCGCCTGTCAGAGCCATGCAGAGCGCGGCATATACGGCTCCGGTCATCCACCCCGTCGCGCCGAACATGACGACGGCGATCCAGTGATCGAGGAACAGGCTGCGAAGGCCGAGATAAGCGACCGTTCCCGCCAAAAGCAGGACGACGCCTATCACTCTCAGATGAGGGCTGTCCAAGAAGCGCATCCGCGTCGCCTTCCAAACAATTCCACCAATGAGAGTATCGGGACAGTTTGGAGTCAAGCGCCAGCATCGCAAAGGATGTCGCGGGGCCGGCCATCCGCTTCTGGATTTTAGTGATGGTCGGAGTGAGAGGATTCGAACCTCCGACCCTCTGGTCCCAAACCAGATGCGCTACCAGGCTGCGCTACACTCCGGCGGCGGGATTTGACACACTCGTCGTCCCGCCGCAACGCGCCTGACGACCTTATTCGGCGAAGAAGGGATGCGCGACCTTGTCGCCCGGCTTGGCGCCGATCTCGTCCGACCGGCCCGCGCGCAGTTCCAGCACCCCCATGGCCGGTCCGTTCGACGGCAGGACCCGGTCGTTGTTGGGCGCCGCGTTCTTGACGATCGAGACGATACGGCCGTGCGGGTCGATGTAGATGATGTCCAGCGGGCTGGGCGTGTTGTGCATCCAGAAGCCGCGCTCGGCGACGTCGGGGAACTGGAACAGCATGCCGCGATCGTCGGCGAGCGGCGGACGCTCCATCAGGCCGCGCTGGCGCTCGGCTTCATCGTCGGCGATCTCGACCATGAATTTGTGCGCGCCGCTCGAGGTGGTGATGGTCAGTGGCTCCATCGGCTGGCCGTCCGGCCCCTTGGGCGTCCCGAGGGCGCAGCCGGCCAGCAGCACCGCACCGGCGACGAGCGCCGGAATTCCACGACGATGAATCATTCGCATCCGCCCTTTGCAAAGGGAGCGGATGTCCTATCCGCCCATCCTGATTTCAGCGACCACCAGCCCCTTGGGGCCATCGGCGAACCGCACCGAAACCGACTCTCCGGGCAGGAGATCGTCCAGCCCGCAGCGCCGAAGCGTTTCGACATGGATGAAGATATCTCCGGGTTGGCCGTCGCGCACCACGAATCCGTAGCCCTTGGTGCGGTTGAACCATTTCACCACCGCCGGCTCGAGCGGACCGCCGGCGACGGGCGGCGCCGCCTCGCTGGACTGGCGCAGGCCTTCATAGCCCGTCGGACGGCGCGGCTGCTGGACGGCCAGGGCGGGATCGCCCTCGCCCAGGTCGACGATCTCGATCACCTGCCAGCCCTTGGGGCGGCGTACGCAGTCGCAGGAAATGGGCGCGCCTTCGGCCGCGGTCTCGTGTCCGCTGTCGCGCAGGCTGGAGATGTGCAGCAGCACGTCCTTCAGGTCGGTCATGCCCGGGTCGTCAGGTACGATGAACCCGTAGCCCTTGCCGGGGTCGAACCACTTGACCCGTCCGGCGATCCGCACCGCGGTCACCGTTTCCCCACCCTCGTAGTCAGACACAACTTTCCCCCTGCCCGGGATCTGTACGGGCACGTCTTATTTAACACGGTTCTTTGAACACCTGAAAAGCGAAAAACACCCATTTTCGTTGGTTGTGCAGTCGAATTCGTTCAACCGTTGCCGGATCGCCCGGAGCACGGATGTTTCACACGGCGTGGCGGGTCGCCGGGGCGATAGGGCTTTGAGATCAAGGGCAAGGGCCCGAGCCCACTGGCCTGCGAGGCCACGCCGGCGTCCTGGCCCGCGGTCAGGCGGACGGGTCTTCCGGCAGAATCTCACCCACGGCGGCCCGGCCGGGGTTCCGGACCTGACGATGTCGATGAGAAGAAAATCGATCCGTGCGCCCGCACGGATCAGCGCCCGGCGTCCATCACGGCGACGCTCAACGGCGTGGCGGCGCGCGCCGGAAAGGCTCGCGCGGGACTGACGATTTCAGGGGGAGGAGGAATGCCCCGCGTGGCAGTCCCTAGGGGAATCGAACCCCTCTTTTCAGGTTGAAAACCTGACGTCCTAACCGATAGACGAAGGGACCGCTGCGCGGGGAAGCGGCGATATAGCCGCCGACTCCGCAGGCTGCAACGCCTTTTCGCAGAAAAATTGAGATCGCGGTTATAGCTGGCTCATGCGGGGATCGGCGACGTCCTCGATCTCGAATTGAACACCGCGACGCCCGTTCCAGTCGTCCGCCTTCAGACGGCCCGTGACGCTCAGCCCCCCCTGCCCCGCCAGCAGGGCCTTGCCGGTCGGCAGGTCGGCGCAGCGCCAGGCGATGGCCTTCACCGAGGCCCCGTCGGCGCCGACCAGTCGGCAGCGCACATGACCGCCGTTCATGGCCACCGGTTCGCGCACCGAGACATGCTCCATGGCGAACAGGGGTTCGGGATTCGCCGGGCCGAAGGGGGCCAGGGCGTCGAACTGCTCGAACAGGGCGCGGGTGGCCGCCACGGGCTCGATCAGGGCGTCGATCTCGACCCCGTCCAGCGCCTCGGCCGCCGCCTGTTCGCCGGCCATCCGGCCGTTGAGGAAGTCGCGCAGCTCGCCGATGCGATCCGCCTTGACCGTCAGGCCCGCCGCCATGGCGTGACCGCCCCCGGCCAGCAGGACGCCGCTCTCCCAGGCGGCCTGCACGGCCTTGCCCAGGTTCATGCCCGGCTGCGACCGGCCCGAGCCCTTGCCCAGCCCGTTCACGGCGTCGACGCCGATGACCACCACGGGCTTGCGCCAGCGCTCGCGCAGCCGTCCGGCCACGATGCCGACGACGCCCGGGTGCCAGTCGTCGCCCTCGATGACCACCACGGCCGAGCCGTCGTCGTGGGCGCCCGTCGCCTCGACCCGGCGCACGGCCTGATCGGTGACCTGTTTCTCGACCTCGCGGCGGGCGATGTTCAGGGCGTCCAGCTCCTGCGCCAGCGCCATGGCCTCTTCGGGATCGTCGGTGGACAGCAGGCGCGCGCCCAGGTCGGCCTTGCCGATCCGTCCGCCCGCATTGATGCGCGGGCCCAGGATGAAGCCCGCATGATTGACCTTGGCCGGCCCCGGCTCGGCCCCGGCGGCGGCCAGCAGGGCCTTCAGCCCCGGATTGCCCCAGTCGGACATGACCTTCAGGCCGAGGCTGGTCAGGGCCCGGTTGAAGCCGGTCAGGCCGGTCACGTCGCAGATGGCGCCCATCGCCGCCAGGTCCAGCCACTGACGGATGTCGGGCTGCTCACGCCCCCCAGATTCTGGAGTGAACAGTCCCCTGCCCCGCGCCTCGCGGTTCAGCGCGGCCAGCAGGACGAACACCACCCCGGCGGCGGCCAGGTTGCCCTGCCCCGAGTTGCAGCCGGGCCGGTTCGGATTGACGACGGCCAGGCACTGCGGCGGCTGCTCGCGCATCATGTGGTGGTCGATGACCACGACCTTCAGACCGATGGCCGCGGCGTGGGCTACCGCCTCATTGGCCGCCGCGCCGCAGTCCACGGTGACGACCAGATCGGCGCCCGAGGCCTTCAGGGTGTCGAACGCCTTCGCGCTGGGCCCATAGCCCTCGGTGATGCGGTCGGGGACATAGATGGGCAGGTCGGCGCCCATGGCCCGGAACCAGCGCACCAGCAGGGCCGCGCTGGACGCCCCGTCCACGTCGTAGTCGGCGAAGACGTGCACCGACGCCCCGGCCTGCAGGGCGTCGACGATGGCCGTGGCGGCCGCATCCATGTCGGTGAAGCTGGAGGGGTCCGGGAACAGGGCCTTGAGCGTCGGCGTCAGGAAGTCCTGCCCCTGGTCGGCGCGCACGCCCCGCGCCGCCAGCGCCCGGGCCAGCGGCTCGTCCAGCCCCAGGGCCTGCATATGGGCGCGGATGACGCCGGGCTCGGCGGGCCTTTGCCGCCAGACGCGGCCGGAGAGCGAGCGGGAGACGCCCAGAAAGGCCGGAGCGCTCCCGCCGTCCGCCATCAGGCGACCGGGCGCGTGGTGCGGATGCGCTGCACGGTGCGGGTCGAGGAATCCATCACCAGCGTATGGGTGGTGACGAAGCCGTCGCGGAAATGAACGCCGTCCAACATGGCGCCCTTGGTCACGCCAGTGGCGGCGAAGATGGCGTCCTTGGAGACCAGCTCGTGCAGGTCGTATTTGCGGTCGAAGTCGGTCACGCCGGTGCGGCGGGCGCGCTCGCGCTCGTCGTCGTTGCGGAAGATCAGACGGCCCTGGAAGAAGCCGCCGACGCATTTCAGGGCCGAGGCCGCCAGCACGCCTTCCGGCGCGCCGCCCGAGCCCAGGTACATGTCGATGCCGGTTTCAGGCTCGGCGGTGTGGATCACGCCGGCCACGTCGCCGTCGGTGATCAGCACCACCTTGGCGCCGACCTCGCGCAGGGCGGCGATCAGCTCGGCGTGACGCGGACGGTCCATGACGCAGACGGTGATTTCCGAGGCCGGGACGCCCTTGGCCTTGGCGAGGTTGCGGACGTTGTCCTGCGGGCTGTTGTCCAGATCGACCGTGCCGGCGGGATAGCCCGGGCCGACGGCGATCTTGTCCATATAGGTGTCGGGCGCGTGCAGCATGCCGCCGCCGGGCGACATCGACAGCACGCACAGGGCGTTGGCCATGGCCTTGGCCGTCAGGGTGGTGCCTTCCAGCGGGTCCAGGGCGATGTCGATGACCGGGCCTTTGCCGGTGCCGACCTTCTCGCCGATGTAGAGCATGGGGGCCTCGTCGCGCTCGCCTTCGCCGATGACGATCTTGCCGTCGATATCTAGGGCGTTCAGCGCCGTGCGCATGGCGTCGACGGCCAGCTGGTCGGCGGCCTTTTCGTCGCCGCGCCCGATCTGGGCGTAGGAGGCGATGGCGGCCAGCTCGGTCACGCGCGCGGCGTCGGCGGCGAGGGTCGAAGCGTAGGGGGCCGTGTCGGCCATGAGCGTTCTCCGTGAGGCGATGATCCCCGGATTCTGTCGCCCGGGCGATTCTGAAAGGGATTAGCGGCGGTCGACCGGCGGCGGGGCGCGTCCGCGTTCGCGGGCGGCGCGCAGGCGGGCGTCGATCTCGGCCTGGGTTTCGGCCGAAGCGGGCGCGATCGGGGTGGCGGCGATGCGGGCCCGCACGGCTTCGGTGAAGGCTGCGGCGTCGCCGTCGGTCTGCCAGTCGATTCGCGAGGCCTCGCCCGCCAGCGCCCCGGCGCTGACCCGCAGGGTGTTCACCTGGGCGGCGATCTGGGCCGGTTCGGGCGCGGGCGTGGCTTTGGGGAAGTCCTCCCAGGCGGGATAGCGGCGGTTGGCTTCCACCAGCGCCTGCACCTGCGGGGCGACGGGCGAAGCCGTGTCGGTGTGGGGCGAGAAGGCCCCGGCGCAGGCCGAAAGCAGGCCCGCCCCCGTCAGGACGACGCACAGCGCAGCAATTTTCCGGATCGGCGCGTTCATTTCATTGGCGGTCTACGCCATGATCGTGACAGGCGGAAGGGCGGCGCGAGTCCTTTACGTCCAATAATGACGCGCAGCAGGAACCGCCGCATGGCCAGACGCCCGACCGTCCCGCCGCCCGAGCCCCCCGTCGCCGGGGCCGCGAAGGCGCCGCGCCGCGCCGGCCGCCCGACCTCGGCCAAGCCGCCCCGCCCCCGCGCCGCCAAGGCCGCGGCCGCCGCGCCGGAGCCGGAAGCCGCGCCGCAATCCCAACCTCGCCCCGAGGCCGCCGCGCCCGAACCCGAGCCGGGGCCCGCCGCCGCTCCGTTCGGCGCCGAGCAGCGCGAGATGCTGGAGACCCTGTCGCTGAACCTGGCCAAGGCCGCCATGACGGCCCAGACGGCCATCGCCGAGGCCGCGCTCAGCCAGGCGGACCGGCCCGCCGCCCTGTCGCCCGATCCGTTCAACGTCGGCCCGGCCATGACCTCGGTGATGTCCAGCCTGGCCTCGCGCCCCGACCGGCTGTTCAGCGCCCAGGCCGACCTGTTCAACCGCTACATGGACCTGTGGGCCTCTTCGGCCCGTCGGGCCGCGGGCGAGGAGCCCGCCGCTGAGCCGTCGAAGGACAAGCGTTTCAAGGACCCGGCCTGGTCCGAGAACCCTATGTTCGACGTCATGCGCCAGTCCTATCTGGTCACCGCCGACTGGATGAACGGGCTGGTGTCTTCGGTCGAGGACGTCGATCCGCGCACCAAGCGCCGGGCCGAGTTCTTCACCAAGCTGCTGACCGACGCCTTCTCGCCGTCCAACTTCCTGGCTTCCAACCCCGCCGCCCTGAAGGCCCTGGCCGAGAGCAACGGCGAGTCGCTGGTCAAGGGTATGCAGAATTTCGCCGCCGACCTGGAGCGCGGCCAGGGCAAGCTGAAGATCAGCCAGGCCGACTACGGCAAGTTCGAGGTCGGGGTGAACGTCGCCACCGCCCCCGGCCAGGTGGTCTGGCGCGACGACCTGTTCGAACTGCTGCAGTACGACCCGGCGACCGAGACCCAGCATGAGATCCCGCTGCTGATCTTCCCGCCCTGGATCAACAAATTCTACATCCTGGACCTTCAGCCCGAGAACTCGATGATCCGCTGGCTGTCGGCCCAGGGGTTCACCGTTTTCGTCTGCTCCTGGGTCAATCCTGACCGGGACAAGGCCGGCTACGGCTTCGACGACTATCTGCAGAAGGGCGTCTATCGCGCGATCGAGAAGGTGCTGGAGCAGTCGGGCGCCAAGTCGGTCAACACGGTCGGCTACTGCATCGGCGGGACCCTGATGGGCGCGGCGCTGGCCCATATGGCGGCCAACAAGGATGCGCGCGTCTCGGCCAACACCTTCTTCGCCGCCCAGCACGACTTCGCCGAAGCGGGCGACCTGTTGCTGTTCACCGACGACCACTGGCTGAACGAGATCGAGCAGCAGATGGACGCCGCCGGCGGGGTCCTACCCGGCGCGGCCATGGCCGAGACCTTCAACGCCCTGCGCGCCAACGACCTGATCTGGTCGTTCTTCGTCAGCAACTACCTGATGGGCAAGGCGCCGGCCGCCTTTGACCTGCTGTTCTGGAACGCCGACCAGACGCGCATGCCCAAGGCCCTGCACATGGACTATCTGCGCTCCATGTACGGCAGGAACGCCCTGACCCAGGGCGACTTCAGCATCGGCGGCCAGGCCATCGACCTGTCGAAGGTGACCATCCCGCTCTATTTCCAGGCCAGCCGCGACGACCACATCGCACCGATGAACTCGGTCTACCGGTCGGCCCGGGCCTTCCCCAACGCCGACGTGACCCTGACGCTGGCGGGGTCGGGCCATATCGCCGGGGTGGTCAATCCGCCCTCGGCCAACAAGTACCAGCACTGGATCAACCCCGCCCTGCCCGCGACCCTGGCCGAATGGCAGGCGCAGGCCGAGGAACATCCCGGAAGCTGGTGGAACCACTGGGCGGCGTGGCTGCATGAGCGGTCCGGCGGCCAGGTCCCCGCCCGCGATCCGAAGACGGGCCCGCTGACGCCGGTCGAGCCGGCCCCCGGGGCCTATGTGAAAGTGAAGTCTTGAAGCGTTTCGAACCCAATCTGCTGCTGGCCGTCTCCACCGGCCTGAGCCTGCTGCTCGTCCTGCTCACCACCAGCCTGACCGAGCCCCAGCCGATCCAGTTGCGCAACGTCCTGATGGCGGTGATCTGCGCGGGCGGCTTCATTCTGCTGAGCCCGCGACTGGCGAAGATGACCGGTCAGCCGCCGCGCCCGCCGATGATCCATCCGGACAGCCCCGGCACGGCCGTCTGGGCCGCCCTGTTCCCGGCCATCGTCACGGCGATCGCCGTGCTGCCAGTGCTCTTCCCCGGTCCGGATTACGGACTGGCGGTCATCATCGCCGCAGTGATCTTCGGCGTGACGGCGGAGTCGGCGATCAAGGCGCGGCGCGCGGGCTGACGCGGCGGCGGCCGCCCTGCTAAGCTGGCGCATGAACCGTCTCGCAGCCTGCCTCGCCGCCGCCGTCCTGCTCGCCGGCGCCCCGCCCGTCTCGGCCCAGCAGCCGACGCCGGAGACCAACCCCGCCGGGGTGCTGTTCTGGGCGCCCGCGGACCGCGAGCGGGCCTTCCGGACCATGGACACCATCATGCCGCACGCGCCCGTCCGGCGCGGCGACACGCCTGTGCGCGCCCTGCCCCCCGGGACGCCGATCGCGCTGGACCCGACCGCCTACATGCAGGCCGAAAAGGTCGCCGGGGTGCTGGTCATCCAGGACGGCCGCATTCGGCTGGAGCGCTACGGCCTCGGCATCGGACCGCAGAACCACTGGGTTTCCTTCTCCATGACCAAGAGCCTGACCTCGACCCTGGTCGGGACGGCGCTGAAGAGCGGCGCCATCGGCTCGCTGGAGGATCCCGTCACCCGCTATCTGCCGGGCCTGGCGGGCGGCGGCTATGACGGCGTGACCGTGCGCCAGCTGCTGACCATGACCTCGGGCGTGGCCTGGGACGAGGATTATTCGGATCCGAACTCCGACGTCGCCCGCTTCCTGCAGGAACCGGCCTTCGACGGGCGCGATCCGGTCGTCACCTACATGGCCCGCCTGCCCCGCGCCCATCCTCCGGGCGCGCACTGGAACTACTCCACCGGCGAGACCAATCTGATCGGAACCCTGGTCGCCGCCGCCGAGCGTCGTCCGTTGGCCCAGCTTCTGTCCGAGCGCCTCTGGTCGCGCGCGGGCATGCAGGCGGACGCCTTCTGGGCGCTGGACCAGGGCGGGCGCGAGATGGGCGGCTGCTGCGTCTCGGCCACCTTGCGCGACTGGGGCCGCATCGGCCTGATGGCGCTGGACGGCGGCGAACTGGGCGGCGAGCGCATCGTTCCCGACGACTGGTTCGCCCAGGCCGTGACCAAACAGGCCGAGACCGGCGATCCCGGCGAGGGCTACGGCTTCCAGTGGTGGACCCAGGACGACGGGATCTTCGCCGCCTACGGCATCTTCGGCCAGACCATCCGCGTCGATCCCGAGCGCCGGCTGGTCATCGTCCTGCTGTCCGCCTGGCCGGAGGCCACGGGCCGGGCCCACAGCGCCGCCCGCCGCGCCTTCATCCGCCAGGTGGTCGAGGCGGTGGACGCCGCCCCGCAAACCTAGGCGGGCTGGAAGATCAGCGACACGCCGTTGTTGCAGTAGCGCTTGCCCGTCGGCGCGGGGCCGTCGTCGAACACATGGCCCTGATGCCCCAGGCAGCGGGCGCAGTGATATTCGGTGCGCGGGATGCCCAGCGCATAGTCCCGCTTGATCCCGACATTGGCGGCCATCACCCGGGTGAAGCTGGGCCAGCCGGTGCCGCTGTCGAACTTCCACTCCGAGCGGAACAGCGGCAGTTCGCAACCCCGGCAGACAAAGGTCCCGCGCCGGTGCTCGTCGTTCAGGGGACTGGTCCCCGGCCGCTCGGTGCCCTCATGGCGCAGCACCTGATAGCTGAGCGCCGGCAAGCGCGCCCGCCACTGGGCGTCGGTGATCCGCCGGAAGGGCGAGTTGGCGTACTGCGCCTCCGAGGCATCGGCGACTTCCGGCGCGCACGCGCTCAGCGCCGCCGCGCCGGCGGTCAGGAACAGGGCTCTGCGGGTCTGGGTCATGACATTGATACGTCGGGAGGCCCGACGCAGATGCAACCCCTCCCCCATCGTCAGGTCAGCCCGGCGGCTTCATCCAGTCCCAGCATCAGGTTCAGGTTCTGCACCGCCGCGCCGGACGCGCCCTTGCCGAGGTTGTCCAGCAGGGCGACCAGTCGCGCCTGCTCTCCCCCCCGGTCGCCGAAGACATGCAGCCGCATGCGGTTGGTGCCGTTCAGCCCCTCCGGATCGATCCCGGTCATGGCCTCGGTCTCTTCCAGCGAGGCGACTTCGACGAAGCGCTGACCGGCATAGGTCTCGACCAGGGCGCCGTGCACCACCTCGACCGAGGGCGATCCCGGCAGGGCCGACAGGTGCAGCGGAACCTCGACCAGCATCCCCTGCCGGTACGACCCGACGGCGGGCGCGAACAACACCTTGCGCTCCAGCCCAGTGTGCTTGGTCATCTCCGGCACATGCTTGTGCTTCAGCGTCAGGCCGTAGGCGCGATAGGCCTCGGCCCCGCCGCCCTCGAACTCGGCGATCATGGCCTTGCCGCCGCCCGAGTAGCCGCTGACCGCATTGACCGTCACCGGCCAGCCCGCCGGGATAATCCCCGCGCTGACCAGCGGGCGCACCAGGCCGATCAGGCCGGTCGGATAGCAGCCGGGGTTCGACACCCGCGTCGAGCCCGCGATGGCCTCGCGCTGGCCCGGCGCCATCTCGGCGAAGCCGTAGGTCCAGTCGGGATCGACCCGGTAGGCGGTCGAGGCGTCGATCACCCGCACCCTGGTGTTCTCGATCATCGACACCGCCTCGATGGCCGCGTCATCCGGCAGGCACAGGATCACGGCGTCGGCGCTGTTCAACGCCTCGCGCCGCGCTTCCACGTCCCGCCGACGGTCGCCGAGCAGGATCAGCTCCAGATCGGAGCGCGCCTCAAGCCGCTCGCGGATCTCAAGCCCCGTAGTGCCGGCTTCGCCGTCGATGAAGATGGTGTGGGTCACTAGACGCCCTTAACAAGGTTCATTGGCTGAGTTTAATCGCTGCGATCATTGGATCGTGTTCCAATTTTTCCTTGGACAAGCGCTCTAACTTGCTTCGAATTCTGTCAGTCACCGCGCTCACCAAAGAGACATCGTCAACCTCGATTGGAGCCTGATCCGAGACTTCAGAAGCATACCGATAGAACGGTCTCAAACGGCTGAGCCTGTTGAACAGATCGACAAAGGCCGCGTCTACATTCCCCAATCTCTTTTGATTGTTCAGGGCTGAATGGATCGCTTTGTGAGAAGTCTTCTCTTCTATGAAATGTCCCGTCAAAAGGTCTGCTTTTGATGCCAGCTCGCAGGCGCTAAACAGATTATCGATCACGACCGCTGCATGCCCACGACCTAAAGCTTCACGCGCGGCGACAAGGAATTCCTCCGCCTTTTCTAAAAGCGCCAAACCTCGCGCTCTCTTGCGAAGAAAATTGAAGCTGGCCACCCAACCCTTTCCGTTGGACATCAGCGTCAGATGTCCGCAGTCGAGTTCCTCCTCTTCAAGCTCGAACCCCGCGAAGCCTTCCAAGTCCGAAATCAGGACCGGTTCCCCCTTTTCGATAGGGCGGTTCATGCGAGTCCAAGCGTGCCCCTTAACCTCGCTGTTCAAACGAACCTGATGGGGTCCTTCCGGCGGCCAAACAACCTGAGCCATGAATAGTTGGATGGGCGGGTCGATCTCACCTCTTTCGACCCGACGTTCAATCTCGGGATTTATCCAGAGCTCAAAGGCTTGCTCGACAATCCGCCGTCCCATCTCGTCGTCCGAGATAAGGGGCTCTACATCATTCGGATTCTGCGCATCGGTCATGCGAGATGTCCTCGGTGAGCTTGCTGAGGGAATCGAAAAAGGGCGCTCCGGTTTCCCGAAGCGCCCCCATCCAACCCGTAATGAAACGGCTTAGCGCTTCGAGAACTGGAACGAACGGCGAGCCTTGGCGCGGCCGTACTTCTTGCGCTCGACGACGCGGCTGTCGCGGGTCAGGAAGCCGTGCGGCTTCAGGACCTTGCGCAGTTCCGGCTCGTAGTGCGTCAGGGCGTGCGACAGGCCGTGGCGGATGGCGCCGGCCTGGCCCGACAGGCCCGAACCTTCGACGGTGCAGACCACGTCGAACTGGGTTTCACGCTCGGTGACGACCAGCGGCTGGGCGATCATCATGCGCAGCACCGGACGAGCGAAGTACTGCTCCTGGTCCTTGCCGTTGATGGTGAACTTGCCGGTGCCCGGCTTCACCCAGACGCGGGCGATCGCGTTCTTGCGCTTGCCGGTCGAGTAGGCGCGGCCCTGGGCGTCCAGCTTCTGGACGTAGACGGGGTGCTCTTCGCCCACGCCCGGAGTGCCGAGGCCCTTCAGGGCGTCGAAGCCGGTGGCGGTGTCGTTGGTGACGTCGGTCATGCTCAGACGCTCCGGGTGTTCTTGGGAGAGGCCGACGCGAAGTCGATCGTCTCGGGCGACTGGGCTTCGTGGCTGTGCGCGGCGCCGGCGAACAGACGCAGGTGCGTCATCTGCTTGCGGGCCAGCGGGCTTTCCTTCGGCAGCATGCGCTCGACGGCCTTCTCGAGCACGCGCTCGGGGAAGCGGCCGCCCAGAACCTTCTCCGGGGTCGTCGACTTGACGCCGCCCGGGTGACCGGTGTGGCGGTAGTAGATCTTGTCGGTGTTCTTCTTGCCGGTGAAGACGACCTTGTCGACGTTGGTCACGATGACATAGTCGCCGCAATCGACGTGCGGGGTGTAGTCGCCGCGGTGCTTGCCGCGCAGACGGTTGGCGATGAAGGTCGCGAGACGGCCCACCACGACGCCTTCAGCGTCGATGTGGATCCATTTCTTCGTGACCTCGGCCGGCTTCAGCGAAGCCGTAGTGCTCTTCAGCATAACGAGGAGTCCTTGGGAGACGGGCGAAACGGGTGTTCTCCGGCGGGACCGGTGAACGGAAGGCGCGCTGATAGAGGAAGCCCGGCGCGGGGTCAATGCCGGTTTGTGCACCCACATCACATCATCTCATTGTAAAATAATGAGAAAACTTAAACGGTATTAAAATACCGCATCAATGCGCGGCCTTTGCCGCCGTTTGTCGGCCCGGATGACCGCCGGGACGATCCGCCGCGCTCGCTGTCACAGAACCCTGACCGGCGCCCGGCATAAGCGCGGCAGTTCCTGTCACCGGAGTGCCGGCCCCATGCCTATCGACCGTCGCGGCGTCCTGACCACGGGCGCCGCCGCCCTCGCCTTCACCGGCCTGGCCCGTCAGGCCTCCGCCCAGGCGGCGACCGCCGAGACCTATGTCAACGAGGTCGAGGGCTATGGTCCGCTGCGGCCCGATCCGAACGGCCTGTTCGACCTGCCCGAGGGCTTCTCCTACACCGTCGTCTCCCAGGGCGGCGAGACCATGGATGACGGCCTGCTGGTCCCCGGCCAGTTCGACGGCATGGGCTGTTTCGCCCTGTCCGGCACGCAGGTGGCGCTGGTCCGCAACCACGAGCTCAAGGGCTCGTCGCGGGCGCACCGCAACTGGGGCCCCGGCGGCTACCGGCAGGAGCGTCTGGGCCGGGTCGACGCCTCCAAGGCCTATGACACCTACAAGAACGGCCAGGTCCTGCCCGGCGGCACGACCACCGTCGTCTACGACCTCAAGACCGGCGAGACCGTGCGCCAGTTCATGAGCCTGGCCGGCACCTCGACCAACTGCTGCGGCGGCATGACCCCCTGGGGCAGCTGGCTGACCTGCGAGGAGACCGAGGAGACGCCCGCCACCGCCGACGTGATGAAGGCGCACGGCTACATCTTCGAGGTGCCCGCCGACGCCGACGGCCTGGTCCAGGCCGTGCCGCTGAAGGCCATGGGCCGCTTCGACCACGAGGCGGTCTGCGTCGACCCCCGCACCGGCATCCTGTACCAGACCGAGGACCAGGGCGACGGCCTCTTCTACCGCTTCATCCCGACCACCCCGGGCAAGCTGGTCGACGGCGGGCGGCTGCAGGCCATGGTCGTGCGCGGCGCCCCGGGCGCGGACACCGCCAACCACAACGGCGCGCGCTTCTGGAGCGTCGGCGACTGGAAAGAGGTCGACTGGATCGATCTGGACGACGTCGAAAGCCCCAACGGCGACTTGCGCAAGCGCGGCCACGCCGACGGCGCGGCGCTGGTGGCGCGCGGCGAAGGCATCCACTGGGGCGACAACGAACTGTATCTGACCGCCACCTCGGGCGGCCCGATCGAGCGCGGCCAGATCCTGCGCTACGTCCCCTCGCCCGACGAGGGACAGGACGGCGAACGCGCCCGCCCCGGCCGCATCCAGCTGTTCGTCGAGAGCCTGGACGAAAAGGCCATGAACATGGCCGACAACCTGACGGTCGCGCCCTGGGGCCACCTGATCGTGTGCGAGGACAACTATTCCGCGGCGATCCGCAACCACCTGAAGGGCGTGACCCCGGACGGCAAGCTCTACACGCTGGGCCGCAACGTCTTTCAGGGCAACTCAGAGCTCTGCGGCTGCGTCTTCTCTCCGGACGGCGAGGTGCTGTTCGTCAACATCCAGTACCCGGGCGTGACCCTGGCGATCACGGGGCCCTGGGATACGGTGCGGACGTAGTCAGAACAGCCCGCGCGACCTCGGACCCGACACGAACAGCCGCGGCTGCGACCGGCGGACCAGCCACAGGTTCACGGTCGCCGTCGCCAGCACCAGCGCCGCCCCCGCCTGATGCAGGGCGCCCAGCCACAGGGGCACGGCGTGCATCAGGGTGACGACGCCCAGCAGGGCCTGCAGCCACAGGGCGGCGGCGACGACAAAGCCGCTCGCGCCCAGCCCCTCGGCCAGCCGCCAGCGCCACGCCTGCACCGCATAGACCGTGCCGCCGATCAGCAGGCCGTAGGCCCAGATGCGGTGATTGAACTGGACCAGCGCCTGGTCGTGCAGGAAAGCCAGCGCCCCCTTGCCCCACTCGACCGGCGGGAAGACCGCGCCGTTCATCAGCGGCCAGTCGGTGTAGACAAACCCCGCCTTGGCCCCGGCCACCAGCCCGCCCAGCAGGCACTGGATGAAGACCGCGCCGAGCAGAATGGCCGCGCCGCGGCTCCAGCCTCCCGGCGAGCGCGAACGCTCCTCGCCGTTCCAGGCCTCCAGCCCGGTCCAGATCAGGCCCATGAAGATGATGAGGGCGAGGCCCAGGTGGGTCGCCAGGCGCTCGGGGGCCACGTCGACCCGCTCGCTCAGGCCGCTGGTCACCATCCACCAGCCGATCAGCCCCTGCAGCCCGCCCAGCCCCAGCAGGACCACGCAGCGCGAGATCAGCCGGCGCTGCACCTTGCGCATCAGCAGCAGGACCGCGAACGGCACGGCGAAGGCCACGCCGATCAGACGGCCCAGCAGGCGGTGCAGCCACTCCCAGAAGAAGATGCCCTGGAACTCGGCCAGGCTCATCCCGGCGTTGATCTGCTGGTATTGCGGGATGGCCTTGTACTTCTCGAAGGCGTCCATCCACTGGGCGTGGTTCATCGGCGGCAGGGCGCCCATGATCGGCTTCCACTCGGTGATCGACAGGCCCGATCCGGTCAGGCGGGTCACGCCGCCCACCACGACCATGACGAAGACCAACGCCGCCACCGCCCACAGCCAGATCGCCACCGACCGGCTTTGATCGCCACCGCCCAAACGCTTCATTCGACGCCTGCCGTTCCGCCCGTTACACTGCCGCTCGCGCGCTACTCGCCGCGCCCGGACCTGTGCGGTATGCCCGCGCATGAGGGCGAGATCGAGTCGCTTTTCGGCGCCCTGTCGCCGCATGCTGGAGAGGCCGTTTGCAGTACGCCGACATCGTCACCGCCGTTCTCGGCGCCTTCGTGCTGGCCTGGCTGGCCGATCTGCTCACTGGCCGCCGCGGCCTGTTCGCGACCGGGCTGGTCTCGGGCGTCGGCGCGATCGCGGGCGCCTTCCTGGCCGTCCGCGTCTTCGCCGTATCGACCATGGACCAGTGGGGCTGGGTCCTGTGGTCGATGATCGCCTCGGCCGTCGCCCTGGCCGCCTTCTTCCTGTTCCGTAGCAAGCGCTGATGGGCGGCCGCACCCGGCGCTTCATCGCCATGATCGCCGTGCTGGTCTTCCTGGTCGTGTGGATCTGGGGCGTCATCGCCCTGCGCGGCCTGTTCGGCCCCAACATGCTGCTGGACCTGCTGTTCTTCGCCGTCGGCGGCATCGGCTGGGGCGTGCCGCTGTATCCGCTGTTCAAATGGGCCGAGAGCGGCAAGGACTGACGCAGGCCGGAATTGCGAAGGGGCCGTCCGAAGACGACCCCTTCAACCAACCGATTTTCTTTCGAAAATGGTCGGAGCGACAGGATTCGAACCTGCGACCCCTTGACCCCCAGTCAAGTGCGCTACCAGGCTGCGCCACGCTCCGAGAGGCGCTCCCTATAGACGGGGTCGCGCCGCGCGCAAACCCAAAAAAGAGGTCTTCAGGCGGATCGCGACAGGGCGGCTTCCAGACGAGCGCGCGCGCCTTCCAGTTCCGCCAGAACCTGACGCAGCCGGACCGACGATACGGCGGCGGGCGCCGGCGCGGGCGCGGGCTCCGGCGTCGCGCCCTCGGGCTCGAACGCCACCAGGCCTTCGGGGTCGCCCCAGGCGGCGATGCGCTTGAGGCCCTGTTCACGGAACAGGCGCTGCACCCCCTTGATGGTCAGGCCCTCGTCATGCAGCAGCCGCTTGACGGCCTTCAGCAGCACGATGTCCTGCGGCCGGTAGAACCGGCGGCCGCCCGCGCGCTTCAACGGCGCGACGAAGGTGAATTTGGTCTCCCAGAAGCGCAGGACGTGCTGGGGCGCGCCGACCTCATCGGCGGCCTCCGAGATCGTCCGGAACGCTTGAGGGCTCTTGGCCATGCGTCAGATCAGGCGGTCACGACAGCGTCGTGCACCCGGCCCTTCATGATCTGCGAGGCGCGGAAGCTGATCACCCGGCGCGGGTTGATCGCCGCCGGTTCGCCGGTCTTGGGATTGCGGCCCATGCGGGCGCGCTTCTCGCGAACCTGGAAGACGCCGAAGCCCGACAGCTTGACGGTCTCGCCGCGCTCCAGCGACTCGACGATCAGTTCGAGGGTGCGCTCGACCATCTGGGAGCATTCCTGCCGCGAAAGGCCCACTTCCTCGTGGACAGCCTCGCAAAGATCGGCCCGCGTCAGGGTCTGCGTCACCGGTCACTCCCCTCAATCGTCAGTGGGTCGCATAAAAGGGCAAGCGCCCTGAAATGAAAAGGCGAAATGCGCTTTACAGACGAATCGCGCAGGCGCCCCAGGTCAGGCCTCCGCCCATGGCCTCCATGACCACCAGATCGCCGCGCTTGATGCGCCCGTCCTTGATGGCGGCGTCCAGCGCCAGGGGGATGGAGGCGGCCGAGGTGTTGGCGTGGGTGGCGACGGTCGAGATGACCTTCTCCTCGTCCAGACCCAACCGGTCGCCGACGCCGCGGATGATGCGCTGGTTGGCCTGGTGCGGCACGAACCAGTCGACCTCGGGCACCTCGATGCCTGAGGCTTCGCAGGCGGCGGTGATGGCCTCCGCGATGTTGATGACCGCGTGGCGGAACACCTGGTTGCCCGCCATGCGCAGATGCCCGACCGAGCCGGTCGTGGCCGGGCCGCCGTCCACATACAGCAGGTCGGTCTTGGAGCCGTCGCAGCGCAAGGCGAAGCCCAGCAGGCCCTGATCGGCCTTGGTCCCCTGCCCTTCGCGCGGCTCGACCACCACGGCGCCGGCGCCGTCGCCGAACAGCACGCAGGTGGACCGGTCGTTCCAGTCCAGCAGCCGGGTCATCTCCTCGGCGCCGATCACCAGGGCGCATTTGGCCAGGCCCCGGGCCACGAAGCCGTCGGCGACGCTGAGCGCATAGACGAAGCCCGAACACACGGCCTGGACGTCGAAGGCGATGCCGACGGGCGCGCCCAGCTTGCGCTGCACGATCGAGGCCGTGGCCGGGAAGGTCATGTCCGGGGTGGTGGTCGCCACCACGATGAGGTCCACGTCCGCCGCCGTCTTGCCCGCATCGATCAGGGCGCGACGGGCGGCCTCGACCGCCAGATCGCTGGTGGGCTCGTCATCGCGCGCCTTGTGCCGCTGCTTGATGCCGGTCCGCTCCTGGATCCACTCGTCCGAGGTGTCCACGATGGCGGCCAGATCGGCGTTGGTGACGATCTGTTCCGGAAGATACGAACCGACGCCGGTCACGGCGCTTCGCATGACGCTCACTTGGTAGTCTCCATGGCCGCGTCCGAAGGCTGCGCGGGCGGCTGTTCCAGTACGGCGGTCAGCTTCTGCAGGCTGGCCCCGACCTTGGTCATATAGTCACTGCGCGCCAGATCGACAGCGATGCGGATCGCGGCGCCGAAGCCGCCCGCGGTCGCGCCGCCGTGGCTCTTCACCACAATGCCGTTCAGGCCCAGCAGCGGGCCGCCGTTGATGGCGTTGGGATCGATCTTGGCGCTCATCTTCTTCAGCGCCGGATAGGCCAGCGCCGCCCCGGCCTTGGCCATCAGGCTGGAGGTCAGGGCCTCGCGGGTCAGGGCGCCGATGAATTTGGCCACGCCCTCGGCGGTCTTCAGGGCGATGTTGCCGGTGAAGCCGTCGGTGACGACCACATCGACCGTGCCCTTGGCGATGTCGTCGCCCTCGACGAAGCCGTGATAGGCCAGACCGAAGCCGCCCTCGCGCAGCAGGCGCGCGGCCTCGCGGACCTCCTCGTGGCCCTTCATGTCCTCGGACCCGACGTTCAGAATGCCGACGGTAGGGCTGGCGACCCCGTGCACGGCGGTCATGAAGGCCTCGCCCATGATGGCGAACTCGACCAGCTGGGCTGCGTCGCTCTCGACGTTGGCGCCGACGTCCAGCACGGCGGTGACGCCCCGGAAGGTCGGCCAGCTGGCGACGATGGCGGGACGCTCAAGGCCCGGCGCGGACATGCGCAGGATCAGTTTGGAGATGGCCATCAGGGCGCCGGTGTTGCCCGCCGAGACGATCGCGGCGGCCTCCCCGGTCTTCACCGCCTCGATGGCGTTCCACAGGCTGGAGCCCTTGCCGCGGCGCATCGCCGTCGCGGGCTTCTCGTCCATGGCCACGACCTTGTCTGTGTGGCGGACGTCGCAGATGTCGTCGCCCAGGCCGCAGCGGGCCATTTCAGCGCGGATCGCGGCCTCGTCGCCGTTCAGGAGGAAGCGCACGCCCTCGCCGCCGTGCCGCGTGCGGTAGTCGCATATGCCGCCGACCACGACCGGCGGGCCGTGATCCCCGCCCATGGCGTCAAGCGAGATCAGAATGGGGGATGGCAAGCCGTTTCGACTCCGTCGCGCCGACGTTAGCGGCGCTGGTCAGGCGGCGACGATAACGCCGCACAAGGGGGATGCAACCAGGTGGACCCGGCGTCAACCTTCGTCGGAGGGCCGAAGTTGCTTCAGGACCGCGAAAGGCGAGATTTCGGTGGGTTCCGGCGGCTGGACGAACTCCGCGCCCGGCTTGCGGGGGAATGGATCCAGATGCAGGGCCAGCTGTTCCACGACGTACTGGCCCAGATCGATCTGGCCGTCCTCGACCACGTCGGGCGATTCGTCCTCCAGCGTGATGATGATCTCGTCGGATTCCTCGTCCACCGGCTCGGCCAGCTGGACCGAGAAGGCCTCGTCGATCGTCAGCGGCAGCGGCTCCAGGGTGATTCCGCAGGTCTGGGCGAGCTCGGCCCGGACGCGGCCGGACAGGGTCCAGCCCGCGGCGGTGGGGACCAGGTTCACCTCGGCCTCGACCGCGTCCAGCGACGCCAGGTCCAGGGCCCGGGCGATTCGGGCGCGGGCGGCGGCGTCGGGCGTCAGGGTGCGTTTCACGCCGGACCCGATCTGGTGCAGGCGGACAGGCTCGCTGTAGGGCAGCTGGGGAGTGCTCATGCCTTCACCTCCGCCCACGCGGGGGCTTTCAGAACGTCGTCGAAAGGCTGGGCCGCCAGCCGGGCGCGGCTGGACAGGGCATAGGCCGCCAGGGCCGCCCCGTCAGCGGGCGTCTCGCTTTCCAGCACATTGCGCGCCAGGCCGGCCGCCAGCGTATCGGCGTCCCCGTCCCGCAGCGGCTGCTCATAGGTGGTCATGCGCCCGTAGAGCGACTCGCCCAGCTTGCGCATCTTCTTGCCGACCGAGATGTCGCCGACGCCCAGCTCCCGCAGGGTGTGGTCCAGCGCTGACACATAGGTGTCGAACAGCTGCTGGCCGGCGTCGCCGCCGCGCTCGGTCCCCTCGTCCTTCAACCGCATGGTCAGCAGCAGGACGTGCAGGGTGTACAGCTCGAACCGCGCGTCGATGCGGTCCGCGACGCCCAGCGCGGTGTAGAAGCGCGGGTCGCGGGCCTGACGGACGGCGATTTCATAAAGCCCGTCGCCGAAGCGTTCGCGGCGGAGGGTTCGGAAGAGATTCTGCAGCATGTTTCACGGCCCCTTTTCCGCCGCGCCGTTGAACTAAGGCTCGGGTCCGGTTAGGTCAAAGACCTTGTTCTGTCGCAGGCGCCGCAAATGCTCCGTACGAAACTCCTGATCGCGGCCCTGTCGCTCGCCGCGCTGACCACGGCCTGCGCCCCCGTCGTGGGCCAGAACGGCTTCCAGGCCATCGACGCCAAGCCCACCGACATCGTCGCCGGCACGGACACGCGCCAGACGGTGCTGACCAAGCTGGGCTCGCCGTCGACGACCTCGGCCTTCGAGAGCGACACGATCTGGTACTACGTCAGCCAGACGACCGAGAAATACACCTACAACCGCCCGCAGGTGACCCAGCGCAGCGTGACCGAGATCACCTTCAACGCCGGCGGCCAGGTCGCGGGCGTGCGCACCCTGGGCCTCGACGACGGCGAGCGCATCTCGATGAACGGTCGCGAGACCCCGACCCGCGGCCGTCAGCTGACCATCCTGGAGCAGCTGCTGGGCAACGTCGCCCGCGGTCAGCTGCCCCGCACCGAGGAAGACGCCCCCGGCCAGCGCCGCCCGGACTAGGGTTCGGCGTCTACAGCGCTCTCTGCTCACCGAAACGCCCCGGAGATGGCTCTCCGGGGCGTTTCTCGTTGTGGCGCCAAGCTAGTGATTAGTGGCTAGTGATTAGTGGCTGGGCCGGTCCAGGCCCCGACCGTCGAGGGCCTCCTGCCGGCGGCATCGAACCACTAATCACTAGCCACTAACCACTTGCCCGCCGCCGCCGGCGAAGGGTTGGCGCCGTCGCCGGCGCCAACCCCAGACCGATCAGCCGATCTTCCCGCTCGCCAGCACCGCCAGCAGAAGCAGGGCGACGATGTTGGTGATCTTGATCATCGGGTTCACCGCCGGACCGGAGGTGTCCTTGTAGGGATCGCCCACCGTGTCGCCGGTGACGGCGGCCTTGTGAGCCTCCGACCCCTTGCCGTGGACCACGCCGTTCTTGTCGGTGAAGCCCTCTTCGATGACCTTCTTGGCGTTGTCCCAGGCGCCGCCGCCCGAGGTCATCGAGATGGCCACGAACAGGCCGGTCACGATGACGCCCATCAGCATGGCGCCCAGGGCGGCGAAGGCGTTGGCCTTCTCCGGCTGGATGAACAGCACGACGACGAACAGCACGATCGGCGACAGCACCGGCAGCAGCGACGGCACGATCATCTCCTTGATCGCCGCCGAGGTCAGGATGTCGACCGCCTTGCCGTATTCGGGCTTCACCTCGCCGGTCATGATGCCGGGGTTCTCGCGGAACTGACGGCGCACCTCGGCGACGACCGATTCGGCCGCCCGGCCCACGGCGGTCATCGACATGCCGCCGAACAGGAAGGGCAGCAGCCCCCCGAACAGCAGGCCGACCACGACGTAGGGGTTGGTCAGGTCGAAGGCGACCGTCCCGAGGCCTTCGAAGAAGCTGCCCGGCAGGGCGGTCTCGGCGAAGTATTTCAGGTCCTCGGTATAGGCGGCGAACAGCACCAGGGCGCCCAGGCCGGCCGAACCGATGGCGTAGCCCTTGGTCACGGCCTTGGTGGTGTTGCCCACCGCGTCCAGGGCGTCGGTCGAGTGGCGCACTTCCGGCGGAAGGCCCGCCATCTCGGCGATGCCGCCGGCGTTGTCGGTGACCGGACCGAAGGCGTCCAGCGCGACGATCATCCCCGCCACGCCCAGCATGGTCGTGGTGGCGATGGCGATGCCGAACAGGCCCGCCAGCTGGAAGCTGACGACGATGCCGACGATGATGGCCAGGGCCGGAAGCGCGGTGGCCTCCAGCGAAACGGCCAGGCCCTGGATCACATTGGTGCCGTGACCCGAGACGGAGGCGTTGGCCACCGAACGGACCGGACGGAAGTTGGAGCCGGTGTAGTATTCGGTGATGACCACGATGGCGGCGGTGACGACCAGGCCGACCACGCCGGACCAGAACAGCTGCATCGAGGTGATGACCAGCCCGCCAGAGGTGGTGACCGTGGCCGGAGCCACCTGGTCGATGATCCACCAGACCGCGCCGATCGACAGGACACCGGTGACGATGAGGCCCTGATAGAGGGCGCCCATGATGTTCTGGCTCTTGCCCAGGCGGACGAAGAAGCTGCCGATGATCGAGGTGACGATGCAGATGGCGCAGATGGCCAGCGGCAGCAGCATCATCGCGCCGACATACTCCGTGCCGCGGAAGAAGATGGCGGCCAGCACCATCGTCGCCACGGTCGAGACGGCGTAGGTCTCGAACAGGTCGGCGGCCATGCCGGCGCAGTCGCCGACGTTGTCGCCCACATTGTCGGCGATGGTGGCGGCGTTGCGGGGGTCATCCTCGGGGATGCCGGCCTCGACCTTGCCCACCATGTCGCCGCCGACGTCGGCGCCCTTGGTGAAGATGCCGCCGCCCAGTCGCGCGAAGATGGAGATCAGCGAGGCGCCGAAGCCCAGCGCGACCAGGCCGTCGATGACCTCGCGGCTGGTGTTCTCGAGCCCGAGCCCAGCGGTCAGGAAGGCGTAGTAGCCCGCCACGCCCAGCAGGGCGCCGCCGGCCACGAACATGCCGGTGATGGCTCCCGAGCGGAAGGCGAGGTCCAGCCCCTTGGACAGGCTCTCGGAGGCCGCCTGGGCGGTGCGGACGTTGGCCCGGACCGAGATCAGCATGCCGGCGAACCCGGCCGCGCCCGAAAGCACGGCGCCGATCAGGAAGCCGAGGGCGGCCCATTGGCCGATCAGCAGGTAGGCGGCGATCAGGATGACGACGCCGACGGCGCCGATGGTCATGTACTGGCGGCGCAGATAGGCGGAGGCCCCCTCCTGGATGGCGGCCGCGATCTCGCGCATGCGGTCGTTGCCGGTGGGAGCTTTCATCAAGGCGGCCGTCTGGATCGCTCCGTAGAGAATTCCGAGACCGCCCGCGGCTATGACAAGCCACAGATAGTTAGACATGGCGTTTCCAAACCCTGTGTGTAGGGCGCCCGGACCCTTGGCGCGGCGGGCGTTTTCGCCTCTCTCCGCCTTCCGGTCCCCCCGTGCGCAACGGTCGCGTCAGGGGCGACCACTCGGGATAACGGGGGAAGCGTGCCAAATGCGTCGGAGTGACGCAACAGGGGATGGTGAACGGCGTTCAGCCGGCCCGCAGGCCGGTCCGCCAGCGCGGGGCCTGGCTGATGATCTCGACGCGCGCGATCGAGCCGCGGCCGACGATGGCGGCGGCGGCGCGCATCAGGCTGGCCGACATCAGGTCAGTGTCGATGCGGGTCCAGTCGTTGGGCACGATGAAGGGCGTGCGGTGACCGGCGCGGACCAGGGCGTCGCGGAGGTAGGCCTCCTTGCCGCGCATCGATTCCACGGTGGCCGAACCGCCCAGGTGCAGGCGCATGGAGACGAAGACGTAGTTGCGCAGCCGGCCCTCGGCGATGACCGGCAGTCCGACGCCCGAGATGTTGACCGTCGCGCCGCCGGACGAGCGGGGGGCGTCGCCGGCGGCGGCCGTCGAGGCGACAGCCGCGGCGGGCAGGACGGCGGCGGCAGAGAGGAGGTCACGACGGCGCATGGGGACACCCTGCCCCAGACGCCTTGAGATTTCGTTGTCAGCCGTGGGTGAAACCCGACGCCGCAATCTGGACCGGCTGGCCGGCGAAGCGGGCGGTGACGCCCTTGCCCTCGACGACCCGGCCCAGGCAGGTCAGCCAGATGTGGCGGCGCTCGGCCTCCCGGCGCAGGGCGGGCTCGTCCCTGGCGGCGGCGGTGAAGGCGATCTCATAGTCGTCGCCGCCGGTGGCCAGGGTCTCAAGCGCCGCCTGCTCGTCCACCCGCCCGGCGAACCAGGCCTGCCCGGCCGGGGACAGGGGCGTGACCTCCAGATCGATGTCCAGGCCGACGCGGCTGGCCCCGGCGATATGGCCCAGGTCGGCGATCAGGCCGTCGGAGACGTCCACGGAGGCCGTGGCCATGTCGCGGATGGCGTCGGCGAAGATCAGGCGGGGGATCGGGCGGCGGTAGTGCTCGACGAGGGCGGCGAGGCGCTCGGGCGCGAGCCCCAGCTTCTCCCGCGCGGCCTGCAGGCCCAGCCAGCCGTCGCCAATGAAGCCGGTGACGAAGACCAGGTCCCCGGGACGGGCGCCGGCGCGGCTGACCGTCTTCCCCTTGGGCGACCAGCCCATCAGGGTGGCCGAGAAGGTCGCGGGACCGGGCGTGACCACCGTATCGCCGCCCAGCAGGGCGACGCCGAAGGCCTTCTGATCGTCGGCCAGTCCCTTGGCGAAGGCCTGCCGCTCGGGCCAGCCGCAGCGCTCGGACCAGCCGCAAGACAGCAGGTAGCCGAAGGGCTCGGCGCCCTTGGCGGCGAGGTCGGACAGGTTCACCCGCAGCAGCTTCTGGGCCACCGTGTCGAGCGGATCGGTCGGCAGGAAGTGGACGCCCTCGACGATGGTGTCCTTGGTCAGGACCAGGTCGAAGCCGGGCCGGGACGGAACCACGGCGACGTCGTCCAGCAGGCCCCTGCCCCATTCGGGGTGGGCCAGCGGGGCGAACAGCCGCCGGATCGTCTCGAACTCACCGGCGACGTCGATTGCCGGCATGGGATCAGCTGCGCACGTCCCGGGCGACGCCGTCGAGCGCCGCGTTGACGAACTTGGCCTCGGAGTCGTCGAAGAAGGCCTTGGCCAGCTCGACATACTCGTCGATGACGATCTCCTTGGGCACGTCGCGGCTTTCGCGCAGCTCCCAGGCGCCGGCGCGCAGCAGGGCGCGCAGGGTCGAGTCCAGCCGCTCCAGACGCCAATTGGACGCCAGGCGGGCCTTCACCGACTCGTCGATGGCGCGCTGGTGGCCGACCACGCCGCGCACGATGGCGGCGAAATAGGCCTCATCGGCCTCGGCGAGAGGTTCGCCCTCGATGTCGGCGTCGAAGCGGTGGTTCGAGAACTCGGTGATGACGGTGTCCACCCCCTCCCCGGCCAGCTCCATCTGGTAGAGCGCCTGGACGGCGGCGAGGCGGGCGACGGTGCGGGCCCGGCGCTGACGCGAGGTCAGGGCCGGTTCGGCGCGGGACTTCTCGGCCTCGGCGAGTTGCTCGAGGACGGACTTGAGGCTGTTGGGTTCGGTCACGCGCCCAGTCCTACGCGCAGCCGCTTGCGCAAGGCAATGAGGTCGAGCGCGGCGCGCGCGGCGCCGCCGCCCTTGTCGCCCTCGCTGCGACGGGCGCGGGCCCAGGCCTGGTCCTCGTCCTCGGTCGTCAGGATACCGTTGCCGACCACCACGCCGTTCAGGCCCAGCTGGGTGATGCCGGCGGCCGACTGATCCGAGACGATCTCGAAATGGTAGGTCTCGCCGCGGATCACCGTGCCCAGGGCGACGAAGCCGTCGTAGCGCGGCGCGGTCGGATAGCGCCCGGCCTCGACGGCCAGGGCGATCGCGGTCGGCACCTCCAGCGCGCCCGGAACGGAGATCACGTCGAACTGGACCCCCTGTTCGCGCAGGGCGTCCTTCGCCCCTTCCAGCAGGGCGTCGGCCAGGTCGTCATAGAAGCGCGCCTCGACGATGAGGACGCGGATGGGATCGCTTACGATTGGTCTTCTCCGTCCATGTCGCGCCAGCCGACGATACGCAGGCCATAGCCTTCCAGCGCGGTGGGATTGGGGCGCGTCGAGCTCATCACGATCATGTCGCGCACGCCGAGATCCAGCAGGATCTGGGCGCCGACGCCGTAGTTGCGCAGCGAGCGGTCGACCGCCTTGGGCTTCTCGACGCCGGCCAGGCGCTCGGCCAGGCCGTGCAGGTCGGGGTCGCGCAGGAAGACGGTGACGCCGGCGCCGTCATGGTCGCTGATCGCCTTCAGCGCCTGCGGGATGTAGCACTGGCGGGCCTCGACATGGCCCAGCAGGTCGGCGGCGAAGTCGACCTGGTGCATGCGCACGAGGGTCGGCTTGCCCGGCTCGATCCGACCGTGGACCAGGGCGACGTGCTCGTTGCCCTCGATGGTGTTCTTGTAGAGCATCAGCCGGAACGGGCCGCCGTGGACGCTCTCGAACGGCGTGTCCATGATCCGCTCGACGAAGCGCTCGGTGCGGCGGCGGTAGGCGATGAGGTCGGCGATGGTGCCGATCTTGAGGCCGTGCAGCTGGGCGAAGGCGATCAGGTCCGGCATGCGGGCCATCTCGCCGTCGTCCTTGATGATCTCGCAGATGACGCCCGAGGGGTTCAGGCCGGCCATGCGGCTGATGTCCACGGCCGCCTCGGTGTGACCGGCGCGGACCAGGACGCCGCCGTCGCGGGCGACCAGCGGGAAGATGTGGCCGGGCGAGACGATGTCGTCCACGCCCTTGGACGGGTCGGTCGCGACATGGATGGTGCGCGAGCGGTCGGCGGCGGAAATGCCCGTGGTGACCCCGTCCTTGGCCTCGATCGAGACGGTGAAGGCGGTGGTCATGCTTTCGCGGTTGTCGGCGGCCATCGGCGGCAGGCGCAGCTGGCGGGCGCGGTCGGCGGTCATGGCCAGACAGACCAGGCCGCGGGCCTGTTTGATCATGAAGTTGATCTGGTCCGGCGTGGCGAACTGGGCCGGGATGATGATGTCGCCCTCGTTCTCGCGATCCTCGGCGTCGACGAGGATGTAGGGCCGCCCGTTGCGGGCGTCCTCGAGGATGTCCTCGATGGGGCTGATGGGGCTGTCGTTCATGTTCGCGGCCAGTTGCATTACGCCGTCTCCTGCCACCGCGCGAGGTATCGCGCCAGCATGTCGATCTCGAGATTCACGTCGTCGCCGATTTTCAGTTGGCCGAGCGTCGTCACATCCCAGGTGTGGGGTATAAGATTAAGTACGAAAACGCGCCCCTCGACCGCGTTCACGGTCAGGGAGACGCCATCGACGGTGATCGAGCCCTTGGAGGCGATGAAGCGGTGCAGCGGCGCCGGGGCCTCGATCTCGATGCGGTGCGAGCCGCCGTCCGGCGTGATCGAGACGACCTTGCCCAGCCCGTCGACGTGACCCGAGACGACGTGGCCGCCCATCTCGTCGCCCAGCCGGGCCGCGCGTTCCAGATTGACCCGATGGCCCTCGGTCCAGTCGCCCAGGTTGGTCTTGGACAGGGTCTCGCCCGAGACCTCGACCGCGAACCAGCCGGGCCCTTTCTCGGTGACCGTCAGGCAGCAGCCCGCGTGGCTGATCGAGGCGCCCAGGTCGATGCCGGCGGTGTCCCAGACGGTCTCGATCTCGTAGCGGCGGTCGCGCGCGGTCTGTTCGACCTTACGGACGCGGCCGATGTCGGTGACGATTCCGGTGAACATTCAGGCGGCCTTGGACGGAAAAAACAGGGTGCGAACAGTGCGGATCGGACCCGGAAAAACACCGTCCGATGCGTCCGAAGCGTCCGGATGGACCGGCGCGAACTCAGCGGAGGGCGTCATAGCGTTCCCACAGGTCGTCGCCGACGGGTTCGGCGGACAGACGCCGGAACTTGGGGGCGTCGGCCAGGTTTGCAAGCGCCAGGGCGGCGACGCAGGGCCGTCCGTCGCCGCCCAGCAGGACGGGCGCGCGGAACCACTCGATGCGGTCGACCAGACCGGCGCGCAGGAAGGAGGCCGCCACCTGCCCGCCCCCCTCGATCAGGACCGAGGCCACGCCCTTGCTGCGGAGGGCGGCGAGGACGGCGGCGGGGGCCGGGCGGCCGTCCAGGGTCTCGACCCGTTCGACCGTGGCGGAGCCAATGGGGACCGGTTCGGACGCCGTCAGGATCAGCGCATCCCCGCCGGCCACCCTGGCGGTCGGCGGCGTGCGCAGGCGGCTGTCGAGGACCACGCGCAGGGGCTGGTCCACCGGGCGGCCCGGCAGGCGGGCGGTCAGTTCGGGATCGTCGGCCAGGACGGTCTCGACGCCGACGAGGATGGCGTCATGGGCGGCGCGCAGGCGGTGTCCCTGCAGCCGCGCCGCCTCGCCGGTGATCCATTTGGACTCACCGGAGGCGGTGGCGATGCGACCGTCGAGGGAGGTCGCCAGCTTCAGAGTCACCGTCATCGTCGTGGACGCGGGGCGCATCAGCGCGATCCGGACTCGTCGTCCAGACCCTCGTCGCCGAGGAAGCGGGCGAAATCGCCGGTGTGGCGGAAGTCCTTGTAGACCGAGGCGTAGCGGACGTAGGCGACCTCATCGACGCCCTTGAGCGCCTTCATGATGAAGTCGCCGACGGTCGAGGACGGGATCTCGGTCTCGCCCAGGCTTTCCAGCTGGCGGGTGATGCGGCTGACCAGCTGTTCGATCTGCTCCGGCTGGACCGGGCGCTTGCGCAGGGCGATGCCCAGCGAACGTTCCAGCTTGTCGCGGTCGAAGGGCGTGCGGCGGCCGTTGCGCTTGAGGATCATCAGCTCGCGCAGCTGGACCCGTTCGAAGGTGGTGAAGCGCCCGTTGCACTGCGGGCAGGACCGCCGGCGGCGGATGGCCGCGCCGTCATCCGACGGGCGGCTGTCCTTCACCTGGGTGTCCGGGTTTCCGCAGAAGGGGCACTTCATCGCGCGCTTATCCGTAGATCGGGAAGCGGTGCGTGAGGTCGCGCACCTGGGCGGCGACGGCCGCGACCACGGCCGGATCGGCTTCGTCCCCGCCGTTCATCGAGGAGACGACGTCGGCGATCCAGTGGCCGATCTGCTGGAACTCGGCCTCGCCGAAGCCGCGCGTGGTGCCCGCCGGAGTGCCCAGGCGGACGCCCGAGGTGACGGTGAAGGGCGCGGTGTCGAACGGCACGCCGTTCTTGTTGCAGGTCATCAGCGCCATCTCGAGCTGGTGCTCGGTGGCCTTGCCGGTGACGCCCTTGGGCCGCAGGTCGACCAGGGCCAGGTGGCTGTCGGTGCCGCCCGAGACGATGGCCAGGCCGCGGTCGATCAGCACGGCCGACAGGGCCTGGGCGTTCTTCACGACCTGCTGGGCGTAGAGCTTGAACTCGGGCTTCAGCGCCTCGCCGAAGGCCACGGCCTTGGCGGCGATGACGTGCTCAAGCGGGCCGCCCTGCAGGCCGGGGAAGACCGCCGAGTTGATCTTCTTGCCCAGCTCGATGTCGTTGGACAGGATCATGCCGCCGCGCGGACCGCGCAGGGTCTTGTGCGTGGTAGTGGTGACCACGTGGGCGTGCGGGATCGGGTCCGGATAGACGCCGCCGGCGATCAGGCCGGCGTAGTGGGCCATGTCGACCATCAGATAGGCGCCGACCGAGTCCGCGATCTCTCGGAAGCGCTTGAAGTCGATGTGGCGCGAATAGGCGCTGGCGCCGGCCAGGATCAGCTTGGGCTTCTCCTTCTGGGCCATTTCGGCGACGTGGTCGTAGTCGATCAGGTGATCGTCCTCATTGACCTTGTAGGTCACCGGGCGGAACCACTTGCCCGACTGGTTGGCGGGCGAGCCGTGGGTCAGGTGCCCGCCGCAGGCCAGGTCCATGCCCAGGAAGGTGTCCCCGGGCTGCAGCAGGGTGAAGAAGACCGCCTGGTTGGCCTGGGCGCCCGAGTGCGGCTGGACGTTGGCGAAGGCGGCGCCGAACAGCGCCTTGGCGCGCTCGCGGGCCAGGTTCTCGGTGACGTCGACGAACTCGCAGCCGCCATAGTAGCGGCGGCCGGGATAACCCTCGGCGTATTTGTTGGTCAGGACCGAGCCCTGCGCCTCCAGCACCGCCTGGGAGACGATGTTCTCGGACGCGATGAGCTCGATCTGCTCCTGCTGACGGCCCAGCTCGCCCCGAATCCCCTTGAAGATCTCCGGATCGGCGTCCGCGAGGGACTTCGAGAAATAGTCAGCGTGGGTGAAGGCGGTCACTCGCGTCCCCGAATACTAGAGTGGTGGTCTGGATGCCGACCTATCTAGGCCCCGGCGCCGCCGACCACAACATCTAGTGTCCCGCTTCGGAACGGGGGCCGCGAACGCCTACCAGCTGTTGCGGCCGTCGACCTTGGTGATCGCCAGCGTGGACAGGTCCAGATCGTCGATCATGCGCAGGTTGATCGCCGCGTTCTGACGCTCGGGAATCCCCTCCTTCATCCCGGGCTTCAGCGTGCCGTCGTTGTTGTACAGGGACGCCCAGTCCGGGCTGAAGCCGTGGGTGTTGCCGCCGCACTGGCCGCAGAAATGATGGTGGTTCATGCCGCTGGGCGCGTAGTCGCGGGCCGGCTCGCCGGCGGTCGTGATCCGCAGGTCCTCGGGCGCGTAATAGCCCCAGACCGCGCCCGTGCGGTGGCAGTAGGTGCAGTTGCACTCCTTGGCCTCGGCCGGGAGGCCCGGAACCTCGATCTTGATAGCGCCGCAGTGGCAGGATGCGGTCAGGGTCATGGCAAGCTCCTCCTCGGTTTCAACGCTGTTGTAGCCCACCCGACTGTCAGGAAATGGCAGCAGTCTGTCAGGAGGGATCGATCCGGTGGCGAACGGGATCAGCCCTGGGCCAGCGCCCGCTTCAGCTTGGCCAGCGCGACGCGCTTCAGCCCCTCCGGCTCGTGCACCGGGCCCATGGCCGAGACCTCGCGGCCGGTGGCGACGTGGATCGCCGAGCATTTCAGATAGGCGCCGTTGCGGGTCAGCTCGAAGATGACCTCGCCGGGATCGTCAGCGATCATGTGCCCCCCACTCCGCTCATCCCGGCGAACGCCGGGACCCAGTGCTTTGGGTGATGGTAACGCGTTTCCCCGCTCCGCAGGCAAGTCCTGAAACACCGGCGTCAGGCTGGACAGGACTGGGTCCCGGCGTTCGCCGGGATGAGCGGAAAAGAAAAAGGTCAGGCCACCGCGGGCAGACGCGCCACGTTGCAGTGGGTCCACAGGGCGTCCATCGCCTTGACCAGATCGTCCATCATCGCGTCGGTGTGGTTCGGCGACGGGGTGAAGCGCAGGCGCTCGGTGCCCTTGGGGACGGTCGGATAGTTGATCGGCTGGACGTAGACCCCGTGCTGCTCGAGCAGCATGTCCGAGATCATCTTGGTGTGCACCGGATCGCCCACGAAGACCGGGACGATGTGGCTTTCCGACTCCATGACCGGAATGCCGGCCGCGGCGAGGCGGGCCTTGAGCGTCGCGGCGCGCTCCTGATGAGCGTCGCGCAGTTCCGGGTGGGCCTTCAGGTGACGGACCGAGGCGAGCGCGCCGGCGGTCAGGGCGGGCGGCAGGCTGGTGGTGAAGATGAAGCCCGAGGCCCAGCTGCGGACCGCGTCCACGATCACGGCGTCGGCGGCGATATAGCCGCCCATGACGCCGATGGCCTTGCCCAGGGTGCATTCGACGATGTCGATGCCGTCCAGCACGCCGTCGCGCTCGGCCACGCCCGCGCCGGTCGCGCCGTACAGGCCGACCGCATGGACTTCGTCGAGGTAGGTCAGGGCGTTGTACTTTTTCGCCAGCGCGATGGTGCCGGCCAGGTCGGCGATGTCGCCGTCCATCGAATAGACGCTCTCGAAGGCGATCAGCTTGGGCGCGTCGGCCGGGGCCGCGGCCAGCAGGGCCTCGAGGTGTTCCAGGTCGTTGTGGGCGAAGATGTGCCGCTCGCCGCCGCCGTTGCGGATGCCCGCGATCATCGAGGCGTGGTTCAGCGAGTCGGAGAAGGTGATCAGGCCCGGCAGGATGCGCTGCAGCGTGGTCAGGGTCGCCTCGTTGGCGACGTAGCCCGAGGTGAAGAGAAGCGCCGCTTCCTTCTGGTGCCACGAGGCCAGCTCGGCCTCGAGGTCGACCGCCGAACGGGTCGTGCCGGAAATGTTGCGGGTGCCGCCGGCGCCGGCGCCGACCTGATCGATCTCGGCCTGCATGGCCTCCAGCACCACCGGATGCTGGCCCATGCCGAGGTAGTCGTTAGAGCACCAGACCACGACGTCCTGTTCGGAGCCGTCGGCGCGGCGGCGCTTGGCCAGCGGGAACTGACCGCGCACGCGCTTCAGATCGGCGAAGACGCGGTAGCGCCCCTCGCTCTTCACCTGCTCAACAGCGGTCTGGAATGCGGCCTTGTAGTCGAACAACCCTGTCACTCGCATGGTCTTGTCGGTTCGGCGCGTATGTGCGCCCCGTGCGGGTGAAAGTCTATCAGCGGAGGCGGCTAAATCGTCGCAACTCGCTAATTGATAACGGTTCTCAGTTTCGTTCGTGCGCATGAGCGAGCATCGGCGGAAGGACCGTGCGCCGCATTGAGGTGGATCAAGCCCCGGATCAGGTCCGGGGCAGTTCGTCCAGCTTGCCGCGCAGCAGCTGCAGGATGGCCGAGAAGTCCTTGTCGCCGTAGCCGAGGCCGTTGAACATCTGGAACAGGGCCTCGGTCTGGGCGCCGAGCGGGGTGGAGGCGCCGGACTTGGCCGCCGCGTCCTGGGCCAGCTTGAGGTCCTTGAGCATCATGGCGGCGGCGAACCCGCCCTCGTAGTTGCGGTTGGACGGCGCGGTCGGCACCGGGCCGGGCCACGGATAGTAGGTGGTGGTCGACCAGCTCTGGCCCGAGGACTTGGCGACGATGTCGAACATCTTGACCGGGTCCAGGCCCAGCTTCTCGGCCAGGCCGATGGCTTCGCAGGTGCCCAGCATGGTGATGCCGAGGATCATGTTGTTGCAGATCTTGGCCGCCTGCCCCGCCCCGTGGTCGCCGGCGCGGAACGTGGCGCGGCTCATCGGCTCCAGCGCCGCCTCGATGCGGGCGAAGTCGGGCTCATCGCAGCCGACCATGAAGGCCAGGGTGCCGGCGTCGGCCGCCATGACGCCGCCCGAGACCGGGGCGTCGGCGAAGGCGTAGCCCGCCTCCCTGGCCAGGCCGGCCACCTTGCGGGCGGTGTCCACGTCGATGGTCGAGCAATCGAGCAGCAGGGCCGAGGACGGCGCGGCGCCGATGATCTGCTCGGCATAGACCTTCAGCACATGCGGACCGGCGGGCAGCATGGTGATGACGATGTCGGCGGCCTTCACCGCCTCGGTGACGCTAGCGGCCGGGGTGCAGCCCGCGGCGGCGGCGCGGTCCAGCGCGGCCTGCGACAGGTCGAAGGCCAGCACCTTGTGCCCCGCCTTGGCCTGGTTGGCGGCCATGCCGCCGCCCATGTTGCCCAGGCCGATGAAGGCGATGGTGGTGGTCATGGCGCGTCTCCCTTTGACTTTGCCGACGGGTTAGCCGGGGCGGAGGGAGAAGGCCAGTCACTTCACCCCGGCTTCTTGAACCGCAGCAGGAACTGGCTGGTGTGGCCGCGGATCGCCGGGTCGAAGACGTTGGCCGTGCGGGGGTCGGCGGGATTGGCCAGGATGTCGCTGGACCCATCCAGCACGAAGCCCGCGGCCTCGACCTCGGCGATCAGGGTCGCGCGGTCGATGCGGTGCAGGGTGTGCGGCACGGTCAGGTCCGAGCCGGCGACCGCGTCGTGGTCGATGATGACATAGACGCCGCCCGGCTTGAGCGCCGCGAAGGCCGCCGCATTGACCTTGGCCGCCGTGTCCGTCGCGAACGGGCGCAGGTGCAGGTCGTGATAGTTCTGGGCCGTGAAGATCAGGTCCAGTCCCGACGGGAAGACCGGCGCGCCGATGGCTGAGTGGACGCCGTCCACGTTCGGCAGGGCGTCGGCGGCGGTGACGGCCTCGCCATAGGAGGCCTGGAAGCCGATGAACTCGTCCGGCTGCCAGGCCGTGACGTGGCCCGACGGTCCGACGGCGGCGGAGAAGACGCGGGTGAAGTAGCCGCCGCCGATGATCATGTCGGCGACCTTCCAGCCCGGCCGGACGCCGGTGAAGGCCAGGGTCTCGGCGGTGTGGCGGGCCGTGTCGCGGGCGCGGTCCTCATCGGTGCGGACCGGCGAGGCGAGGACGGCGGCGTAGTCGGGCGACTGGACGGCCGCGACGACCGGCGCGGAGCCGGCCTGGGCCGTGACGGCGCCGGTCAGCAGCAGGGCGGCGGCGAGCGCCGGGATCAGGGAGCGACGCATGGACTATCCTCCTGTGAGACCCGGTCTCAGCCGGGCTTTCTGAAACGGTAGACGAAGCGGTCGGTGCGGCCGCGGATCGTGGGATCGAAGACGGTCAGGGTATGGTCGTCGCCCGGCACGCGGACGGCGCTGCTTTCGCCGTCGAAGACGAAGCCGGCGGCCTCGACCTGACGGCGCAGCTCGGCGGCCTCGATGCGGTGCAGGCTGCCCGAGACCGAAATGCCGGCGCCGTCGGCGGCCTGGTGGTCGAGGATGACGTAGAGGCCGCCCGGCTTCAGCACCTCGAACACCCGGCGGTTCATCGCCGCCACGTCCACGCCGAAGCGGGGGATGGTGAAGTCGTGGTACTCCTCGCCCATGAAGACCACGTCCAGCGGCTGGTCGAAGGTCATGGTCTCGAGCGCGCCGGTGACGCGGCTGGTGTTGCTGTAGGTCGAGGCCAGGGTGTCGGCGAAGGCGTTCTCGCGGGTCGCCGTCTGATTGGGCACGAAGGCGTAGACGTGGCCGCCGGCGCCGACGACGGGCGCGAACAGGCGGGTGAAATAGCCCTCCTCCGGACGGATGTCGGCGATGACGTGGCCCGGCCGCAGGTTCATCAGGGCCAGCATGTCGGCCGGCTTGCGCAGCGGGTCGCGGGCGACCTCCTCGGGCAGGCGGCGGGTGTCGGACAGGGCGTCGGCGTAGCGCGCCTCCGGCGACACGGACGCGGCGGCCGGGGTGGCGTGAACCACCGTCTCATCGCTGCTCTCGTTGGCGATGATGACGCAGCCCGACAGGGCCATGGCGCAGACGGTGGCGAGGACGGCGGTTCTCAGCATGGGGACCCCTGTTTTGCGCAGCGGAAGCTACGCTTCACCCGGCCCGATGCAAGGGCTCATCTGCTCAGGGCAGCGGCGTCCACTCTTCACCCGCAGGCAACGGCGCGAACAGGGCGTCCAGGGCGGCGTCGGTGACGCCCGACAGGTCGGCGGGCGACCATTTCGGGGCGTTGTCCTTGTCGACGATGACGGCGCGGACGCCTTCCTGGAAATCATGGGTGCGGACCACGCGGCCGCCCAGGGCGTATTCCATGGCCATGTTCTCGGCGAAGGTCTCCAGCGCCGCGCCGGTGCGCAGCTGGCGCAGGCTGACCTTGAGCGACTGGGGCGACTTGGTCTTCAGGATGGCCAGCTGGGCCAGGGCCCAGTCGGAGCCGTCGGCTTCGAGCGCGGCGAAGATCTGCTCGACCGTGTCGAAGGCGAACAGGCGGTCGATGGCCTCCAGATGGGCCTCGATGGGCGCCTCGCCCGCGTCGTCTTCCAGCCCGTCGGCGACATCGATGGGATAGGCCGGATCGACGGACAGGATGGCGCGGAAGGCCTCCAGGGCGTCGGTCGGCAGATAGTGGGTGTGAATGCCCAGGAAGACGGTGTCCGCCGCTTTCAGCCGCGCGCCGGTCAGGGCCAGCCAGACGCCCGTCTGACCCGGCAGGCGCGGCAGGAACCAGCCGCCGCCCACGTCGGGGAACAGGCCGATGCCGGTCTCGGGCATGGCGTAGGTGGTGCGCTCGGTGGCGATGCGGACCGTGGCCGGCTCGGAGATGCCGACGCCGCCCCCCATGACGATCCCGTCCACGATGGCCGTCACCGGCTTGGGATAGTCGAACAGCAGATGGTTCAGCTGGTATTCGGCCTTGAAGAAGGCCCTGGCCTCCGAGGCGTCCCCTGCCCCGCTTTCGGCGATCATGCGGATGTCGCCGCCGGCGCAGAAGCCGCGCTCGCCCGAATGGTCGATCAGCACCGACTGGACCGCCTCGTCCTCGCGCCACGCCAAGAGCGCCGCGATCATGGCGTCGCACATGGCGCGATTCAGCGCGTGCAGGGCCTTGGGCCGGTTCAGGGTGATGACGCCGACGCCGGAGGCGACGCGGGTGAGGATTTCAGGCTCGGTGGTCATGCGGGCCGACTTAGTCGGCTGTGACCGCGCCGTCCACCGGGCTGTCCGCGGGCCAGTCCGGGCGGGGGCACGGCGTCGGGCTCGGCCTGGCGGTCGGCGGGCAGACCCAGACGTCCAGGCTGAAGGTGTCGCCGGGCCGGACGCCGGGATCCGCCAGCCGGGCGCCGGCCATCGCGCGCAGCAGGCGGCCGCCCAACCGCGTCCCCTCGGGCAGACGGCGCTCGACCTCGCAGTCGACGGGGCGACCGCCCTCCGCGACCCCGCACTTCAGCCGGACCATGGGCACGCCCCGCTCCCCGTCGGGATAGGAGACGTGAGGCGGGGTGGAGAAGGTGACGGCGCTCCAGTGCCGGGGCCCGGCCGGCGGCTCCTGCATGCCCAACACCGACGCCAGCAACAGAATGCTCAACATGGTCTGCTCCCCCTGCCCCGGCGGTTCGGGACCGGCGAAGCTGGCCACGGGGCGGGGCGCCGGGTCAACTCCGGCGGCGCCGCCTACTGCCGCATCATCTCCCGCGCGGTGATGACGCGCATGATCTCGTTGGTGCCTTCCAGGATGCGGTGGACGCGCAGGTCGCGGACGATGCGCTCCAGCGGATAGTCCTTCAGATAGCCGTAGCCGCCGTGCAGCTGCAGCGCCTCGTCGGCGATCTGGAAGCAGGCGTCGGTGGTGAACCGCTTGGCCATGGCGCACCACTTGGTCTTCTCGGGGTGGCCGGTGTCGACGGCCCAGGCGCCCCGCAGCACCATGAGGCGGCAGGCGTCCAGCTGGGTGGCCATGTCGGCGAGCTTGAACTGGGTGTTCTGGAACTCGGCCAGAGCCTTGCCGAACTGCTTGCGGGTCGAGACGTAGTCCTGGGCCGTCTCGAGCGCGAGGCGGGCGCCGCCCAGCGAGCAGGCGGCGATGTTCAGGCGGCCGCCGTCCAGACCCATCATGGCGTAGCGGAAGCCGTCGCCTTCCTTGCCCAGCAGATTGGCCGCCGGGATGCGGCAGTCGTCGAAGCTGACGATGGCGGTGGGCTGGGAGTTCCAGCCCATCTTCTTCTCCTGCGCGCCGAACGACAGGCCCGGCGTGCCCAGGTCAACGACGAAGGCCGAGATGCCCTTGGCGCCCGGCTCGCCGGTGCGGGCCATGACGACATAGACGTCCGAGGTCCCGGCGCCGGAGATGAAGGCCTTGGAGCCGTTCAGGATATAGTGGTCGCCGTCGCGGACGGCCGTGGTGCGCATGGCGGCGGCGTCTGAGCCGGAGCCCGGCTCGGTCAGGCAGTAGCTGGCGATCTTCTCCATCGTCACCAGCGACGGGACGTAGCGGGCGCGCAGGTCGGCCGAGCCGAAGCTGTCGATCATCCAGGTCGCCATGTTGTGGATCGAGATGAAGGCGGCGGTGGAGACGTCGCCGCGCGACAGCTCCTCGAAGATCAGCGCCGCCTCGACCCGGCCCAGGGCCATGCCGCCGTGCTCCTCGCCCGTATAGATGCCGCAGAAGCCCATCTCGGCCGCGTGGCGCATGACGTCGACCGGGAAGGTCTTGGTCTCGTCCCACTCGGCGCTGTGCGGGGCCAGCTCGGCCTCGGCGAAGGCGCGGGCGGCGTCCTGGATCGCGCGCTGGTCGTCGGTAAGGGCGAAGTCCATGGGCAGTGTTTCCTCGAGTCTTTCGCGGGCTTCTAGCACTCCCCTCTCCCGATGGGAGGGGTTGGCGTCTTGAACGCATCAAACCGTAGGGGCTGGAAGGTCCGTCGTTGACAGCCCGGCATGCGTCCGATCCACCTATGGTTTCATTCTCGCGAAGCCTTGTCCTGCGAACGGACCCTGAGATGCGCCGCATTGTCTTCCATGCCGCACTATCATCTGCCCTGATCGCGGGATCGGCGGCGGCCCAGAATCTGGAGCCCGCCGGTCGGGAGGGGCGAACCTTGTTCGCAATCGATCTTGGGAACACCTCCCGGACCGACGCGGGGCAGGTTCAAACTGTCCTCTATGAGGTCGCCGACCGTCCAACGCCCCAGCGACGGTATGCCCTGCTTGCAGCGACCTACGACTGTGAAGCCCGGTCACGGTCCGTGCATATCCGCGAGGAATTCAGCGGTCTGCGCGATCCGGTGAAAACAGTCTATCGGCCGCCGGTGGTGACATCGGCTTCACAGAGCCCGGCGGTCGCCGCGCAACTCCGCATCGTTTGCGGCGATCCCCTACCGCCGGGAACGACGGATCTGACAACCTTCCTCCGGATGCGTTGATCCCTCGCATCGCGACCCCGTCAGCCTCTATCGACCGGCGGGCGACCGAGGCGCCTCGCCACCTTCTCCCGCCGGAAGAAGGGGTCTATGGAGCCGCCATGACCCAGCCCTTCCCGCCCGCCGCCTTCCCCTACGCCCGCCCGCGACGCCTGCGTTCCAGCCCATGGGCGCGCCGGCTGGTGGCCGAGACCACGCTGACGCCCGCCGACCTGGTCTGGCCGCTGATCGTGCACGACGGCAAGGAGGACCGGGTCCCGGTGGCGTCGATGCCGGGCGTATCGCGCCTGTCGCCCAAGGCGGCGGCCGAGGCCGCCAAGGAGGCCCGCGACCTGGGCATTCCGCTGGTGGCCCTGTTCCCCAACGTTGACGGGGCGATCAAGGACGGCGTCGGGACCGGCGCGACCGATCCGGACGGCCTGATCCCCGACTGCATCAAGGCCATCAAGGACGCCGCGCCCGAGATCGGCGTCATGACCGACGTGGCGCTGGACTGCTACACCGACCACGGCCACGACGGCGTCGTGGAGGGCGACCGGATCGTCAACGACGCGTCGCTGGAGCGGCTGGCCGAACAGGCCTTCATCCACGCCCACGCCGGGGCCGACATCGTCGCCCCTTCGGACATGATGGACGGCCGGGTGCAGGCGATCCGCGAGGCGCTGGAGGCCAACGGTTATCAGGACACGCTGATCCTCAGCTACGCCGCCAAATACGCCTCGGCCTTCTACGGCCCGTATCGCGACGCCGTCGGCTCGGCCAAGCAGCTGCGCGGCGACAAGAAGACCTATCAGATGGACTACGCCAACACCGAGGAGGCCCTGCGCGAGGTGGCGATGGACATCGCCGAGGGCGCCGACGCGGTGATGGTCAAGCCGGGCATGCTGTACCTCGACATCGTGCGGCGCGTGTCCGAGACCTTCCACCTGCCGACCTTCGCCTACCAGGTGTCCGGCGAGTATTCGATGATGCGCGCCTCCATGGCCAACGGCTGGCTGGACGAGGACCGCGCCATCCTGGAGAGCCTGCACGCCTTCAAGCGGGCCGGCGCCGCGGGGGTGCTGAGCTACTTCGCCCCGCAGGCCGCCCGGCTGCTGGGGGCCTGAAACTTCATCAAAGCTTCACCGTAAGCCGATTGACGACAGAGACCCGCGTTCTCCAGAAAGGTTAACGGGGTGATCGCGATATCGGGGGACGGGCGATGGGCTTTCTGTGGTTCGGTCGCAAGAAGACGCCTGCGCGGGTTTCACCCGCGCCGGAGCCCGTCGCCGAGGCCCCCGCCGCCGCCGAAGCGCCGGCGATCGAGACCCACGCCGTCGTCGTGGAAGACCCCCACGCGCCGCCTCCCGAGCCCGAACCTGAACTCCCGCCGACGCCCGCCGAGGCGCTGGACCTGCTGAAGGCCGGCAACGCCGCCTTCCTGAGCGGCGACACCCGGCTGGGCCACGTGACCGCCCAGGACCTGGACGCGCTGCAGGGCGGCCAGCATCCGATCGCCACCATCGTGGGCTGCGCCGACAGCCGGACGCCGCCGACCATCCTGTTCAACCAGGGCCTGGGCCGGCTGTTCATCATCCGGGTGGCCGGGAACACCGTGGACCGGCGCGGGCTGGCGTCCATCGTCTATGCGGTGAAGCACCTGCACTGCCCGCTGGTGGTGGTGATGGGCCATACCGGCTGCGGCGCCGTGGCGGCCGCCGAGGCGGTGGTCGACGGCCGCGCCGAGCTGGATCCGTCGCTGGAGGAGATGATCGTGCCGATCCTGCCCGCGGTGCTGTCGGCCCGGAAGATCGGCGGGCCCGACCAGGCGCGGCGGGCGGTCGAGGAGAACGCCCGCCGCGTGGTGGCCCGGCTGCTGACCGCCGACACCGCCCTGGCCGAGGCTGTCCGTACCGGCCAGATCATGGTGGTGGCCGCCGTGAAGGACATGGCCACCGGCCGGGTCGACTTCCTGGACGAGGCGCCGCCGGCGTCAGAGCCCGAGGCTCAGGTCGTGGCCGACGACGGGCATGCGGACTCTCATGAGCACGCCCACGTGCACGCGCACGCCTAGCGGCGTTCCGAGCGGGCCAGGAGGTCGATCAGGTCCTGCTTCCAGAAGCGCGCCCAGGTGTGCGTCCCGTGCCCCTTGCCCTCGGGGCTGTTGGGGATCAGGCGATAGACGCCGCGGCGCAGACGCGGCGCGAACCGCTCGGACAGGCCCAGCTCCGGCGGGTTGATGAAGTCGTCGGCCGAGTTGATCCAGGTCACCGGGACGGTGATGGCCTCGAGGTTGGCGGACGGATCGTAGTCCCATGAGGCGTTGACCTGGTACCAGAGGTCGTTGGCGTCCAGCGGCGCGAGGCGGCGGGCGATCTGGCCCTGCAGCCATGCGTCGGCGGCGGCCCGGGTCGGGAGCTGGTCCTGCAGCGGAACGGGCGCGCCGCCCGCCAGGATCAGCAGGTCGACGGCCGTGCGCAGGCCCTGCACGGGCTGGCTCTGGTAGTCGCCGCCCCGCCAGGCGGGATCGGCGCGGATGGCGTCCTGCAGCATGGCGCGCCACAGGCGGTTGCGGCCGACGATGGCGGTCGGCTGACAGGCCAGCGGCATCAGGGCGTCGGCGAAGCCGGGATGCGCCTCACCCCAGACGAAGGCGTGCATGCAGCCCATCGAGGTGCCGAGGATCAGCCGCAGGTGATCGACGCCGAGGCCGTCGACCAGCAGCCGGCGCTGCGCCTCGACCATGTCGGCGTAGCCGTACTCGGGGAAGCGGGCGCGCAGGCCGTCGGACGGCTTGGACGAGGCGCCGTGGCCCAGGTTGTCCGGCATGATGACGTAGTAGCGGGTCACGTCGAGCGGCTGGCCGGGGCCGAACAGCTCCGTCGCGAACGGGGGCGACAGGAACTGGGCGCCCGTGCCGCCGGTGCCGTGCAGCAGCAGGACGGCGTTGGCGATCTTTCCATCCGCGCCGCGCTGGGGCTGGCCCAGCGTGCGGTAGTGGATCTTCAGCTCCGGCAAGGTCTGGCCGGCGACGGCGAAACCGGCGGCGGTGAAGTCGCCCTCGGCGGGGGTGAACGTCTGGGCCAGGGCCGGAGACGACAGGGCCAGCGCCAGGGCGCCGCAGAGGGCCGGAAGAAGCCGTTTCATCGTCTCGGACTCCAGATCAAAGGGACAGGCGGGTGCTCCAGCCGTCGTAGGCGACTTCGACGTTTGGCGGAACAACAGCCGACAAGGCGTTGTAATCCAGATCGATATGCAGGTTCGTCAGCACCGCGCGCTTCACTCCGGACCGGGCGATCCAGTCCAGCGTCTTGTCGACATGGGCGTGGGTGGGATGGGCGGTCCAGCGCAGGGCGTCGACGATCCAGAGGTCGCAGCCGGCCACCGCCTCGATCGCCGCCGCGTCCATATCCGACACGTCGCTGGAATAGGCGACGGGCCCGCAGCGATAGCCGACCGAGCGGATCGGGCCGTGGGCCTGGTCGAAGGTGACGACCGGAACCTCGCCGCCCGGCCCCGGCACGGCCCAGGGCGCGCCATGGAGCGGGATGTCATGCGGATCGAGGATCGCCGGATAACCCTCGACACTTTCAAAGATATAATGGAACCGCCCCTCCAGCGCCGCGCGCGTGGCGGCGTCCATGAAGGCCGGGATGCGCCGCCGGGCGCGCATGGCGAAGACGCGCAGGTCGTCGATGCCGTGGGTCTGGTCGGCGTGGTCGTGGGTGTAGAGGACGGCGTCGACGGACTTCACCTGGGCCGCCAGCATCTGGGCCCGCAGGTCAGGCGAGGTGTCGATCAGGACGCTGGTGATCCCCTCCGAGCCGTGGCGGCGGATCAGGGCCGAGCAGCGGGTGCGGCGGTTCCGGGGCTCGGCCGGGTCGCAGGCGCCCCAGTCGCCGTCGCCGCGCGGCACGCCCCCGGAGGAGCCGCTGCCCAGGATGACGACCTCCAGCGCGTCCATCATGCCCCCTGGGGTCTCGGAATGCGGTCGAACAGGGCGAAGAAGGCGTCCGTGGTGCGCGCCTCGGCCTCGGCGCGGGACCAGCCCCGGATCTCGGCCAGCTTGTCCAGCACATGGCCGACGTAGGCCGGCTCATTGCGGCGCCCCCGGTGCGGGATGGGCGCCAGGTAGGGGCAGTCGGTCTCGACGATGATCCGGTCGGCGGGCATGACGGCGATGATGTCGCGCACGTCCTGCGCCGCCCGGAAGGTGGCGATGCCGGAAACCGAGAACCACGCCCCGAGTTTCGCCGCCTTTTCCGCCAGTTCCGGGCCACTAGTGTAACAGTGCATGAGGAATTTGAACGGCGCCCTGGCCTGTTCTTCCTCGAGGATGGCGGCCATGACGTCGTCGGCCTCGCGGGTGTGGACCACCAGCGGCAGGCCGGTCAGGCGCGACGCCTCGATATGCTGGCGGAAGACGGCGGCCTGCACGTCGCGCGGGCTGAGGTCATAGTGGAAGTCCAGCCCGCACTCGCCGATGCCGATCACGCGCGGACGACCGGCCAGCTCGGCCAGCTGGGCGGCGGTCAGGTCGGCGTGATCCTTGGCCTCGTGCGGGTGGGCGCCGACGGTGCACCAGATGTCGTCGTGGGCCATGGCCAGCCCATGGGTGGCCTCGAAGGTCGACAGCTTGTCCGAAATCTCGACCATCAGCCCGACCCCGGCCTCGCGGGCGCGAGCGATGACCGCGTCGCGGTCCTCGTCGAACTGGGGGGCGTGCAGGTTGACGTGGCTGTCGATGATCATCCGCGCGCGGCCTTGGTGCGTTGCAGGTCGGCCAGGGCTCCGGCCAGGACGTCGCCACGGTCCAGGTTGATGGCGGCGGTGCGGTCCGGCAGTTCGGACAGGCGGGTCCAAAGGTCGGCCCATTTGGCGCCGGACGCCCCCTCCTCCAGCGCGCGGACCTTCACGGCGGCGATCAGGCGGTCCATCAGCGTCTCGAACCGCTCCTGCCCCTCCGTACCCCGGAACTTGTCCGCCAGGGACAGGGCCTCGGCGCGGTCGATCTGGTCGGCGGCGACCCAGGCCTGGGCGATCTGGTCGGCCTCCAGCGTCGCGCCGGAGGCCAGGGCCAGGGCCTGACCGGGCGAGCCGCCGGCCATGGCGGCGATCCGCGCGGCCTCGGCGGACGGCACGCCGGTGCGGTCGCGGACCAATTCCTCCAGCGCATGCTGGGGCCAGACCGGGAAGGCCAGCCGGCGGCAGCGCGAGCGGATGGTGGCCAGCAGGCGGCCGGGCGCATGGGTGACGAGGAACAGCACGCCCCGCTCGGGCGGCTCTTCCAGAACCTTCAGCAAGGCGTTGGCAGCGTTCAGGTTCAGGTCGTCGGCGGCGTCGATGATGGCGACACGGTAGTGGGCCTGGGACGGGCTCTTGGAGAAGAACTCCGGCAGGTCGCGGGCCTGGTCGACCGAGATGGACTTCTTGGTCTTACCGCCCTCGACGGCGCGTTCCAGCACCAGCAGGTCGGGATGGGACTGGGCCGCGATCTGGCGCGACACCGGGTCGTAGGGGTCGGCGCCCAGAGGCCCGCGCGACGGGTCGGGCGCGGCGCCCAGAAGGCGGCGGGCGGCGCGATAGGCGAAGGTGGCCTTGCCCGAGCCCTCGACCCCGCAAAGCAGCCAGGCGTGGTGCAGGCGGCCCCGCGCCTGGGCGTCGATGAAGGCGGCCTCGGCGGCGGCGTCCGGGATCAGGTCGAAACGGTCCCGCGGATGCTCGCTCACAGCAGCCGGCCCTCGACGGCGGCCCAGACCCGGGCGGCGACCGTGTCCTCATCGCCGACGGCGTCGATGATCACGCAGCGGTCGGCATTCTCCTCGGCGATCTCGAGGAAGCGCCGGCGCAGCCGCTCATGGAACTCAAGCCCCTTGGACTCGAACCGGGTCTCGAACAGGCCGCGGCCGAAGGCCCGCTCCAGCCCGACCTCGACCGGCAGGTCGAAAATCAGGGTCAGGTCCGGCTGGGTCGCGCCGACGATGGCGGCGTCCAGGGTCTCGATGAATTCGGCGGGCGCGCCCCCGCCGGCGCCCTGATAGGCGCGGCTGGAATCGGCGAAGCGGTCGCAGACGACCCAGCGTCCCGCGTCGAGCGCCGGGCGGATGGTCTTCTCAAGATGGTCGCAGCGGGCGGCGAACATCAGCATCGTCTCGGTCAGGGGCGACCAGCGGCCCGCGTCGCCGTTCAGGGCGATGTTGCGGATCTCCTCGGCGCCTTCCGAGCCGCCCGGCTCACGGGTCTTCATGACGTCGATGTCGAGCGCGCGCAGCCGTTCAAGCAGCCGGCCGACCTGCGTCGACTTGCCGGCGCCTTCGCCGCCTTCGAATGTAATGAATCTGCCGTAGGTCACCGGCGCACAATGGCGGCGCCGGCTTGGGGCGCAAGCTTTACTGGGCCGATATCAACAGGGCGTCGGCGTAGCCGCGCGCGACCACGGCCTGACGGGCGTGCTCGGCGGCGTTCGGATCGGGCCAGGGGCCGACGAGGACGCGGTACAGGGCCGAATCGCCCTGCCCCGCCACATCGACCGTGGCCCGGTCACCCAGACGGTCGGCGGCCTGGCGGGCGGCGCGGCGGTCCGCGAAGGACCCGGCCTGGATCCAGTAGCGGCCGGTCTCGGCGGCGGGCTGGGGCCGCGGCGGCGCGGGGGCCGGGGCGACCGCAGCGGCGTACTGCATCGGCTGGGCCGAGCCGAGGCGCGGCGCGGGGCCCAGGTAGCGCACCCGCACCTCGCCCACGCCCCGCTGCAGCATGCCCAGGGCGTCGGCGGCGCCGCGCGACAGGTCGATGATGCGGCCGTCGACGAAGGGGCCCCGGTCGTTGACCCGCACCACGACGCTGCGCCCGTTGGCCAGGTTGGTGACTTCGACCAGGCCGGGCAGCGGCAGGGTCTTGTGGGCGGCGCTCAGGGCGTACATGTCGAAGCGCTCGCCGGTCGCGGTCGGACGGCCGTTGAACTGGTCGCCGTACCAGGAGGCCATGCCGGTCTCGTCATAGTTCGGCTGCTCGGCCGGGCGGTACCAGCGGCCGCGGACCTGATAGGGCCGCATGGTCCCGGACACGATCGGCGCCGGATCGGTGACCACGGGAACGCGCCCGCCGGGCCGCGCCGCCGTGGCGCAGGCCGCCATCAGCGGCAGCAGCGCGACGATACATGCGCCCTTGAGAAATCTTGCCGTCATCGCCCCGATCCTTGAGACGGCCTTCATGCCCCGCAGACATTTCCGCTTTGGTTAACGGGGCGTTTGAGGGTATGCGGCGTCTCCGCTCGCGGGACACGGACAGGTGGCCGAGTGGTTTAAGGCAGCGGTCTTGAAAACCGCCGTAGGTGTGAGCCTACCGTGGGTTCGAATCCCACCCTGTCCGCCAGCGCCCTTGGTTGATAAATCACATCACCATCCAAGTGCGCGCTGATGTCGTTGAATGTGAGCAACCCCTAGTCATGCTTCCAGAAAGCAGTAAGCGCCCCGACGCGCGGCTCGACAAGCTCGCGGAACGCGTGATTGAGGACCTCTGCTTCGAACTTGGCGGAACGTGTCATCGGGTAGAAGACGATCAACACGGCTGGGATCTCATGGTGGAGTTTCCAGCGCGGAAGGTTGACGGATCTCCTGATCAACAGCCGGCCATTCGTCGCTGTTTGATTCAGGTGAAATCCACCCGAAGCGGTCAGCCGCGTACCGCGGTCAAACTTTCCAATGGGGTTAAGTTTGCAAAGGACACGCTCCCCTGTTTCGTCGCGCTGGTGAGCTATCCGGCGCGCGGCGCCAAGCCCGACGCCATTTACCTTCGCCATTTCTGGACCCCTTTGATCGCACAAGCGCTTTCCGCCGCGCGCCAGGCGGGCCTGAGGCACCAGCAACTCAATCGGCTCAGGATGCCGATCAAGTTTGAGAAGTCGGATCGAAAGGACGAGCTGACCGCCGAGGCCGTGATCGCGGCGATCGACGAGATTGGCGCTCGATACGGCGAGCAGAAGCGAAAAATCTCGGAGGGCGTCGGTTACGAAGCTGGCGGGGGAGAAGCCACTTTTGAGCTTGGCGCAAACTTGGGCATGCCAGATTTCAAAGACCTCTTGCTGGGCTTGAAGGACAGCATCGCCATCGAGAATTTGAGGTTTGTCGACAAGCGCTTTGGCTTCGCCGCGCCACCGGTATTCAAAGGCGCCGGACTCCTTTCTCTGGTTCACGAGCGACCCAAATGCGTGGTGTCCTTGGAACACCGGCGATCCGGCGAGGAGCTCTCGTGGCCAGGTCGAATCTATTCGGACTATCTGGCCGGAGAGAATCCTAAACATGGCCGCGTGCGTGCAGCCGCAGGTCCCATGCAAGTTCTCATCAGGTCTGCCGGAACAACCACCGTCACCTGGAAGCAAGCCATGGATGAGCCCCTCACGCTTGAAGACTTGAGGCGGTCAGCCGAGGCGCGCAGATGGCTCTCCACAGACGAGGAGGTGGATGTCTCCGTCTGGTCTGAGGGACGCAGGGTGACGGTTGATCGTCTGGATTTCGAGAAACGGAAGGAACTTGAAACATGGCGGGAGTTGGCGACCGCCGTACGGGCCTTGTGCGCGATCGCTCCACCCGAACGGCGGCCAGCAGAACTCCTGATCTCCCTCGATGATGTGTTCAAGCGGCTCGCCTCGCTAACTCAGTTCGCAAGCTGGCTTGGACCTGAACCCTGCACGATCCGAGCCGTAGGTGAGCTTGATTGGCGCGAAGAGATGGAGTCAGCGACCCACCTCATCCTGCCGTGGATGCTCCGAATGGCCGACTTCGTCTTCGTCGCCATATTCGAGCGAAAAGTACTGGAGGCGCGACGACAAGGGGGACAGGCCGATTATCAGACTGCGGAGGGTCGCCTCCTGAGGGGGGTTATTGCTCACGCGAAGGATGATGCTCACGCCATCGCCCGTGCCGAGATCGACTGGGCTCGACGTCGAGCAGTGGAGCCGGGCAAGGCGCTGCTGAGTTACGAACCCGATAGTGACGATAGCGGAACCATTGTCCTCACCACCGATAGCGGCGACCTCGTTGCCCTCGATATTGCCGAAGCTCCAAAGCAAGACGTTGGCGCAAACGATTAGAAACAGACCGGTCACGCCCGCCCCGTCCGTGACTAGAGCGGCACCGTGGCGATTGCGCTGCACAGCGGGCCGCCAAGTCTTGCGCCGTAGCCCTTGCGGCCGCGCCCCACGATCCGTCAGCCGATGCGGAAGGGCGAGATCAGGGCGAAGAGGCGTTCGCGGCTGTTGATCGACAGCTTGCCGTACAGACTGCGGATATGGGTCCGTACGGTCTCGACCGAGACCCCCAGCCCCTCGGCCGCCTCATCGGCCGCCGACCCCTCGAGGATGCGTTTGGCGACCTCGACCTCGGCGCGGGTGAGCCTGAAGGCCTCGCCGAAATTGGTCCAGACATAGCGCTGGGCCGGCTCGGTGGAGAACAGGTTGATCGCGATGGCCCGGGCGCCGTCCTCGGCGCGAAGGACATGGGCGCGCACGATCGTCGGCGCCCCGGACCCGGACTTGATGATCCAGGCCTCGCTGGTTTCGCCCAGCCTTTCGAAGAAGCCGCGCAGGGCCGCGGCCTGCACCTTGTCGGCGGCGGTCAGGACGCCGTCCCGGACGACAAAGGGCTCGCCGGCCGCAAAGACCGCCGCGGCGAGACTGTTCGCCCAGATCAGCTTCTGGTCGAGCGAGACGAGGGCCAGGGGCGCGGAATGGCTTTCCGCCCAGGCGGACAGATAACGCTCCGGCGCGGTCTGTTCGTTGATCGTCTCCGGGTCGTCGGCGACCGGGGGGCAAACGCATTCGGCAATCATTGTCCCCTCGGGCTTGCGCCCCCTCCTCGCGATACGCCTCCATGGGCGCCGAGACGCGGCCGACCCTGGAGTTAATGGAGCGCTCAACCTGGAGCATCCCCAAAAATGACTGTTAGTTCGAATGGCCGGGACCGCGCCACGCCCACCCGTCCCAGAATGGCGCACCGGCGTCCCAGCGCCCGGACGAAAGGCCGCAGCGGCGGCCTCTTCCGCCTCTGACTGGAACCCGCCCCGTCACTCGATCTGGCGCCGGATCATCCGATGATGGATGCTTTGTCACGGAAGACCGGCCTTTGCCGCTTGCGTCGGTTCGATGCCGGACCCTAGTCTGGCCTTCGGTCGGAGGGGCGACCGGGGGAGACGTAGGCGTGTTGCTTGTTGCCGGACTGATCGCCGTCGCCCTGTCCTGCGCGCCGCAGACCGTGCCCATCTTCCAGCCCGGCGCGCCCGGCGCGCCGTCCCGGGTGATCACCGCCGGCGAGGCGCTGGAGCTGGCCCGCACCAGCTTCACCGAAGACGACGTCGGCTTCATGCAGCACATGATCGTCCACCACGCCCAGGCGGTGGAAATGGTCGGCCTGCTGGAGACGCGCGGCGCGAACCCGCGCTTGAAGCTGCTGGGCCGCCGCATCGCCCTGTCGCAGGAGGCCGAGATGGCCCTGATGCGCGACTGGCTGACCGAGCGGGGACAATCGACCGACATGCCGGACATGCACGCCGGACACGGCGGCATGGATCACTCCGCCCACATGGGTCACGCCATGCCCGCGTCCGAGACGCCGCTGATGACCGGCATGCTTTCGCCCGCACAGATGCAGCGGCTCGCGGCGGCGCAGGGCGCCGATTTCGACCGCCTGTTCCTGACCGGCATGATCCAGCACCACCAGGGCGCGCTGGACATGGTCGCCGAGCTGCTCGAGCACCCGAACGCCGCCCAGGACACGATGCTGTCGGACTTCACCACCTCGGTCGTCGCGGACCAGTCGACCGAAATCCTGCGCATGCAGTCCCTGCTCTCCGATCTCTGAACCTCGAAACCCAATCCCTTCCCTCTTGGAAAGACCGGCCATGAACGTTCGCAGCACCTTGCTTACCTCCGCCGCCGCCCTGGCCGTCCTGCTGGGCGCGACCGCCGTGTCGGCGCAGCAGGCCTCAGGCCCCGGCCAGAACCAGACCATCACCGCCGACGTCCGCAGCGCCCTGACGCCGGGCCTGAACGACGCCGGCCAGTCAGCCTCCGGAATGGTTCTGGAGCACACGATCGGCAAGCCGCCGGGGTTCGTCGATCCGGACATCGGCTTCTCGCCGCCGACCAGCCGGGCCGAGGGCGAGGCGCTGATGGCCCGGGCCCACGCCAATCCCAACTTCAGCGTGCTGGGCATGGCCAACACGGACCTGGCCGTGTCGAACGGCAAGCTGTTCGTCGGCAACTTCAACGGCTTCAACGCCTATGACATCTCCACCCCCGGCGCGGAGCCGCGGCTGGTGATGTCGGTGGTCTGCCCGGGCGGCCAGGGCGACGTCTCGGTGCACGGCAACCTGCTGTTCATGTCGGTCGAGGAAGGCCGCGGCCGCCTGGACTGCGGTCCCGCGACCACGACGGACGAAATCAGCCCCGAACGTTTCCGCGGCGTGCGCATCTTCGACATCAGCGACCTGAACGCGCCGCGCCAGATCGCCGCCGTCCAGACCTGCCGCGGTTCGCACACCCATACGCTGGTGCCGCACCCGACCGACGCCAATGTGCTGTACGTCTACGGCCAGGGCACCTCGAGCGTTCGCAAGACCGGCGAACTGGCGATGTGCACCGACGGAGAGCCTGACGCGAACCCCGAAACGGCCCTGTTCTCGATCGACGTGATCAAGGTCGATCTGAGCCATCCGCAGGACGCCGCCGTGGTCAACCGGCCGCGCATCTTCGCTGACGGAACGACGGGCCGCGTGGCGGGCCTGTGGCGCGGCGGCCGGGCCGGCGTCGCCAGCCAGAACACCGCCCAGACCAACCAGTGCCACGACATCACCGTCTATCCGGAGATCGGCCTGGCGGGCGGCGCCTGCAGCGGCAACGGCATCCTGCTGGACATCGCCGATCCGGAGCACCCGACGCGGGTGTCGGACATCTTCGATCCGGACATGGCCTACTGGCACTCGGCGACCTTCAACAACGCCGGCGACAAGGTGGTCTTCACCGACGAGTGGGGCGGCGGGATCGGCGCGCGCTGCCGGGCCGAGGATCCGGCGACCTGGGGCGCCAACATGATCGCCACGATCGAGAACCGCACCCTGACCGGCAAGAGCTTCCACAAGCTGCCCTCGGCGCAGGGCGCGACCGAGAACTGCGTGGCCCACAACGGCAACATCATCCCGGTTCCGGGCCGCGACCTGATGGTGCAGGCCTGGTACCAGGGCGGCGTCTCGATCATGGACTTCACCGACCCGACCAAGCCCGTCGAGATCGCCCACTTCGACCGGGGTCCGATCAGCGCCGAGCGTCTGTACGTCGGCGGTTCGTGGTCGGCCTACTGGCTGAACGGCCGCATCTACTCCAGCGAGATCGCGCGCGGCCTGGACGTGCTGCGTCTGGTTCCGAGCGACACGCTGTCGGCGGCCGAGATCGCGGCGGCCGAGGCCATCACGGCCGCGGAGATCAATCCGCAGCTGCAGACCCGCATCACCTGGAGCGACACCCCCGACGTGGCCCAGTCCTATCTGGACCAGCTGACGCGCGGAAACGGGATCGAGGCCGACCTGGCCGGCCGCGCCGGCACGGCGATCACGGGCTGGCGCGGAGGATCCGTCGACAAGCGGGCCGCCGGCCGGTTGGTCGCCCCCCTGCGCGCCGCCGCCGAAAAGGCGACCGGGGCCGGCAAGGCGCGCCTGACCGCCCTGGCGGACCTGTTCGGGCGCGTGTCGGCCTGACGAACGGACGGGGCGGCGCGCCTGACGGGCCGCCCCGATCCTTCTCCTGCGTCAACCGGCGTTCCTGATAGGCTGGCGCAACAGCCAGACAGGAGAGACGCCGTGTCCGACGCAAACCAACGCCTGATGACCCGCAAGTCCGACATCGGCGACACTCTGAAGGCGGCGATCCCGGATCACGGCCCGCTGGCCGAGGGCGAGGCGGTGCTGGCGCCGGACCGGTTCTCGCTGACCACCAACAACATCACCTACGCCGCCTATGGCGACGCCATCGGCTACTGGAAGGTCTTCCCGACAGGCCGCGACGACTACGGCATGATGCCGGTCTGGGGCTTCGCCGACGTGACGCAGTCGCGGGCCGAAGGGGTCGAGGTCGGGGCGCGGGTGTTCGGCTACTTCCCCATGGCCGATGCCCTGGTGGTGCAGGCCGAGAAGATCACCCGCGGCGGCTTCGCCGACGCCTCGCCGTGGCGCAAGGCGGTGCCGGACATCTACAACCGCTATGTCCTGTGCGCGGCGGACCGCCACTATGATCCCGCGCTGGAGAACAGCGAGGCCCTGTTCCGGCCCCTGTTCATCACCTCCTATACGGCGGTCGATTTCCTGCGCGACAACGGCTTCTTCGGCGCTAGACGGATCGTGGTGTCCAGCGCGTCGAGCAAGACGGCCTACGGCTCGGCCTGGTGTTTGAAAGACGACGATGTCGAGGTCGTGGCCCTGACCGGTGCGCGCAACCGGGCCTTCGTCGAAGGGTTGGGCGCCTATGACGCCGTCCACGGCTACGATGATGTCGAGGCGCTGCCGACCGACGCGCCGACCCTGTATCTGGATCTGGCGGGCGACCCGGCGCTGCGGCGGCGGGTGCACGCCCACTTCGGCGAGCGCCTGACCTACGACTGCCTGGTCGGCTCGACCCAGAGCGACAACTTCACCGGCGCCGATCCGGAGCTGAGGGGGCCGAAGCCGGTCTTCTTCTTCGCCGCCACCTGTCTGGATCAGCACCGCGAGCGCGGCACGCTGCACGCCTTCTACGAGCGCTTCCTGGCCGACCAGAAGACCTTCTTCGAACGGGTCGTCGACCCGGCCTCGCCATGGATCCGCATCGTCGAACACCAGGGTCTGGACGCGGCGGCGAGCGTAGTGCGCGCCCTGGCGGACGGCGCGTCCGATCCGGCCGAAGGGGCCGTCGTCCGCATCGCGCGCTGACGCGCCGCTTCAGCCGGCGGGCGCGCAGCCCCCCTGCCCCAGCGCCCCATCGATGTTCAGGGTGGCGTCGGCGTTCTCCATGACGCCGAGGCTGCAGACCTTGATCCCGTGGTCCGCCTCCAGCGCGGCCAGCCAGGCGAAGGTCTCTCGGCCCGGCGCCTGCGACATCTGGATGCCCAGACCGCCGCCCCGCGCCATGGTGGTGACCACCGTCAGGCCCGCGGTCTCGGCGGTGCGTCGCACCAGGGGCTCAAGGCCCTCGGTCGAGACGACGGCGGGCGCTGTCTCCGGGGCGACGATGCGAAGGCCGCTGCGGACCTCGGTCAGGGTCTGCTCGGCCTGGAAGCGGCGGTCGGCGGCGCCGGCCTGCCAGGCCTGCACCGGGCGCACGACCAGGAGCCAGACCAGCACGGCGGCGACGAGCACGGCCAGGACCGTCAGCAGACGGCGTTCGCGCGCCGTGCGGCCGTCCCACCAGCCATGGGCGCGGGCGAGAAGAGCGGTCATCGGGCGGCTCCGATCGTGATGTCGCTGACCACGCGTCCGGCGTCGTCCTCGGTTCCGGTCTCGGTGACGGTCAGGCCCGAGGCGCGCATGGCGCTGTCGATCAGCTTCACATCGCCATAGTCGGGATGGGTGACGCTGGCCTTCATCCCGTCCTCGGGATCGACCACCAGCATGTCCAGCTCGGCGTCCGGCACGCCCTCGACGGCGGTGAACAGGGCGGCGGTGGCGGCCATGACGCCGCCGGGCGGCGGCGCGGCGCGGACCCGTCCACGCAGGGCGGCGACGGGGTCCGGGGTGCGCGCCAGTTCGGGATCGACGCGGGCGATCTCGGCGCGGGCCTGATCGTCGGCGCGGGCGGCGGCCATCTCGTCGCGGCCGGCTCCGGCGATCATCAGCACCAGGGGCGAGACGACGACCGCGGCGGCCAGGGCGGCGGCGCGGTTCCAGCCCCGGCGGCTCTCGGCCTTCTCGCGGACACGGGCGGGCGTCAGGTCGATCGGCGGGTTGAGCGCGGCCTGCACCAGCGCCCGCTCGACCGAGGCGGGATCGTCGACGGGCTCCACCGACCGGTCATGCGCGACCAGATCGACCAGATCGGGCTGGACCGAGGCGGCGAAACGGCGGCCGCGGAGCGCGATCGAGGTTCCGAAGGCGACGGCGGTCAGGCTGTCGTCGGACGGCTCGGTCAGGGTGAGGACATCGGGGACCAGCACGTCGGCGCGCACGCCGAGCCCGGCCAGATAGTCGGTCCAGGCGTCCAGCAGGGACAGGCCGACCACGGCGGCCAGCCGCGGCTCGCCCGTCACCGGGACCGGTCCGAGGGCGACCGACAGCCGGTCCGGCGCGACGGCCAGATCGTCCTTCAGCGCCCACAGGGCCGCCGTCCGCTGTTGGGCCGCGCTGCCCGGCGGCAGGTCAAGCCAGCGGACCAGCACATCGGCGCCCGGCGCGACGGCGACGGTGCGCATCGGCTCGGGCCGCTCGACCGCGTCCATGGCCAGCTGCCCGCGCTCAAGAACATAGCCGCCCGCCCCGATGATCAGGTAGGGCGCGGGATCGCCCGCCAGCGCGGGGATCAGGATCAGGCGTGTGGGCTTCATTCTTCGGGGGTCCAGCGCTGGATGACGGTGCGGACGGCGCCGTCGGGACGGGCCTCCAGCAGGGCGGTGCGGACGGCGCGGACGCCGGCGTAGTCGACGTCCACCCGCAGGCGGAAGAAGCGGGTCAGAACCGTGGCCTGGGCCCGGGTCTCGTCGTCAGGCGTGAAGCCCTGCAGTTCGGACTGGCTCCAGAAGGCCTCGCTGCTGCCCCAGCCGTCGCGGGGGCGGCGGGCGATCACGGCGCGGGCGCGTTCGGGCCCGACCACGCCGGCGGTCAGCATGGTGATCAGGGGCGCCTGGGCGGGCGTCAGGGTGTTGACGTTGAGCGGCGAGAGCTGGCTGGTCGGCAGGGCGCAGACATAGGGGCGCAGGCGGCGGTAGGCGTCGGCGTCCACCCCCTTCACGGCGCGCAGCTCGCTGACCTCGACCAGCATGACCCCGGCGGTGCGGTAGGGACTGGCGAGGCCCGCATAGGCCCCGTCCTCGGCGCCCAGCGGCAGGGCCTGATTGTCGGCGTCCAGCCAGTCGGTCAAGGCGTCGGCGATGGCGCGCATGCGGCTGTCGGGCACGCCCACGGCCCGGCCCAGCGCCCGGAACTGCGTCGCGCCCAGCGGCCGGGCGACCAGATCCTCGCCCACGCCCAGCACCACGCTGTTCAGGTTGAAGCAGGCCTGTCCGTCGGTGACCGTGGCGCTGATGGCGCCGTTGTCGACCGGGAAGTCGAGGCGGCGGCCGTTCCACTCGGGCTGCAGCGGCGTGCGGGACGGATTGATCTGGATCAGCCGCTTGATGCGGTTGCGCGCCAGCAGCTCGGCGCCCGAGGCCAGCCACTGCGCCTGCCCGCCGATCTCGGCGTTGGTGGCGCGGCGCACCGAGAAGCGCACGTCGTCCAGCAGGGCCACGGCCACAACCGACATCACCGCCACCAGCAGCAGGACGGTCAGCAGGGCCATGCCCTCGCGGTCGGCGCGGCGCCTCATCGGCCGCCCCCGACCAGGAACAGCTGCTCGACCGGCCCATAGCCGTCCAGCGTCATGGTGATGCGCACCGCGTCGGGCAGCGGCCGGTCGAGGGTGGAGGTGAAGGCGGGCGCCGCCTCCCCGTCCCGGAGGAAGGCCACGGTCACGTCGCGCACGCCCCGGTACAGCACCTGGGGCGGTCCCGGCCGGGCGCCGTCCAGCTGGCCCGCGACGCGGCGTTCGAGACGGTTGTCGACCACGCGGTATTCGACCCGCTGCAGCGAAGGCCGCGCCTGTTCGCCGGGATTGCTCCAGCCTGAGCGCGTCAGGGTCAGGACGGGATCGGCCGGGCTCATGGGCCCGGTCATGGCCTGGGGCGCCGGGCGGCCGCTGGGGCCGCGCGCACGGCGGGCGGTGGCCTGACCCAGGTCGGCGCGCAGGAGACTGCGCATGCGTTGCAGGTCGCCGACACGGTCGCTCTGGGCCTTCACGGCGAAGCGGTTGTCGATGGTGACGCCCAGCACCGCCGCCCCCGCCGCCGCCAGCATGGCGAAGATCAGCAGCGAGACCAGCACCTCGACCAGGGTGAAGCCGGACCGGTTCACGGCGCCCGCCTGCGGAACAGGGTGCGGTCGGCGGCCTGGCCTTCCTCGTCGCGAACGTGGACATCGATACGCAGCAGGTCGGGGTCGGCGGTCGCGGTCACGGCCCGGCTCCAAGCCCAGCGGCGACCGCCCAGGTCGGACTGGCCGGAGCTCTCCCCTTCGCCGAGCGCCGGCGAAACGGCGGCCTCGACGGCGACATTCTCGGCCACCATGCCGCCGAGGGTCCGCACCTCGACCCGCTGGGCCGAGCGGGTGCTCTCGCCCGACAGATTGAGCAGGGCCATGGCGGCCAGGCTGAACACCGCCAGCGCCACCAGCATCTCGATCAGGGTGAAGCCGCCGCGCTCAGCCATCGATGCGCACCTCGCCCGCCCCGTCCACGGCGATGCGGCGGCTGCGCCCGTCGCGGGCCAGCGTCAGGGTCGCCGGATCGGCCACGCCGGAGGGATCGAACACCACCCGCACGGGGGTGTCGGACGGCGACACTGTCGAGCCTTCGGTCCAGGTCTCCGGTCCGAACGGGCCGTCGGCCAGCGGCGTCCACTCCGCGCCGTCGAAGGTCCAGAAGGCGTAGCCGCGCGCCGTCGCCTCGACAGCCACGGGACGGTTGCCGAGGATGGCCTCCTCCCGCGCGCGGACCAGCCGGGCGGCGAAACGCTCGGCCTCCGCCGCAACGGCGGGCTTGGGATTGGGCACAGACAGAACGACAGCCCCGGCGGCCAAGCCGATGATGGCGACGACCATCAAGAGCTCGACGAGCGTGAAGCCGGAACGGCTGCGCCTAGACTCTCCAGTTGCCGAGGTCGGCGTCATTGCCCTCGCCCCCTTCGCGACCGTCGGCGCCGAACGACCAGACGTCGAACTGGCCGCCATGCTGGCTGGGACGACGGAACTGGTAGTCGTTGCCCCACGGATCCTTGGGCAGGCGACGGACGTAGCCGCCCTCGCGGTAGCGTTCCGGATTGGTAAGACCGGCGGGGGCGGTCGCCAGGGCCTGCAGCGAATCCGGGAAGGCCAGGTTGTCGAGGCGGTAGGTCTCGATGGCCTGCTCCAGCGTCGCGATGTCCGCCCTGGCCTTGCCGACCATGGCCTTGTCCTGGCTGGGCAGGACGTTGATCGCGACCACGGTCGCCAGCAGGCCGATGATCACGATGACCACCATCAGCTCCACGAGCGTGAAGCCCGCTCTCCTTTGGGCGCTAACGCGTCGCGCGCGGCGCGACGCGGCTTGAGCGCGAAGGCGACGTTGAGCAGTTTTCTTTTCAGATTCAGTCATCTCACAACTCATCTTCAACCCATCGCGAGGGTGTTGATCTGCAGGATCGGCAGAAGGATCGACAGGACGATCAGGGCCACGACCCCGCCCATGACCACGATGATGGCCGGCTCGAGCAGGCTCAGCATCACGGCGGTGAAGGTGGAGAACTCGCGCTCCAGATAGTCGGCGGCGCGCTCCATCATGGGCTCCAGACGGCCGCTGCTTTCGCCCGAGGCGGTCATGTAGACGAGGATCGGCGGGAAGACGTCGGCGCGGCGCATGGCAGCGGACAGGCCGCCCCCTTCCCGCACCGCCTCGGCCATGGTCTCGGTAGCCAGGCGCAGGCGGCGGTTCGAGACCGTGCGCGCGGTGATGGTCAGGCCCTCCAGCACGGGTAGGCCCGCCGCGATCATGGTCGACAGGGTGCGCGCCATCTTCGCGCCGTGCAGGTCGCGGGTCAGGCGGCCGATCAGCGGCAACTTCAGGATCAGGGTGTCGGCGCGCAGGCGCACGGCGGGATTGCGCAGGGCCGCGGCGCCGAGGGCGGCGCCGACGACGAGGAGCAGGATGATCAGCCAGCCCCAGTCGCGCATCAGGTGCGACACGCCGATGACCAGCCGGGTCAGCAGCGGCAGGGTCTGGTGCATGCTGTCGAACTGGTCGACCACCTTGGGCACTACGAAGGCCATCAGGGCGGTGATGACGCCCAGCGCCACGACCGCCAGCACCGCCGGATAGACGAGCGCGGTGATCACCTTGCCTTGGACCTGCTGGTCGCGCTCCAGCCCGTCGGCGAGGCGTTCCAGGATCGGCTGCAGCGCGCCCGAGGCTTCACCCGCCGAGACCATGGCGCGGTACAGCGGCGGGAAGGCCTGCCCCTGCAGGCTCATGGCGTCGGACAGGCGGCGGCCCTCCATGACCCCGGCGTGGACGCCTTCCAGCACCCGGCGGACGGCCGGCCGGTCGGCCTGAAGCGCGATGGTGCGCAACGCCTCCTCGATGGGGGCGACGGAGACCAGCGTGGCCAGCTGGCGCGTGGTCAGGGCCAGGGTGCTGGCGTCCAGTTTACCGCCCCGGACCAAGGGTGTGTTCGTGCGAGCAGCGCCGGTGCGGGCGGGCAGGACTTCCAGCGGCATCAGGCGGCGCTTGCCCAGCAGGGCGCGGGCCGTGGTTTCGTCAGACGCCGTCACGGCGCCGGAGACGGTCCGACCGCCCGCGTCCACCGCCACATAGTCGAAGGCCGCCATCAGGCCGCAGCCTCGGACGGCGCCGGATCGTGCGCCTCGCCGGTCTCCTGGCGGGTGACGCGCACGGCCTCCTCGACCGAGGTGACGCCTTCCAGCACCAGCTCGCGCGCGCGCTGCGACAGCGTTCCGCCGGTCTCGAAGGCGGCGGCGACGATGGCGTCCTCACCGGTCTCGGCCGCGATCAGGCGGCGGATGCGGTCATCGACGCGGATGACCTCATACAGGCCGACGCGGCCGACGTAGCCGGTATTCTGGCAGTGGGCGCAGCCTTGCGGACGCCAGACGGTCTCGCCCTTCCTGATTCCCGCCAGTTTCGCGGTGGCCTTGTCGGCGGGCTCGGCCACGCGGCATTCGCCGCACAGGCGGCGCACGAGGCGCTGGGCCACGATCAGGCGCAGGGTCGAGGCCAGCAGGAAGGGCTCGACGCCCATGTCGCGCAGGCGGGTGACAGCGCCGACGGCGTCATTGGTGTGCACGGTCGAGAGGACGAGGTGGCCGGTCAGGGCGGCCTGGACGGCGATGCCCGCCGTCTCAACGTCGCGGATTTCACCGACCATGACCACGTCCGGGTCCTGGCGCAGGATAGCGCGCAGGCCGGCGGCGAAGGTCATGCCGACCTTGGTGTTCACCTGGGTCTGGCCGATGCCGTCGATGGCGTATTCGACCGGATCCTCGACCGTCAGGATGTTGCGCGTCGCGTCGTTCAGCAGGCTGAGGCCGGCGTACAGCGAGGTGGTCTTGCCCGAACCGGTGGGTCCGGTGACCAGGATGATGCCGTTGGGCTCCTTCAGCGCGCTGCGGAAGGCGTCGAAGGCGTCCGGCGACATGCCGAGGCGATCCAGCGTCAGCCCGGCCTGGTCCTTGTCGAGGATGCGCAGCACCACCCGCTCGCCCGCCCGCGACGGCAGGGTCGAGACGCGGACATCCAGGGTCTTGCCGCCCAGGGCCAGCGGGATGCGCCCGTCCTGAGGCACCCGCTTCTCGGCGATATCGAGCCGGGCCATGACCTTGATGCGCGAGACCAGCAGCGGGGTGATGCGCGGGCTGAGCGTCAGCGCCTCGCGCAGGACGCCGTCCACGCGCATGCGCACGATCAGGGCCGTCTCGAACGGCTCCAGGTGGATGTCCGACGCGCCGGTGCGCACCGCCTCGGCGATGACGCCGTTGATCAGGCGGATGACCGGGGCGTCGTCGGCGGTGTCCAGAAGGTCGGCGGCGGCGGGGATGTCGTCGATCAGCCCCTCGAGGCCCGCGGGCATGTCCAGATCGTCGCCGTCGGCGGCGTTCAGGTGATCGCCCGCATAGACTTCCGACAGCTGGCGGTCGAAGGCGGCCTGGCCCAGCGGCTCGATGCGCAGCGGGCGGCCCAGCACGCGGCGCGTCTCGATCAGGGCCGAGGGGTCCGCGCCTTCACGCAGGCCGATCACGGCGATCTCGCCGGCGTCCAGCAGGATCACGCCGTGCCGCTTGGCGAAGCCGTAGGGCAGCGTCGGATTGATCAGGGTGATCACCGCCCGGTCACTCCTGCGGAGCCGCGGGCGGCAGGGGCGAGATCACCACCTCGCCGGGGACCAGTTCGGGACCCGGGGCGACCGGCGGCTGGGTGCGCATGTAGTCGCGCAGCATCTCGTCCAGGCTGGGCTCGCGGGTCGGATCGTTGAGCAATTGCTGGTTGCGCATATAGCCCCAGCGGTCGGCGCTCAGGCGCTGGGCGTCGGCGGGCGAGCGGATGATGGTCGGGCGCAGGAAGATCATCAGATTGGTGCGTCCGCGCTGGCGGCTGGTCGAGCGGAACAGGGCGCCGATGCCCGGGATGTCGCCCAGCCCCGGCACCTTGTCGACCGACATCCGGTCGTTCTGGTCCAGCAGGCCGCCGGCCACGGCGATGTCGCCGTCATCGACCACCAGGGTGGTCTCCAGCTCGCGCTTGTTCAGCACCAGGTCGCTGGCCGAGCTGGTCAGGACGCCGTTGATGCTCGACACCTCCTGCCGCAGGTGCAGGGTGATGGAGCCGCCCGCGTTGATCTGGGGCCGGACCACCAGCTTGACCCCGATGTCCTGCCGCTGGGTCGTGCGGAAGGGGTTTGAGTTGCCGTCCAGCAGCGCCTCGCCCGTGGTGATCGGCACTTCCTGACCGACCAGGATGGTGGCCTCCTCGTTGTCGAGGGTCATCAGCGACGGGGTCTGCAGCAGGTTGGAGCCGTCGTCCGACTTGGCCGCATTGATGATGAAGCCGAACAGGCCGTCCCCGATAGAGACCCCGCCCCCACCCACGAAACCGTTGGCGCCCAGCAGGGAGTTCAGCGCCAGGTTCTGAAGCCGCGCGCGCATCGGGTCGGTGGGCTCCAGCCGGCTGGCCGCGGCGCCGCCCACGATGGGCAGCAGCGGCGTGGCGCTGTCGCTGTAGTTGGTCAGGCCGATCGGATTGCCGTCCTGCCCGGCGAGCAGCCACTGGACCCCCAGTTCGCGCACCGCGGTGTCGCTCAGCTCGACCACGATAGCCTCGATCAGCACCTGCTGGCGGCGCTGGTCGAGCTGGCGGACGACCTCGGCCAGCATGCGCTGGGTGTCGGCCGAGGCCGAGATGACCAGGGCGTTGGCGCCGGGGAAGCGGGCGATGGTGGCGCGCTGGCCCGGCACGGCGGGCGCTACCGGCGCGGCCGTCGTCGCCGCGGGCGCGCCGTCGGCGCCGACGGCGGGGGTGGCGTTGGCCTGGGCCGCGGTGATCGGCTGGCCGACGATCTGCTGCAGCACGGGCAGGAGCTGCTCGGCGTTGGCGTGCTCCAGGAAGATGACCTTGATGTCGTCGGCCGACTGGGCGCGGCGGTCCAGATCCTCGACCAGCGGGCGCACCCGGGCGACGGCGGAAGCATCGCCGCGCAGGACCAGGGAGTTGGAGCTGTCGACCGGGGTGACCGAGACCATCCCCTGCCCCGGCTGGCCGCCCGGAGGCGCCAGGACCGACTGCAGCACGGCGGCGATCTCGCGCGCGGAGGAGTTCTCCAGCGTGATGACCTCGAAGCTGGCGCGGTCCACGTCGATGCGGCGGATCAGGGCGCGGATGCGGCCCAGATTGTCGGCGAAATCGGCCACGACGACGCTGTTGGCGCCCGGGTTGGCCAGCACCTGCCCCTGCGCGCCGACCAGCGGACGGATGGTCTCGGCGGCCGAGGCGGCGTCGATGTTGCGCAGTTGGAAGACCTCGGTCGTGAAGCGCTCGGCGCCCACGGTGGCCGGTCCCTGCGCCGCGCCCTGGGCCGGGCTGATGCGATAGGCGCCCGAACCGGTCTGGGTCACCACCAGGCCGTTGGCGCGCAGGGTCGACAGGAAGACCTCGAACAGTTCCGTCCGCGACAGGGCGCGCTCGCTGGTCACGGTCACCGTGCCGCTGACGGCCGGATCGACGATGAAGGTGCGGCCCGTCATGCGGGCCACGTCCTGGATAAAGGCGCGGATGTCGGCGCCCTGAACGTTCAGGGTCTGGCGCGCGCCGGCCTGCGCGCCCGTCTGGGCCATGGCGGGCGCGGCGGCCAGCGGGCCCTGGGCGATCATCAGCCCGGCCAGCACGGCGCAGACGGCGTTTCGGCTCATGCGGTTCACCGGGCGGTCCTTATGGTGGTGGTGCGCACCTGCCCGCCGCGCTCGTAGCGGATCTCGGCGGTGGGGCTGTTGGCGAGGTCGCGGCGCAGGTCCGCGATACGGTCCAGACTGTTCAGTTCGGCCCCGTTGACGGCCAGGATGACGTCGCCCGACTGCAGGCCGGCGGCCTTCAGCGCGGCGCCGTCGCCAGCGGCGGAGACCGTGAAGCCGTTGATCCCCAGCCCGCGCATGCGGGGGCGCAGCGAGGCCTGGGCCATCAACCGGGCCGGGTCGACCACGGCGGCCTGGGCGGCGGCGGCCGGAGCGGCGGCGAGGGCTGGCGGGGCGACCACCTGCGGCGTGGCGGGCGGCGGCGGCGGTGCGGCGGCGCCGACCGGGGTCTCGGCGAAGATAAGGCGGCTGAGCGCGCCGTTGCGCGACAGGACGACATGGTCCGCGCCGACCGACTGAAGCGTCAGGCCGGGCTCGACCTCCTCGCCGACTCCGACGGAGATCTGGCGGCCGTCGGCCAGGCCGATGATGGCCGAGCCGCCGCCGGCGCCGTCGGCGCGGACGCCGAACAGGCGCATCTGGCTGCTGCCCGCGGCGGTGGCTTCCGCCATGCTGGACTGGCCGCCGGTGCGGAAGAAGGCGTCGAAACGCTGGAAGATGGAGGTGTCGGCGGAGCGGTTCGCCGCCGGCGCCTCCGCCGAGGCGACCGGCGGCGGCTCGACGAACAGCCAGACCAGACGCCCGGCCTGCACCAGCAGGACGGCGACCAGCAGGCCCTCGACGAGGGGCCGGAGCCGGACCGGACGCGCCGCGACATCCTGCGCGAACGCGCGGGCCGAGGTGGTCCAGTTGCGAAGAACAGCGATCACGAGAGGACGCCCGTCATGGCCCCCGACGGCCCGGAACAGTCCTAGCTCAATCGTCCGGGTTCGGGCTTCACGCCCTCATGACGGCGACGCGAACTTGTTATGACAACCCAGCCGTTTCCGGACAAAATCTCCACACAGCCTGCACGGAAAAGGCCGGCCCCGGATGGAGCCGGCCTTTCCATTTTCGGCAGGATCAGAAGCGGGCGGTCAGGCTGACCGAGCCGCTGGTTCCCAGTTCGTAGCCGTTGATGACGACCCGGTTTCCGAGCTCCTGGTATTCGAGGAACTCCTCGCCCAGCAGGTTCCGCAGCTCGACCGCCACGCCGTATTCGCGGCCCGCGTAGTCGAAGTCCTTGCGGAAGACGAAGTCGAGCTGGACGCCCGGCTCCTGGATCAGGTCCGGTTCGCCCGGACGGCCGCGCGCCGAGGTGCGCTCCGACACGAAGTTGGCGATCAGGGTCGCCTGCGAGCGAGCCGTGTCGTCTTCCCAGCCCAGTTGCAGGTTGGCGACGTGCTCGGACTGGCCTTGCAGGCGGCTGCCGTCGACCACGTAGAACGAGGCCGGCTGGGCGACGCCCAGGCTGTTCTGGGTGATGACGGTGTCGCCCGACCCGACGTTCACTTCGGACTTGGAGTAGGTGTAGTTGGCCTGGATCAGCCACCGCTTGTTGGCGATGAAGTCCATCTCCGAACCGAACTCGAAATACTTCTTCACCTCGACCTCGGCGCCCTGGATGGTCGCGTTCGGCGCGTTGAGGAAGGTCTGCGAGATCGACGAGCCCTGGTCGACGACGCTCGACTCGATGGGCTTGTCCAGGTCCTTGTAGAAGAGACCGGCCGTCACATACTGATCGCGGGCGAAGTACCATTCCCAGCGCGCGTCGATGTTCAGGATCTCGGTATCGACCAGGTAGGGGTTGCCGATGAAGGTCCGGTCGCTCTCGACGTCCGTGTACTGCTGCGGCGCCAGTTCGCGGAACTGGGGGCGGCCGATCGTCTTGGACGCGCCGAAGCGGAGCTGCATGTCCTCGGCGAAGTTCCAGGTGATGGTGCCCGCCGGCAGGATGTACTCTTCCTCGATCCGGGTCGGCAGGAAGCCGGTCGTGCCGCCGAACAGGTCGCGCGGGGTCACGGTCTGCTCGCCCTGCTCGGCGCGGACGCCGATGTTCAGGTTGACCAGCGGGATGATCTCCGCCGCCACCTGGGCGTAGGCGGCCTTGACCGTCAGCTGGCCGTCGAAGGCCGCGGCGCCGTTGGTCCCGGTGATCTCCTCGATCTGGAGGTACGGCCCGATGTTGATGTCCGCGAACAGGAAGTCGACGCGCGACTCCAGCTGATCGGCGCTCAGGCCGTTCGGGGCGATGAAGCGCAGGGTGCGCTGCTCGGATTCCCGGTTGTTGTCCGAATAGGCGACGCCGAAGGAGAAGACGGCTTCGCGGGCGTCGGAGAGCGGCAGGGTGTAGCTGACGTCCGCGCCGCCCGACACGATGTCGTCGTCCAGTTCGCTGAACGAGATGGCGTTGGTCTCGATGTCGTGGATCCAGTCGCCGGCCACGTTCTGGCCGTAGCCGAAGCGGCTCTCGTACGGCGCGTCACGCGAGGTCTTGGCGTAGGCCGCCCGCCAGTCGAACTCCCACTCGCCGGCGCCGCCGAAGGTGTGCTCGCCGGCCAGCTGGGTCGAGAACAGCTGACGCACGAACCATTCGGTGTTGTCGGTGCGGCGCTGACCGCCCGAGCCGTCATCGAAGCCCGCTTCCGAACGCGCTTCCTTGGTGACGTTGCGGACGTAGAGGTTGGTCCACTTCAGCGTGTTGGTGTCGCTGGTCAGGCTCAGGGCGCCGAGGAAGTTCAGGGTCAGGTCGTTCTGGTTCGACTGGAAGTCGAAGTCGTTGGCGGTGACCAGCTGGCCGCTGTCGATACGGCCCGTCTGGCGCACGCCGCGACGGCCGCTCCACTTGTTGTCGTAGGAGGCCACGAAGACGCCGCCCAGCGTCCCCATGCCGGTTTCCATGTTCGTGCCGCCGGTGAAGCGCAGGCCGAAATTGGCGGGCGTGGTCTCACGCTGCAGCAGGCGCAGCGGCGCGTTGACCAGCGACTGGCCCATGTGGCGCAGTTCGGTGGCGGTGAAGTTGGCCGCCGAGATGCGCTTGCCGCTGCCGAAGCCGAGCTGGAGCGCGCCCGGGACATCGCGGGTGCCGTCGTCGAAGCTCGTGAAGTCGGTGCGCGAGCCGTAATAGATCAGCGACTCCTTGTTCGTCGTCTCCGTGTTGCCGCCGATCGAGGCCTGCATGCTGAAGAACGGCTGGCCCGGCGTGTCGATGGTGTGCAGGTCGACGACGCCGCCGCCGAACTCGCCGGGGAAGGACACCGAATAGGTCTTCTGGACCGTCAGGCCCGCCAGCACTTCCGACGGGAACAGGTCCAGCGGGACGACGCGTTGCAGCGGCTCGGGGCTGGGCAGCGGCGAACCATTCAGCAGGGCCGACGAATAACGCTCGCCGAGACCGCGCACATAGATGAAGCGACCCTCGACGATCGACAGGCCGGTGACACGCGACAGGGCCTGGGCGGCGTCGGCGTCGCCGGTGCGCTGCAGGTCTTCGGCGGTCACGAAGGCGGCGACCTCGGGGCTCTCGCGGTTCGGCTGCGGGATATAGCGGCCCAGAACGACGACCTCGCCGAGGTCGGTCTCCGTGTCGACCGGCGGCTCGGCCTGCGCGGCCGGCGTCTGGGTCGTCGGGGCGGTCTGGGCCAGGGCGACGCCCGGCGCGACCAGGGCGGTGGTGGCGAGCAGAAGCCCGCCAAGGGACATTTTCACGGTCTTCATGGTCTGCGCCTCGAAGGGATCAACGGAAGGGTTCGGTAGCCGGGCGGCGGCGGGAAGCCGCCGCCCGTCCATCCGTCGTCAGCAGGTCAGGCTGGGGGCCGCGGCGTTGGCCGCCTGCAGGCCGCAGGTCCAGCCCTGGTACCAGGTGTCCGCCGCGTTCCGCACGGCGCCGACGTAGGTCACCGCGGTGAAGAAGCTGTAGATCGCCGGGGCGTTGGCCGGGGTCACAGCAGTCTCGTTGGCGCCGTTGATGAAGGCCAGGCTCTGGGCCGTCAGGGTGGCGCCGGCCGGAGCCGTCATCGACGAGACGCCCGTCGCGGTGTTGCCGACGTTCGTGGCGTTGATAAACACCGCTTCGGTGGCGACCGCGTTGACGTTCGAGTCGTTCTCGTAGGGGCGGTTGCAGGCGAAGAAGACCGAACGGAACACCGGAGCGTTGGTGACCGTCTGGGCGTCGTCGATGTCCAGGCAGGCCGCGGCCGAGGTCGAGGGGTTGGTGATCACCGAGTTGATGATCGTCGGCTGGGTGCCGGTGTTCAGCGTCAGCAGGGCGTCGGCGGCCACGGCGGCGTTACGGCCGACGATGGTCCAGTTCGAGACCTTGGGCTGGGCGTAGAAGGCGGTGCCCGACGGGGCGGCCGACCATTCGAAGCCGCGGCTGCCGTTGGTCACGGCCGTGGCGCGCTGGGTGATGATGCCGAACTGGGCGCCGCCGCGCCAGCCGGTGTCGGTGTCCAGGCCGTCGTCGTCGGCGCCGTTGATCACGATGTGGCTCAGGTTGACGGTGCCGCCGAAGATTTCGATGCCGTCGTCCGAGCTGTTGTAGGCCTGGACGTGGTCGATCACGGTGCCGGAACCGACGCCGGCCAGGGTCAGGGCCTGCAGCTCGTTGTTCGGCGAGATTTCGAAGCCCGAGTAGCGGATCTGGACGTAGCGCAGACGGCCCGAGTTATCGGTCGGGTTGTTGCCGCCGTAGTTGGCGCTGGTGCCTTCGACCTGACCGACGCAGGCGATGTTCGGCGCGGTGACGCCGACCGGGCAGACCGCCGTCGGGGCGCGGCCGGCGATGACGACGCCGCCCCACTGGCCTTGCGAGTTCTCGGTGGTGGTGCCTTCGACGTTGGCGCGGCTGGTGAAGATGATCGGGTTGGTGGCGGTGCCTTCAGCGAAGATCTGCGAACCGCGGTTGACCAGCAGGTAGTCCGAGCCGCCCGAGCCGTACAGGCGCACGCCGGCTTCGATGGTCAGGATGCCTTGCTGGGTGCCGGCGACCGGAGCGGCCGGATCGGCGCCGCGGTCGTTGCCGACTTCCGTGCGGCCCGAGATCGAATAGATGGTGCCGGCGCGCAGCGGCACCGTCAGGTTGCCGGTGATGGTGGTCGGCAGTTGGCAGGCGCGCAGCGTGCCCGCGGCGACGACGCCGACGTTGGCGAAGCCGGTGGGGCAGTCGGCGGCCGGGGTTCCCGGAGCCGGGGGCGTCACGCCGCCGCCGCCGCCGCCCGTGCCGCCGCCGAAGTCGCCTTCGCCGGGCGAAGCCACTTCAGACGAACCGCAGGCGGCGAGGGTCAGGGCGCTGGCCGACAGGGCCAGCAGGGTGGTCAGTTTGAAGCCGGTCATCGTTTTCACCGTGTCTGGTCCAGAGGAACTCACGGCAGGTGAGACCGCACGCCCATGCGCCCGATCCTGACGAAGCATCGCCCCCGCCTGCCCTGTCCGTGGTTAGGAGCCGGATATGACAGCGGGGCCGCCGAACCGTGACGGTTCGGTCGCCCTTGCGTGAAGATGTCGTCGCAGCTTGATGAAACACCGTCATGATACGGCGTAACCGTCACAATAGGTCCGACCCCATCGGCCTTGCGGCGCTTGGACGAGCCGCCTATCGCAACGGTCGCGGAGCCGGTCGGAGGGATCGTGGACGTCGTCACTGTCACAGTCGTTTTCGCCGCCGCGGGGTCCATGATCGGCCTCGCCCTGGCCTGGATCAGCGTCCGTCTTCCCGGATCGAGGCCGCGGTCCGGCGCGCATTGGCCGCTGAGACTGTCCGCCTTCGCCCTGGCGGCCGCCGCGATCGGCGCCTGGGCCGGGCTCTCGCAGGCCTCGGTGTCCGCCACCCTGCTGACGGCGATTCTGGGATGGATGCTGCTGCAGATCGCCGTCGTCGACGCCGAACATTTCTGGTTGCCGGACGAGCTGACCCTGCCCCTGGCCGCCGCCGGCCTGGGCGCCGCCCTGCTCCCCGGGGGGACAGGGCTGCTGAACGCCGCGATCGGCGCCGCGATGGGCTTCGCCGCCCTCTGGCTGCTGGCGTTCGCCTATCGGCGCCTGAGGGGACGGGATGGCCTGGGCGGCGGGGATCCCTTCCTGCTGGCGGCGGGCGGCGCCTGGGTCGGATGGATCGGCCTGCCGACCGTGCTGCTGTGGTCAGCGGCGGCGGGACTCAGCCTCGTGCTCGCGCGCGCGCTCATGAAAAAGCCCCTGGCCGGAGACGACCGGCTGGCCTTCGGCGTCTTCCTCGCGGTCGGAATATGGATGACCTGGCTGTTCGGCCCGCTCGGCCTCTGAGCACAATGGAGGCCGGATGAGTCGGAGCAGCGGAATGGATCAGGCCCCGAGCGGCTGGCGCTTCTGGATCGACCGGGGCGGCACCTTCACCGATGTGGTGGCCCGCGCGCCGGACGGAACTCTGACGACCCGCAAGCTGCTGTCGGTCAATCCCGAGCAGTACGCCGACGCCGCCGTCGAGGGCGTGCGCCGGGTGCTGGGAGCGGGACCGGGTCCCCTGCCCGCCGGCCTGGTCGAGGCCGTGCGGATGGGCACCACCGTGGCGACCAACGCCCTGCTGGAACGCAAGGGCGAGCCGACCGTGCTGGCGATCACCAGAGGCTTCGGCGACGCCCTGCGCATCGGCTGGCAAAGCCGCCCCGACCTGTTCGCCCGCCACATCCGCCTGAACGACCAGCTCTATGACCGGGTGGTCGAGATCGACGAGCGCGTCCGCGCCGACGGGGCTGTGGACAGACCTGTGGATATCGAGGGGACAAGGCGTGGACTGAAGGCCGCGCGCGACGCCGGCTTCCGGGCCGTCGCCATCGCCCTGGTGCATGGCTGGCGCTTCACCGACCACGAGCGGCAGGTAGCCGGGATCGCCCGCGAGCTGGGCTTCGAGCAGATCTCGGTCAGCCATGAGGTCGGGGCGCTGATCAAGCTGATCGGGCGCGGCGACACCACCGTGGCCGACGCCTATCTGTCGCCCATCCTGCGCGCCTATGTGGATAAGGTCGGCGGCGAACTGGGCGAGGCCACGCCCCTGCTGTTCATGCAGTCGAACGGCGGGCTGACGGCGGCGGGCGCCTTTCAGGGCAAGGACGCCATCCTTTCGGGACCCGCGGGCGGCGTGGTCGGCATGGCGGAAACCGCGAAGGTCGCGGGGTTCGACCGCGTGATCGGCTTCGACATGGGCGGCACCTCGACCGACGTGTCCCATTTCGCCGGCGAGTATGAGCGCACCTCCGACGCCGTGGTCGCCGGGGTGCGACTGCGGGCGCCCATGCTCTCGATCCACACGGTGGCGGCGGGCGGCGGCTCGATCTGCCGTTTCGACGGCGCGCGGCTGCGGGTCGGACCGGAATCGGCGGGCGCCGTGCCGGGGCCGCGCGCCTATCGCCGGGGCGGGCCCCTGACGGTCACCGACTGCAATGTGTTGCTGGGCAAGCTGAAGCCGGAGCTCTTCCCCGCCGTCTTCGGACCGGGCGCGGACCAGCCGCTGGACGCCGACGCCGTGCGCGCGGGCTTCGCCGAACTGGCCGCCGAGGTCGAGGCGGCGACGGGCCGCGCCACCACGCCCGAAGCCCTGGCCGAGGGCTTCGTCACAATCGCCGTGCAGAACATGGCCGAGGCGATCAAGTCGATCTCGATCCAGCGCGGCTATGACGTCACACGCTATGTCCTGAACTGCTTCGGCGGCGCGGGCGGGCAGCACGCCTGTCTGGTGGCCGACGCCCTGGGCATGACGACGGTGATGCTGCACCCGTTCGCGGGCGTGCTGTCGGCCTACGGCATGGGTCTGGCCGAGGTGCGGGCGATCCGGCAGGCGACGGCGGCGATCCCGCTGGAGACCGCCGCCGACGCCGAAATGGCGGCGCGGGTGGGCGAACTGGCCCAACAGGCGCGGGCCGAATTGGCGGCGCAGGGCTTCGCCGACGACCGGATCACGGTGACGGCCCGGGCCGAGATCAAGTTCGCGGGCTCGGACACGCCCCTGAGCGTGCCCTTCGGTCCCGCCGACGACATGAGGTCCGCGTTCGAGGCCCTCCATCGTCGCCGCTTCGGCTTCTTCGCCGAGGGCAAGGCGCTGGTCGTCGAAACGCTGGAGGCCGAGGCCACCGGCGCCTCGGGCCAGACCGCCGCGCCCGATGGCGACCCGCGCGAGCAGACGCCCGAGGCCGTGACCCGCACCCCGGTCTGGATGGCCGGGGAAAGCCGCGACGCCCCCGTCTATCGCCGCGAGGACTTCGGACCCGGCGCCGCCGTCGACGGCCCGGCGGTGATCCTGGAGGACACCGGCACCACCGTGGTCGAACCGGGCTGGCGCGCCGCCGCCGACGCGGGGCTGAACCTGGTCCTGGAGCGGGTCGTTCCCCTGCCCGCCCGCACGGCCATCGGCGCCCACGCCGATCCGATCCTGCTGGAGGTGTTCAACAGCCGCTTCATGGCCGCCGCCGAACAGATGGGCGAGGCGCTGCGGGCCACGGCCTATTCGGTGAACATCAAAGAGCGGCTGGACTTCTCCTGCGCCGTCTTCGACGCGGGCGGCGCCCTGATCGCAAACGCGCCGCACATCCCGGTCCATCTGGGTTCGATGGGCGAAAGCATCCGCACGGTGATCGCCTCGCGCGGCGGCGCCCGCGGGAAGGCCCGGGATGGACGCGGCATGAGGCGCGGGGACGTCTATATGCTGAACGCCCCCTACAACGGCGGGACGCACCTGCCGGACATCACCGTCATCATGCCTGTCTTCCTAAATGCGGATGAGGCGCCGGCCTTCTTCGTCGCCGCGCGCGGACACCATGCGGACGTGGGCGGCATCACCCCCGGCTCCATGCCGCCGACCTCGAAGACGGTCGAGGACGAAGGGGTGCTGATCGACGACTTCCTGCTGGTCGACGCCGGGACGCTGAGGGACGCCGAGACCCGCGCCCTGTTCGCCTCCGGGCCTCACCCGTCGCGCAACGTCGACCAGAACATGGCCGACCTGAAGGCCCAGGTCGCCTCCTGCGCGCGCGGCGCCGACGAGCTTGCGCGCATGGTGGCCGAGTTCGGGCGCGACGTGGTCGCCGCCTACATGGGCCATATCCAGGACAACGCCGAGGAGGCGGTCCGCCGCGCTATCGCCGCCCTGAAGCCCGGATCCTTCGATCTGGAGATGGATGACGGCGCGATCATCCGTGTACGGATTGACGTGGATCCGGAGGCCCGCAGCGCGGTCGTGGACTTCACGGGGACCAGCGCCCAGCGGCCCAACAACTTCAACGCGCCGCTGTCGATCACCCGGGCCGCGACCCTCTATGTCTTCCGGACCCTGGTGGACGACGCCATCCCGCTGAACGAGGGCTGCCTGAAGCCGATCGAACTGATCGTGCCCGAGGGATCGATGCTGAACCCCCGCTATCCCGCCGCCGTCGTGGCCGGGAATGTCGAGACCAGCCAGGCCGTCGTTGACGCCCTGTACGGGGCCTTGGGGGTGCTCGCGGCCAGCCAGGGGACGATGAACAACTTCACCTTCGGCGACGCGACCCGCCAGTACTACGAGACCATCGCCGGCGGCTCGGGCGCCGGGCCCGGCTTCGACGGCGCGGCCGCGGTGCAGACCCACATGACCAACAGCCGCCTGACCGACCCCGAGGTGCTGGAGACCCGCTTCCCGGTCCTGCTGGAAGCCTTCGCCATCCGCCCCGGCTCGGGCGGGGCGGGTGCGAACCGGGGCGGCGACGGCGCTGTGCGGCGCGTGCGGTTCCTGGAGCCCCTGACCGCCGCCATCCTGTCCAATCACCGCCGCACGCCCCCGTTCGGCGTGGACGGCGGCGAGCCGGGCGCGGTCGGCGTGAACCGCGTCGAGCGGGCGGACGGAACGGCGGAGACGCTGGGCGCCACGGCGGAGGTGGAGATGGCGGTCGGGGACGTGTTCGTCATCGAGACGCCGGGCGGCGGCGGGTTCGGCGCGGCCTAGGGCTTCCCCCGCCCCGCGAACCGCGCGACTGTCCGCACGGGGACGAAGGGGGACGCGATGCTGGTGCTGTTGGGAATCGCCGTGGTGGTCGCGGGCTTCATCGCCCGGATCAATCCGCTGCTGGTCATACTGATCGCCGCCGTCGTTACGGGCGTATTGGCGGCGGTGACGACAGGGGCGGATCCTCGAGCCCTGTTCGACGCCGGCGTGGCGACGCTGGCCCGGCTGGGCGAGGCCTTCAACGACAACCGCTACTTCCACATCACCTGGCTGATCCTGCCGGTCATCGGCGTGCTGGAGCGCGCCGGGCTGCAGGAGCGGGCGCGCCAGCTGATCGCCCAGGTGCGGGCCGCCACCGCGGGGCGGCTGCTGCTGGTCTATCTGCTGGTCCGTCAGGCGACCTCGGCGTTGGGCCTGACCTCGCTGGGCGGGCATCCCCAGATGGTCCGACCGCTGGTGGCGCCCATGGCCGAGGGCGCGGCGGAGGCCGAACACGGTCCCCTACCCGACAAGGTCCGCTTCCGCATCCGGGGTATGTCCGCCGCCACCGACAACGTCGGCCTGTTCTTCGGCGAGGACATCTTCATCGCCATCGGCTCCATCGTGCTGATGGTCGGCTTCCTCGAACAGGCGGGCATCCGGGTCGAGGCCCTGCACATCTCCCTGTGGGCCATCCCCACCGCGATCGCGGCCTTCCTCGTGCACGGCGTCAGGCTGTGGCTGTTCGACCGGTCGCTGAAGCGCGACCTGGCCACGCCCGCCGCCGCCGATGCGGAGGCGGCGCAATGATCACCCTGCAGCACGCCTACATCCTCGTCGGGCTGATGTTCCTGGCCTTCGCCGTCTTCACGGCCACGGACCGGACCCACCCGACCCGTATCCGCAACACCCTGTTCTGGGGCCTGATCGCGGTCTCCCTGCTGTTCGGCGATCTGCTGGGCGGGCTGGGCAACGGCCTGCTGGTCGTGGCGCTGGTGATCGTCGGCGCCGTTGGAAAGATGGGCGTCGGCCGGCCCGCGACCACCACGCTGGAGGAACGGCGCGAGGGCGCGGCCCGGCGGGGCAACGCCCTGTTCGTACCGGCCCTGATCATCCCGCTGGTCGCCGTCGGCGGGACACTTCTGGCCAAGTACACGGGGGCCGGGGCCTGGCTGATCTCATCGACACAGACGACCCTGATCGCCCTGGGTCTCGGCTGCGTCATCGCCCTGTTCGCGGCCATGGCCTGGTTCCGTCCGCCGGTCCTGGCCCCGGTGCAGGAAGGCCGCCGGCTGATGGACTCCATCGGCTGGGCGACCCTGCTGCCCCAGATGCTGGCCTCGCTGGGCGCGGTCTTCCTGGCCGCCGATGTGGGCGGGGTGGTCGGCCAGCTGGTCAGCCAGACCGTCCCCCTGACCACGCCCCTGCTGGCGGTGATCGCCTACTGCCTGGGCATGGCCCTGTTCACCGTGGTCATGGGCAACGCCTTCGCCGCCTTCCCGGTGATGACCGCCGCCATCGGCCTGCCCATCGTGGTGCACCAGTTCGGGGGCAATCCGGCCATCGTCTGCGCCATCGGCATGCTGGCCGGCTTCTGCGGGACGCTGATGACGCCCATGGCCGCCAACTTCAACGTGGTGCCCGCCAACCTGCTGGAGCTGCCCGACCGCAACGCCGCCCTGAACGGGGTGATCCGGGCCCAGCTTCCCACCGCCGTGATCATGCTGATCGTCAATATCGGGCTGATGTACGCCCTCGCCTTCCGGTTCTGAGATGACCCACACCCTCGACGCGGCCACCGCCTCCCGCTTCGCCTCCGCCGCGCTGGGGCACGTCACCCTCGAGTATCCGAACAAGCTGGATCACGTGATGACCGGCAGGCGCGACGTGCGAGGTCCGCGCGACCTGCACCCGATCTTCTTCGGCAGCTTCGACTGGCATTCCTGCGTCCACGGCTGGTGGACCCTGTTCACCCTGCTGCGGCTGTACCCGAACAATCCCGAGGCGCCGCGGATCTGGGCGCTGGCGAACGAGCTGTTCACCCCGGACAACGTCGCCGCCGAGGCCGCCTATCTGGCCCAGCCGTCCAGCCGGGGCTTCGAGCGTCCCTACGGCTGGGGCTGGCTGCTGATGCTGGCCGCCGAGATGGACCGGCACGACAGCGAGGACGGCCGCCGCCGCGCCGCCACCCTGCGTCCGCTGGCGCGGGCCTTCGCCGACCGCTTCCACGCCTTCCTGCCGCTCGCCGGCTATCCGGTGCGGGTCGGGACCCACTACAACACCGCCTTCGCCCTGCGGCTGACGCTGGACTGGGCCGAGACCAACGATCCGGCGCTGGCGGCCCTGTGCCGCGAGAAGGCGCTGGCCTGGCATGCGGACGACCGCGACTGTCAGGCGTGGGAGCCGTCGCAGGACGAGTTCCTGTCCCCGGCCCTCATGGAGGCCGCCCTGATGCGGCGGGTGATGGCGCCCGAGGCTTTCCGGGACTGGTTCAACGCCTTCCTGCCGAAGGTCGGATCACAGAAGCCGGCGACCCTCTTCACGCCCGCCAGCGTCAGCGACCGGTCGGACGGGAAGATCGCCCACCTGGACGGACTGAACCTGAGCCGGGCCTGGTGCTGGCGCGAGATCGCCTCGGCCCTTCCTGAAGACGACATCCGCGCCGTCATCGCCGGTCGGGCCGCCGCGACCCACCTGGACGCCGCCCTGCCCCACGTCACCGGCGACTATATGGGCGAGCACTGGCTGGCCAGCTTCGCCCTCCTAGCGTTGCAGGCATGACGAGATTCGACCTATAAGTGTCGGAAATCTATGTTTTTCTTGTAGCTTCGCATCGGATGAAACATGGTTATCCCAATCCGGGATAGAGCATGTTCCAGTCGCTACGCTGCAGGATCAGGGGTCACATCTTCGTCGACAGCCGCGCGCTGCCCGGCATGCAGACCTGCATCCGCTGCCGCGTCCGCCAGCCGTTTGAGAGCCTGAAGCTGGCCGCCTCCGCCGAAGGTCCGGCGCCGCTGGATCGGTCCGAAGCCTAGACCAGCCGGCTCTGCACCACAGCCGCGGCGATGAAGCCGGCGAACAGGGGGTGCGGCGCGAACGGCCGGCTCTTCAGCTCCGGGTGATACTGGACGCCGATGAACCACGGGTGGTCGGTGCGCTCGACGGTCTCGGGCAGGACGCCGTCCGGCGACAGGCCGGCGAAGACCAGCCCGGCCTTCTGCTCGATCGCCTCGCGGTAGTTGATGTTGACCTCATAGCGGTGGCGGTGCCGTTCGCTGATGGTGGTCGAACCATACATCTCCGCGATCTTGGATCCCGGCTTGAGCGTCGATTCATAGGCGCCCAGGCGCATGGTGCCGCCCAGGTCGCCGCCCTGCTGGCGCAGGACGCGCTGGTTGCCCTGGGTCCATTCGGTCATCAGGCCGACGACCGGCTCGGTCGTGGGGCCGAACTCGGTGGAGGAGGCCTTGGGATAGCCGGCGAGGTTCCGCGCCGCCTCGATCACCGCCATCTGCATGCCGAAGCAGATGCCGAAATAGGGGATGTTGCGCACCCGCGCGAAGCGGGCCGCCTCGATCTTGCCTTCCGAGCCGCGTTCGCCGAAGCCGCCGGGCACCAGCACCGCGTGCGCGCCCTGCAGCCGGGCCTCGCAGGCCTCGGGGTCGCCCTCGAAGGTGTCGGCCTCGACCCAGTCGATGTTGACCTTGACGTTGTTGGCCACGCCGCCGTGGTGCAGCGCCTCGATCAGGGATTTGTAGGCGTCCTTCAGGACCGTGTACTTGCCGACCACGGCCACGGTGACCTCGCCGTCGGGCTGCAGCCGGCGACGGGCGATCTCCTGCCAGCGCGACAGGTCGGGCGCCGGGGCGTCGGTGATGCCGAAGTGGGCCAGGACTTCCGCGTCCAGCCCCTCGCGGTGGTAGTCCAGCGGCACGGCGTAAATGTCGGCCGAGTCCATCGCCTGGATGACGCCGCTTTCGCGCACGTTGCAGAACAGGCCGATCTTGCGCTTTTCCTCGGCCGGGATGGGGAATTCACAGCGGCACAGCAGGATGTCGGGCTGGATGCCGATCGAGCGCAGCTCCTTGACCGAGTGCTGCGTCGGCTTGGTCTTCATCTCGCCGGCGGTCTTGATGAAGGGCAGCAGGGTCAGGTGCACGAAGCACGACTGGCCGCGCGGCAGGTCCTGGCCCAGCTGGCGGATGGCCTCGAAGAACGGCAGGCCCTCGATGTCGCCGACCGTGCCGCCGATCTCGACCAGCACGAAGTCCACATCCTCGCCGTCATCGGTCACGGCCGGCGTCAGGCAGAAGGATTTGATCTGGTCGGTGACGTGCGGGATCACCTGCACCGTAGCGCCCAGATAGTCGCCCCGGCGCTCCTTCTCGAGGATGGTCGAATAGATGCGGCCGGTCGTGATGTTGTCGGACCGGGCGGCCGACACGCCGGTGAAGCGCTCATAGTGGCCCAGGTCGAGATCGGTCTCGGCCCCGTCGTCGGTCACGAAGACCTCGCCGTGCTGATACGGGCTCATCGTGCCCGGATCGACGTTCAGATAGGGATCGAGCTTACGAAGGCGAACCTTGTAGCCGCGCGCTTGCAGAAGCGCGCCGAGAGCGGCGGAAGCGAGGCCTTTTCCCAAGGAGGAAACCACGCCGCCAGTGATGAACACGTAACGGGCCATGGGAGATCACCTTACCGCTGATTCGGTCCGCCGGATCAGCGGCGACCGCGCAAACATGTGGAAGAAGGGTCGCGTGAAACGCGACCCTGAACTGCGAAGACTTTGAGGGCGGGAGAGGAAGGCGGGGAGAAGGTCCCCGCCCATCCTTACTGAGCGGGCGCCGGCTGGGCCGGGGCGGGAGCCGGGGCCGCCGAAGCGCCGGACAGGCTCGACTCGAGGTCCTGCATCGACGGGGCGGCCGGTTGGGCCGGGGTCGCCGGATCGGCGGCGGCGGCGCCCGGCGTGGCCGACGGCGGCGGAGCGGCCAGTTCGCCGACGGCGTCGGCGTCCACGATCGACCGGTTCGACCGTTCGACATTGCCCAGGATCGTCAGCGACAGGGCGCAGAGGAAGAACAGGAAGGCCAGGACCCAGGTGGTCTTGGTCAGCAGATTGCCCGCTCCGCGCGCGGTCATGAAGCCCGAGGGACCTCCGCCCATGCCCAGCGCGCCGCCTTCGGAGCGCTGCAGCAGGACCACGCCCGCGAGCGCGAGCGAGATGAGGATCATGACGACGAGGAGAATGATCTGGAGCATGGCAGCCGATATGTGTGGCGCAAACCCGCGCCGATCAAGCGGCGGCGTCTATCATCGTTGTGTGCGGTGGGCAACGACGGCGCGAGGGATGGGGTTGGTGGCCAGGGACGAGGGGTTCGCCGACGGCCGCAGCCGCCCGCTGATCACCCGCCTCCAGTCAGGCGGCGCGGATGATGCCCAGGAAGTCCGCGGCCTTCAGCGAGGCGCCGCCGACCAGGGCGCCGCCGACCTCGGGCGTCGACAGGATGTCGCGGGCGTTGTCCGGCTTGACCGAGCCGCCGTACAGGATCGGCGGCGTGGCGGCGGCCAGGCCCAGGCGTTCGATCATCGCGGCGCGGACGGCCCGGTGGACCTCCTCGATCTGCTCCAGCGTCGGGGTCAGGCCGGTGCCGATGGCCCAGACGGGCTCATAGGCTACAGCGAACGCCTGACCGGCCAGCGCCAGCGGCAGGGAATGGATGACCTGGTCGCGCACGACCGCGACCGCCTGCCCCGCCTCGCGCTGTTGCAGGGTCTCGCCGACGCACACGATCGGCGACAGGCCAGCGGCCAGCGCCGCCTCGGCCTTGGCCAGCACCAGGGCGTCGGTCTCTCCATGGCCCTGACGGCGTTCGGAGTGGCCGAGAATGACCAGGCTCGCGCCGGCGTCCTTCAGCATGGCGGCGGAAATGTCGCCGGTGTAGGCGCCGGAGGTCTCGGCGCGGCAGTCCTGTCCGCCGACCTCGACGGGGCCACCTGCACAGACGGCGGCCAGGCGATCGACCAGGGTGGCGGGCGGACACAGGGCGACCCGGCAGGCCGCCGGTTCGGCCTCCAGCGCGCTGCGCAGGGCCTCCGCCTCGGCCAGGCTCGCGCCCAGCCCGTTCATCTTCCAGTTTCCTGCGACCAGCTTCACGGATTGTTTCATGCGCGCTTCTCTAGGCGGGGACGGCGGCCAAGCCAAGATGCGCGAACAGACGAAGCGTCGCCATCGTCTTGCCGTGCTGGCCCCTCACGCCCTATAGGCCGAGGTGGCCATTCTCGCCGCCCTTCCGTTCAGGACCGACCATGCTCACCGCGTTCCGCAAATTCGCCAAGTCCAAGTGGGCCATCGGCCTGCTCGTCCTGCTGGGTGTGGGCCTGCTGGTCACTGGCGGCTCGCAGATGCCGGACCTGCTGTCGAGCTTCGGGCCCAAGCATGTGATTTCGGCGGGCGAGCGCAGCATCGACGCGCCGGAGTTCCGCGCCGACCTGGACCGCATCCGCAATCAGGCCCAGGAACAGGCCGGTCGCCCCCTGACGTTCGAGGACCTGGTCGGCGGCGGGCAGCTCCCGGCCTATCTGGCCCAGCAGTCCGAGCGCCTCGGCTTCATGTCGTGGGCTGACAAGGTCGGCATCCGCCCCGGCAAGGAACTGGTCCTGCGTCAGATTCGTCAGGTCCCCGCCTTCTTCGATTCGGTCACGGGCCGCTTCGACCAGGGCGCCTACGTCGCCGCCCTGCAGCAGAACAACGCCACGCCCGAGCGCTTCGAGAACGAGATGCGCGACGAGATCGTGACCCGCCACTACGGCTCGGCCATCGGCGCCGGCGTGCGCCTGCCGCGCATCTACGGCGCCGTCCTGGCCAACCAGGCGCTGGAGACCCGCGACGGTCGCTGGTTCGCCGTGACCCAGGCCATGGCCGGCTCGGCCGCCGCGCCGACCGACGCCCAGCTCAACACCTTCATCCAGCAGAACGCCGCCCAGCTGCGCCTGCCGGAATTCCGCAGCGCCTCGGTGGTGCTGTTCGACAGCCCGGCCGACGGTCAGGGCGAGATCACCGACGCCCGTATCCAGGAACGCTTCAACTTCCGCCGCGACGCCCTGTCGCAACCGGAAACCCGCACCTTCGTGACCCTGACCGCGCCGAACAAGGCCGTGGCCGACCGCATCGCCGCCGCCCTGCGCGCCGGCCAGACGCCGGAAGCCGTCGGCCAGGCCAACAACCTGGCGCCCTCGGCCTTCACCGATCGCCCGCGCACGGCCGTGACCGATCCGGCCGTGGCCGCCGCCGTGTTCGGCATGACCCCGGACCAGGTGTCCGACCCCGTCCAGGCGCGCGTCGGCTTCGTCGTCGCCAAGCTGACCGGCGTGAAGCCGGGCCGCCCCTCGACGCTCGCGGACGTCCGCGCCCAGGTCGTCGAGGAACTGCGCCAGGAAGACCGCCGCGCCGCCGTCTATCGGCGCGTCGAGGCCTATGACAAGGCGCGCAAGGACGGCAAGACGCTGGAAGCCGCGGTCACCGAGGTCGGCGCCCGCATCCTCGCCGTGCCGCAGGTGACCCAGGACGGCCGCAGCATTCAGCAGCCGAACTTCCGCGCCCCGCCCCAACTGCTGGAAGCGATGTGGAAACTCGGCCGCAACGGCGAGAGCGAAGTCATGGAAGCCGGTCAGGGCGAATATTTCGTCGTCCGGATCAACGAGATCGTGCCCCCGGCCCTGCCCTCGCTGAGCAACCCCAGCTTCCGCTCCGAACTGGCCGCCAACTGGATCGCCCGCGAGAACAACCGCCTGCTCAACGCCCGCGCCAACGCCCTGGCCGGCCGCATCCGCGGCGGCGAGGACATGGCCGCCGTCGCCCGCTCGGCCGGCGCCACGCTGCAGACCGCCGCCAACATCGGCGCCCAGGACCAGTCCGCGGGCCAGGGCGTCGTCCAGGGCCTGTTCTCCACGCCGCGCGGCCAGGTCTTCTCCCAGCAGCAGGCCGCCGACAGCTTCGTCATCGGCCGTACGGAAGCGATCACGGCGCCCAACCCGACCCTGGCCGCCGGCCCCGCGGACCAGTTCCGGGCCCGTATGGCCGGGGACAACCTGAACGCCGTCGGCGAGGCCGCGATCAAGGCCGCCGCGGCCCGCGTGAACGCCACCTTCAGCGAACCGCAGGCCCGCCTGGCCCTGGGCCTGTCGGAAGTCGCCCCGGCGACCCCGGCCGGCGGCGCCGCTGGAGCCGCCGCTCCGCGCGGTCCGGCCCCCGCCCCGGCGCAATGACGACGGCGGACCTCTCCGCCGCCGCCTTCTCCGACTTCCGCGACGGCTGGTCCTCGGGCCGGCCGCAGGTGGTCGTCCGCCGGCTGGTCGATGATCTGGAGACTCCCGTCTCCGCCTTTCTGAAGGTCGGGCGGGGCCGGTCCCACGCCTTCCTGCTGGAGTCGGTCGAGGGCGGCGCCGTCAACGGCCGTTACTCGATCATCACGCGTGAGCCCGACGTCGTCTGGCGCTGCCGCGACCGCCGGCCGGAGACGGCCCGCGGCGCGGATATCGCGGCCGACCGCTACACTCCCGACGGCGAGGATCCGCTGGCCTCGCTGCGCGCCCTGATGGCCGCCTCGCGCTTTGAACTGCCCGAGGACCTGCCGCCCATGGCCGCGGGCCTGTTCGGAGTGTTCGGCTACGACATGGTCCGCCTGCTGGAGCCGCTGGGCGCGCCCAACCCGGACCCGCTGGATCTGCCCGACGCGGTCCTGACCCGTCCCGCCATCGTCGGCATCTTCGATTCGGTGAAGCACGAGATCGTCCTGGTCTCGGCCGCCTATCCGGACAGCGGACAGGACGCCCGCGCCGCCTGGGACGCCGCCGTCGAGCGTCTGGACCGGTTCGAGGCCGACCTGCGCACGCCCCTGCCCGCCCTGCCCGCGCCGGTCGAAGCCGCCGGCCCCGCCTTTGTCTCGCCGGTCGATGAAGCCGCCTTCGGCGTCATGGTCGCCCGGGCCAAGGAGTACATCGCCGCCGGCGACATCTTCCAGGTCGTACTCAGCCACCGCTTCTCGGCGCCGTGGGACGCGGACCCGCTGGCCTTCTACCGCGCCCTGCGACGTCAGAACCCCTCGCCCTATCTGTTCTTCCTCGACTTCGGCGACTTCCAGCTGGCCGGGTCCAGCCCGGAGATCCTGGTCCGGCTGAAGGACGGCCGGGTGACCATCCGTCCGCTGGCCGGCACCCGTCCGCGCGGCGAGACGCCCGAGGCCGACCGGGCGCTGGAGGCCGAGCTGCTGGCCGATCCCAAGGAGCGGGCCGAGCACCTGATGCTGCTGGACCTGGGCCGCAACGACGTGGGCCGGGTGTCCGCGCCGGGCACGGTCGAGGTCACCGAAAGCTTCAAGGTCGAGCGCTACAGCTCGGTCATGCACATCGTCTCGGATGTGCAGGGCATGGCCGATCCCAAACTGGACGCGGTCGACACCCTGCTGGCCGCCCTGCCCGCCGGCACCCTGTCGGGCGCGCCGAAGGTGCGGGCGATGGAGATCATCGACGAGCTGGAAGAGGTGAAGCGCGGCGTCGGCTACGGCGGCGGCGTGGGCTATATCTCGGCGGGCGGCGAGGCGGACATCTGCATCGTCCTGCGCACCGCCCTGTTCGCCGACGGCAAGATCCATGTGCAGGCGGGCGCCGGCGTCGTCGCCGACAGCGATCCGGCGGCGGAATATGCCGAAACCCGGGCCAAGGCGCGCGCGCCCATGCGGGCGGCGGACGAAGCCTGGCGCTATCCGTTCGGCAACAGGGCCTGATCGATCGGCGGTGCGTCCTGGAAGCGGACGCCCGGCCCGAGGATCATCACCCCGGCCATCAGCACCGCCGCCGTCGCGGCCAGGGCCGCCGCGCCGAGCGCGGGCCATGGGCTGCTCCGCGTCGCCGCGGGATCGGTCAGCAGGATACGCGCCTTCTGGATGCCGTCGGCCATTCGAGCCTCCCCGTTCGAAGAGTCCCAATTCGATCCAATACGGTTAACGCAATCTTACCGGCCTCCTGAGACGCCTTGGGCGCTTGGCGCGGCGGGCCGTAGTCCCTAGAAGCCAAGTCATGATCCTCGTCGTCGATAACTACGACAGCTTTACCTACAACCTCGTCCACTACCTGGCGGAGTTGGGCGCGGAGACGCGCGTCGTGCGCAACGACGACCTGACCGCCGCCGAGGCCTGGGCGCTGAAGCCCGAGGCCGTGCTGCTGTCGCCCGGTCCGTGCACGCCCAACGAGGCCGGCGTCTGCCTGGCCCTGATCGACACCGCGCCGCTGGACATGCCGATCTTCGGCGTCTGCCTGGGCCATCAGGCGATGGGTCAGGCGTTCGGCGGCGATGTGATCCGCGCCAAGGCCCTGATGCACGGCAAGACCTCGCCGATCCTTCACGAGGGCAAGAGCGTGTTCCGCGGCCTGCCTTCGCCGTTCACGGCCACGCGCTACCACTCGCTGGCGGTGAAGCGGGAGACCCTGCCGGACGTGCTGGAGGTCACCGCCTGGACCGCCGACGGCGAGATCATGGGCCTGGCCCACAAGACCCGCCCCATTCACGGCGTGCAGTTCCATCCGGAATCGATCGCCACCGAACACGGCCACGACCTGCTGGCCAACTTCCTGGACCTCGCGGGCGTGAAGCGCCGGGCGATGGTCTGAGGTGGCCGACACCTTCAAGCCCCTGCTGGCCAAGCTGGTCGACGGCAAGACCCTGTCGGACGCCGAGGCGCACGCCTTCTTCGCCGCCTGCCTGCGCGGCGAGCCGACCCCGGCCCAGGTCGCCGCCGCCGTCACCGCCCTGCGCATCCGCGGCGAGACGGTGGGCGAGATCGCGGCCTTCGCCACCGCCATGCGCGAGGCGGCCCTGACGCTGGATCACCCTTGGGATGTCATCGACACCTGCGGCACCGGCGGCGACGGCCAGCACACCTTCAACATCTCCACGGCGGCGGCGCTGGTGCTGGCGGGCGCGGGCCTGAAGGTCGCCAAGCACGGCAACCGGGCGCTGAGCTCGAAGTCCGGCTCCTCCGACGTGCTGGCGGTGCTGGGGGTCAATCTGCAGGCCGGCCAGGCCCAGCAGTTGCGCGCGCTGGACCGGGCGGGGATCGCCTTCCTGTTCGCCCCCTCCTACCACGGCGCCATGCGCCACGTCGGGCCGGTGCGGGCCGAGATCGGCTTCCGCACCGTGTTCAACCTGCTGGGCCCGCTGTCTAATCCGGCCCAGGCGAAGCGGCAGGTGATGGGCGTCTACGATCCCCGCCTGCTGGAGCCGCTGGCCGAGGTGCTGGGCCGGCTGGGCGCCGTGCGGGCCTGGACCGTGCACGGCCAGGGCCTGGACGAACTGACCGTCACCGGCGAGACCGAGGTGGCGGAATGGAAGGACGGCGCCGTGCGCCGCTTCACCGTCACGCCCGAGGACGCCGGACTGGCCCGCCACGACCTCTCTGCCATCCGCGGCGGCGACGCCGAGGCGAACGCCGCCGCCCTGACCGCCCTGCTGGACGGGGCCAAGGGCGCCTATCGCGACGTGGTGCTGCTGAACGCCGCCGCCGGGCTGGTGGTGGCCGACAAGGCCGCCGATCTGGCCGAGGGCGCGCGTCTGGCCGCCGCCGTCATCGACGACGGACGCGCCGCCAACGCCCTGGCCGAACTGGTCGCCGCCACCAACACCCCCATCGAGGAAGAGGAGCCGGCGTGACCGACGTGCTGGACCGCATCGCCGCCTACAAGCGCGAGGACGTCGCCGCCCGCAAGGCGGCCCTGTCACAGGACGCGGTCGAGGCGCGGGCCGCCCTGGCCTCCGCCCCGCGCGGCTTCCGCGCCGCGTTGGACAGCCATGTCGTGGAGACCGGCCGACCGGCCCTGATCGCCGAGATCAAGAAGGCCAGCCCGTCCAAGGGCCTGATCCGCGCCGATTTCGATCCGCCGGCGCTGGCGAAAGCCTATGAGCGCGGCGGCGCGACCTGCCTCTCGGTCCTGACCGACGGCCCCAGCTTCCAGGGCGACGACGCCTATCTGGCCGCCGCCCGCGACGCGGTCGCCCTGCCCTGCCTGCGCAAGGACTTCCTGGTCGATCCTTGGCAGGTGGCCGAGAGCCGGGCCTTGGGCGCCGACTGCATCCTGATCATCCTGGCCATGATCGACGACACGCTGGCCGCTGAACTGCTGTCAGAGGCCGAACGCTTCGGCATGGACGCCCTGATCGAGACCCACGACGAGGCCGAGATGGCCCGCGCCTGCAAGCTGGGCGGCGACCTGGTCGGGGTGAACAACCGGTCGCTGCGGACCTTCGAGGTCGATCTGGAGACCACCGAACGCCTCGCCATGCTCAGCCCGGTCCGCGCCCTGCTGGTGGCCGAGAGCGGCATCTTCACCCCGGACGATGTGCAGCAGGTCTCCGACGCCCACGCCCAGGCCGTCCTCGTCGGCGAAAGCCTGATGCGTCAGGACGACGTGGAAGCGGCGACGCGGGTGTTGTTGGGTTAGCGGCCGGGAAGCCAACCCTCGCCGAGGCCCCGACGCTTCCGATCGAACGCCTCCCGGCGATCAAGCGTCACCCTACGCTGATCAGCCGACAGCCGCTCAATGCCCTCAGGGAGCGGGCTTGTCGACTGATGCCAAGCCTGTCGTGCGGCATGCCACTGCGGCGTACCCCAAGCCAGCCCCTCCACGGCGAGCGTATGCGTTTCCCACACGAGGGCCCGCGCACCCTCGTGGTGAAAATAATCGTCGCCCCACGAGGACTCGACAGCGCCGTAGTATTGCCGAACCGCAGCCTCCGCCTCGGTCATCGGGACACCGTAGGCGAGACTGAACCTGATCGCGACCTCCTCGAAGAGATCGTTGGTCTCCTCGTTAGTCGGCAGAGGGGGGATCATCACGCGCTCCAAGACACCGTCTGATAGCCCGATGCTCGCAAAAGCCGACCAGCAATGAAAGTGCAATCCAACTTCACGGTAACCCTGCCTTAACCGGAACACCTCAGGAACAGTTTCTGGACGTTTGCGGTTTGTTCCGCTAGCGTTCTGGAAACCGGATTCGCCTCGAGGACGTCATGCTCACGCGCAAACAGCACGAACTGCTCATGTTCATCCACGAGCGGATTCAGGAGACCGGCGTGTCTCCGTCCTTCGACGAGATGAAGGAGGCGCTGGATCTGGCGTCCAAGTCGGGCATCCACCGCCTGATCACGGCGCTGGAGGAACGGGGCTTCATCCGCCGCCTCGCTCACCGGGCGCGGGCGCTGGAGGTCACCAAGCTGCCGGAACAGGCGACGCAGGGCGCGCCGCGCGGTCATGCGGGCTTCAAGCCCGGCGTGATCGAGGGCGGCGGACGCCCCCAGGCCGCCGAACCGGCCAACGACACCCGCGAACTGTCGCTGATGGGCAAGATCGCGGCGGGCACGCCCATCGACGCCATCGAGCACGAGACCGCCCGCTATCCGGTGCCGGAGGCCATGCTGGGCTCGGGCGAACACTATCTGCTCGAGATCGAGGGCGACTCGATGATCGAGGCCGGCATCCTCAACGGCGATCTGGTGATCATCAAATCGACCGAGAACGCCTCGTCCGGCGAGATCGTCGTGGCCCTGGTCGAAGGCGAACAGGCCACGCTGAAGCGCCTGCGCAAGAAGGGCGCCTCCATCGCGCTGGAGCCCGCCAACCGCAACTACGAGACCAAGATCTACGGCTCGGACCAGGTCGCCGTGCAAGGCAAGCTGGTCGGCCTCATCCGCCGGTATCACTAAGCGCGTCGCTGAACCGGCTCCACGGCCGATCGCCACGCACATCTGATACCCACAGGGCTCGCCAGCGGTTCGCCGCGGCGGGCCCTTCGCGTTTCAGCTCCACCGCCCCGCCCCGGGCGTAGTCCAGCCCGTCCAGCACCAGCCGCTCTTCGCAGGACGGCGGAAGCGCGGCCAGCTCGCCCCGCACACTGACGACCGGCGCTGACCGGCACAGGGCGTCCAGCTGCTCCGCCGACGGCGCGCGGCGGCCCCACCACAGGGCTACGGGACCGGAGGTCTCCGGCGCGCAGGAAAACCGGCCGCAGGTCCAGCGCTCCGCGGGCCGATCCACCGCCTGCAGCCCCCGCCGCCGGGTCCAGACATCGACCGCGAACTGGCGCACGCCGGGCCGGACGATCATGGCCTGCCGGTCCTGAACAAAGGCCGCCTGCGTGCCGGCGTCGCCGATCCACAGGTCCGGCGCCGGGTCGCGCGGCCAGATCAGCACCGCGCAGGCCAACGGCAGGCCCAGCCACCGCAGCGGCCCTCTCCAGAGACAGCAGAACAGCACCCCGAGGAAGGCGATGGGCAGGACGATGTCCGGCGCGCTGGCGATGGTCCGCACCGCGCCCGGCAAACCCGCAACCCGTTCACCGATGGCCAGCATCAGGTCGATGCCCCGCGCCGCCAGCCACAGGAAGGGCGCGCCCAGCCCGATCGGCTCCAGCAGGGCGCCCAGGGCCAGGGCGGGCATGATCAGGAAGTCCGACAGCGGCGCCGTCGCCAGATTGGCCGCCAGTCCGTACATGGCCGAGCGGTTGAAATGCTGCATGGCGAACGGCCCTGTCGCCGCGCCCGCCACCAGACTGGCCAGCACCGCCGCCCCGACCCAGGCGCCCGTCCGCTGCACCATCAGGATCGGCCACGGCGTCGAAATCTCCCTGGGACGGTGCGGCCAGGCCTCCACCAGGGCGACCAGCGCCGCCGTGGCCGCGAAGGACATCTGGAAGCCGGGCGTGACGATGGCCTCGGGCTGGAGCAGCAGGACCACCAGGGCCGCCACCGCCAGCGCGTGCATGGTGATCGCCTGCCGGTCCAGCAGGACCGCCAGGAAGGCGATGGAGGCGGTCACCGCGGCCCGCTCCGCCGGCGGCGGCGCGCCCGACACCACCAGATAGGTCCCGACCGCCAGCAGGCCCGCGACGGCCGCCGCCTTCTTGCCCGGCACGCGCAGCGCCAGCCACGGCCAGGCCGCGATCAGCAGCCGCACCAGAAAGAAGGCGAAGCCGCCCACCACCGCCATGTGCAGGCCCGAGATCGACAGGATGTGCGCCAGCCCGGAATCGCGCATGACGTCGACTTCGACGGGATCCAGCCAGGCCTCGTGGCCCGTGGTCATGGCCGCCGCCACACCGCCCGCGCGCTCGCCCTGCCGGGCCACGATCCGCTGGGCCAGGTCGAAGCGCATGGCGTTGACCCACATCACCAGGCGCAGCCGCCACGGGGCCTCGGACAGGACCGCCGTCCGCGTCTCGCCGAGCGTGAACGCCACCCCGCCGATCCTCTGGAAGAAGGCCGTGCGGCCGAAATCATAGGCCCCGGGGCTGGCGGGCGCGGGCGGCGGATTGAGGATGGCGAACAGGCGCACGGCCTCGCCGGGCTCGGGCGCCACGCCCTTCACCGTCGCGCGGATACGCACGGGCGTCTGCTCCGGCTCAAGCCCGCGGATGCGCACCGGGGCGACGATGATGCGCGGCCCCGCCGCGCCGGGGCTGTCGACATCCACCACCCAGCCCTCGATCACCGTCGGCCCGTCCATGGCGGGCGCTATGGGCGCGCTGACGGCGGCGGTGCGCAGCTTGGCGGCCGCCAGTCCGAGGGCGAAACAGGCCAGCATCAGCAGGCACAGGCTGACCACCCGCGCCGCATGCAGCCGCCGCCCCATGAGCCAAGCCAGCGAAGCCAGACCCGCGAAAGCCAGCAGCGGCCACAGCGGCGGCTCGGCCTTGAAGGCGAAATAGGTCGCGCAGCCCGCGCCGAACGCCACCGGCGTCCACAGTCGCCAGCGCAGGGTCTGGGCCTTGACCTGGGCGCGCAGGAAACCCGCGACCCTCACCCGGGCGCTAGGCTTTGCGGCAGGCGGGGGTATAAGGGCGGCCCGATCGGACCGACCTGAAATGACCTCCTCTTCCGCCCCGACTTCCGAAGTGGTCACCCGCTTCGCCCCCTCGCCCACCGGCTTCCTGCACATAGGGGGCGCCCGGACGGCGCTTTTCAACTATTTGTATGCGCGGCGACACAACGGGAAGTTTCTCGTGCGCGTCGAGGACACTGACCGCGAGCGCTCGACCGACGAGGCCGTGAAGGCCATTTTCGACGGCATGGCCTGGCTGGAGCTGTTCGCCGACGAGGAGCCGGTGTTCCAGTTCGCGCGCGCCGACCGTCACCGCGAGGTCGCCAACATCCTGCTGGAGACCGGCCACGCCTACCGGGATTTCCTGACCGCCGAAGAGACCGGCGCCCTGCGTGACCAGGCCAAGGCCGAGGGCCGCCCCTTCGAGTCGCCGTGGCGCGACCGGACGCCCACGGTCGATGACCTGTTGAAGCCGCACACCGTACGCTTCCGCCGCCCGGCGGACGCGCCCGTCGTCGTGGACGACGCGGTGCAGGGTTCGGTGCGCTGGGAGACAGCATCGCTGGACGATCTGGTCATCCTGCGGTCGGACGGCGCCCCGACGTACAACCTGGCCGTGGTGGTCGATGACCACGACATGGGCGTGACCCACGTCATCCGCGGCGACGACCACCTGAACAACGCCGCTCGTCAATCGTTGATCTATGACGCCCTGGGCTGGACCCGGCCGACCTTCGCCCACATCCCCCTGATCCACGGCCCGGACGGCGCCAAGCTCAGCAAGCGGCACGGGGCCCAGGCGGTGCACGAATACGCCGAGATGGGCTATCTGCCCGAGGCCATGCGCAACTACCTGGCCCGCCTCGGCTGGGCCCACGGCGACGACGAACTGTTCTCCGATGAACAGGCCCAGGCCTGGTTCGACCTGGGCGGCGTCGGCAAGGCGCCCGCGCGGCTGGACTTCGACAAGCTGGCCCACGTCAACAGCCACTGGATCCGGCTCGCCCAGGACGACCGGCTGGCCAAGCTGACCTTGGACGTCCACCTGTCGCGCGGCCACACGCTCGGCCCCGACGACGAAGCCCGCCTACTGCGGGCCATGCCGTTCGTGAAGGACCGCGCCAAGAGCATTCTCGAACTGGCCGACCAGACCGCCTTCGTGCTGAAGACCCGCCCCCTCGCCATCGACGAAAAGGGCCAAGGCCTGCTGTCCGGCGAGTCCGGCGAGCGCATCGGACGCCTGCGCGACCGGCTGAAGCTATTCGCGAGCTGGGACGTTTTCGCCCTCGAGGCCGAGTTGAAGGCCTTCGCCGAGGAAGAGGCCGTGGGCTTCGGAAAGATCGGTCCGGCCACGCGCGCGGCCCTGACCGGCGGGGCCGCATCGCCCGACATCGCGAAAACGTTGGGGGCTCTGGGACGCGAAGAAAGCCTCGGGCGCTTGGATGATGCGCTGCAACAGACTAAGTGACGTTTACAAACAAAACGCGGCCCGCCGCCTCCCCGCGCGAGGCTGCCGCTGACAAGGGGCTGAAATGACCGAACAAGCCAAACCCGCCGGGACGGCGACCCTCAACTACGCCGGCAAGACCGTGGATCTGCCGGTGCTGTCGGGTTCGACCGGCCCCGACGTCATCGACATCCGCAAGCTCTATGCGGGCACCGACGCCTTCACCTACGACCCGGGCTTCACCTCGACCGCGGCCTGCGAGTCGGCCCTGACCTTCATCGACGGCGACGCCGGCGTGCTGCTGCACCGCGGCTACCCGATCGACCAGCTGGCCTCGCAGTCGAACTTCATCGAGGTCTGCCACCTGCTGCTGCACGGCGAACTGCCGACAGCCGCGGAATACGAGGCCTTCGAACGCAACATCACCATGCACACCATGCTGCATGCCCAGTTCGACCGCTTCTTCGAAGGCTTCCGCCGCGACGCCCACCCGATGGCGATCATGGTCGGCACCGTCGGCGCCCTGTCAGCCTTCTACCACGACAGCCTGGACATCCATGATCCGGTGCAGCGCAATATCTCGGCCATCCGCCTGATCGCCAAGATGCCGACCATCGCGGCCCGCGCGTACAAGTACCACGTCGGCCAGCCTTTCATCTCGCCGCGCAACGACCTGTCGTACGCCGAGAACTTCCTGCGCATGTGCTTCGCCGTTCCGGCCGAGGACTATCACGTCGATCCGCGCCTGGTTCGCGCCATGGACCGCATCTTCACCCTGCACGCCGACCACGAGCAGAACGCCTCGACCTCGACCGTCCGTCTGGCCGGCTCGTCGGGCGCCAATCCCTTCGCCTGTATCGCCGCCGGCATCGCCTGCCTGTGGGGCCCGTCGCACGGCGGCGCCAACGAAGAGGCGCTGAACATGCTCAAGGAGATCGGCACCCCGGACAAGATCCCAGAGTTCATCCAGGGCGTGAAGGACCGCAAATTCAAGCTGATGGGCTTCGGCCACCGGGTCTACAAGAACTATGACCCGCGCGCGAAGGTCATGCAGCAGTCGGCCTACGAAGTGCTGGCCGCCACGGGCCGCGAGAACGATCCGCTGTTCGTCGTCGCCAAGGAGCTGGAGAAGGTCGCCCTGCAGGACGAGTACTTCACCTCGCGCAAGCTGTTCCCGAACGTGGACTTCTATTCGGGCATCACCCTGTCGGCGATGGGCTTCCCGACCTCGATGTTCACCGTGCTGTTCGCCCTGGCCCGCACCGTCGGCTGGATCGCCCAGTGGCAGGAAATGATGGCCGACCCGGGCCAGAAGATCGGCCGTCCGCGCCAGCTGTACACCGGCCCGACCGAGCGCGATTACGTGCCGATCGAAAACCGCGGCTGATCCCGCCTCTACCGGACAGAACGCCGGGGCCCCGCGCCCCGGCGTTTTTCTTTGTCCGGACACGATTTCCCGGCGTCCGGACGCCTTCGCCGTTGAAGCCGCCCGTGGGGCGCCGTCTGCTGAGCCCATGACCCAACACGCCAAGACCGCCCTCCGCCCCTCCCAGGGGCCCGTCCGCGAACTGATCGACACCGTCCGCGTGGTCGCGATCGGCCTGCTGGCCGCCACCGCCATCCAGACGACCCTGTACCAGCCCTTCACCATCCCCTCGTCATCGATGGAGCCGGGGCTGGTGATCGGCGACTATGTGGTGGTGTCGAAATTCGCCTACGGGTGGAGCCGGGCCTCCCTGCCCTTCAACCCGCCGCTGCCGGACGGCCGCCTGTTCGGCCGCACGGCCGAGCGGGGCGACGTGGTCGTCTTCCGCCGCCCCAGCGCGCCGCAGCAGACCTGGGTCAAGCGCGTCATCGGCCTGCCCGGCGACCGGGTGCAGGTCATGGGCGGAACGGTGTTCGTGAACGGCGGCGCCATCCCCCGCACGCCGCTGAACCTGGTCCAGGACCAGGATGATTCCGGCGTCCAGGTGCTGCGAGTGCGCGAGACCACGCCGGAGGGGCGCCAGTACCTCACCTATGATCGCGGTTCCGGCCTGCCGGGCGACGACACCGGCGTCTATGTCGTGCCCGAGGGCCAGTATTTCATGATGGGCGACAACCGCGACAACTCCCTGGACAGCCGCTGGCCCGGCGATGTCGGCGTCGGGCTGCTGCCGGCCGAGAACATCGTCGGCAAGGCCGAGATCGTGGTCGCGTCGTGGAAGCCCGGCGCCGGCCTGTTCAAGCCCTGGACCTGGCTGAACCTGCGCGGCGGACGGCTCTTCAAGCCGGTCCGCTAGACCCGTTAGCGGCGGAACTCGTCATAGCTGACGACGCCGTCGTGGTTACGGTCCAGCCGCTCGAAGGCGGCGCGGGACGCGGGCGCGCTCTGGGCCAGCGACGGAGCGGCGATGGAGCCCAGGGCCAGTCCCGCCGCCAGCGCCGCGACCGCGTGCCACAGGCGGGTCCGGCCCCGCCCCGACCGCCTCTCGCCGCCGATCTCGCGTTCCATGAAGGCCCGCACGGCTTCGCTGACCGTCTGGCCGTTCTCGCGGCAGCGCTCGGCGAAGGCGGTCTTGGCGCCGTAGGGCACGCGCACCTCGATGGTCTCGCTCTTCTTGGGGGCTTTCTGGCGGGTCATCGCTCAATCCTCTTCGAGGGCTCAGCAAGCCCCGATCTCCGGACCAGAATGTGGCCTCGGCCCCGCCGCGTCTAGACCAGACGCAGGTCGCGGAAACGTTCGCCCAGGTCGTCGAGATCGCGGTGCATGTGAGCCAGACCGATGGCCGCCGCACCCCGGGCCAGATCGCCGTCGGACTCGCCGCCGCCCAGCGCCAGCACCGGATCGGGATCGCCCAGCGGCTCCCCCGCCTCGCCCCGCGACAGCGCCTCGAGACGGACCACGGCGGCCGTGGCGGCGTGAATCCACGGCTCCAGACGGTCCAGCGCCCCGGAGGCCTGGAAGCCGCGCCCCAGGATGACGATGTCGCTGCGCACCCGCCAGAAGGCCCGCACCAGGGCCGCGCGGTCGGCGGTCTCCTTCTGGCTGCCCGGCAGGTCGATGACATTGGTCGCCGCCTGCCCCAGCGCGTCCAGCCGCTTCTTCATGTCCGCATGGCTGCGGGCCAGTTCGCCCGCGTCGGCGGCGTCCCCGCGCATGACCAGCGCCAGCAGGGCCGCGGCCTTGCCCGCCGCCTCCCGCGCCTGCAGCCGGAAGGTCTGGCGCGCATGCCGGGGAAACAGCAGCAGGATGGCGATGACGCCGACTCCGCTGCCGGTCAGGATCTCCATCACCCGATCCAGCGCCAGCGAGGCGGGTCCCTCGGGCCCCGCGCCGCCGGCGATGACGATGGCGGCCGTCACCGGCGCGATCTTCAGCCAGGGCCGACCCGCGGCGAAGAAGGCCAGGCCCGCCGTCGACAGGGCCAGGGCTCCGACCATGGTGCTGACGCCCTCGGGCCGCACGAAGGCCACCGCTCCGCCGATCAGGGCCCCGACGATGGTGCCGACGGCCCGGTCGCGCGCCACGGCCACCACCCCGCCGCCGACGCTGGTCTGGATGACCACGATGGCCGAGATCACGCTCCAGTAGGGATGCGGCAGGCTCAGCGCGGTGGCCAGATAGAAGGCCGCGGCGGCCCCGACCGCCATCTGCACGGCGGCGCGCACCTCGGCCGCCCGGCGGGGGCTGAGGGCGCGCGCCATGCTCAGCGCTCCATCCAGTGGGCCAGCGCCCCGCTGACCAGCTCCGGCGCCTCGATCGGCGTCAGGTGGCCGCAACGCGGCGCGATGACCAGTTCGGCGTCCGGGACCAGCCCGGCGATCTCGCGGTGACCCGCCGGCGGGGTGATCTGGTCCACCTCCCCGCACAACACCAGCGTCGGCCCGCGATACGCCCGCAGCGCCGCCTCGCCGTCCCCGCGAACGATGGCGCTCTGGCGGATGAAGACCTCGGCTCCCAGCCGCTGGGTCATCGCCTTGACCCGCTCGGCCATTTCCGGGTTCGCGACGTGGTCCGGGGCCATATAGGTCCTCAGCAGCCGGTCTCCGATCCCGACGAACCGGCCGGACGCTGTCGCCAACCGGGTCTGCGTCGCCCGCTCGGCGGCGCGCTCGGGCGTGTCGGGACGAATCCCGGTGTCCAGCAGGGCCAGCCGCTCGATCCGCTCCGGACGGTGCATCAGCATGGCCTGGGCCACATAGCCGCCCATCGAGAAGCCCGCGACCGCGACCGGTCCCTCGGCCAGCGCGAAGACGGCCTCGACCAGCGCCGCCATCGTCTCGCCCCGGGTGATGTCCGCGACCCGCACGTCGAAGCGCGGCGACAGGGCGGCGACCTGGTCCCGCCACAGGTCCGCGTCGTTCAGCAGCCCCGGGATCAGGATCAGGGGCGCCGACGACACGGTCTCAGCGTCCCGCCCTGGCCGCGATGACGCGCAGCACCGCATCGGCCGCCAGGCTGGACGGGTCCGGTGCATTGCGGCCCATCAGATCCAGCGCCGCCGTCTGCCGCTCGGCCTGCGTCCGGCGCGCCTCGGGATCGGCCAGCAGCCGCTTCACCTCTGCGGCGACCTTCTCCGGCGTGGCGTCGTTCTGGATCAGCTCGCGGGCGATCTCCTCGTCCGCCGCGTGATTGAACAGGGTCGCGTACTTGCCCGTGAAGAAGGGCTTCATGATCGCGTAGCTGAGCGGCTGGAAGCGATAGCCGATCACCATCGGCGCGCCGGCCAGCGCCAGCTCGGTCGAGACCGTGCCGCTGGTCGCCAGCGCCACCGTGGCGGCCTTCATCGCATCGTACTTCTCGGCCTCGGACACCAGGTGCACGCGGAAGGGCCAGGCGGCGATCCGTCCGGTCACGTCTTCGGCGACGGTGCCGGCGGCGACCACGGCGACTTCCAGCGCCGGATTCTGGCGCTTCAGCCGCCCCACCGCGCCCTCATAGACAGGCGTCATCAGCCGGATCTCGGACGGGCGGCTGCCCGGCAGGACCAGCAGCAGGTCGGCGTCCGGCGCGATGCCCCGGCGGGCGCGGAAGGCGGCGGGGTCCGCCGCGCTCATGTCCACGTGCAGGGCCTGCGAGCCGACGACCGTTGTCGCCAACCCCTCGCGCTCGAACCACGGCGCGTCAAAGGCGTACAGCGCCAGCAGGTGATCCACGGACTGCGCCAGGGTCTTGGCCCGGCCCGGCCGCGAGGCCCAGACCTGCGGCCCGACGTATTTGATCAGGGGCACGCCCGGCAGCGCCTCTTTCAGCGCCTTGGCCACCCGGATGGTGAAGCCCCAGCTGTCGATCAGCACGACCGCGTCGGGCTTCTCCGCCACGGCATGGGCCACGGTGTCGGCCACGCGGCGCTTGACCACGCCATAGGCCTTCAGCCCCTCGATCCAGCCAAGGATAGACAGTTCGGCGATGTCGAAAGGGCTGACCACCCCCTCGGCGGCCATCTTGGGCCCGCCGACGCCGACGAAGGTCACGTCGTCGCCCAGCCGGGTCTTCAGCGCCTGCGCCAGACCGGCGCCCAGCGCGTCTCCGGACGCCTCGGCGGCGACCAGCATGATCTTCAGCGGACGGCTCATCGGTCCTCGCCCCAGACATAGAGGCCCAGCCGGTCGGCGGCTTCGATCAGGGACGGACGGTCGATGACGATCAGCTTGCCCGCCACCCCGCCGACGCCCGCCAGACCGGCGGCGGCGGCCATCTCGATGGTGTGCGCGCCCATGACCGGCATGTCGACGCGCAGGTCCTGGATCGGCTTGGGCGCCTTGCCCAGCGCCCCCTTGCGGACGGAGGCCGAGCCGCGCAGGTCGGCGGGCAGGCTGGCGACGCGCATCAGCATGGCGTCCGTGCCCTCCTGGGCCTCCACGGCCAGCACCAGGCCGTCGCAGACGACCGCGCCCTGGCCGATATCCAGTTCGCCCGACTTCTCGGCGACGTACAGCGCCTTCCGCAGATCGGTCAGCTGGTCTTCGCTCGGCTGGACCCGGCCCAGCGCTCCGGCCGGAAGGGTCTCTCCGCCCAGGATGTCGTCGGCACCCTCGACCAGGTAGCCGTCGGCCTCGAACACCGACAGGATCTTGCGCAGCAGGGCGTCGTCGCCCTTGGTGGCAGCGGCGATGATGCCCGGCAGGACGGTCGCGCCCTTGAAGTCAGGCTTCAGGGTCTTGAAATCGGGCCGGCTGACCGTCCCGGCCAGGCAGACCGCCTTGCAGCCGGCCTTCTTCATCGCCGACAGGATCTTGCCGATCTCGGCCATGCCCGCGTCGATGCCCGGATAGTGGGCCAGATGCGGGTCGGCGAAGCCCGCCAGCCGGATCACGAACACCGGCCGGCCCTCGGCCTCGCAGCGCGCCGCCACCGAGACGGGCAAGGCCCCGCCTCCGGCGATCAGGGCCAGCTTGCCGCTCATCCGCGTTCCGGAAGAGCGACCGGTCGCCGCGTGTCCTCGCGGATGAAGGCGACGATCTCCTGGATCTCCGGCAGGTCGGCATAGGTCGCGGCCGCCTCGGTCAGGCGCTCGGAGAACAGGCCCTCGCCCTCGAAGATGTCGCGATAGGCGGCCAGCAGGCGGCGAATGGCGTCCTTGCCGTAGCCCTTCCGTTTCAGGCCGATCAGGTTCAGCCCGTGCAGGCGCACGTGATTGCCCCAGGCCGAGCCGTAGGGGATCACGTCGCGCGTCACCGCCGACAGGCCGCCGACGATGGCGCCCTGCCCGACCCGCCCGAACTGGTGCACCGCTGCCAGTCCACCGAGGAAGACCTTGTCGCCGACCCGGGCGTGACCGCCCAGGGTGGCGTTGTTGGCGAAGGTCACGTTGCTGCCCACGATGCAGTCGTGCCCGACGTGGGCCCCGGTCATGAACAGGTTGTTCGAGCCGATGGTGGTCAGCTTGCGGTCGCCCGGCGTGCCCCGGTTGAAGGTCGCATGCTCGCGGATGGTGTTGTTCTCGCCGATCTCCAGCGCAACCGGCTCCCCCTTGTAGCCGCCGTGCTGAGGGTCCCCGCCCATGACGCAGAACGGGTGGATCGTCGTGCCGGCGCCGATCGCGGTGTCCTGCTGGATCACCACGTGACTGGCGACGCGCACGCCCTCGGCCAGCACGACGTTCGGCCCGATGATGCTCCACGGGCCGATATCGACGCCATCGGCAAGTCTGGCCGACGCATCGACCTGGGCTGTGGGGTGGATGGCCATCAGGTCGCCGGCTGATCGACGGTCACGACCATCGCCATGAACTCGGCCTCAGCGGCCAGCTTGCCGTCGATGAAAGTCTCGCCCCGGAACTTGTAGGCGTCGCCGCGGGCGCGGGTCACCCTGACCTCCATGCGCAGCTGGTCGCCCGGCCGGGCCGGTTTGCGGAAGCGCACGCCATCGATCGACATGAACATGATGACCTTGTCGGCCACCGCGACATCCATGGTCTTGGACATCAGCAAGGCGCCCGTCTGGGCCATCGCCTCGACGATCAGCACGCCCGGCATGACCGGATCGATCGGGAAATGCCCCGGGAAGAACGGCTCGTTATGCGTGACGTTCTTGATCCCGGTGATCGAGGTCGCGGGCACGAAATTCTCGGCCTTGTCGACGAGCAGGAAGGGATATCGGTGGGGGAGCCGCCGCATCACCTCGGCGTAATCGATGCTGCCGTTCTCGTCGGCCATGGCTCTACTCCCTGTCGTCCTTTTTCTTCGACGCCTGTTTGGACACCCAGATCGTTTCGCGCAAGAATTGTCGAATGGGTTTCGCTGGATAACCGGACCAGGTCTCCCCCGCCGGGATGTTCGCCAGCACCCCGGCGCCGCCCGCGACCCGGGCGCCTTCGCCGATGGCAAGGTGGTCGCCGATGCCGGCCTTGCCGCCGAACATGACGCCGTCGCCGACCGTCACCGACCCGGAAATCCCCGTGTGGGCGGCGATCAGGCAGTTGCGGCCGATCGTGCAATTGTGCGCGATCATGACCAGATTATCGATCTTGGTGTTCTCGCCGATGACCGTGTCGTCATAGGCGCCGCGGTCGATGCAGGTGTTCGCGCCCACCGTGACTCCGTCCTGGATGACGACCCGGCCCAGCTGGGGCACATCGACCGGTCCGACGCGCGATCCGGCCGCGCCGAAGCCCGGCTCGCCGATGCGAACGCCGGAATACAGTTTCACCCGGTCGCCGATCAGGGCGAAGCCGATGGTGACGTTGGAGCCGATGTGACAGTCGCGGCCGATCTGCACGCCCGGGCCGATCACCGTATTGGCGCCGACGCGGGTGCCGCGGCCGATGCGGGCGCCGTGACCCAGCACCACGCCGGGCTCCAGCACGACCGTCTCGTCCTCGACGGCGAAGACAGGGTCGGCGGCCTTGTCGAGCGCATGCGGGCGGTGGAACAGCAGTGACGCCGCCGCCCAGGCGGCCTGGGGCGTCGATGACACCAGCACGGCGGCGGAGGCCGGCGCCAGGTCGGCGGCGGAGGCCGGAACGATCACGCACCCGGCGGCGGTGGCCTTAAGCTGTTCAGCGAATTTGCGGTCGCCGAGAAAGGCGACCTCGGTCGAACCGGCGGTCCCCAAAGGCGCAACGGCGGAGACCTTTCGGTCCCCGCCGCGCGAGACTTCGGCCCCGATCCGTTCGGCCAGCCCGGCGACGTCCAGCGTCGGCAGGCTCTCGAAAAATCGCGGGTCAGGCATTCCGGATCGCAGGCTTATTGCTGCGGCTGGACCGGCACGGCGCTGCGCGTGAACTGCGGCAGCGACGGCAGGGCCTGGTTCAGGCGCTGGATCGCGGCTTCGGTCAGATCCATCTGCGGGTTCACGGCCAGAACCGAACCGCCGTCCAGAAGGATGCTGCAGCCCTTCTCCTGATAGAGGGCGGTGATGATCGGGCGGGCGGCGTTGACGATCGTCTGGGTTTGCAGACGCTCGGTGTAGCGCAGCTCGTTGGTGCGGGTCTCTTCCAGCTGCTGGGCTTCCTGCAGGCGGGTCTGCCAGGCACGGCCGCGCGAGCCGTCCGGATCGGCGGCCTGGCCGCCCTGTTGCAGCGCCGTGGCTTCGGTTTCCAGGGTCGCGGCGTACGGGGCCAGCTCGCCACGCACTTCTTCACCGAGGCGTTGCAGGCCGGTGGCCAGCGAACGGCCGGCGGTGCTGTTCGTGATCAGGGCTTGCGGGCTGTACATGCAGACGCCCGCCAGGACCGGTCCGTGCGTGAGCGGAGCCGGCTGCTGGGCCTGGGCTTGGGCCGAGGCGGTTCCGGCGGCGAGGGTGGCGACGGCGAAGGCGCCGATAGCGAACAGTTTCATGGTCAGGCCTTTGGAGCGGGACTTCGTCCCGCGGTTAGAACTGGGTTGAAGTCGAGAAGCGGAAGGTTTCGGTTTTGTCGTAGTCTTCCTGGCCGATAATCTTGCTGAGGTCGAAGCGGATCGGACCCATCGGCGAACGCCAGTGGATGCTGATGCCGGCCGACGCACGCAGTTCGAGCTCGTCCACGATCTTGGCGTCGGGAAGCCCCGCCGAGGTGACCGTGTAACGATCATCCAGCGCGCCCAGGGTGCCCACATCGGTGAACAGCGAGGTCCGGATGCCGTATTCTTCCGGAAGATAGTTGGGGACCGTCAGCTCCAGCGTGCCGATGACGTAGAAATTGCCGCCCAGCGCGTCGGTGGTGTTCAGGTCGCGCGGACCGATGCCCGCGGTTTCGAAGCCGCGGAAGCTGTTGCCGCCCTTGAAGAAGCGGTCGTTGATCCGGATCGGATCCCCGCCCCAGCCGGCGACATAGCCGGTCGAGGCCTGGGCCGTGACGATCCAGGCGGGGGAGAAGCCCCAGTAGGCCGACACTTCAGCTTCGGTCTTCACATAGTTCACGTCGCCTCCGATGCCGGCGAAGTCCTGACGCAGGGTGCCCGTCCAGCCGCGCGTGGGGCGGACCGGATCATTCCGGCGGTCGACCAGGATGGTGTAGCCGGCCGAGGAGTTGATGTACGAGCCGACCTGGTCGCACAGGGCGTTCGAGCCCGAGCCGCTGCTGCTGCAATAGCCCGACGGAACGATGATCTCGTCCGACTTCAGGAAGTAGCGGGTGCTGAGCAGGGTGAAGCCGTTCAGCGGATAGGACAGGCGCACGCCGCCGCCGGTCGAGCGGTAGTCGTACGACGAATATTCGCTCAGGTCGTAGCGCGAGTGGAAGGCGTCGAAGCCGGCGCGCAGGTCACGACCGAGGAATTTCGGCTCGGTGAAGCGGAAGTCGATCTGCTGGCGCAGCGAGCCCCACTCCAGACGGGCGACCACGTTCTGGCCGCGTCCGCGGAAGTTGCGCTCGGTGATGCCCAGGTTCAGCACGAAGGAGTCGACCGAGCTGAAGCCGGCGCCGACCGACAGTTCGCCGGTGGGCTGTTCCTGCACGGTGACGTTGACGATCGACCGGTCCGGAGCCGAGCCGCGGGCTTCCTCGACGGTCACGTCCTTGAAGAAGCCCAGCGCGCGCAGATTGTTGCGCGACCGCTCCAGCAGGGTGCGGTTGAAGGCGTCGCCTTCGCTCAGCATCATTTCGCGGCGAATGACGTTGTCGAGGGTCCGGGTGTTGCCGACCACGTTGATCCGGTCGACGTAGACGCGCTGGCCTTCCTTGATGTTGAAGGTCACGTCGACCTTGTCGGTCTCCGGATTGGCGCGGTACTCGGGCTCGATCTCGACGAAGGCGTAGCCGGCCGAACCGGCGGCGAACGTCAGGGCGTCGACGGCCGTCTCGATCTTGTCGCTCTCGTAGAGGTCGCCTTCGTGGATCGGCAGCAGCAGCTGCAGGAATTCGGGGTTCAGGCGGTCGTTCTCGGTGACGATGTTGATCGTCCCGAAATTGTACCGGTCGCCCTCGTCCACCGTCATGGTGATGCCGAAGTTGGAGTCGTCCGGCGTCAGCTCACTGACCGCCGAAAGGACGCGGAAGTCGTAGTAGCCGCGGTTGGTGTAGAATTTCCGCAGCTGCTCACGATCGTAGTCCAGGCGGTTCGGATCGTAGTTGTCCGTGCTGGAGAACAGGCGCCACCACTGCGACTGCTTGGTGATCATGACCTCGCGCAGGTCGTTGTCCGAGAAGGCCTGGTTGCCCAGGAAGGTGATCGCGCGCACGCCCGTTTCGGGGCCTTCGTTGATCTCGAACACCACGTCGACGCGATTCTGTTCAAGCTGGACGATCTTGGGCGTGACGGTCGCGCCGATACGGCCCGACAGGCGGTACAGCTCGACGATCTTGCCGACGTCTTCCTGAATGCGGGCGCGGGTGTAGATGCCGCGCGGCTTCAGGGTGACTTCCTCGGTCAGCTTCTCCTGGCCGAGCGCGCTGTTTCCCTCGAACACCACCTGGTTGATGATCGGGTTCTCGACGATCTCGACGATCAGGTCGCCGTTCGGCTGGACGCCCAACTGGACGTCGGCGAACAGCTGGGTGCGGGTCAGGGTCCGGACCGCCACGTCCAGCACGGCGGCGTCGACGACGTCGCCCGGCTGGATCGGCAGGTAGGACAGGACCGTCGTCTGGTCGATCCGCTGGTTGCCGCGCACCAGGATGCGGGAGACCTGCACCCGGTCCGCGGGGGCCGGAGCCGCCGGGGCTGCCTGGGCGGGGGCGGGCGCGGCCTCGATCGGAGGGCCCGGCTGGAGGACCGGCGCGGCGGGCGGCGCGCTCTGGGCCAGCGCCGGTCCGGCCAGGCCGGCGGCGATCGCCAGCACCAGCAGGCTGGGGCTCGCGGCGCGAGCGAAACGAAGGGCGGACGCGTCTTGTCGGATCATACGGGGAACCATCGGGGGCTGGCGTTGGCTCATCAGGCGAGCCCGCCGAGGAATTTGAACAAACTCAGTTTCTGGAGATCGTTCCAGGTTGCGAACAACATCAATCCCGCCAGCAAAGCAAGACCGACCCTGTAGCCGACCTCCTGAACACGGGCGGGGACTGGCCTGCGCGCCACAGCCTCATAGCCGTAGAACACCAGGTGGCCCCCATCCAGAACGGGAATCGGCAACAGATTAACAATACCCATTCCGATCGAAACTATGGCGGCGAACTGCAAATAGGTCAGCATCAGATTCAGCATCAGGATGGCGGGCGGCGCCTCATAGGCGACAGCCTGCTGGGTCACGCCCCCGGCGGCCTTGGCGATGCCCAGCGGACCGTTCAGCAGGTCGCCGGATTCCTTGCCGGAGAATATCCGGCCGATGTAGCGGAAGGTGCTGCTGACCACAGACACCATGGTGTCGGCGCCCTTGCCCACGGCCTCGATCGGATTCAGTCGGTTGTAGTGGATGTCCTGCGGCAGCGAGGACAGCGTCATCCCGGTGCGCGCCACCCAGATCCGGCCGGCGATGGGATCGTTCTCCAGGCGGCGCAGGGGCGTGGCGGTCAGCTGCAGCGTCCGCCCGCCCCGCTCTACGGTGAAGGTCAGGGCGTCATTGGCCGACAGCACGATCGTGCGCGTGACTTCCCCGCTGTCCCGGATCGGGCGTCCGTCGATGGCCGTGATCAGGTCGAGCCGCTGGAAACCGGCGGCGGCGGCGGGGCCGCCCGGCTCCACCTCGGCGACGCGCGGCGCGGCGATCTGCTCGCCCACCACGCTGAACAGCAGGGTCAGAAGCACCAACGCCAGCGCGAAGTTCGCCGCCGGGCCCGCCGCCACGATCAGGGCGCGCTGCCAGACCGGCTTGAAATGGAAATAGTCGCGCTCGGCTCCGGGACCATGCTCCGCGATCACCCGCGACTTAAGCTCGGCCAGTCCGGCCTGGTCCGGCACGCTGGACGCGTCCAGATCGCCCGAGAACTTCACGTAGCCGCCCAGCGGCATCCAGCCCAGGCGCCATTCGACGCCCCGGCGATCGACGCGGCTCAGCAGTGAACGGCCAAAGCCGATCGAAAACCGGTCGATCTTCACGCCGAAGGCGCGCGCGACAAGGAAATGGCCCAGCTCATGGATGGTGACGATGAACGTCAGCACCAGCAGGAATGGCACGATGTAGATAAGCGCCTGGCCTAAAAAGCCCGTCATGCCGAAAAGGGTCCTCCGCCGTTCAGGCCGCCGCCGCGAGACCCCGAACAATCGATTCCGCCACCCGTCGCGCCTCCGCGTCCACGGCCAGGGCCGCGTCACAAGCGTTATGGGAACCGGAATCCACCCCCGAAGCCGTTATGCGCGACAAGGTGTCGGCGACGACTGCGGCAATATTGAGAAAGCCCAGTCGGCGGTCAAGGAAAGCCAGGGCCGCGACCTCGTTGGCGGCGTTGAATACGATCGGGGCCGCACCGCCCGCCTGCAGCGACCGGCGCGCCAGCCCCAGCAACGGGAAGCGCGCCTCGTCGGGCGCCTCGAAGGTCAGCCGACCCAGCGCGGCCAGGTCCAGCCGCGGCGCCGGCCAGGCGATCCGGTCAGGCCAGGCCAGGGCGCAGGCGATCGGCGTCTTCATGTCCGGCGGCCCCATCTGGGCCAGGGTCGAGCCGTCGATGTATTCGACCAGGCTGTGAATGATCGATTCCGGGTGCACCACGACGTCGATCCGCTCGGCCGGCATGTCGAACAGATAGGCCGCCTCGATCATCTCCAGGCCCTTGTTGGCCATGCTGGCGCTGTCGACGGAAATCTTTGCGCCCATGCTCCAATTGGGGTGAGCCACCGCCTGTTCCGGCGTGATCGCGGCCATGTCGGCGGCGCGGGTGGTGCGGAACGGGCCGCCCGACGCGGTCAGGGTCAGTTTCGAGACCTGTTCCGGCGCGTCGTGCGGGAAGACCTGGAAGATGGCCGAATGCTCCGAATCGACCGGGATCAGACGTCCGCCGGACCAGCGCACCCGCTCGATCAGGGCCGGACCGCAGCAGACCAGGCTTTCCTTGTTGGCCAGGGCCAGCGTCGCCCCGGTCGAGGCGGCGGCCCAGGCCGACTTCAGCCCCGCCGCGCCGACGATCGAGGCCATCACCCAGTCGGCGGGCCGCGAGGCCGCCTCGGTGATCGCCGCCTCGCCCGCCGCGGCCTCGACGCCGCTGCCGGAGAGGGCGTCGCGCAATTCATCCAGGCGAGCCGGGTCGGCGGTCACCGCCACCTTCGGCTTCCAGCGGCGGGCCTGTTCGGCCAGCCGGGCGATGTTGGCGCCGCCGGTCAGGGCCTCGACCTCGAAGGCCCCCGCCCCGCCCGCCTCGGCCTGTTCCATCAGGTCCAGGGTCGAGCAGCCGACCGAGCCGGTCGAGCCCAGCACCGTGATGCGGCGACGGATCATGCTCCGCCTCCGCCCATCATGACGGCGATCAGGCGTCCGCAGGCCACCACCACCGCGGCGAACATCAGGCCGTCCACCCGATCCAGCAGGCCGCCGTGTCCGGGAATCAGGTTGCCGGCGTCCTTGACCCCGTAGCGGCGCTTGAGGGCGGACTCCCACAGGTCCCCGGCCATGGTGGCGATCGCGGCCGCCAGCCCCAGCAGGCCGCCCCACAGGCCGATGCCCATGTCCAGGTAGACGCCCATCAGGGCGCCGGCCACGGTCCCGGCAGCCAGTCCCCCGATGAAGCCCGACCAGGTCTTGTTGGGCGAGAAGCGCGGCCACAGCTTGGGCCCGCCGATGGTCGAGCCGGCCAGATAGGCCATGATGTCCGAGGCCCAGGCCACGGCGAAGGCGAAGACGGTCCAGTACAGGCCGACATGCGGTCCTGCCTCGGTGTCCGCCCCGCGCAGCCAGATCAGCAGGACAGCGGGCCAGCCGAGGTAGAGCACCCCATAGGCGGCATCCAGCGCCTCCTGCCCGCGGCTGCGGGCGAACATCCCGGCCGCGGCGGCGCAGAACACCAGCATCACCAGGGCCAGGGACAATTGGCCGACGTGAGCCGAGATCACCGCCGCGAACAGGCCGAAGCCGACGGCGCCCGCCATCAGCCGCCAGGCGGCCGCGGCGCTCATCATCGCCCATTCGATCGACAGCAGGACGCAGGCGAGCAGCATCAGGCCCAGGAACCACAGGCCACCCGCCCAGATGGCCAGGACAGCGGCGGGCGCCAGCACCAGGGCCGAAGCGGCTCTCAGTCCGATGTCGCCGGCCCGAACCGCCATCAGCCGGCCACGCGGGCGGCGGGACGGCCGCCGAAACGGCGATCACGGCTGCGGAACTGCGCGACCACGTCGGCCAGGGCGGCCTCGCCGTAGTCGGGCCACAGGATGTCCTGGTAGATCAGCTCGGCGTAGGCGGCTTCCCACAACAGGAAGTTCGACAGCCGGTATTCGCCCGAGGTGCGCACGATCACATCCACCGGCGGTCCGCCCGCGGTCGACAGGCCCGCGCCCAGCGCGGCCTCGTCCAGCGGTTCGACGGCCTCGCCCGCCCTGACCCGGTCAAGGTAGCGCTGCGCGGCGTCGACGATGTCGGCCCGGCCGCCATAGTTGAAGGCGACCTGCAGGGTGAATTTGGTGTTGCGGGCCGTCGTCGCCTCGGCGCGGTCGACGATCTCGGCGATGTCGGCGGGCAGGCCCTGCCGGCGGCCCAGGATGCGCAGGCGCACCCCTTCCCGCTCCAGCCGCTTCAGGTCGCTGCCGACATAGGTGCGCACCAGCCCCATGAGGTCCGAGACCTCCTCGGCCGGGCGCTGCCAGTTCTCGGTCGAGAAGCCGAACACCGTCAGGCAGGTGATGCCCAGCGCGGGCGCGGCCTGGATGGTGCGCTTGAGCGCCTGCACGCCCTCCCGGTGCCCGAGGGCGCGCGGCAGGCCCCGCGCCTCGGCCCAGCGGCCGTTGCCGTCCATGATCAACGCGACATGGCGCGGCCCCGGAGACGCAGGACTTGGGGGCTCAGGACTGAGAGGTTCGGCGCTCATGCGTCGGCTATCCTATGGCAGATCGCGCCATCAGACCTGCATGATCTCAACTTCCTTGGCCTTCAAGGCCTCGTCGACACGCTTGATGGCCGCGTCCGTGTCCTTCTGGACCTCGGCTTCCATCTTCTTCTGCTCGTCCTGGCTGATGTCGCCCGCCTTCTCGGCCTTCTTCAGGTCGTCGTTGGCGTCGCGGCGCACGTTGCGGACGGCGATCTTCTGCTGCTCGGCGTATTTGCCGGCCAGCTTGGCGAACTCCTTGCGGCGTTCCTCGGTCAGCGGCGGGATCGGGATGCGCAGCATTTGGCCGTCCAGGATCGGGTTCAGGCCCAGGCCGGCGGAGCGGATGGCCTTCTCAACCGCGACGACCATGCCCTTGTCCCAGACGCTGACCGACAGCAGGCGCGGCTCGGGCACGCTGATGGCGGCCACGGCGTTCAGCGGCGAGGTCGAGCCGTAGGCTTCCACCTGCACCGGATCCAGCAGGCCCGCGTGGGCGCGGCCGGTGCGCAGGCCGTTGAACTCTTCCTTCAGGGCGGCGACCGCCTTGTCCATGCGATCGCGATAGGTCTTCAGATCGGGCTTGGCCATGATCGTTTCTCTCGTCTTCTTATAAGGTTGTCAGGCGGCCTTGCCGTCGGCGCTGATGACGGTGAAGTGGCCCTTCCCGGTCAGGGCGTTCCGGAACGACCCGTCTTCCCGGATGGAGAAGACCACGATCGGAATGCCCGAGTCACGCATAAGGGCCACGGCCGAGGCGTCCATGACCTTCAGGTCGCGCGCCAGGACGTCGTGGTAGGTCAGGGTGTCGTAGCGGGTCGCCGTCGGGTCCTTCTTCGGGTCGGCGGTGTAGACGCCGTCCACGCTGGTGCCCTTCAGCAGGGCGTCGCAGCCCATTTCGGCGGCGCGCAGGGCGGCGCCCGAGTCGGTCGTGAAGAAGGGCGCGCCGACACCGGCGGCGAAGATCACCACACGTCCCTTCTCAAGGTGGCGCAGGGCGCGGCGGCGCACATAGGGCTCGGCCACCGCATTCATGGTCAGGGCGCTCTGCACCCGGGTCTGGACCCCGATCTTCTCCAGCGCGGCCTGCATGGCCAGGGCGTTCATGACCGTCGCCAGCATGCCCATGTAGTCGGCCGAGGCGCGGTCCATGTCGCCCGCCGCCTTGGACAGGCCGCGGAAGATGTTGCCGCCGCCGATGACCAGGCAGATCTCGACGCCTTCGCGGGCCACGTCGGCGATGGCCCCGGCCACCGAGGCCACGGTCTTCATGTCGATGCCGTAGCCCTGATCGCCCATCAGCACCTCGCCCGACACCTTGAGCAGGACGCGTTTGTAGCGGAACTCGGTCGGAACGTCGGGCATGGGCAGACCTTGGGCGGGGGATTCGGCTCCTTATAGGAACCTCACCGCCCGCTTCAAAGCCCCGGCGACATACAGACCCCGGATGATCGCGGTTCCGGCCCGCTTCCTAGAGCCGCAGGATGATCGTCTCGACAATGGGACGGCGGTCCCAGATCTGCTGGCTGGCCTTCTTCAGCACGCGCGAGATGGCCTGCTCGATGACCATTTCGTCCTCCAGCGCCGGGCCCTTGAGCTTCAGGACCGTCTGCTCGACCCGTTCGGCCAAATCGTCCAGGGCGTCGCCAAGCGGCGCCTCTTCATCGCCTGGCAGGCCAATGGCCCGCACGTCGATGTCGCTGACGATCTTGCCGCGCTTGTCCATGGCGAAGCTGACGATCAGCACGCCGTTGGTCGAGGCGTGACGCCGCTCGTGCAGGGCCTCGCCCTGTTCGGTCACCAGACGCCCGCCGTCGACGTACAGCCGGCCCGAGGGCACTTCGTCGATGATGGCGGCGGGTCCGGGGGCCAGGCGCACCATGTCGCCGTTGCGCGGCGTCACCGTTTCCGGAACGCCCATGTCCTTGGCCAGGTTGGCGTGTTCGGCCAGGTGGCGGCGCATGCCGTGGGTCGGCACGGCGATCTTCGGCCGCGCCCATTCGTACATCTGCTTCAGCTCGTCCCGGCACGGGTGGCCCGAGACGTGGATGCCGCGGTGATCCTTCTCGGTGTAGAGGCGCACCCCGCGGTCCGCGAGCTTGTCCTGCAGACGCCCGACCGACAGCTCGTTGCCCGGGATGACCCGCGACGAGAAGATGCAGTGGTCGCCGTTGCTCAGCTTCACATAGGGGTGGGTCCCCTCGGCGACCCGCGACAGGGCGGCGCGAACCTCGCCCTGGCTGCCGGTGCACAGGTACAGGATCTCATCGGCCGGCCAGATGCGGGCCTCCTGCTCGCTCAGGAACGGCTTGATGTCGTGAAGCATGCCCACGTGCTTGGCCGCCGCGGTGATGCGGTGCATCGACCGGCCGGCCAGCGACACCCGGCGTCCCGCGGCCTCGGCGGCGCGGATCACGCTGTCCATCCGGGCCACGTTGGACGCGAAACAGCCCACGGCGATGCGGCCCTTCAGCCCGCCGATCAACTCGGTCAGGGCGTCGCGCACCCCGCCCTCGGACCCGGCCGAACCCTCGACGAAGACGTTGGTCGAGTCGCAGACCATGGCCAGGACGCCGTCGTCGCCCAGCTGGCTGATGGCCCTGGCGTCGGTGACGCCGCCGATGATGGGATCGTCGTCGATCTTCCAGTCGCCGGTGTGCAGCACCGTGCCCAGCGGCGTCTTGATCGCCAGGCCGTTCGGCTCGGCGATCGAGTGGGTCATGGTGACGAAGGTGACGTCGAACGGCCCCAGGTTGATCGAGCCGCCCAGCGGCACCTCGATCAGTTCGACCTGGTCCAGGATGCCCGCCTCGCGCAGCTTCTCGCGGATCAGATAGGCCGTGAACGGCGTGGCGTAGAGCGGAGCCTTCATCCGCGTCCACAGCCAGCCCAGCGCGCCGATATGGTCCTCGTGCGCATGGGTCAGGACGATGCCGCAGATCTTCTCGCCTTCCAGGAAGGCCGGATCGGGCACGATCACGTCGACGCCGGGCGTCGACAGGTCGCCGAAGGTCACGCCCACGTCCACGATCAACCATTGCCGGTCGCGCTCGGGGCCGTAGCCGTACAGATTCAGATTCATTCCGATTTCGCCCGACCCGCCTAGCGGCAGGAAGACGAATTCGTCGTCAGCTTGTTTTTTCATTTGTCCTTGAGATGGGTGTTCCGCCGCCAGATTTCGAGCAGGCCGCGGATGGTCAGGTCCGGATCGAACCGGTCGATGCTGTCGGTCGCGCCTTCGAACAGGGAGACCACGCCCCCGGTTCCGATGACGGTCATGGGCTTGCCCCACTCGGCCTTGATCCGGGCCACCAGGCCTTCGATCAGGGCGATATATCCCCAGAACACGCCGGACTGCATGTTGGTGACGGTGTCCTTGCCGATCACCTTGCCGGGCTTCTGGATGGCGATGCGCGGCAGCATGGCCGCCGCCTCGTGCAGCGCCTGCAGGCTGAGGTTCACGCCGGGCGCGATCACGCCGCCCTCGAACGCGCCGTCCGCCGCGATGACGTCGAAGGTCGTGGCGGTGCCGCTGTCGATGACGATCAGGTCGCCCGGATACATCAGGTGCGCGCCCATGGCGTTGACCAGCCGGTCGGCGCCCGCCTCGCTGGGCTTCAGGATGCGCACCGGAATGCCCAGTTCGACATTGTCGCCGATCACCATCGGCTCGACGTTCAGATAGCGCCGCGACAGGTTGCGCAGGTTGAAGATCGACTGCGGCACCACGCTGGAGATGATGCAGCCGTCCAGCTGGCCCAGGGTCAGGCCGCGCATGGTCAGAAGCTGGGTCAGCCACACGGCGTACTCGTCCGCCGTGCGCTGCGAGTCCGTGGCCGCGCGCCACTGGGCGATCCAGTCCGCGCCGTCATGCACCGCGAAGAGCGTGTTGGTGTTGCCCTGTTCGATCGCCAGCAACATTCAGCCGCCCTCCCCGAAGAACACGTCACCCGCCGAGATAAGGCGCAGGCTCCCGTCCGCCAGTCTCAGCCGCAGCGCCCCGTCCGCCTCCACGCCCTCGGCGCGGCCCTCGACGGTCTCGTGGCCCAGCCGGGCGACGGCGGGCCCGTCCAGGCCCGGCGTCCGCGCCGCCCAGGCGTCGAGGATCGGCTGGAAGCCCAGCGTCTCCCAGCGGTCGATCCAGACCCCGAAGGTCTCGGCCAACTGCTCGGCCGCGACCTCCACCTTGGGCGGGGCGATGTGTTCGGCGGACAGATGGTGCGACAGGGCGGCCGCGGGACGCTCAGTCCCCGCCGGCGCCTCGGCCAGGTTGACCCCGATGCCCACGGCCAGCCACAGGCCGCCGCTCGCATGGGCGCCGGATTCCACGAGGATGCCGCAGGCCTTCCGGCCCGCCAGCATCACGTCATTGGGCCATTTGATCGTCACCAGCGACGGCGGCGCATACCGGTCCAGCAGGTCAGCGACGGCCAGGGCGGCGATGAAGGTCACCTGCGCCGCCTCGGCGGGCGGCTTGCGGGTGGTCGTCAGCAGGGTCGTGAACAGATTGCCCGTGTTGGCTTCCCACGCCCGCCCCCGCCGACCGCGGCCGGCGGTCTGACGGCGCGCGGCGATCCACAGCGGTCCGGCCTCGCCGGCCTCGGCCCGGCGACGGGCCTCCGCATTGGTGGAATCGGTGTGGTCGAGCAGCAGGACGGGGGCGGTCGCCACCCCTATCCGACCCCGAAGCCCGTCGCGGCGCGAGCGGCCAGCGGAACCAGCCAAGGCAGGGCCACGATGACCACGGGGAAGCTGAAGGCCGCGCAGGCCATGGCGATGGTGCGGGCCTCCACCGGCGCGGCGTCGGTCGGCGCGGTGCCTTCCGGAGCCGGGTCGAACCACATCAGCTTGATGATGCGCAGATAGTAGAAGCCGGCCACGACCGAAGCCACCAGACCGGCGGCGCCGACCATCCAGTAACCCGCCTCGGCGGCGGCGCCGAAGACGTAGTACTTGGCCCAGAAGCCCGACAGCGGCGGCATGCCCAGCACCGACAGCGACAGGACGGTCAGCGCGATCGTGGTCAGCGGACGCTCTTTGCGCAGGCCCGCCAGGTCGGCGATCTTGCGGATCGGACGGCCGCCGCGGCTCAGCGACAGAAGGATGGCGAAGAAGCCGAACTGGTCGATGACGTACAGGGTCATGAACATCAGCATGGCCTGGATGCCCAGGGTCGTGCCCACGGCGATGCCCAGCAGGGCGTAGCCGATGTTGGCGATCGACGAATAGGCCAGCAGGCGCTGCAGGTCCTTCTGCGCCAGGCCGCCGAAGGCGCCCACCGCGAAGCTGATCAGGGAGATCAGGATCAGCACCTGCGACCACTGGTCATGCGAGCCGGCGAAGCCGCCTTCCAGGGTGCGGGCGATCAGGATCATGGCCGCGACCTTGGGGGCCGTGGCGAACAGGGACACGACCGGGGTCGGGGCGCCTTCGTAGACGTCCGGCGTCCACATGTGGAACGGCGCGGCCGAGACCTTGAAGGCCAGGCCCGAGATCAGGAACACCAGGCCGAAGATCAGACCGGTCGATGGATTGGCCGCGGCGTAGGCGGCGATGTCCTCGAACCGCATCGAGCCGGTGAAGCCGTAGATCAGGCTGGCGCCGTACAGCAGCAGGCCCGACGACAGGGCGCCCAGGACGAAATACTTCAGGCCCGCTTCGGACGCCTTCAGGTCGTCGCGGTGGAAGGCGGCCAGCACATACAGGGCCAGCGAGTGCAGCTCGATGCCGACGTAGAGCGAGATCAGGTCGCCCGAAGAGGCCATCATGCCCATGCCGGCCGAGGCCAGCACGATCAGGACCGGGAATTCGAAGCGCGCGATCTTGGACCGGTGCATCCAGCCGTTGCCCAGGACGATGGCGGCGGCGCTGGACAGGAAGATCACGGCCTTGCCGTAGACGGCCAGCGGATCGGCCACATAGGCGCCGTTGAAGGCCTGGCCCAGCGGACCCGTCACGGTGACGGCGGTGGCGGCGATCAGCAGCAGCACCGACAGCCAGGACACCAGGCCGGCGCTGCGCTCGCCCGAGAAGGCGCCGACCATCAGCAGCACAAGGCCGCCGACGGCGAGCGTGATCTCGGGGGCCGAGAGTTGGAGGGCGGAAATCAGATCAGGCATCATGGTCTCAGCCACCGATCGCGAGTTGATAGGCGGACGTCAGGGCCCCGACCGAGGCGTTGGTGTAGTCCAGCACCAGCCCGGGCTGGACGCCCAGCAGCAGGGTGCCGACGATCAGCGGCGTGAAGATCAGAAGCTCGCGCTTGTCGATATCCAGGATGTCCTTGAGCTTCGGATTGGTGATCTCGCCGAACATGACGTTGCGGTACAGCGTCAGGGCGTAGACCGCCGAGAAGATCACGCCCGAGGCGGCGAACAGGGCCGTCCAGGTGGAAACCTGGTAGACGCCGGTCATGGTCAGGATCTCGCCGATGAAGCCCGAGGTCCCCGGCAGGCCGACGTTGGCCATGGTGAACATCAGGAAGATGGCGGCGAACCACGGCATCCGGCTGGTCAGACCGCCGTAGAAGGCGATCTCGCGGGTGTGCATCCGGTCATAGACCACGCCGACGCAGAGGAAGAGCGCGCCCGAGATCAGGCCGTGGCTCAGCATCTGGAAGACCGCGCCCTGCACGCCCTGATCGTTGCCGGCGAAGATGCCCATGGTCACGAAGCCCATGTGCGCGACCGACGAATAGGCGATCAGCTTCTTGATGTCGGTCT